>Ga0209275_10001198_pt1 | contig 10522 bp, 7 predicted proteins | sample HubBroMetageREF2_FD_188344 | JGI IMG/M metagenome (GOLD analysis project Ga0209275, IMG submission 188344) | Reference soil microbial communities from the Hubbard Brook experimental Forest, New Hampshire, USA - Hubbard Brook CCASE Soil... | ecosystem: Environmental > Terrestrial > Soil >...
AGATAAGTGACTAATTTTGCCTTTACGAACGACGGAATGCGTCAACAGACGCGCGGGGTACGCCGGGGGCAAGGCGAAAGCGCAGGCGAAAGGCCACTGCTGACGAAAAGCAAGGGCTGGCGCGAACAGACAAACAGCGATTGCATCTGAAGCGCGACGAGTGCGAAGAATCATCGCAGTGCGGGCGCGGCGAAGGCAATGCGAATGGATATACCGCGATAGAAATCGACTTCTGCACGTAGGGCCTAGGGGATGTGACAGACGGTTCCGACCCGATCCACGAGTTACTGGAGCGCGGGTAATGCTTCACACGCGGCTTGCGTGCCGGCAGTGGTCCCCGTCACGTCGTAGTGAATGGTGCCCGGCTCGTCGCTGCAGAAGCTGCGGACGCCTGTGAGATTCTCGGTGACGGGAGTCGCGGTGACAAGATAGGCATCCGTGCCTGGCGCGCCGCAGCCAGCCGGAGGTGGCACCGTGGGTCCAACAGGATTGAAAGCGAACGCAAATCCACTCTTCGAGTTCGGAGCGGTGGTGATGATTTCGTCCAAGAGAATCGCTTGATTGCACGTCGCAGGCCCAGCCGCTGGACCGCCCAGTGTAGCCAGGTTCGGGGGAAAGCCATTTCCGTAGGTGGAACTATAGGTCATAGCCGCTGTTGTAATGGTGCGCACGGTGACGGCGGCGGCGGCCTCATTGGCCGCGATGCGCGAATTCAGCAGACTGGGAATGGCGATCGCCGCGATGATCAGGATGATGGCGACGACGACGAGCAGCTCGATCAGGGAGAAACCGCGTTGAGCCGAGGAGCTGAGTTCCTTTGCCGGATTTGTTTTCTCGGTGAACATGATCGCAACAAGTGTCCTCTGGAAACGAGCTATTCAGCTGGAAGAGCTGGGCCGAGCTACTGTGCTTCCCGATTAGGATCTTGCTCCCTACTTCCCGTGGGGCCGGTCGCGCTTGGCCCCTTGAAGCAATTGCGAAACTCTTTGTACAGCAACTGCGGATTAAAAAAGAGGGAAGGAGGTTGCCCTCCTTCCCGGCCGAGCCGAACCGAAAACTACTGCAGTGCGACGAACTTCTCGCACGCAACGTCTGTTCCGGGGTCGCCGCCGCCCGCTGGGTCGAAGCGGACCACACCGGATTCATCCGAACAGAACGTGCGCTGACCAGTCGTTCCCACCGTGACCGGAACGGCCGCGGCTTCAAACGAGGTGAACGGGTTGGCTGCAGTTCCTGCACCGCCCGCACCGGTCGCCGCTAGCTTATAACCGCTCTTGGTGTTGGGAGCAACTGTGATGATCGGATCGAGAATGCAAGCCGTGGCCGCAGAAGCCGTGCAAGCCGCGCCCGCCGCACCACCGAGGTTACCGATGGCTGCCGCAAAGCCCTGTCCCCACGTGGAGGAGTAGGAAACTTCAGCGGTAACGATGGAACGCACCGAACCGACAGCCGAAGCTTCGTTGGCCGCTATGCGGGCGCGAAGCAGGTTCGGAATTGCGATGGCCGCGATGATCAAAATAATCGCGACGACGATCAGCAACTCGATTAACGAGAAGCCCTTCTGATTCTTTTTCATTGTAGCTCCTGGGAGCCTTAGCTCCGAAATTTGTGTCATACACCCTGGCGGGGTACACCCAACATAGTGCAAGCGGGCTGCCATGATGAGAGTAAGGGGTCACTTTCGCAGCACATCGGATTATAGCCCTTAGATTCATCATGATACAAGGCCCTCGAGACTGTGTGTTCTGGCATCGCCGGCGACCGCGTCCCGAAAAGCCCGGAAGTCGACGAATATTGTCACTCTGAACTGACTGAACCCGGCCACCGTACGTTAGCGTCATATGCCGTATTTCTTGGCGTAGTGACGGAAGGAGCGGTAAGACATCTTTAGCGTGTCAGCGGCACGCGTACGCACTCCGCCTGAACGCTCCATGGCAGCTAGTAGAAAGGAGCGCTCGAGCTTCTGAATGTAGACTTCGAGATCGAGGCCTTCGGCGGGCAGGATGGAACCGTTACTGCTGCCGTTCCCACTGCCGTGCCCGTTGCCGGAATGGTTCGAGATGGTCTCTTGATAGTGGTCGCGGATGCGCACGGGCAACGCGTCTGCGGAGATGCGCTGCGAAGCTTCCAGGGCGACGGCGCGCTCAATGGTGTTTTCAAGTTCACGGACGTTGCCTGGCCAGTCATAGACTTCCAGGCGGCGCATGGCTTCGGGATCGATGGCTTCAATTTTCTTGCCCATGGATTTGGAATACCGGTCGAGGAATGAGCGCGCGAGGAGTGGAATATCTTCGCGGCGCTCGCGCAGGGCCGGCAGATGGATGGGAATCACGCTGAGGCGGTAGTAAAGATCCTCGCGGAAGCGGCCTTCGGCGATTTCCTTGGCGAAGTCTTTGTTGGTGGCGGCGATGACGCGAACGTCTACATCGCTTTCTTCGGTGCTGCCGAGCGGGCGGACTTTTCCTTCCTGCAGGACGCGGTAGAGCTTCACCTGCATGGTGAGGCTCATGTTGCCGATTTCGTCCATGAAGAGCGTGCCGCCGTCGGCTGCCTGGAAGAGCCCGCGGCGATTTTCGTTTGCGCCGGTGAAAGAGCCGCGTAGGTAGCCGAAGAGTTCGGATTCGAGCAAGGTTTCGGGAAACGCGCCGCAATTAATGGTGATGAAGGGGGCTTTGGCGCGCGCGGAATTTTCGTGGATGGCGCGGGCGACGAGTTCTTTACCGGTGCCGCTCTCTCCGGTGATAAGGACGCGGCTGGATTGCGGCGCGATGGTTTCGATCAGGTCGAAAAGATCGCGCATTTTGGGGCTGGCGCCGATGATGTGATCGAAGCCGGTGAAGCGGCGGAGCTGACGGCGGAGTTCGCCGGCTTCCTTGCGCAGAGCTTGATTTTCGGCGATGCGTTTCACTGCGGGACGAAGTTCATCGAGCAGGCGATCGCCTTTTACGACGTAGCGATCGGCTCCGAAGTTTACGGCGTCGATGGCGGTGTCCACGGTTGGGACGCCCGTAATAAGGATAAAAATCGTGTTGGGCGAGACTTCTTTCGAATATTGCAGGAGCTCGACGCCATTCATGTCCGGCATGGCAATATCGGAGATTACGATGTCGAAAATTTGCGCGGCGAGGCGGCGCTTAGCGGCTTGACCGTTGGAGACAACTTCAACTTTGTGGCCTTCCTTGCGGAAGCTGATTTCGAGCAACTCGCAGATGGAGGGTTCGTCGTCAACGACGAGCAGGTGGGCCATGGCGCGCTACCCCTTCCTTACGACGCGCAGGCGCTCGTCATGTTCGGTGGCTGGTTGCAATTTGGGCGCGGCAGCGCGGGCGCGTACGGCGCGCGGTATTTCGACGATGAATTCCGCACCGGGGCCGTCCTGGGCTTCGACGCGGATGCGTCCGCGGTGCGCCTGAAGGATTTGATAGACGATGGCCAGACCCAGACCGGTGCCGCCGGTGAATCCGGACTGAAAGGGTTCGAAGATGCGCGTGGCTTGGGCCGGGTGAATGCCGATGCCGGTGTCGCCAATCTGAATGCGCGCCCAGTTTTCATCGGCGTCAATGCTGACGGTGAGCACGCCGCCGGCGGGCATGGCGCGCAGAGCGTTGTTGCAGAGGTTCCAGAAAACTTGTTTCAATGCGTCGCGATCGGCGCGCGCGCGAAGGCTACGGACTTTAAATTGGCGGACGATGCGCAGCTTGCCGACGGCGTTGGCGTCGTGTTCGAGGAGTAGCAGAGTTTCTTCGAAGAGCGGAACGACGTCAATATCGGCGAAGTGATAGGTTTTGACGCGCGAATAGTCGAGAAAGTCGGTGATGATTTGGTTGAGGCGCTGGGATTCGCGGCTCACGATGTGGACGAGTTTCTTGTCGTCTTCATCGAGAGGCGCGAGACGAGCGAGTTCTTTGAGCGCGCCAGTCATGGCGGTCAAAGGCTGGCGAATTTCGTGGGCGATGGCGGCGGAAAGACGGCCGAGCGCCGCCATGCGTTCGGTGGTGACGACTTCCCTTTCGAGGCGTTTGAGTTCGGTGAGGTCCTGGAAATTGTAGACGAAGCCCATATTTTGATTTTGCGCGGTGCGCAGGGGCGAAATGGAGAGGCCGAGAAAGCGGGAGGCGCCATCGGCGGTCTTGTATTCAATTTCCTTGCGCGCGGCGAGGGGGTTCCCCTGCTCGTCGCGCTCGACGGGCCAGAAGCCGGGGAAAATGTCGGCAATTTTTTCACCGCGATGCAAGCCGAGGCCGGAGCCGGTGATTTCCGCGCCGGCGCGATTCATTACCAGGATACAGCCTTCCATATCGGTGGTGAGCAAGCCGCCGCGCATGGATTCGATGATGTCCTGATTGAAGGTTTGCAGATCTTTCAGCTCTTCGCTCTTGGCCTCGAGTTCGACGCCCTTTTTGCGAAGGGTCTGAGCGAGCAGGCTACCGAGATAAGCGACGGCGAAAAATGCGAAAAGATTGCTTGCCAGCCAGGAGTCCAGCACACGCAGCGTGGGCATGGAGGTGGCGGTGCGTGGGACGACGCCGTAGGAGATGAGTTCGAGCGCGCCACCAAGAAGGACGAAGCCGAATCCGGCGGCGACGAAAACGCCGCGGCGTGAAAACAGGACGCTGGCCATGAGAATGGCGAGAAGGTAGAGCGAGACGAAGTAACTGTCCTGCATGCCGGTGGAGTAGACCACGCCGGTAACCATCAACAAGTCGCAAGCGATTTGCAGCGGAGCGTGCCAGCGCGCTTGCGGTACCCAGCGGCGCAGGATGACGTAGAAAAAGGCCAGGGTGTACCAGAGCACGATCAATTGCACGAAGGAACGAACCGGCAGAGACATGGGGGTCAGGTGCCGGGCGGCGATGACGATACCCACAAGGAAGGTGATGGCGAGGAAGCGTACCCGTCCCAGCCACGAAAGCCATTCACTCACATTGGGTGTGGACTTCATCTCAGATTTTTCACCGCGCTACGAGCGCGCACCGCTGTGTGTTGCGTCCCCGAAACCTGCCGCGCTGCGAAAGCTGCCCAGCGCATCCTCTATAAGTACAGGTAGGCGCCCCACGAAGGAGAGGCGCCTGGATGCGCATGCGGCGAGCGCCGCAAGGGTTCTAGTGGCCTGCCAGTTTGCCGATCAACGAGAACAAGGGCAGGTACATGGAAATGACGATGCCGCCGACGACCACGCCCAGGACGACGATCATGATGGGCTCCATGGCAGTCAGCAGGTCTTTCACGGCCGCGTCGACTTCGTCTTCGTAGAAGTCGGCGATTTTCTGGAGCATAGCGTCCATCGCGCCGGTTTGTTCGCCGACGCCGATCATCTGGGTGACCATGCCGGGAAATACGCCGGTGTCCTTCAGAGGATCGACGAGAGAGCGTCCAGCTTCGACGGCTTTGCGGGTTTGGGTGATGGCGCGCTCGATGACCGCGTTGCCAGAGGTGCGCGCGGTGATGTCCAGACCTTCCAGGATGGGCACGCCGCTGGAGATCAAGGTGCCGAGCGTCCTGGTGAAGCGGGCGACGGCGATTTTTCTCATGAGCGGACCGATCAGAGGAATCTTCAGGATTATCGTGTCAATCGCCATGCGGCCTTGCGGAGTGCCATACCAGGACTTCAAGGCGAACACGGCGCCGGCGAAGAACAAGGCGATGATGAAGCCGTAGATGCTGCCAACGAAATTGCTCAGCATGATGACGATGCGCGTGGGCAGCGGCAGGTCGACGCCCAGACCGTTAAAGAGCTGGGTGAAAATCGGCACGACCTTCCACAGCAGCAGGATGATGACGCCGCCAGCGATGCCCAAGACGGCGGCCGGATAAATCATGGCGGATTGCACGGCGCGCTTGAGCTTGACGTTCTTTTCGATGTAGCTGGAGAGGCGCTGCAGAATGGTGTCCAAAATACCGCCCGTCTCGCCGGCCTCAACCATGTTGTAGTAGAGGGGGTCAAATACCTTCTCGAACTGCTTCATGGAGGCGGAAAGAGTGGCGCCGCCTTCGACCGAGCCGCGCACGCCATTCAGAATCTTCTGGAAGGTGATGTTCTCCTGCTGTCCTGCGAGAATCTCCAGGCACTGGACCAGGGGCAGGCCGGCGTCAATCATGACCGAAAACTGGCGGGTGAAGATGGCCAGTTCCTTGGAGTCCACGCCGCCGCCGAAGGAAGGAATATTGAATTCCTTGCCCTTTTCGGAAAGCTTGCTGACGGTGATCTGCTCCCGCTGCAGGGTGGCCTTGACTTCGGCCTTGGTGCCCGCCGTGCGTTCGCCCTGAACCGTGGCGCCCGTCTTGTTGGTTCCGCGATATGTAAACACCGGCATGACTAGATACCTCCTCTTAAACCGTCTGTGTTACGAGCTCGCTTAGCGGCGGACTGGCGTTCGGCCAGCGCCTGGCTGCGGCGAGGTGACCCCACGATTGATGAGATCCTGCAATTCGTCTGGATTCGAAGAGCGGGCGAGGGCCACTTCCAAGGTGATCAATTTCTGGAAGTAGGCGTTGGCCAGGCTCTGATTAAAGGTCTGCATGCCGGACTGCCCCGTGCCGGTCTGCATGGCTGAATAAATCTGGTGAATTTTATCTTCGCGGATCAGGTTGCGAATGGCGGCGGTGGGGATGAGGATTTCCATGACCATGGCGCGGCCGCGGCCGTCAATTTTGGGAAGCAGGGATTGGCAAAGAATGCCTTCCAGCACCATGGAGAGCTGCGCGCGCACTTGGGGCTGCTGGTGCGCGGGGAAAACGTCGACGATACGGTTGATGGTGGAAACGGCGGAATTGGTGTGCAAAGTGGCAAAAGTCAAGTGGCCGGTTTCAGCAATGCGCAGAGCGGATTCGATGGTTTCCAGGTCGCGCATTTCGCCGATGAGCACCACGTCTGGATCTTCGCGCAGAGCGGCGCGGAGCGAATTCGAGAAGGAGTGAGTATCGGAGTGCACTTCGCGCTGATTGACCAAGCACTTTTTATGATTGTGCAAGAATTCGATGGGGTCTTCGATCGTGATCATGTGCTCTTCATGCTCGTTATTGATTTTGTCAAGCATGGCGGCGAGCGTGGTGGATTTACCGGAGCCGGTGGGGCCGGTGACGAGCACCAAGCCGCGCGGTTTATCGCACAAGCCGCGAACAACGGCGGGCAGGCCGAGGTTGTCGAAAGTTTTGATTTCCCATGGGATGGTACGGAAGACGGCGGCGACAGCGCCGCGCTGATGGAAGATGTTGCCGCGGAAACGCGCGAGGCTCTTCAAGCCGAAAGAAAAGTCCAGTTCCAGATTTTCCTCCAGGCGGTGCTTCTGCACGTCGGTGAGCACGCTGTAGGCCAGAGCTTTGGTGTCTGCCGCGGTGAGCGGAGGCATGTCCAGCGGACGCAGCTTGCCGTGCACGCGAATGCGCGGCGCGCTATTGGTGGAGAGATGCAAGTCGCTGCCGGACATTTCGATCATTTTCTTCAAGAGCTCGCTTAGTGTGATGCCAGCCATATTTCCTCCGCTTAGAGAACTGTTTCGCGCACGACTTCTTCGAGAGTGGTGTGGCCGAGCGCGCATTTGATGAGGCCGCTGCGGCGCAGCGTGATCATTCCCGTTTCCAAGGCCTTCTTCTTGATTTCGAGGGCAGACGCCCCGACCAGGATTAGCTCGCGCAAATCGTCGTTGATTTCCATAACTTCGTAGAGACCGACACGGCCTTTGTAGCCCGTGTTGTTGCAGGTGCTGCAGCCGCGGCCATGCTGGATGACCGTTTTGTCCGCTTCTTCTTTGGTGTAGCCAGCGTCAATCAGCGCCTGCGGCAGAATCTGGAGAGGCTCCTTGCATCCGACGCAGATGCGGCGGACCAGGCGTTGCGCACAAATCAGATTTACCGAGGTGGCCACCAGGAACGGTTCGATGCCCATATTCATCAATCGGCTGATGGTGCTGGGAGCATCGTTGGTGTGTAGGGTGGAAAGCACCAAGTGGCCGGTGAGGGCGGCTTTTACTGCGATTTCGGCGGTTTCAAAGTCGCGGATTTCGCCCACAAGGATAATATTGGGGTCTTGCCGCAAGAAGGCGCGCAGCGCGGAGGCGAAGTTCAGTCCGATCTGCTCCTTCATCTGCACCTGGTTGATGCCGGGCAGTTGGAATTCGACTGGGTCTTCGGCGGTCATGATGTTGGTTTCCGAAGTATTCAGGCGCGCGACTGAGGAATACAAAGTATTGGTTTTGCCAGAACCGGTGGGGCCGGTGACAAGCACCATGCCGTAGGGCTTCAGAATTTGACGTTCGAATTTGGTAAGCGATTCCTGCTCGAAACCGAGCTTGGTCATATCCAAGCGCAGGTTCTCTTTATCGAGCAAGCGCATAACTATTTTTTCGCCGAAGAGGGTGGGGACGGTGGAGACGCGGAAGTCGAGTTCTTTTTTCTTGCCGTCCTTCAGGTACTTGATCATGATGCGGCCATCTTGCGGCAGACGCTTTTCGCTGATGTCCAGCTTGGCCATGATCTTTACGCGGCTGGTGATGGCGTCTTTTAGTTTCATGGGCGGCGCCATGACGTTTTGCAGAATGCCGTCCACACGGAAGCGTACGCGGTATTCTTTTTCGTACGGCTCGACGTGAATGTCGCTGGCGCCGCGCTTGACGGCGTCGGTGAGAATCAGGTTGACCAGCTTGATGATGGGGGCTTCCTCGGCGGCTTTCTCGAGGGTGGCGAGGTCCATCTCGGCTTCTTCGGCCGAAAGTTCCAAAGAGGCTTCATCGCCGGCGAGGTCTTTCATTACTTTGTCGAGTTGCTCGACGCTCTCGACATCGCCGTAGAATTTGTGGATGGCTTCGCTGATGGCGGTTTCGGAAGCGACGACAGGCTCGACGTTGAAGCCGGTCATGAACTTAATATCGTCCATCGCGAAGACGTTCGTCGGGTCGGTCATCGCAATGGTGAGCGTGGAGCCGACGCGCGAGAGTGGGACGATCTGATAGCGTATAGCGGTTTCCTGCGGCACAAGCTTAATGACCGCGGGATCTACTTCATAGAATTTAAGATTGATGGAAGGCACGCCGTATTGACGGGAGAGGACGGCGGTAATGTCGTCATCACTCACCAGGCCCAGCTTTACCAAGCAGGTGCCGAGGCGGCCGCCAGTCTTTTTCTGGTGGTCGAGCGCCTGCCGAAGCTGATCGGCAGTGATCAGACTGTCTTTGACAAGTATTTCGCCGAGTCGAGAAGACATGAGTGTCCGAGAGTGGTACTAGAACCCACCCGATTAGCCAGCGTAGCATGGGAGGGTGCCGAAAAAAGTCACGGGTGCGCGGCTCGTAGTGAATCAGCTAACAGCCGATAGGGCGCGGGGAAACCTGTACCGAAGGACAGGCTAATTTTTGCTCCTGTACTAACGGACAGGTGTATTACTGTGAACGAGTTAGCGGGAGTGAGGCGCTGCGGTTAGCATCGGAACATTTTGAGATATTTTGCGGAAAAATAACGCGCCGATTTGCGGTGCTCTGTTCGCGGAGTTTCTGCTGAGGGAGGAGCGAAAAAATCTTTGGCGCGAGGCGCGAGGGTCTAGCGCGGGGCGTCCGGACTCTGTTACGATGGTGCGGCTCGATGGGCGGTTAGCTCAGCGGTTAGAGCGTCCCGCTTACACCGGGAAGGTCCGCGGTTCAAATCCGTGACCGCCCACCATCGGATCGCGATACACGCTTTGTGCGCTAAACACGCTGCATACTCTGTTCACGCTTTAAGGTTACACGCGGGGGACGTAGTTCAGTTGGTTAGAACGCTGCCCTGTCACGGCAGAGGTCGCGGGTTCGAGTCCCGTCGTCCCCGCCATTCTTTCTAAAAGAGATACGCGACTTTTGGAAAATGGTTTTGCTAACACTTTGCTAACGTCGTTTTTCTACCCCCCCACCCCTATCCGATTCCAAAAAGAAAAAGGCGGGCTCGATTTCTCGAAGCCCGCCCGTTGCAGTCAAAGACTATCCTCTATTATTAGTGGTGTCCTGCGGATGCCGCCTTGACGGCGCGACGCACGGCGTACCGCCCGTGGCTTCAAGTAATGTTTGAGGGCGACGGTTTTCGTGTTGCGCTAGGAAGCGGCTGCGGTATCTTCGTCTGAGTTTTCCAGCACGCGCGTTCCATGCATCCGGCGCAAGCCATAAAATCCAGACCATGCAACCGACGTTTTCGCGTCGCGCTTGAACGTGTGGCCCTCGTGTTCGGCGAGTTCCGATTCTTGACACTCGGCGCAACGTGACAGAATCGGGGCAATGACTCGCTTGCTGGCGCTGTCTAGGCACATCGGCTTGCCACCTTCCCGCTTGAGTACCCGCCCGCTAATAGGATTGCCCTGTTCCTTCCAGACGTCGGCCAGAACTGCGGCGAGCAACGGCGTCACTGGCACGAGTCCATTTGAGCGTGCCGTCTTCGTTGGGCCTTCGGTCGTGTGCCACAGCGAGCGCGACACGCGGAGTGTGAGTTCTTTGCGGTCGTACTCTTCCCAGCGCACAGCACGCGCCTCGCCAGGACGCAAGCCGCATTCCCCGATTTGGGCGAG
>Ga0209275_10001208_pt1 | contig 10487 bp, 18 predicted proteins | sample HubBroMetageREF2_FD_188344 | JGI IMG/M metagenome (GOLD analysis project Ga0209275, IMG submission 188344) | Reference soil microbial communities from the Hubbard Brook experimental Forest, New Hampshire, USA - Hubbard Brook CCASE Soil... | ecosystem: Environmental > Terrestrial > Soil >...
GTCGCGCATCCGCTTGTTCAGCATGTCCTGCAACATCTGAACGTCGGCGATCATCGAGCGGCCCCAGAAATAGCCGGGCGTCGGCTGCGGCTGCACCTTGACGAAGCTCGATTTGCCGGGGACGCGCGACAGGTTGCGCCGGGTGTCGTCGCCTTCGATGATGATCGGCTCCGCGCCGTAAATGACTTGGACCGTCGTCCAATCCTCGTCCCGGTCGCGGTCCTTGATCCACACTTCGCAGTGCTTGACGGTCGGCGCGAACGAGCGCTGCGGTCGCCATGGGGTGGGAACGGGAAAGACGTTGACGATACCCGCAGCGCTACTGGGGGCGTCGCCAACGTCGCCCAAGGGTTGCAGTCCGCCCACAACCATTTGGTGGAAATAGGTCGGCTCCTCCTCCTCGCGCATCGGTCCCGGCTGGCTGTCCAGCTTGGACATGATTTCCTCGTAGCGCGGGTGTTCGAGCAGCATCGTGCGCAGCCGCGACTTGGTCGGATAGCTGACGTGGCAGAACGCCTCTTGCTCGTCGAGGTTGAGGGTCGTCTCGGATAGCACGCCGAAATTCTGCGGATGCACGGGCGCGGTCTTGAAGGTGCCGCTGTCGCCGTCGGGCAGGACTTTGAGGATTTGACAGCCGTTGACGAGCGACCAGACGACGGCTTCGGCGAAGGTGATGTCCGCGTCCGTCTGTCTGAAATCCATCGACAGCTTTTCGGCCACGAGCTGCGAGCGTTCGAGGATGCTGTCGTCCTCGCCGCTGTCGTAGATCAATTGAAATCTGACATCCGTCGGCTGCATGAGGAACCCGGCGAGCTTGTCGATGAAGGGCTTGGTTTTGTTGTAAAGCGCGGCCCTATTATCCGTCGACCCCATGTAATAATATTGAGCGGCGCGGGAATAGATCATGCCCCGCTCCTCGGACGACGCCATGCACTGGTCGATCATCTCCCTGATCCAGAGCTTGAGGTCGCTGGATTGTTTCGGGATTTTGAGCGCCATGCGCTACCAGACCTTGATGGCTCGCCGCCTACTCGCCTCAATTAGGTCCGGTTGCGCCCCGCTGGCAAGGTTCGCCTTGAGCATGTCGAGCCCATCGAAGCCGCCATTCTCGCGCCGGTTCTGCTTGCCGATCGAGACGGCGGTTTCGAGTGCGCCTTGGATTTGCCCGCCCCACGTCGATTGCAGCGCGGTCGCGGATTGGTCCTTGTAGCGGACCTTCGGCGTGCCGCCCTGTCTGTTGTCGAAGGTGACGTTGGCGACGTTGTAGTCGTTGGCGATGATGTCCTCGGCGACGCGGTGCGCTCTCATGCTGACTGAGCCGCCGATCGCGGGCGGCTTGAACTCCTGGCCCATGCGGGTGTCGCAGCTCTCGCACGACGGTGGCGGCGCGTCCCACTGCTCGGCCGACAGGACGACTTCCATCCGGTGGCTGCACTCGCCGCACATGTAGGTCCGCATGATCGGCATCAGGTGAGCCTGTCGATAAAGGGGAACAGCTCGTCGCCCAGCTCAAGCCAAGCCGGATCGTGGTAGGCGTGGACTGCAAACGCCGCCTTGGCGTGGTCGAGGTCGTTCGCCTCGCGCCGACAGATCGGCCAGAGGATGTCGAGGTCGATCCGCCGTTGCCGCGCGCGCCACCATGAAACGATGAGCCGCCAGACCCCCATCAAACAAAGCCCAACAGCCACAGGATGAGGAAGATCACGAGGATCACGCCGACGATCCCCAAGCCGCTGTTGCCGTAGCCGTAGCCGTATTGCCAGCTCGGATTGAAGCGCGGCCCGGCGAAGCCCCCGAACAGGATCAGGATCAGCAGGATGACGACGACAATGCCGAGAGGGCTTCTCACGGTCGTCGGCCAATCCCAACCGGCGGCGCGGCGACGCGCTCCTCAAGCTTTTCCACGCGCTCGGTCAGCTTGACGTGGCTGGTGAACAGGGCGTCGAGGCGATCGAACACCGAAGCCACGGGTGGCTGGCCTTCGGCTGGCTCGGGGTCGACGGCTGCGGCCTCGTCTTCGTCGGGCTTAGGCTCGGGCTCGGGTTTTGGTTTCGGCTTCGGTTGTGTCGCCATAGGCGTCCTCCCAATCTGTCGCCAGCAAATCGCTCTGGCTGCACTGCCACGGAACAAGCTCCCCCTGCGTGGTCATCATGAACACGTAGGGCAGGGTCATTTTCGAGTTTTCGTCGGGCTCTTGCAATGCGATCCACATGCCCTTGCCATTCCAGCCCTCGCGGCGGACGCGGCGTCCGTTGTGCAGCTCATTGATCGCCCAACCAATATCAGTCGCCATCCCTGTTCCTCCTATGCGGTGAGCCCCTTGACGGCCCACATGACAGCTTCTTCCACTCGGGTCTTGGCGAGCGAGAGTTCGCGACCGGGCTGGCAATACATGTCGAGCGTCCGAAGCATGGCGACGCCGCCATCCTTGACCGCCACCATCGCCCTTTTTTCTTCCTCGGTCAGAACGCGGTATTGATGTCGCATCGCGTTGTTGACGGTGCGATCGTCGCTCTCGCTCGCCACATACTGTTCGGTGGGCATTAAACCTCCTTGCGCCAAGTGGGCGGTTGTGTCTAACCCGTGTCCTCGCGCCAAACGCTCCAGCGCGCCGACCATTTCATTCAGAAAACCTCTTTCCGCCGGGTCGACCGCGCGTTGATCGCCCGGATGTGTTCGCTGAACGCGAACGATAGCACGGTCCCCATGTTCTGCGGCGGCGGCTCGCCCTTGACGCTATCCCACGTCAGATTGCGGGCGATCAGGCCCGGCCGACGCCACTCGATCCAAGTATGATGCGCCAGCGTGACGGCGCTCACAAGATCGTCGTTCTCCCCGGTGTCAGGCCCGGCCCCTAACCAGCCCTCGTCTTCGACGATCGCCTGCAACTGCTTGACCAGCCGGATCGACCGCAGCTCGATCGTGCGCAGCATGAGGCTATCGCGCAGCGCGGAATAGATCGCCTGCTTGTTGTCCTGATTGGTTTTCCAGTTGATGACGTTGCCCGCCCCGCCCAGCGTGTCGGCGCGCTTGTAGAGAAACCAGCGCACGGCTCCAACCATGTTGAGGATGCTGTCGCTGCCTTGCTCCGCTTGGATGATGCCGCGCTGCGCGAGCTGGCGGAGGTTGCGCACTTCGGGGATGACGGCGGCCCCGACGCCCGACACTTCGACGTTCGCCAGATGGTCGCGGTACGCGCCGCACAGGTGGCAAAGCACCCACGCGAACTGATAGGTCAGCGGCTTGTTCGATTGGAACTCTGCGACTTGAACCAATCTGTCGGCGTAGCAGCGCAGGACTTGCAGCGAGTGGTCGTTAGCGTCCCCCCCGCCGCCCCCCGACGGATCGCCGCCGATGACGTACACGCCCGCCGGTTCCGGCGGCTCCCACACCCTTAGCTGCACTTCGTCTTTGTTCGTCGTCTGCTCGATCGACGAGCCAAGGAAGGCATCCTCGAAGCGATACCGATAGCCCTTGTACGGTGGTCCCTCCGCTAGGCTCTCCGCCAGTTCGAGGGTGCGTGCAGCGGGGAAGAAACTCGACCCCGATGCGATAAAACATTCCCTCTCGTTCCACGGGTAGTGCCTCAACATGTATTCTTCCGCGCGGAACTCCGCCTCGCGTCGCCACCACGCCACTTGCTCCGGTTTGACGATGATGTTGTAGCGGGCGCGCACGTCACGCGCCCTGATTAACTCCTCATCGTCCAGCCTGCCGTCCCAATAGACCTTGTAGTCGGGATCGGACTTGTCAATCGAGTAGGTCGGATTGGCCCAGAAGCCGACGAAAATGAACCGCATGTGCCGGTCGGTCTTGGCTTGCTGGCAGTGGTTGTAAAACCAATTGAAGCCGTTTGCGATGCTCTCCCAGATGTAGAGCCGGTGCGGGTTGACGCGCGCAAGGCTGGCTTTCAGGCTCTCGACGCCCGCCAAGCTTTTCCATTGGCCGCACTCGGTGGCGTGCATCATGTTGAGCGCGCGGGATGCGCCAAGGTCGGGGTTGCTGGCCGCCGCCATCAGGTCGATGACGCTGCGATTGGCGAACGCCATGCCGTTGCGATTGTTCTGGGTCAGCCGGTGTTCGGAGCTGCGCCACTCGGGCGGCAAAGTTTCGAGGAGCGCGGCGAAGATGCGCCGCAGCCGCTCAAGGTTGTCGGTGCGGTCGGCGATGATCGCGCCTTGAACGCCCGGATTGGCGAGCGCCCAAAACAGTTCGATCACTGAGCAAACCGTCGTGATCGCGACTTGGCGGCATTTGAGGACGACGAACTCGTGGACGCCCTCGTTGAGCCCCTTGGCGACGGCGTCAATCACCATCCTCTGGCTCATCCACGGTTCGACGTGGGTCCGCCCTTCCTCCTTGGTGTCAATCTCGACGGCGTTGAGGAGGTCGTAGATGCCGGATCGGATGCTCGGCTTAGTGGCCATGCAGTCCGGGCTCGTCGGTCGTCATCGGCTGCGGCTCGCTGTCATAGATCATGTCGAATGACAGCTCCATGATCTTCAACCACCGCTGGCGATCGTCCTGCGAGAAGTAGTCGCCGGGCGGGGGCAAATGCTCAAGCAAGGCGTTAATGATCGGGTCCAGCTCCATCCCGTTGTCGTGGTTGTCAGGCTCGATTTTGGCTTTGGGCATGGTTTCCTCCTAGCTGACGGGTCCAAGGTCGACGATGACGATTTGCGAGCGGTCTAGCACAAGCACGTTGCCGCCCGCGACCGTATAAGAAACCGGCGATCCCCCGGTGATGGCGAAGGCGTTCAACTGCACCGCGACATTGAGCGTCGTCACGCCAGCGGCGGGCGTGACAAAGAAGTTGACGGAAAAACCGGCGCTTGGGTCAGTCACGGTTCCGCCGAAGCCAAAGATGCGCTGTTCGGGCGTGGGCGAGATGGGGACGCGAGCGCCAATGCCAGCGACATTGTTGACGCCTTTGAGGTTGCAATTGACGCTGACCATGAGCATCGACGTGACGCTGGGGCGCGGCGGCAGGGTGCAAGGGATGTTGGCGATCTGCGTCCAATCGCCGCTGCCCGGAATGACAATGTCGGCAGGAACGTTGTAGACGACCGGCTTGGCGCGGAGGCTATCGGCTTGCGTCAGTTGCAGATAGCGAGCGTCGCCTAATGTTTGGTCGAGGATTGGCTGTGGGTTGCTGCCGTCGTTGGATCTGACGACAAGCGGATAGTTGCCGGTGCCTTTGGTGAACACGATCGCATTGTCGGTTTCGCTCCAAGCAAGGCTCGCTCCGCGCACATAGAGGTTGAGCTTGGCCATAGCAGGCGGGCCGGTGGTCCCGACCATCGAAATGTCGCCGGTCATGTTGCCGCCAGACAGAGGCAAGAAATCGCCGCTGCCGCCCGCTGGCGCATAGCGCGCGTCGGCCGTGCGCCGGTTGAGCGCGTCCGTGTCCGCCGTCGCGTCGCCAACGCTGCTGATCCGCTGCGCGCCCATATCGAGTTGGATGAAGAACGCCGCGATCATCGGCTGCAATTGCATGACGATCTGACCGCTAACGGTCGTCACCAGAAGACCCTGTCCGCCGCCGGTGCGATAGAAGCCGGTCGAGTTCTCGCCCACGGCGATGCCCGGATTGGCCGCGCTGCCGCCGTCCCGCGTGATGAGCGGGCCGGTCATCTGGCCGCCTGCCTTGTCGAGGTAGTTCCCGGCTGGCGCGTACTCCCCGGCTGGCTGGAAATTCGCGAGGATGTCGTCGAGCGAAATCCACGTGATGTCCGATCCGGCGCTCGCCCGCGCCCAGCCGTAGGTCGAGCGGCGCGCCGTCGCGGCTGGCGCTTCCTCCACGACGGGTTGCCATGTGTACTGATAGCGGCCGTAGTAATTGTTATCGAAGGGCGCTTCGGGGATGTTGACGAGGGCTTGGTCATAGCCGTCGCCGTCGCGGCGTTGCCAACGCCCGGCCATGAAGCCCTGCGCTATCGTGGGCTCGTTAGGCCAGCCGGTGAGCGCGGTTTCGCGCTCGCTCATGAGCTTGGCCAGTTCGTGTTCGAGGCGGTCGATCCGGGCCGTCAGCTCGTCGGTGTCGCCGTTACCCATGGTTGTCGCCTGCACGTTGCGCGTGTTAACAGGCTTTTTTAGCGCCGTTCTCGTCACGGGGGAACGACGTTACTCCAGGGTCAGATGCCGCCGGGTTCCCCGCCCGGCGGCCTTTTTTGTGTCAGTCGCAGTTCGTCTCGCAGAAGCCGCTGCCGTCTGACCGGCATTGCGTCCAGCAATGCTTGCCAGCCCAAGCGGGCGTGGTCAGCGCGAGCGCGATAACGGCGGCGAATAGATATTTCATTTGCCTTCCTTCCTTTGTTGTAGGCTGTCAACCCATACGCTTTACGCTGCGTTTGTCAACCCAGCTTGTCGCCAAAGGTCACTCCCTTGCCGAACTGCCACTCGAACGCAACGCTGTCGTCGTCGCGCGCGATGATGTGAACCTTGCGGATCACGCCAATCTGCGCGGCTGGTCTGGTGGTGTAGCTGTGCGCCAGTCTGACGGCATCCTTAGCCGACAGGTTTTCGCCGACTTTTTCGTGCCAGTCGTCGGGCAGATACTGCCAGACATCGAAACGCTCCTCGCTCATCGGAAGCCCTCCACCAAATCGCGCACGCCTTGCACGTCACCCTCGGTGAGGCGGATCATGGCGACGTACATCAGCATCCCCATTTTCTCGCCCGCCATTCGGGTTTCGGGATGCTTGTCCATGTCGCTGCCCATGCTGGCGACGGCGTTGGCGAGGTCGCCCCGGTCGAGGTATTCGCGGGCGCGCTCTTTGCACCATTCAAGGTGTTCCTCGCGCGTTCTCATTTGACGACCACGCTCAAGCGAGTGAGTTCAAAGCCGCTGTGAGCTGCCGCGCTTTCAAACCCCGGCTCCCAATCCTCCACAACCGGCTCGCGCCCTACGCCAACGACAACTTGCGTCGCGCAGCTCTCGCACGCGTACATGTCGCCGCTCCAAATCGCGGCTCCCTGATAGTCCTTGAAGAAATACCCGTTCTTGCGGCAGCGCATTTCGCGAGCGCAAGGAACGCAGATTGGCGTGAACATGATTTGCCTCCTTTTGGGTGCGTCCTTCTCTTGCGCGAAATCCTGAAATGTGTCAAGCTCCTTACATGACGCCTTATGAACGATTGGTGATCGCCCTTCGCCACGGCGTCCTTGTACGGAGGAAGGCAATGCAAAGGTATCACTCGGAAGTGCAGACACTGACGACCCGCAAGGCCGAGTTTGATCGGTTCACAGTCGTTCCAATTGAAGCGGTGTCCAAGGCTGACGCCGCGCGCCAGATTGCGCAGATTGCCGCGCGCCGTCGCTTCGACGATGACGGCTCCGTTGGCTACCTTGCATGGGAAGGAAACGATGGCTGGTATCGCGCCACGATTGGCGTGCAGCATCCAGCCAATGACGGGATCGTACTGAAGGGCGTGACGATCCTAATTCACGTCTGGCCCGCAGGAGAGCGGTCGTGAGCATCGCCCGCAAGGGCGACGATCAGTACATGGTGCGCCTGCCCGATGGGTTGCGCGAGCGCATCAAGCGCCGCGCCGCTGTTAACGGGCGCTCGTTGAACTCGGAGATTGTCGACGCCATCGAGCGTCACCTTGAGCGTGGCGACCGGCTCGATGAATTGGAGCGGCGCATCGTCAAGCTTGAACAACGTTTCTAGTCTGGGATTAAGTACATTTTTTTTTGTGAAATTATTGCGAGAACGATCTTTGACTTCTCGGGTGAATTATAGGGTTGACTGTCAACCCCTACACATGACATACTCATGGGCGCGGGGATCGCACACAGCGGTCCTCGCGCTCTCTAACGGAAGGCAAACCCAATGAGAACGACCTATGTCTGTCCTGAGTGCAAACTGCGCTGCTACACGGGAACGCCGCACATGTGCGGCCCCGACAGTCTGGCGCTTCTTTGGCCGACGCCACGTATTGCCGCGCGCGACGCGCTGCGAAACGCAATGACCGGCCCGACAAGCGGAGGCGTCGCGCACCAGCTCGCGCCAGTCGTCTTGGACGCGATCATCGCCCGGAAAATACCGGGCGTTGTGTGGAGGCCATGACCATGACCGACGCAACGCAAGAGGGCTTCGATAGCGCTTTCGAGGAGCTGAAAGCGCAAGAGGCGGCCGACGCGGCGGACAGGCTCAAGCGCGGTCAATCGTGGGACGATTGGCTCAAGATCGGAACCTTCCTCAACATCGGCCGCAACAAGGCGATGTTGAGGGCCGGGACCAACGAACCAATCGGCGCGCGTTACATCAAGGCGTTCTCCGAGTGGATGGCGGTCTATCCTTGGATCGGCGAAATCGACAAGGCGACGCGCACACATGCCATGTGGTGCGTCGACCATAGCGACGATCTAGCGCGGCTGCGCGAGAACATGGGGCTGACGCAACGCCTATCCTGCAATCATCCAACGACCATGCGTCGCAAGTGGGACAAGGCGCAAAAAGAAGTCGACAAAGCTCCAACGGTGAAAAAAGAAAGCCGCGCCGATGTCATCCAGCGCGAGCTGGAAGCCACGGCGGCCGAACGCGACAAGTGGCGACACAAGGCGGAAAAAGACGGTTCGCTGTTCGACCTAAAAAACGACCGTCCAAAAGACATAGCAGCCATCATGTTCCAAAACATGTCGGTGCCGCGCGTTCGCGAAGTCATCAAAGCTTTGCAGGATGAGGCGGGGCGGCGCAAGGCGGTTCAAAAACAGGCGGGCTAAAACTAATCGTCGCCCATTAGAGTTGACAGCGGCGTTGTGTCATGCCATACACATGACACGGCGTCGCTGTTGACGCTGCAACTTGGAAGGCAATCCAAATGGCTCACTGCATTGAAAACCGCGACGGCGTTTATAGCTTTGCATTCACTGGCGAGCGCTCGGAGATTTGGCACCGCCTAGGGCAGGAACTGGACGCAAGCGCGACCCGCGACGAATGGCTTGACGCCGCTGGCATGACATACCGCGTCGAAAAAGTTCCGGCGATTGCTTCGCTCAACAGCTCAGACTTCGATCATATCGCGCCGGAAAAGCGCTTCGTGGAAACGGACAAGCGCTTTCTTGTGCGTCAAGATAATGGTCACGTTTTGGGCATTGCGGGCGAAGGCTATCAGACGGTTCAACCTGTTGATGTTTGGTCATGGTTTGAGAACTACATCACAGTGGACGATCGTTTCCACATAGACGCCGCTGGTGTTTTGGGCAGTGGCGAGCGGCTGTGGATCACGGCGCGGTTCAACGGTTCGTTGGAAGTTGCAGGGGATCGTCACCTTGCGCGCCTCTTGATGTCGACATCTTTCGACGCAAGTCAGGCGACAAGAAACGAGGCCACGCTAACGCGCGCCGTCTGCGCAAACACCTTGCGCGCTGCTCACATGTCGGCGAAAGCGCTGGTTAAGACGCGTCACAACACGCGTTTCAACGGCGCGCAAGTCGCGCGCGAGCTTGGACAAATCGCGCAATCCTTTGCCGAGTTCAAGGCGATGGGTGACGCGATGGCGCAGCAATCCATGACGCGCGATAGCGTTCAATCGTTCTTTGCAACGCTGCTAGGCGTGGCGCCAGACGCGAAGGCGTCTGAAATCTCCACTCGGACAAAGAACATTGCGCAGGATTTGGCCTCATCCTACCGCCGCACACAGCATGAGCGGAATAGCTCGCGCGATGACGTTTGGACGGCGCTACAGGCGGTCACGCGCTATGTGGATCACGACCGCAGCGTCCGCAATGCCCCGAACGAAGTTGTCGGGCGGTTCGATAGCGGGACGTTTGGCAGTGGCGACCAAATGAAGGGCAAGGCAATGGAGCTTTTGCTTCCGCTTGTGGACCCTAGCCTTTTCCGCGACAAGGTTTTGATACCAGCCTGACGCAGGCTAGCACTCGCGACTAAAGGGCGCCCTTTACGGCGCCCTTTTTTTGTGTCATGTTCTGCGCGTGACATCCCGTCACGATGGAAGGCAAGGCAATGGCTCACAACCAAGGTTCGTATATGGATGGAATGCGCGCGGCTGGTGACGGCGTCTCGCGCGACAAGGCTAACCAGATGGCGCGCGGCTTATCGGTTGCAGGCGGTGACGCGTTCCTCGCTGGATACTATGCCGAGATGCGGCGCCTAGGTCCGCCGCATCTTGACGCGTTAGACGCCTACGTTAGGCGACCGCGTTTCCCTGTCGCCAGCGACGGCGAGCGCCGCGCGACGCGCCATCGGCTCGATTTTGTGAACAATCGGGGCGAATAGCTCACTTTTCAGAATAGCGTTTAAACCGCGTAGGGCGCCCTCTGAGGCGCCCTTTTTTTCGCCGGTATCATTCTACCTAGATTTTTCAAGGCCACTCACAGAGCGCCGCAGGCGCTTCGTTCCCCACATACCTTCCACGTGAATAGGGATTTTGCCCCAAGGTCGACTTGCGCCATATCGCGGGCTTTTCCGAAGCCTAGCGTATTCGCATAGCAACGTCAGGTATATCTGCCTATAGGCTCTC
>Ga0209275_10001216_pt1 | contig 10469 bp, 9 predicted proteins | sample HubBroMetageREF2_FD_188344 | JGI IMG/M metagenome (GOLD analysis project Ga0209275, IMG submission 188344) | Reference soil microbial communities from the Hubbard Brook experimental Forest, New Hampshire, USA - Hubbard Brook CCASE Soil... | ecosystem: Environmental > Terrestrial > Soil >...
TGTGCTGGCTCTGATGATCTTCGAAGCGAGCGTAGTTAGTTCACTCGGGCTTTCACGGCGGGAGCGCGTACAACGGCCCGCAGGACGCAGCCCATCGCGTCGTGCGGACCGACAGCCTGTGGGCACGCAGAATCAGTGGATCTGGACGCCAATTGGCGAGTTCTTCGTTCCATCACGGCGAGCGCATAGTCGGCAGGGAGCCGGTGGGGTGTCGGAGAGCGAGCGATTCGGCGAGACCTCACCGGCCTGACCTACGGCCATAGCCGATGCCGCCAGCTGACCAGGAATTCGGACGGTTCCAATATCCGACTGCACCATTACGCGGGGTGCAGACGGCCCGGCGGCCGGGACTTGGTAGTTAGCCGAGGAGGCGCTGGAGGGCGGGGGCGACGTCGGCGAGGGCGCGTACCGGCTGGCTGATGCCGCCGCCGGCCCTGGCCAGGGCCGCGGCAGGCCCCTGCGCCGCGGCCGGGCCTGGCGCCGCGGCCGGGCCCGGGCCGCCGCCTGAGCCGTCGCCGCCGGCCGGGCGGTCCTCACTGGCTGGGCAGAGGACGTGCAGGCGGTCGATGCCGGCTAGCGCGGTCGCCGGGTCGGCGCCGGCGGTGTGGAGGCAGTCGGACAGCAGCACCGCGACCCGCTCGTCCCCGTCGGCCCTGGCCAGCTGCGCCGCCGCGGCACGCAGCGCCCGGGCCAGGTCGGTCACGCCGTGGCCACGCAGGCCGACCAGGTCGCCGACGAGATCCTCGGGCGGCCGCCGGGTGCCCTGCGGCTGCAGCACCCGCACCTCGCCGCTGAACGCGATCACCGAGGGAGCCAGCCGGGAGCCGGGGGAGCCCGGCGCCAGCACGACCGCTGCGGCGGCCACCGCGGCCATGGCCACGCCGGGCCCGGCCATCGAGCCGCTCGCGTCAACCAGCAGGCACAAAGCCTTCGTGCGCGCGGCCCAGGTCCTGGTCACCAGGTCCTCGCTGTGCAGCGGGCCGGCGCCGGGCCAGCGGGCCATGGTGCGTTCCAGGTCCAGGTCGCCCTCGCCGCTGCGGCTCGGCTCCAGGCGGCGCGTGCCGCGGGCGCGCGGCGCGCCCGCGCGGCCGAGCCGGATGAACACCCGCGCCGCCAGCCGCCGCGCGGCCGCGCGCAGCTCCCGGTCGGTGGCTGCCGCGAGGTCGGCGAGCAGCGCCGCGGCGCCGTCGGGATCCGCGGCGAGCAGGCCGGCCAGCGCGTCCTCGTCGAGCTCGCCGACGCCCGGCGAGACATCCTCGAACGATGGGTGCCGCAGCGCTAGCTCGGCCCGGCCGATGCTGCGCCGCGCGCCGCCGCCGCTGCGGTCGCGGCGCAGGCTGGAGCGGGACTGCCCGGGGGCGGCCAGCCGGTGGGTGCCCGCCCCCGGCTGGCCGTCAGCTTTTCCCCGGCTCGCGGGGTCCGGCTCGGGCGGCCCCTCGCCGGGGCCGTCAGCGTCGGAGGCGGGCCACAGTTCGTCCAGGATCTCGTCCAGCACGGACTCCGGGGTTCGCTCGGACCCGTCGGCGATCCGGATCCGGCCGGACAGGGCCGCGTGCGTCGCGTCGCGGGCGGTCTCCCGGGCCTGCGCGCCGACACCACCCGCCTCGCCGACACCACCAGCCCGGCCGTCACCACCCGACCCGCTGTCACCACCAGCCCGGCCGTGACCACCCGACCCGCTGTCACCACCCGCCCGGCCGTGACCACTCGACCCGCTGTCACCACTCGACCCGCTGTCACCACTCGACCCGCTGTCACCACTCGACCCGCTGTCACCACCCGACCCGCCCTCCCCGCGCAGCCGCTGCAGCCCGGTCAGCAGCAGCACCAGGTCGATCGAGCCGCGAACCGACGAGCCCATTCGCACGTCCCGGTGCTCGCGGGTGGCCCGGGTGAGCGCGACGGCAAGCGCGACCGGCCGGCCGTCGAGCCCGGTGACCGCCGTGGTGATGGCGCGCTCCGCCGCGGCGTCCTGGTAGCCGAGCACGACCCGGCAGATCCGGTCCGCGATCGCGTGGCTGACCCGGGCCGTGCCGATCGCGTCGAACGGGTTCATGGCGGCGATCAGCCGGAACTGCGGGTCGGCGCGCACGGTGCCGAGCCGCGGCACCGCGATCTCGCCGTCGGTCAGCAGCGTGATCAGGACGTTGAGCGTCTCCTCGGGTACCCGGTTGAACTCCTCGAGATACAGCAGCGCGCCCGAACGCATCGCCGCGAGCAGCGGCCCGTCGGCGAACGTGGCCGGCGTGTACCCGGCGGCGAGCACCTGCGAGGGGTCGTGCTGCCCGATCAGCCGGGCCGGGGTGAGCTCCGCGTTGCCCTCGACGAAAATCACGTCGCGCCCCGAGTCGCGGGCGATCGCGCGCAGCAGCGTGGACTTTCCGGTGCCGGGCGGGCCCTCGATCACCACGTGCCGGCCGGCCTCGAGCGCGACCGTGAGCACCTCGCGCTGCCGGCGCAGGCCGACGACGGGCGGCGACCCGCCGCCGGCCGGCTGCGTCACCGCGATCCCGGGGTCAGGCGTCGGCGTACTTGATCACCCCGCGGATGTTCTTGCCGGCGATCAGGTCCTCATAGCCCTGGTTGACCTGGTCCAGCGTGTACGTGGTGGTGATCAGCTCGTCGAGCTTGAGGTCGCCGGACTGGTACAGCTCGACCATGCGCGGGATGTCGTGGAACGGGTCGCCGGACCCGAACAGGCTGCCCTGAATCCGCTTCTCGAACAGGGTCAGGATCGCGCCAGAAATCTCGATCGTGGTCTTGGACGGGTCCGCGAGGCCGGTCACGACCACGGTGCCGCCCTTGCGGATCGCGTTGAACGCGTTCGTGACCACCTCGGAGTCGACCACGCCGACGGTGACGATCGCCTTGTCTGCGCCGACGCCGCGGGTCAGCTGGGTGATCATCGCCGCTGCCTCCTCGGCTGTGGCGGCGGTGTGCGTGGCGCCGAGCTTCTCGGCCGTCTCCCGCTTGAGCGCGATCGGGTCGATCGCGATCACGTTGCGCGCCCCGGCCAGCGCCGCGCCCTGCACCGCGTTGATGCCGATCCCGCCGATGCCGTAGATCGCGATCGTGTCGCCGGGCTCGGTGGCCGCGGCGTGCACCGCCGAGCCGAAGCCGGTCGGCACGCCGCACCCGATCAGCACGACCTTGTCGAGCGGCAGGTCCGGGTCGACCTTGACGGCCGAGTTCTCCGAGATCACCGAGTACTCGGAGAACGTGCCGAGCATGCACATGCCGCCGAGGTCCTCGCCGTCCTTGTGGAACCGGTACGTGCCGTCGGGCAGGACGCCGTCCAGGATCGTGGCCCCCATGTCACACAGGTTCGACTTGCCGGTCGAGCACCACCGGCAGTGCCCGCAGACCGGCAGGAACGAGCAGATCACGTGGTCCCCGGGGGCCAGCCGGGTGACGCCCTCGCCGACCGCCTCGATCACCCCGGCGCCCTCGTGCCCGCCGACCAGGGGGAACCGCGGCACGATGTCACCGTGCCTGAGGTGCTCGTCCGAGTGGCACAGGCCCGCGGCCACGTAGCGGATCAGGACCTCACCGGCCTTCGGGCCGTCCAGGTCGAGCTCCGTGACCTCGAAGTCCTGGCCCGTTCCGCGCAGAATTGCGGCCCTTGTCTTCATGGAGCCTCCCCTGGCTGACGGCGATGGGAACCCTCGTCATCCTAGGTTGGGCCACCCGGGTGGACAATGGCCGCCCGACCCCGGCACGCTACCGTTCCGGCGTGACCGACTGCGTGTTCTGCGACATCATCGCCGGGACCCACCCCGCCCAGGTGGTGTTCTCCGACGACGTAGCCATGGGATTCCTCGACGCCAGGCCGGTGTTCAAGGGCCACGTGCTGGTGGTGCCGCTGGCCCACTACGTCACGCTGGCCGACCTGCCTGAGGACCTCGTCGGCCCGCTGTTCACCCGGGTCCGGCGGGTCAGCGCGGCGATGCCGCCCGCGCTCGGCGCCCAGGGCAGCTTCGTCGCCGAGAACAACGTCGTCAGCCAAAGCGTCCCGCACCTGCACGTGCACGTCGTGCCGCGGACCAAGGGCGACGGCCTGCGCGGCTTCTTCTGGCCGCGGACCAGGTATGCCGACGAGGCCGAGGCCGCCGGCTACGCCCGCCGGCTGCGCGAGGTGCTGTCCGCCTAGACCCGGACCGCGGTCACGACCAGGCACACCGTGACCGTGATCTCGACCAGCGCGCCCAGCACATCACCGGTGATCCCGCCCAGGCGGCGCACCGCCCACGCGGTCACCACGACCGAGGCAGCCAGCCCGGCCGCGATCGCGACGGCGATGACCGGCCAGAACGCAGCCGTCCCGGCCAGTACGGCGATCGTCACTGCGGCTGGAACGGCGGGGTTCACGGTTCCGGCCACCATGGCGCCCAGCCCGCTGCCGCGCGCTGCCGGAATGCCCCGGCGGCAGGCCCAGGTCAGCGACAGCCGCCCGGCCACGGCGGCGGCAATGGCCGCGGCCACGCCGCGGCCGAGCGACTGGGCCTGGGCCAGCGCGGCGACTTGGATCAGCAGCGCGAACACGAGCGTGACCACGCCGAACGGCCCGATGTCGGAACGCTTCATGATCTCCAGCGCCTGGCCGGCCGGGCGGCGGCTGCCGAGTCCGTCGGCCAGGTCGGCGAGCCCGTCCAGGTGCAGGCCCCGGCTGCCCGCGGCGAGCGTGGCGACCGCGAGCGCGGCGGCGAGCAGCGGGCCGGTGTGGCCGAACCGGCTGGCCAGCTCGAGAACGGCGGCCGCCAGCGCGCCGAGCAGCAGCCCGACCACCGGGGCCCAGATCATCGCGGCGCCAGCGGCCCGCCGGGACGGTGCCGATCCGCCCGGTGGCGTCACGTTCAGGGGAGGTGCCGATCCGCCCGGTGGCGTCACGTTCAGGGGAGGTGCCGATCCGCGCGGCGGCGTCACGTTCAGGGGAATGGCCGTGAGCAGCGTCGTCGCGAGCAGAAACCCGCTCGGCCGCGATCTGCCCCAGAGCATGGCACATCAGCGTACGGGCGGAAGGGTACCGTCGGGGCGAGAGCGCCAGCCGGAGGCCCGCGTGACGCAATGCCCGTATGTGCTGCTGTCGGTCGCGATGTCCGTCGACGGCTGCATCGACGACGCCACCGGCGACAGGCTGATCCTGTCCAACGAGGCGGACCTCGATCGGGTCGACGAGGTGCGCGCGGGCAGCGACGCGATCCTGGTCGGTGCCGGCACGATCCGCCGCGACAATCCGGCGCTGCTGGTGCGGTCGAAACTCCGCAGAAACCGCCGCATTGCTGGCGGGCTGCCGCCGAGCCCGGCCCGGGTCATGCTCACGGTCAGCGGCGACCTCGACCCGTCGGCGCGGTTCTTCACGGCTGGCGAGGGAGCCCGGCTGGTCTACGTTCCGGCCGGGGAGCGGGACCGGGTAACCGGCCGGATCGGCGGCGTCGCCGGGGTCGAGGTCATCGGCGTGGGCGGCGCGCCGGGTGATCCGCCGGGTGGCCCGGATCGAGTCGGCCTGCCCGCGGTCCTCGCCGACCTGGCGGCCAGGGGGGTGCGGCGGCTGATGGTCGAGGGCGGCGGCAGCGTGCTCGCGCAGTTCCTCGCCGAAGGGCTCGCCGACGAGCTTGACCTGGTGGTGGCGCCGCTGTTCGTCGGCGACCCGGCGGCGCCGCGCGTCGCTGGCCTGCCAGCGGGCAACCCGCGGCATCGCATGCACCTGACCGAGGTCCGCCTGATCGGGGACGTGGTGCTGATGCGATATTTGCCCGGAGCGGCCGGTGCCGCACCGCACCGATCCAGCACTAAATAGGCCTATTGGGCCTATCATGTCATTCATGGGGGAATGGTGGTTGATCGAGGTTTTCCGTGTCCCGGCCCCAGCCAACGATCTCGCCACGATGTGAGCGGCATGCACGAGACAGGGCAGGATGGGGGGATGAGGGATACCAGAATCGCGGCTCAGGACGGGATGCGTGCCGCGATCGAGCGAAGTGGCTATTACCCGGGCCTGGTCTACGACGCGGTGTCATCCGCCCTCGGGGCCGAATCGGTGGTTTCTTACGTCGTGACCCACGACACGCTGTTCGACCCGGGCATGGAGGTGCGGCGGCACATGACCGTGCTGGCGCTCACACCGACCCGTCTCGTGTACTCGCACACTGACGAAAGCCCAGCGGAGCCCGGCGACGCCGATTCCCGGCCGATGGCCGAGACCAGCACCGAGGCCGTGCGGTTCTCCCAGATCTCATCGGTCGCGGTGACCCGGGTGGTGCCGGACCCGGCCTCGTACGTCCCGGGCAGCACGATGCCCAGCGAGGTGGTGCTGACGATCGGCTGGAACGTGCTCTCGCACATCGAGCTCGAGCCCGCGCACTGCGGGGATGAGAGCTGCGAGGCAGATCATGGGTACACCGGGACAATGACCGCCGATGACCTGACGATGCGGGTCAGCGAAGGTGCGGACGGGGAGGATGCGGTGCGGCAGGTCCTTGTGTTCGCTCAGGCGCTCTCCGAGGCAACCAGCAGTTGACGGGATCGCGATGACACCCGAAGGCCCGCCGGCCATGATCACCGATCTGCCGGCGTCGCTGCCCGCGCTGCCGGGCTACGGCGAGAGCAGCCTGGCCGATCTCGCGTCGTCGCTGCTGGCGGCGCTGGGGCTGGCGAGGGAGCCCAATGTGCTGCGGCTCCCGGAGGTGGACCGGGTGTGCCTGCTGGTGGTGGACGGGCTCGGCTGGGAGCTGCTGCGCGAGCACCCGGCCGCGGCGCCGTTCCTGTCCGAGCTCGCGATGTCCGGCCGGCCGCTGACCGCCGGGTTCCCGGCGACGACGGCGACGAGCATGGCCTCACTGGGGACCGGCAGGCCGCCGGGACAGCATGGTGTGTTCGGCTACCAGGTGGCGGTGCCGGGGGAGGGCTGGCTGCTGAACGCCCTGCACTGGGATCCGCGGGTGGATCCGGTGGCCTGGCAGCCGGGATCGACCATCTTCGAGCGGGCCGCGGCCGCCGGTATCGCCGCGTACCGGGTGGGCCAGGCCGGAACCCAGCAGACCGGGCTCTTCCGCGCCACGATGCGCGGTGCCGACTACGTCAGCGCGAACACGTTCGGCGCCCTGGTCGCCGAGGCCGCGGCGGTGCTGCGGCGGTCGGACCGGGCGCTGACGATGGTCTACCACGGCGAGCTCGACGCGACCGGGCACGAGTTCGGGTGTTCGTCGGATGCCTGGCGGTACCACCTGGGGCACGTGGACAAGCTGGCCGAGCAGCTGGCGGGCGCGCTGCCGCAGGGAACGGCGCTGTACGTAACGGCCGACCACGGCATGGTGGACGTGGCGCCCCAGGACCGGGTGGACGCGGACACGGTGCCGGGGCTGCGCGACGGCGTGGCGCTGCTCGGCGGCGAGCCCCGGGCCCGGCACGTGTACGCCGTGCCCGGCGCCGCCGCGGACGTGCTGCTCGCCTGGCGTGAGGTGCTCGGCCACCGGGCCTGGGTGGTCTCCAGGGACGAGGCGATCGTCGAGGGCTGGTTCGGGCCGGTCGACCCGCTGCTGGCACCGCGGATCGGCGACGTGGTCGCCGCCCCGGCCGGGCCGTACGCCGTCGTGGCCACGAAGGCGGACCCAAGGCAGTCCGCGCTGATCGGCATGCACGGCTCGCTGACCCCCGCGGACCAGCTGGTCCCGCTGCTGACCCTGTCGGTCATCTAGCGCCGCGCCCGGCCGGTCATGGACTTCAGGTGTGAGCCGCTGACCGCCGAGATGATCGACCCGGGCACGGGCGAGGCGGTGCATGCCACGATCGAGGTGCGCTTCGACCCGCTCACCGGCCACAGCTCGCGCATCCTGCCCGACCGCGGCCTGATGCCGGCCAGCGACTTCGACCTGGCGGAGTTCGCCGAGCAGACGCGGCCGGGGTGCCCGTTCTGCCCGGACCGGATCGGCCGGCTCACCCCGAAGCTGCCGCCGGGGATCCACCCCGAAGGCCGGATCGTCCGCGGCGAGGCGGTCCTGTTCCCGAACCTGCACGCGTACTCGTCGCACAGCGCGGTGTCGGTCTACTCACCCCGGCTGCACTACCTGCCGGTTGGCGGGCTGACCCGGCGGCTGCTCGCGGACAACCTCGCGGCGCAGGCCGCCTACGCCCAGGCGGTGATGGCGGCGGATCCGGAGTCCCGGTGGGCGTCGATCAACGCCAACCACATGCTGCCGTCGGGCAGCTCGCTGTTTCACCCGCATATGCAGGGCATCGTCGATCCCCACCCGACGACGCTGCAGCGGCTGCTCGCCGACGTGCCTGCGGAGCGGTTTGACGCCTACCTGGACGCCGAGCGGCGCAGCGGGGAGCGCTGGCTGGGGGACACCGGGCACGTCCAGTGGGTCGCCAGCTACGCGCCGATCGCCCCGGCCGAGCTGCGCGCGTTCGTTCCGGGCATCTGCTCGCCCGCGCAGCTCTCCGGCGAGCTCACCGAGGAACTGGCGCACGGGCTGGCGCTGGCCCTGGCCGGCTACGCGGAGCTGGGGTTCGAGAGCTTCAACTTCGCACTTTATGGAGCGCCGCCGGGAACCACGGGCTACCGCTGAAACCTGCGGCTGGCATGCCGGTCGAACCTGAAGCCGTTCTACCGTGCGGACTCCACGTTCCTGGAGCGCCTGCACTGGGAGGGTGCCGTGGACCTGGCACCGGAGCACGTCGCCGGGCTGCTGCGCGGCCGGTTCCGCGCATGCTGACCGACCTGCCGGCGTCGCTGCCCGCGCTGCCGGGCTATGGGGAGAACAGCCTGGCCGAGCTGGGGACGTCGCTGCTGGCGGCGCTGGGGCTGGCGAGGGAGCCGAACCCGCTGCGGCTGCCTGCCGCGGACCGGGTATGCGTGCTGGTGGTGGACGGGCTCGGCTGGGAGCTGCTGCGCGGGCATCAGGCGGCCGCGCCGTTCCTGTCCGAGCTCGCGGTGTCCGGCCGCCCGCTGACCTCCGGGTTCCCGGCCATGACGGCGACGAGCCTGACCTCGCTCGGCACCGGCACGCCGCCGGGACAGCACGGCGTGGTCGGCTACCAGGTCGCGGTGCCCGGGGAGGGCAGGCTGCTGAACACGCTGCGCTGGGATTCCCGGGTGGATCCGGTCAGCTGGCAGCCGGGACCGACCATCTTCGAGCGCGCCGCGGCGGCCGGGATCGCGGGGTTCCACGTTGCGCACCCCGCAGTGCTGCGCACCGGGCTTTCGGCAGCGGCGCTGCGCGGCGCGCTGGGGGTCGCCGCCGGCACGCTCGGCGCGCTCGCGGCGCAGGCCGCCGCCGTGCTGCGGCGCTCGGACCGGGCGCTGGCTCTCGTGTACCACGGGCAGCTCGACTCGACCGGGCACGTGTCCGGGTGCTCATCGGACGCCTGGCGGTATCACCTGGGCCAGGTCGACAGGCTGGCCGAGCAGCTGGCGGGCGCGCTGCCGCCGGGAACGGCGCTGTACGTGACGGCCGATCACGGCATGGTGGACGTCGCGCCCCAGGACCGGGTGGACGCGGACACGGTGCCCGGGCTGCGCGACGGCGTGGCCCTGCTCGGCGGCGACGCGCGGTCCAGGCACGTCTACGCTGAGCCCGGCGCGGCCGCGGACGTGCTCGCGGCCTGGCGCGAGGTGCTCGGGCACCGGGCCTGGGTGGCGGGACGGGACGAGACGATCGACGAGGGCTGGTTCGGGCCGGTCGATCCCCGGGTCGTGCCGCGGATCGGTGACGTGGTCGCCGCGTCGACCGGCACGTCGGCGATCGTGGCGACTCTGGCGGAGCCGCTGGAGTCCGCGCTGATCGGCATGCACGGCTCGCTGACTCCTCCGGAGCAGGCGGTGCCCTTGCTTACCCTGTTGCCTAGGTGACCGGAACCGATATAACCAAGTCAGCGGCGCCGGCGCCGGTGCCGGCCGCGAAAGGGGCTCAACCTTGACTGCCAACTACGAGCAGCTGCCGGCGGATCTGCCGGTCCCCGAGGACGACGGCGCTGCCGCGCACCTGACCGGTGCGGTCATGCCGTCGATCACGCTGCCCGCGACCAGCGGTGAGTCGGTGGACCTGTCCCGGCTCGGCCCGCGCGCGATCGTGTACGTGTACCCGATGACCGGGACGCCGGGGGTGGCGCTCCCCGAAGGCTGGGACGACGTCCCCGGCGCCCGCGGCTGCACTCCCGAGTCGATGGGGTTCCGCGCCCACTACGACGAGCTGACCGCGCTCGGCGCGCAGGTCTTCGGCCTGTCCGTGCAGAGCACGGCGGAGCAGGCCGAGGCGGCCGAACGGCTGGAGTTGCCGTTCCCGCTGCTGTCCGACTCCGGCCTGGTGCTGGCCGAGCGGCTGCGTCTGCCGACGTTCACGGCCGCCGACGGCGTGGTGCGCTACAAGAGGATCACGCTGGTGCTGAACCACGGCACTATCGAGCATGTCTTCTACCCGATCTTCCCGCCGAACCAGCACGCCGCCGAGGTCCTCGGCTGGTTGCGGGCG
>Ga0209275_10001217_pt1 | contig 10466 bp, 8 predicted proteins | sample HubBroMetageREF2_FD_188344 | JGI IMG/M metagenome (GOLD analysis project Ga0209275, IMG submission 188344) | Reference soil microbial communities from the Hubbard Brook experimental Forest, New Hampshire, USA - Hubbard Brook CCASE Soil... | ecosystem: Environmental > Terrestrial > Soil >...
GTGTCTCCGATGGGTCCAGATCGCGGACTGCCTCCGCAAAGTCGGTGCCATCGACATTGGAAACGAAGCGGAACGTCATGTTTCGATCGCTATAATGTTTCAGCGCTTCGTAAGCCATTACGGGTCCAAGATCCGATCCGCCAATCCCAATATTGATCACGTTGCGAATACGCTTGCCGGTATGGCCTTTCCACGCGCCGCTCCGCACACGATTGCTGAAATCGGTCATTTTGTCGAGCACAGCGTGGACCTCGGGCACCACATTCTCGCCGTCCACGACAATCGATGTTCCGCGCGGAGCGCGCAGCGCCACGTGCAGGACAGCCCGTTTTTCCGTGACGTTGATCTTTTCGCCGCGGAACATCGCATCGATCCGCGCCCGCAGGCCCGATTCTTCCGCCAGTTGAAGCAGAAGCTTGAGCGTTTCGTCGGTGATCAGATTCTTCGAGTAATCGAAATAAATTCCCAAACCCTCGACCGTCAGCCGTTCCCCGCGCTTGGGATCGTCGGCAAAGAGATTGCGGAGATGCGACTTCTGAATCTCTTTAGAGTGAGCTTCGAGAGCCTTCCAGGCTTGCCGTTTTATGAGCGGGTTTCCGGTGATTGATTCCACGCGTGCTGCCATGTCCATTTTCCTTTCGTCCATCGTGCTTATCCGAGACGGTGCTTATCCGAGGTGGAGTCCGTTGAGTCCCACCTTGCTCCCAGAGTTTGAATCCTCCCGAGAACGCATTGGCGTTGTCTCCTAGCCGGCAATGCGGAGGGATCTCCTTCAACTTTTTGACGTTGCCTCCGCCCAGTACCACGTCGTCAGGTTCGAGAGCGGCGATCAAGCGAGCCACCACGTCTTTGACATCGCGCCGCCACTTTTTCTTGCCGTGTTTTTCCAGTCCATCGAGTCCTACGTAGGTTTCGTACGTTCCCTTTTTGTAAGGCAGATGACCGAGTTCCATGGGCTCGACGATGCCATCTACAATAAAGGCGGAACCGAACCCGGTGCCCAGGCCGAGGAACAACATCTTTCCGCCTTTGTAACTTCCCAAAGCCTGCATGGCAGCGTCATTGATGATCTTGACTGGACGCCGGAATGCTCCTCGAAAATCAAAACCGACCCAGCCGCTTCCCAAATTATTGGGTTCGGCAATCGGTCGATTGTGGAGGACAGCCCCAGGATAACCAATCGAGACCGCCTCGTATTCCCACGTTCCGGCGATCCGCTTGACGCCGGAGACCATCTGTTGCGGCGTCATTTTGGGACCCGACGGAAATTCCCGAGGCGCAGTCTGCCCAGTCGCAAGCATCTTCACGTGCGTTCCGCCGACATCGACAACCAGCACTTTCATGCCAAGCCTTTCAACCCTGCAGCGCGTTGCTCACAATCGCCTGCGCTTCATTGATGATGGCATTCAAGTGGGCCTCATCCTTGAAGCTCTCCGCGTAAATTTTGTAGATGTTTTCCGTGCCCGACGGCCGGGCCGCAAACCAGCCACTGCCAGCCACAACTTTCAACCCGCCGACCGCCGCGTTGTTGCAGGGAGCGCGAGTCAGCTTCGCAGTGATCGTCTCGCCAGCCAGACTCGACTCCTTCACCGCCTCGGGCGAGAGCTTCTGCAAACGCGCCTTTTGCTCTGGCGTAGCCGGAGCATCAATGCGCGTATAGTACGGCGTTCCGAACTCCGCGGTCAGTTCGCGGTAGTGCTCGCCAGGATCCTTCCCGGTGCGGGCTGTAATCTCGGCCGCGAGCAGGTCCATGATCAGACCGTCTTTATCGGTTGTCCAAACTGTGCCGTCCAGACGCAGGAAACTCGCTCCGGCGCTCTCTTCTCCACCGAAACATTGGGAGCCGTCAATTAATCCCGGCACGAACCACTTGAAACCCACGGGCACTTCGCAGAGAGGATGGCCAAGCTTTTTCACAACCCGGTCAATCATGCTGCTGCTGACCAGCGTCTTGCCTACCGCAACCTGCGCACCCCACCGCGGACGATGTTCCAGCAGATAGCCGACGGCGACTGCCAGATAGTGATTCGGGTTCATCAATCCAGAGCCCGGTGTAACAATCCCGTGCCGGTCGGCATCCGTATCGTTGGCGAAGGCAACGCGATACTGATCTTTGATAGCGACAAGCCGGGCCATTGCATACGGACTCGAGCAATCCATGCGGATCTTGCCGTCGTGATCTACCGTCATAAACGAGAAGGTCGGATCGATGACAGGATTCGTGACAATCACATTCAAGCCATAGATCGAATTGATCGGCTCCCAGTAGGGCTCGGACGCGCCGCCAAGCGGATCAACCCCAAGCTTGAGACCAGCGCTACGGATCGCATCAATGTCGACGACGCTCTTTAAGTCGCGAACGTAGGGCAGAACGAAATCTTCCTGATGCGTGCTCGCGGCCTTCATGGCTGCGTCGTAGGGAATTCGTTTCACTCCAGCATTCCCGCCGCGCAGCAATTCATTTGCGCGATCCTCAACCCACTGCGTCACATGAGTATCAGCCGGCCCGCCACTGGGTGGGTTGTACTTGAAGCCGCCATCCTCCGGCGGATTGTGCGATGGAGTAATGACGATGCCATCCGCGAGGTGATCCTTGCGCCCCTTGTTGTAAACGAGAATGGCACGAGAGATGACCGGCGTCGGAGTTACTCCGTCATTCTGCTGGATTATGGTTTCGACGTTGTTTGCAGCCAGCACTTCAAGTGCAGTGCGCTGGGCCGGTTCAGACACCCCGTGCGTGTCTTTGCCCATAAAGAGTGGGCCATCCGTGCCTTGGCTGCGCCTGTACTCACAGATCGCCTGCGTGATGGCGAGAATATGAGCTTCAGTGAACGTACCTTGGAACGGCGAGCCTCGGTGTCCGCTGGTGCCGAAGATCACCATTTGATTGGGATCTTCGAGGTCAGGCCGGCGTTCGAAATACTCGCGCACCAGTCGAGCCACATCCACCAGCATCGACTTCGGCGCGGGCAAACCTGCGAGCGGCGAGATCGTAACCTTATTGTTATTATTGTTATTCGCGGCTGTTCCAGATGGACGGGTTTCTAAGGCACTGGACATGGTTCCACCTTCCAGATCTCGGTTGCGTATTCGTGAATGGCGCGGTCGCTGGAGAATTTCCCCGAGCCCGCCACGTTCAGAATGGCCTTGCGAGCCCATGCATCCGGATCGGCGTATAACTCGAGAAGCCGTGCATCCGCCTCCAGATACGATTTGAGGTCCGCCAGGTGCATGTAGTGATCGTGAATCAGAAGCGTATCGCGTAATGGTTCGAAGATGCCCGGTTCGTTGCGGCTGAAATAATTGGAGAAGATCAAGTCGAGAGCCTCGCGGGTCTCGGGCTCATGTTCGTAGTGCCACTGCGGATTGTACCAGCCCGCGCTATCCTCAACTTGTTTTGCAGTGAGGCCGAACAGGAAGAAATTTTCTTCCCCTGCCTGCTCCGCCATCTCTATGGTCGCACCGTCTCGCGTACCGATGGTCAGCGCGCCGTTCATCATGAATTTCATGTTGCTCGTGCCGCTGGCTTCGTATCCCGCAGTCGAGATCTGGTTGGAAACGTCACTCGCGGGAATGAGTTTCTCCGCCAGCGAGACATTGTATTCCGGCAGGAACAGAACTCTGAGCCGTCCCCGCACCATGGGATCATCGTCGACCGTCACCGCCAAATTGTTGATGAACTTAATAATGAGCTTCGCCAGTTGATACGCGGGCGCGGCCTTACCGGAAAACAGGAACGTTCGCGGCGGCATCGGGAGATCCGGATTCTTCCGCAGCCGGTTATAGAGCACCACAATCCGAAGCGCATTTAGCAGTTGCCGTTTGTATTCGTGAATACGCTTGATTTGGCAATCGAAAATGGTGTCGACGTCGACCATTTGGCCGGATGTCGATTTGAGCCAACCGGCAAACTCTGTCTTGGCGTCACGCTTAGCCTTGAGAAAAGCGGCGCGAAGGTTTTTGTCGTCGGCAAGCGGCTTCAGCTTGCTGAGTTGACTCAAGTCAGTGATCCATTTATCGCCAATTGCGTCCGTGATGGTCTGCGCCAGCGGCGGATTCGCCAGCCGCAGCCACCGCCGCGGCGTGACCCCGTTAGTTTTGTTGTTGAAACGCTCGGGGAACACTTCCGCCAGATCTTTGACCGTCATCGTGCGCAGCAACCGGGAGTGAATCGCGGCCACCCCGTTAGTGCTGTGCGAACCTACGATTGCCAGGTTGGCCATACGAACCTGCTTGACCGGGCCTTCTTCGATCAAACTCACGCGCTGGATTCGGCCCTCGTCGCCGGGAAAGCGTGTCCGCACGGCATCCAGCAAGCGCCGGTTGATTTCGTAAATAATCTCCAGATGACGCGGCAGTATCTTTTCAAACCACGCCACCGGCCACTTCTCAAGCGCCTCGGGCAGCAGAGTGTGGTTCGTATACGCCAACGTCTTGTTGGTAAGATTCCAGGCCTGATCCCAGCCCAGGCGTTCGTCATCCATCAAAATCCGCATTAACTCTGGAACGGCCAGCGTCGGGTGCGTGTCATTAAGCTGGATGGCGACTTTTTCCGGTAGCTTATTCCAATCCGAGTTGTCGCGCCGGAATCGCCGTAGCAGATCGCCCAGCGAGCACGCCACCAGAAAATATTCCTGCACGAAGCGCAGAGCTTTCCCCTGGGCCGTGGAGTCGTCAGGATAGAGCACGCGCGTAAGCGACTCGGCATTGAGAGTCTCGGCCAACGCTCCGACGAAATCGCCGCTGCTGAATTCCTGAAAATTGAAGTAGTCCGCAGCCACCGCGCTCCAAAGCCGCAGCGTATTGATCGTCTCGCCGCCGTAACCAATGACAGGCCGATCGAATGGGATACCTAGCAGGGTTGAGGGACGACCCTCCATCGCGCGCAGGCTGCCCCCAAGCAGTTGGAACGAAACGTTCAGCTTGACTTCGATGTGCTCGTGCCGCCGCCGGATCTCCCACGGGTCCGGGCGGTGCAACCAATTGTCCGGCTGCTCGCGCTGCCAGCCATCCTGTATGGTTTGCTTGAAAATGCCATATTCGTACCGTAGACCGTAGCCCATCGCGGGCAGTTGCATGGTGGCCATCGAGTCGAGGAAGCACGCGGCTAACCGCCCCAAGCCACCGTTCCCCAGGCCCGCGTCAGGTTCTTGCTCAAGCACATCAGGCCAGTCAAGATTCTTCTGCTTCATGCCTTGCTTCAAAACGGGATCGAGCCGGAGGTTCATCACATTATTGGCCAGTGAGCGGCCAATGAGAAACTCCATCGAAAGATAGTAGACACGTTTCGGATTCGCGCGGTCGTAGATTTTGTCGGTATAAATCCATCGCTGCGAGAGAACATCCCGCACAGAGTGAGCCACAGCTTCAAAACGCTCTCTCTCTCCGGCATCGGCAAGATCGATGATGTTGTCGAACAGCAGATGCCGTTCATAAAGCGCGCTTTCCGTCCCCGTCAAGTGAATCGGACCAACGAAATACCGACGGCGAATGTCCGCAAGGTCCTCGGACGCCGCTGGCATAGCGACCACTGACGAAGCTTTTTCTTTTACCGGGTCTTTGCTGACAGGCTTGGTGCTCATCACCACATCCTTAGTCTGAGATTACATCACTTCTTGCGCAGGTTGTTTCGTTACTCTATCGCAGTGGAGGCACAGGTTCAGAACGATTGAATCGGGTCACAACGATTACTGTATTTTGACCATGCATTCATTGGCCGAGATTTGAAACCTATAGACTCAGATTCAGTTAGCATGGATAGGTTGCAAAAACGATGATGATTTAAATTGCAAAAACGACAAGCTCCCAGCCGGGCAAATCGTTGGTGACACATGAGAGCCGAAATATCGACGGATACCGGAGGTTCGAGGGCCGCTCTGCCGATTGAGATAATTACCAGCCCCTTCGTGCGCTTTGCCCGGCTGGAAGCGGCTGGCGGTATTCTTCTTTTGGCCGCGACATTTGCGGCCCTCGTTTGGGCCAACTCGCGCTGGGAGTATGCCTACCACGCGATCTGGACGACCCAGGTTGACATTGGTTTTGGCCGCTTCTTTCTATCTGAAACGCGCCACGAATGGATCAACGACGGGCTGATGTCCGCTTTCTTTTTTCTGGTGGGACTCGAAATCAAGCGCGAAGTCCTGATCGGCGAGTTGTCTTCCTTGAAGCACGCGGCGTTCCCGCTGATTGCGGCCATTGGTGGAACTATTGTCCCAGCCCTTATTTATGTGACGCTCAATCGCGACGGGATTGCCCACAAAGGGTGGGGCATCCCAATGGCAACCGATATAGCGTTTGCCCTCGGAGTGCTCGCCCTGCTGGGAGATCGTGTTCCCGTATCCCTCAAAATCTTCGTGACCGCTCTGGCCATCGTGGACGACATCATTGCGGTTCTGGTCATCGCGCTTTTTTACACTGCGCAAATCCACTTCGTCAGCCTCGCCGTAGCCCTCGGCGGCATCGCTCTATCGTTCGGGGCAAATCTCCTCGGTATCCGCAAACCTGCCATTTACGCGTTTCTTGGGATTTTTGTCTGGAGCGCAGTGCTCCAATCTGGTGTACACGCGACCGTGGCGGGCGTTGTGTTTGCTTTCACCATTCCGGCGCGGACCTATATCGATCGCGCTCATTTTCTGAAACAAGGACGCTGGCTGCTTAACCGGTTCGAAGCTGCAGCTCCGGACTCGTTTGAACAGCACGCGGCAATTCACACTTTGGAAGCGCAATGCGAGCTGGTCGAGTCGCCATTGCATCGTATTGAACATCGTCTTCAGCCCTGGGTTGGTTTTTTTGTCATGCCCATCTTCGCTTTCTCCAACGCGGGGGTACACATCTTCGGAAATGTCGGAGCGGCGGCCAAAAATTCTGTAAGCCTCGGAGTTGCGCTCGGACTCTTTCTGGGCAAGCCGATAGGGATTTCGCTGTTTGCCTGGCTGGCAACCAAGGCTAAGTTGGCAGCTCAGCCAGCCTCGGTCTCCTGGGGACAGATATTCGGCGCCAGTTGGCTTTGCGGAATCGGATTCACTATGTCGCTATTCATCGCAACTCTGGCGTTTGGAGAAGGGCGTCTGCTCGACTTGTCCAAAATCGGGACCCTTGCGGGTTCGGTTGCGGCGGCAGTTTGCGGAAGCGCATTCTTGTTGTGCCGCTTTGGCCAGGCGCCGCGACCATCACAGGTCAGCGCTGTTCAGGTCGCATCAACCGGACAATTACCCGAATTAAAGTGAGCACGAGAGCTTCGAATCCAGCGCTCGAGATTTCTCGGTGCGCGTCGGCGTTTTATTTTCTCCTGAGTTCCCGCCCCGAAGTTGGCGGCTAAAAGTCAGCGTCAGGATAATCGCACAATCGCTTGCCGCGGAATTCTTCCCGTGCGGAGCATTCCAGGGGTCGGCTATCCCTCTCGACTCGTGTCCGCATCCGGCGATGGCCACTGCCCCAGTCGCACTCGGCAACCCTCGCCTTCGACCGCGAGTGCGGCTCGTAACTCTGATCCCAGGTTCAATCGCCAAATCGACCAATGCTGGGCCTCTTCTGGATTGTCATATACGCTCAACTGCAACTTGGAGCCGCCTTCGCCCGTCGGAAGCACGCCGAAACTGCCCAGCGGCATGGAGAGGCCCTGCCCGTGCGCTTTGATGTAAGCCTCTTTCGCTGTCCAGCAACCGAAGAACGACGAAACGTGTTCAGAAGCCGGCTGCGCTCGCAACCAGTCCACCTCGGGACGAGAAAAGAAGCGCTCGGCCAACTCCAACGTATTTGTCTGCTCGCGAATCTTCTCCACGTCAATCCCGAGCTGCCGACCGCGGCTCATCGCAAAGACGGTCGTCCCATGCGTATGCGACAGATTGAACCGAAGGTCGTGGACGCGAGGATGCTCGAGATGAAGATGGTCGAGATGAAGATCGTCGAGATGAATACCAGTGTTCCCCGCAAGTTCGGGCTTCCCATTCGTGGTTGTCCGGAAACGAACCTCCCGTGCTTCGATCTGCAGGTAACGCGCAAGACATTGCCGGAGCGAGGCTCTGCTGATAATAAATTGATTGCGCGGCTCCGGAAATTTGAATCGTGCCGCCCGAGTTCGCTCCTCCGAATCGAGCAACTCAAGCAAGCAGTCGGCTTCCTTATCCCATGCGACGAGATCAACCTGCCAGACGTGAACTTCATCATCCGGCAAGATGCCATCGAGATGCAGCAATCCTTCAGGGCCCACAGGCTTAAATATCACGGACAGCGTGAAGCTGCAAAGTAACGGTTTTGCCGATGGCGATTTGGGCAAAGTGTGTATTAGAATTGCCCTAATCCAGCCGAAGCAAGAAGCAGTCAATTTCAAAAGCGAAAAAATTTGGGGACTCGATTAGCCCCGCTTGGCGGCCCATGAAAAATATCTATGAAGTGCTGCGAGAAAAAGAGATGCACCTGGCGCGCTTGCGCACCGAGGTTGATGCGCTTCGGCTCGTCGTCCCCCTCCTTACCGACCGGAGCGCCGACGCGGGCGATGATCATGTCATGGACCAACCCGACCAGATATGGACTCCGGCACTGTCGAGAAATAAGTGGCCACTGAAGGTGGGCAACCCCGCTCCCAGCTATTCGGACTCCTAGTCCGCGCTCCTTAATACTAGGGAGATACCAGGAAGAAGAGGTCGCACGGACAAGGCCTCGATCTTCGATCTTCGAGCTTCCACTGCCTAAGTCCTTATGTTCCCTACGTTCCCGGCTCGAAGCTGCAATGGTTTTCACTCCAGCCTGCTCATTCGTCCCTTATTCATTCTCTAACTATCTTAACTATCAACAAAATAAGCTAATCCTTGGCTGGCAAGCGGATTGCCCCTTATCAACTCGAGTTCTGAGCTAGCGGGTTTTTCCGATACGCCACGCTCTTGAAAATTCGATATGCGAATCCGCAGAATGTGCTCGGTTCTTCTAGTGGTGGCTTTAGCCGCTACTGCCTCTCTGGCTTCAACGAGCGTACCTGGGTTCGCAGATTCCGCGCGACCGACGTCCTTAACACTAGCCGCCCGCGAAAATCAGATTTGGTCCTCGCCGCTGCGTGACTCGAAATTTGCCGCGATGCTGCGCGCCAGTGCCGGCAACAATTGCGAGGCTTCACAGCCGCCCGAGCCTTTAGCCACTCCGAATCCACTGCTTGATATTGCCGAGCCGAGCGCCAAGATCAGCGTCAGCTTCATCATTGGAACGGATGGCCGCGTTCATTCTGCTCTCATTCTCGAGAGTGCCGGTCCTGCAGAAGACCGCACCATCCTGGATACGGTCCGTTCCTGGCGCTATCGTCCCGCAATGTGCAATGGCGCCGCCACCGAAACTGAAGGTAACATCGAGTTCTCCAGCCAATAGGCATTCTTTTCGACTAGATTCTTTTCGACTAGAATGACCGCTGGTGAGCCAGCGCTATGGATCCTGAAAAACCAACTGGGCCGATCCGCAATTTGCCCGCGCCTGCATCCGAGGGAGAACTCGCTCCCAACCCCGCCGTCGACGATTTCTTCCGGCGACTGAAGCAGGACCTGCATCCCAAGCCCGGCACTGAAGCAATTGCTGCCGCGTTGCAGGCTGTGCAGCGCCTGGCTTCGCAAGTGGACGCGGACGGTTCCAGCAGTGCCATTGCTGAGAACTTAGAGTCTCGAACCTGCCTCTCTTGCGGCAGCCAAAACCCCGCGGACAACCGGTTTTGCGCGATCTGTGGCGTTCCCCTGGAAGACGGCTCGCCGCCGCCGGAACTGGATGCTCCAGTCGCGCCCAGGTCGAAACAGCCTACGCCGGCGGCAGGTCAGCATCACTATCATCACCATTACCATCATCATTATTTCCCCTCTTCTTCTGAAGGAGGCGCGCCGCCGGCCGGCTCTGAGCTGCGGCCATCGGGCACTGCAGCTGCCGCCCGCGATGTTCGCCCGCGGAATCCTGCAGGTGGCCTCTCGTTGAACCGGGCAGAATCTGCGGTGCGTAAGCTCACGCAGGATTGGGCGCTCGCCTGCAACGGTAAACAACTCGATGATCTGGTCGATCTCTACGGAGCCGACGCCGTCGTGCTTCGACCGAATGTGCCGCCGGTGCGTGGTACAGCGGCGATTCGCGAATTCTTCTTCGGTGTGCTCGATGCCGGACTAGGTGAAGTTGATTTCGAGGCTCTGCGAACGGAAGTGTTTGGCGACGTCGCCTACGAAGCTGGCCGTTGCAAAATGCTGGTTCCATTCACCATGGGCAAACGCCGCGAAGAGCGTGGCAAATATCTCTTAACCCTGGCGCGACAGGCGGGCGACTGGAAGATTCTCGCGGACTGCTGGTCGAGCGACTTGAGTCTCGGGGGCAATGTGGACGCGGGCCCACCCAAACCCAATGTGCAAAGCCCGACGAACCCAGCCGTGAAGCCACTTCGCAAGAACGTGTAAGCGGGAGTTGCTCGACTTGGGCTCAATCACGTGGGATTCTTCTCTCTCTCTATCTTC
>Ga0209275_10001218_pt1 | contig 10466 bp, 7 predicted proteins | sample HubBroMetageREF2_FD_188344 | JGI IMG/M metagenome (GOLD analysis project Ga0209275, IMG submission 188344) | Reference soil microbial communities from the Hubbard Brook experimental Forest, New Hampshire, USA - Hubbard Brook CCASE Soil... | ecosystem: Environmental > Terrestrial > Soil >...
TCCTGGAGGGGCCTGGCTCGCCGACCGATCTGGTGCGGGCCCTCATCGACGCCGCGCTTGCCGCCGGGGCGCACGACAACATCGCCACCGTCGTGCTGCGGTGCCGTGAGACGGACGTGCCGCCCCAGCGGCGAGCGTCCAATCGTCCGCCGGGTAGTCTGGTCGACACGCCTCCGCCGTCGCACAGGCTGCCGCTCGCGTCGGCGCCCGAGATCATCATCGTGGGTGTCGAGACGCACGTGGTGCCGGCCAACAGCGCGAACGCCAACCTGCTCGACGCGCTGGGCCGCTTCTCGCGCCTGCGTCAGATGAGCGTCCCCGAGATCGCGCAGCCCAAGCCCGGTCGCTGCGCCGATTGCGGCCAGCCGCTCGACAAGGACTCTTCCGCCTGCCCGACGTGCGGCAAGGCTGTCGTCAAGGACTAACCGATCTCGCCGCGTCGGCGCAGGCCGAGACCGGGCGCGGACGAGAGCGTGAAGCACGGGCCGTCGGCCGAGTAGCCGCCCTCGTACGGGTCGTCCGCCAGGAGCAGCGCCGTATCGAGGTCCACGAACTCGACGCCTCCGAGGGCGCACGCGAGGTTGGCCGCGGCCGTCATCCCGAGCCGGGTCTCCACCATCCCGCCGGCCATGAGCGCGAGGCCTGCCGCGCGCGCGTCGAGCCCCATCCGATACGCGCCGAGGAGGCTCCCGACCTTGGCGAGCTTGAGATTGACCCCGTCCGCGTAGCGCAGGGCGATGAGCTTCCGGAGGTCGTCGGGGTTCTTCACGGCCTCGTCGGCGACGACAGGAGCCTCGAGGGTATCGGCCACCTGGCGCATGCCGTCCAGGTCGTCCGCCGCGCAGGGTTGCTCCCAGCATTCGACGCGGATGCCGAGCCGATCGCACGCCGCGGCGAGGGCCAGAGCTTCGCGCGCGCCGTAGCCGGCGTTGGCGTCGACCCGGAGGCGCGCGCCCGGCGCGGCCGCCGCGATCGCCTCGAGGGCGCGCACGTCGGTATCGACGTCCTTTCCGACCTTGACCTTGAGGGCGAGAAATCCCCGCTCGGCCCAGCGTCTCGCGAGCTCGCCCATGCGCGCCGGTTCGGCGATGGCGACGGTCACGTCCGTCTCGAGCCGGTCGGTACGGGCGCCGAGATCACCGCCCAGCAGAGCCCTCAGCGGGAGGCCGGCGAGTCGCGCGAGCGCGTCGAGCAGGGCGGTCTCGATCGCCACGCGCGCCACCGGCGATCCGGGAACGGCGGCGCACAGCGCGCTCTCGATGGCGTCCGCGCGCAGAGGGCGGCCCACGAGCTTCTCCGCGGCCGCGGCGATCTCCCGGAGCACGTCCCCCTGGTCCTCCCGGGTGACGGGGGGAAGGCACGCCGCTTCGCCCAGGCCCCGGGCGCGGCGGCCGCCGACGGCGACGAGCGCCTCGACCTCGGCGGCCCGCGTCGTGTCGACGCGCCCCGTGGCGATGACGAACGGCTCGATCAACGGCACGCTGAGCGGGCGCGCGCCCAGCGCCTCGATGGTCACCTCGAAGTCCAAGCGATCGGCGAGCGCCATCACGAGCCAAGCTCGTAGGGGATTTTGGCGTCGCGTCCAGAAGGATAGTATCCGCGGCTAGCCGCGTGCGCCGAGCCCCGCTCTTTCTCGCGGCCCTTGCAACGGCCGCCCCCGCGATCGCGCGCGCCGAGGCCGTCGTCACGTGGGGCGGCGCGGACGTCGCCACGACGAATCCCGCGGGGTCCAACGTGGCCCCGCCCGCCGCGCCGCCCGTGACCATCGGGACCCCGGCACCCGGCTCGTCGTCGGCGCCCGGCGAGCCTCCGTTTGCCGTCGCCAGCGTTCCGGCGGGGGTCGTCCGTGCGGCCGGCACCGTCGGGCTCAGGTACACGCTCGAGGGGATCGAGGTGCGCGGCAACCGGACCACGCTGTCGCGCGTCGTCCTGCGCTACGTGCCCTTTCGCGCGGGCGATGCCCTCGACGTCAACGACCCCGAGCTGGAGCTCACGCGCTTCCGACTGCTCGGCACGGGGTTCTTCCGTACGGTGCAGCTCTCGCTGCGGCGCGGAACGCAGCGCGGGTACGTGGTGCTCGTCGTCGACGTGGCCGAGCGCAACACGATCGTCGTCGACGACGTCTGGCTCGGCGTCTCGGCCGACGTCAACCCGGACGGCCAGGCCAAGCCCCTCACCGCGTTCGGCGGCGCGCAGGTCACGGAGACGAACCTGGCCGGGACCGGGATCGGCCTCGGCGGAGCCTTCGCCGTGGCCGACAGCCAGCTCGGCCTGCGCGCGCGCATCGTCGACCCGCAGCTGGGGAGCTCGAACTGGATCGCCGAGACGGACCTTCTCTACAACAACGCGCGCGACTTCTTCGGCAACAACGACGTCCTGGTGAACGGTCAGGCCGAGGACTACGCGGTCGTCACCTACCAGCGCTTCGGCGGCCGCCTCGGCTTCGGGCACGACCTGGGGATCTCGTCGCAGCTGCTCTTCAACTACCGGCTCGAGCGGATCACCGCCGACGTGCCGCTGGCCGCGAGCGACTATCGCGGCCTCGACGTCGAACCGATCGACTTCATGCTCCCCAACGGCTCGAGCATCCTGTCCACGCTGAGCGCGACGATCATCCACGACACGCGCGACGAGCAGTTCCTTCCGAGCCGTGGGCACCATCTCGTGGCGAGCCTCGACCTCGGGCTGACCCCTCTTGGAAGCGACTACCCCTACTCGAAGCTCGTCGTGCGCGCGTCGCAATGGTTCCCGCTGCCGTGGGGCCATGTGCTGAGCCTCGACGCCTTCGCGGGCGCCATCTTCGGCAACGCGCCGCTCTTCGAGCGGTTCTACGTCGGCGACTTCTCGGACCTCCTGCCCGACCGCGTGCTCGACCTGAATTTCGATCGCCGGCCCGCCCCCAACTACCTCAGCACCGACATCGTCGAGATCCGCTACGGCAACTACGCCGCGAAGCTGAACGCGGAGTACCGGATCCCGGTCTACCGGAGCCGCCGGTCGATCTACGGCGTGGACTTCTTCGGCAGCGTGGGCGTCTACGGCGTCGCGAACGAGCAAGACTTCGTCGACCCGGCGCGCGGATACCTGGGCTTCAGCACCGTCCCGATCGATCTGACGTTCAACGCAGGTCTGCGGATCGATACGCAAGCGGGCGGCTTCGTCATCGGTATCGCTAACCTCGTCGGTCTCGCCCCCGTCCACGGCCCCGAGCAGGGGGCCGCGCGCCCATGATGCGAGCGGTCCTCGCCACTCTCGCGCTGGCCCTCGCGGTCGCGACGCCGCTGGGGGCGGCCGCCCAGCAGACCGCCGTGCAGGCCGTACCGCTGGCGCATCCCGGCGCGCTGCCCCCCCGACAGGCCAACTACGCCTGGGACGCGGACCTTCTGCGCGCGAGCTTCTCGTACCGGGACGTCCTGGCGGACCCGGAGCTCGTGAAAAAGCTGTCGAGCGGCTTGCCGACGGTCATCGTGATGAGGGCCTACGTCTACCGCGAGGGACAGGACACGCCGGTCGCCCTGGCCGCTCGCGTGTGCCGGGTCGTGTACGACCTATGGGACGAGGTGTACCGGGTCCACGTGAGCGAGCCGGAGCGCGAGCGGGATCAGGCCGCGGTGCTCGACGGCGTGCTGCGCCTGTGCACCGAGGCGCGAGACCTGCCCGTCGTGCGCAGGGGGATTCTCGAGGCAAAGCAGCCGTATTTTCTCGCGGTGGTGGTCGACGTCAACCCCGTCTCACCCGAGATCGTGGACCAGATGCACCGCTGGATGTCGCGCCCCTCGGGCAGCACCGGGATCGGTCCGAGCGACGCGCTCTTTGGCAGCTTCGTGCAGCTCTTTGTCCGTCAGATCGCCACGAGCGACAAGACATTGACGTTTCGCACGGGGGACTTGACGCCCTGAATGCGCCGAGCTGTGCGCACGAGGGATTTGACGAGCGCGCCGGGCGACGCCTACGACTTGAAGCAGGTAGCAGGCATGGCACCGACGGACGAACTCGACGAGGCTCTGGCGAAGCGCCTGGCATGGCGCTTCGTGCGCCCTGGAGACGCGGACGGGGTGAGCGCCGCCCTGCGAGTCCTCCAGCGGGTCGAGGTCCAGGGCGACGCCGCCGCCGGGGGGGACGCGGCCGCGGGTCCGCGAGCGGCTCCGCTCGATCCGGCTCGAGACGTCGCGCTGGACGACGCGCGGTCCCCGGCGTCGGAGGGGCCGCCGCCGTCGCGCGACCGGGCGTGCGCGCCGTGCGCCGCGCTTGCGGCGGGGATCCTCGAGGCGTGGGCGCTCGACGAACCGGACGCCAGCCTTCGCGCCACCAAGCGCCTCATCGCCCGGGCCGACCGCCTCGGCGACGGCATCGCGGGCATGCACGCGCATCCGGTCGAGTCGGTGCGTCTGGTGCGCCTCATCGTCCGCCACGCCCCGTCGATGACCCGAAAGCAGCGCGATCGCGCGCGCCTGATCGCCGCGACGATGTCGCTCGAGCACCCGGAGACCGCGGACCTGATCGTCGAGGTGGCGCGTGCCGCCGATCGCGACATCGCATCGGTCTTGCTCCCCGATGATCTGACCGAACCGCGCGAGACGCGGGGGCTGGCCTGGACGCCCCCCGCGGAGCACGCAAACGCCCTCGCGGCGCGGCTGGCGCAGGTGGTCGACGCGGGGCCCACGAACGACGCGCGTTCGGTGGCGCTCGATTTGCTCGCGGCGATTCCGTCGCGTGAGGCCGCGGTGCAGGCGCTCCGTCGCGCCGTCCGCGCGTCGGACCTCGGCGTGCGCGCGCGGGCCGCTCACGCGCTGGTCACGGCCGAACCGCCGGCCCTCGTCGAGGACGACGTCGTCGACGTGCTGCGCGACCTGGCGGCGCATCCTTCGCCCGGCGCTTTCGACGACGACGACCGCGAGGAGTCCGAACGCCTGCTCGCCGACGCGCTGCTCCTTGCGCTGGGCCACGTGCAACCATCCGAGGCCGAGGAGGCGCTGCTCGATCTGATCGACGCGGAGCACGACGCGATCTGGCTCGACGCCGGCTGGGCCACCGAAGCGCTGGCGGTCGCCTATCCGGAGACGGCCGCCGCGATGGTCGACCACTGGCTCAAGTGCGCGCGTTCCGGCGATCGATCGCGCGCGCTGTCCGCCCTCGAGCGGCTGCCCGACGTCCTGGCCGAGCCCCGGCTGCGCCTGGCCGCGAGCGACCCGGCGCTGCTCGTGCGCGAAGCCGCGCGGCGCCAGTGGCTCCAGCGCTTCCAGCGTGGATGTCCTATCGGCTCGGCCGACATCCTGGGCGCCGGGCTGCTGACCGCTCCACCGAGCGATCGATTTGCCGCGCGGCTCGCGGTGATGCAGGGGCGCGTGCGCGAGGCGCGGCGGGTGATGGCGCGCGCCCTACTGGCCGAGGCGCCCGACCCCGAGGCTCTCGTGCTTCTCCTCGAGCTCGTCGGCGACGATTCAGAGTCCGTGGAGCCGTCGCTCTCGCCCGTCGCCGGGACGCAGCCGTGGGCGGAGGTGCTCGTCGCCCGCTTCGGTCCGCTCGGCGTCCGCGGCCTCTGCGCGCTCGCGGCCCGGTTTCCGGAGCCGGAGAGCTTCGGCTGGATGCGCCGGCTCGGCGATCTGGTCGAGCGGGGCTGCATCGTCCGCTCGCAGTTCGAGCCGCTGCGCGACCTGGCGGCGCGCCACGTGAACTCCGAGGACAGCGGTCGGGTCGACGACGCGCTGCGTCTGCTCGCTCTGGTGGGGGCCCCGCCGCAGGTCGCCGATCGCGTCCTCGCGCTGGCGCTCGACGACGATCTCGGCTCGTCCGTCGCGAGGAGCCTCCTGGTCGCGTGGCCCGATCGCGCGATCGATACGCGGCTCACCTCCGCGATGGCCCTGGCGCTCGCCGCGCGAGACTGGGCGCGCCTGCGCAACGCCTCGTGGGTGGCGCTCGAGCGAGGGGCCCCGGCCGCGGCGGTCATCGCGCGGCGCGTCCTGGAGGTCGCGGAGCACGAACCGGACGCGGTGGAGGCGGCGATCGAATGCGCCCGTCGGCTGCGCGACACGGGCGTGCTCGAGGGCCGATGGGCGCGCGCGGCGCTCGCCCGGCCCGAGTCGCCGATCTTCGTGGTGGCCGCCCGTGCGTGGCGCAAAGAGCCCGATCTGCGGCGCCCGCTCGAAGCGGCGCTGGCGTCGCCCGCGCGCGGCGGGGCGTCGGCCGTGCACGCCGCCATCGCTCTGCTGAACGCCGAACCGCCGCTGCCCCCGCGCGATCGCCGTCTGTCGGCGATCCTCGCGTCCGCCGTCCCCGCCCAGCGGGCCGAGCTGCTCCATGCGATGTGCATGCATGGGGCGCCGTTCGTCGTCGTCGGCCCGCACCTCGAAGAGCTGCTTCTGTCGGCTGACCCGGACGTGACGGGCCGGCTCGTGGGCGTCGCCACCTGGCTTCGTTCGCCGCGTGCGCGCGCTCTGCTTGGACGGATCGCGCCGGACGTCGTCGACGGCGAGCTCCGGGCGGACATCGAGGTGGCCCTCGAAGGCGCCGACGCGTATCGATCCCTTCGATGACATCCGAGGAGACACGGACCCGATGAGGTTCCAATGACGCTGGTCCCCCCTGCGCGCCGGCTGGCCGTACGCGCGACGCGACGCCTTGCCCCGCTGGTCGCCATGCTGTCCGTGCTCGGCTGCGATCGCGGGCACCCCCCGCAGCCCACCAGCCGGAGTTCCGACGCATCCGCGGCCGCATTCTCGGCGCCCGAGGGCGACGCGTCCTCGGAGGCGTACACCTTCCCCATCCCGAAGGAAGGTGTCGAAGCCATGCTCAACCCGAACCACCTGCCGGCGTACCAGGGGCCAACCGGGAGCGTGGAGGGAACCGTGTACGTCACCGGACCGCTGGCCCCCGATGTCCGTCTGGACGCCCACGCTTGCCCGGCCGCGATCGACACCTACGGCAAGGTCTTTCGCGCCGGGGTCTCGGCGCAGCCCGATGGCCAGCGGCCTCTCGCCGACGCGGTCGTGGTCGTGGTCGGGTATGTCGGGTACTACGTGCCGGAGCACGACGAGGCGGTGCGCGTGACGATCGGAGTCAACTGCGCCTATCCCTCGCGTGCGATCGCGATGACCTACGGACAGCGACTCGAGATCGTGAACGAGTCGGCGGTGCCGTTCGCGCCCGCCATCGAGCGCGAGTTCACACCGGCGGTCATGATGGCGCCTCCTCATGGCGCCGGTGACCCCATCCGCATCTACCCCCGCAAAGCCGAGTACTCGGCGATGACCGATCGCATGGCCCCCTTCGTCCACGAAGATCTCTATGTCTTCCGTCATCCCCTCCACGCGGTGACCGACCTGAAGGGTCACTACCGCATCGACGGCGTGCCCGTCGGCAAGCTGACGGTCGGCGTGCGCCACCCGGGTGTTGGTGCCGAGGCGCAGCAGCCCGTCGAGATCGTGGCCAACGTCGTGCAAAAGGTCGACGCGACGCTGACGTACACCCCGAGGCGTCCGGTGGTCCCGGGCTCGGTGATCCCCTAAGGTAAGGTCCGGCCGGGGCCCATGCTGCCCGACGCAGTCGTACAGAAGCTCGAGGCGCTGCCGGCGCAGCCCGGCGTTTACCTGTTCAAGGACAGGAAGGGTGTCGTCGTCTACGTCGGCAAGGCCAAGAGCCTCCGCGCGCGCGTCCGCAGCTACTTCCAGGAAGGCAGCGGCGACAACCGCGCGTTCATCCCGATCCTGCTTCGCACGATCGGCGACCTCGACACCATCGTCACTGGAAACGAAAAAGAAGCGACCATCCTCGAGAACAATCTCATCAAGGAGTATCGCCCGCGGCACAACGTCAAGCTCCGGGACGACAAGGACTTCATCACGCTGCGCCTTGGCCCCGGCGGCAGCGACGGCGGCGCCTCGGCGTGGCCGCGCCTCGAGGTGGTCCGTAGACCGGCCCCCGACGCCGCCCGGTACTTCGGTCCGTACCACTCCGCGACCGCCGCGCGTCGCACCCTGCACCTGGTCAACAAGCATTTCCAGCTGCGTACCTGCAGCGACATCGAGTTTCTGAGCCGCAAGCGCCCGTGCTTGCAGCATCAGATCAAGCGGTGCCCGGCGCCGTGCGTCCTCGAGGTGGATCGCGGCTGGTACGCCGAGCAGGTCGACGCGGTGGCGACGTTCCTCGAGGGCCGCCACGACGAGCTGTCGCGCGAGCTCGTCGAGCGGATGAGAAACGCCGCCCTCGAGACGCGCTTCGAACTCGCGGCAGTGTACCGCGACCAGCTGCGCGCGATCGAGAAGGTCCGGGAAGAACAGCGGGTGGTGACGATCGACGACGTCGATCGCGACGTGCTCGGTTTCTACCGCGAGGGCGACCTGGTCGAGATCGCCCTCTTGCACGTGCGCGCCGGCAAGCTGGCGGAGGTCGCGACGTACTCGATCAAGCAGGCAGAAATCCCCGACGAGGAGATCGTTGCCGCGTTCCTCGCGCAGCACTACGGCGCGTCGCTCGCGAAAGGCGGCGACGGGGAGGGCACGGACGCGCCCCTCGCGCTCGTGCCGGACGAGGTCATCCTGCCGCGCGAGCCGGAGGGGCTGGGGGGCATCGCGGAGTGGCTGGCGGACAGGGCGGGCCACCGCGTCGCGCTCCTGCTCCCTCGGCGGGGCCACCGCGTCGATCTGCTCGCGCTGGCCGACGACAACGCCCGTCACTCCTTCGCCGAGAAGCAGCGTCACAGCCACGACGCCCAGGACCGGCTGCGGGACTTGCAGGAGCGCCTGCGGCTGCCCGCTCTGCCGCGGCGGATCGAGTGCTGTGACATCTCGCACCTCGGCGGCGGGGATACGGTGGGGGCCGTCGTCGCGATGACCGACGGAGAGCTCGACAAGAGCCGCTATCGCACGTTCAACGTCCGCGGCGACGCGGTTCGCGATCAGGCGGGCCTGGTCAACGACGACTACGGCGCGATGTACGAGGTCCTCGCGCGCCGATTCCGGCGGGCGTTGCAGGCCGCGGCGCCCGCCGCCGAGACGCTCTCCGGGCTGGCGGCCCCCGCGGAGGCGGCGGGGGAAGGGGCCGGGGACGGGGACGCGGACTGGGAGGCGCCGGACCTCTTCGTCGTGGACGGTGGGCGCGGGCAGCTCGCCGTGGCCCTCGCGGCGGCGCACGACCTGGGCCTTCACGACCTGTCGATCGTGGCGCTCGCGAAGGAGCGAGATGTCTCGCCGGGAGACGAGGTCGAGGGGGAAGAAGGCACGCCGGACAAGGTCGCGGATCGCGTCTATCTGCCGGGCCAGAAGAACCCGATCCCTCTCAAGAGCACCACGACCTCGCTCTTTCTCCTGGCGCGCCTGCGGGACGAGGCCCATCGGTTCTCGAACCGGGCGCGAATGCGCATCGGCAAGCGGGTCCGCTTCCGGTCGCCGCTCGACGACATCAAGGGCCTGGGGCCGAAGACCAAGAAGGCCCTGCTCCGGCACGTGGGTAACCTGGCTGCCATCCGCGCCGCCGCCGACGCGACGCTGCTCGCCGTCCCGGGGGTGACGGCGCGGCACGTGAAAGCCATCCGCGCCGCGTTCCCGTCGTCGTCGTAGGGCGGTTGCGGTATAAATCGGCGGGACGCGATGCCGCAGACCAAGAGAACGGTCCTCGTCGTGGACGACGAGCCCCACATCGTCCTCGGACTGCGCGATGCGCTCGAGTTCGAGGGCTTCCGCGTCATCTCGGCGGGCAAGGGACGCGACGGGATCGCCCTCGCGCGAACCGAGGCGCCGGATGCGATCGTCCTGGACCTGATGCTCCCCGACGTGAACGGCTACGCCGTCTGCGAAGAGCTAAGGCGCATCGACCCGTACGTGCCCATCGTCATGCTCACGGCGCGGTCGCAGGAGACGGACAAGATTCGCGGTCTCGACTCGGGCGCGGACGACTACATGACCAAGCCGTTCAGCGTCAACGAGCTGATCGCGCGCATGCGCGCGATTCTCCGTCGAGCGGCGCGCGCCGTGGCCAGCGTTCCGGAGACGCTGACGATCGGTGATGCGTCGGTGAACCTGACTTCGCAGACCGTCCACGCCGGGGGCCGGGATCACGCGCTGTCGTTCTACGAGGTGGAGCTGTTGCGGATGCTCGCCGAGCGCGCGGGCCAGCCGGTCGCGCGCGACGAGATGCTGTCGAAGATCTGGGGCCTCGAAGGCTCGCCCACCAATCGAACGGTCGACAACTTCATCGTCAAGCTGCGTCGCAAGATCGAGAAGAGCCCCGACAAGCCGCAGCACATCCTGACGGTGTACGGCTTTGGCTATCGCCTGGCGTGACCGGCGGGCCGACGAGCGAATCCAGCGGGGAGCGCCCGGAGCGCATTCGCAATCGAATCCGGGGGGGAGCTCGAGAGGAGCGGCGGCGCGCTCCCCTCGACCATGACTAATCCCCAGAGACGAAGACGACGTCGAGCCGTTCGTTGCGCGAGCGGTAGGTCGGGTCCGCCGGGTCGACGAGGGGCGCCA
>Ga0209275_10001222_pt1 | contig 10440 bp, 10 predicted proteins | sample HubBroMetageREF2_FD_188344 | JGI IMG/M metagenome (GOLD analysis project Ga0209275, IMG submission 188344) | Reference soil microbial communities from the Hubbard Brook experimental Forest, New Hampshire, USA - Hubbard Brook CCASE Soil... | ecosystem: Environmental > Terrestrial > Soil >...
TATTGACCGGCTCTGTCATCGTCAGGGAGGGTGAGAAGACGCGAGGTCCTTCTGCCTTGGGACCTCGCGTCTTCTCACCCTCCCTGACAAATGCTAACCGGCCGGTCAATATCACTGCGCCGCCTCGACGAGTTCCGATACCTCGCGCGCATCGGCGCGTTTCATGGGTCGCCCGTCGACCGGTGAGTAGGGCGATTGCCGGATGCCGTCGATCGGAAATACCGTCGCATCGACGGTGCGGCCATTGGCCTCGAACCGCAGTGCCGGATAATTCACGCTGCGCTCCGCGTCCATCTTCACGCGACGCTCGTAGAACTCGTGCGGTACGCCGATTTCCAACAGCCGAATCGCGACCGACTCGGACGCATCAGCGAATAAATGCAGATTGATATCGCTGTAATTTGTCGCCGTCCCGGTGAGCACGGACCCCACCAGGCGAGGTTGAAACTCGGCCAAAATCCGCATGGTGTCGAGTGCGATGCGGCGTTGCTCCTTCAGGGTATGATCGTGGGTATCGCGCCCAAAAAGGCGCTGGTGCGCGCGCAGCGCATCCTCGATCTCGACGTTTTTCGGCAGCACCGCCACATCGTTGACGCCGAGGCGATCGGCCGCCTTGCGCTTCGCCTGACGGAAATCTTCAATACCATGTTCGGCCATGATTCTCGCGGCCTCTTGCGCGAGAGCGCGGCGTAGATCTTCGGCACGCTGCGAAAACTTCTTGGGCATCGGCAATCTCAGGCGGCGGCGTCAGTCACTAGAATATCGGTTTATCGGCTTCCGGGCTGTTCGGGTTCTGGCCTTCGTAGAGCTCGGCTTTGGGTAGATTCCCCTCGATGAATTTTTCCATGATGCCGGTGGGGTCATCCGAGCTCGCCAGCAAGCCGGTCTTCGGTGAGATGCGCACGCTGACGATGCCGTCCGGAACCGGCACACCGTGGCGCGCCGTGCCTTCCAGCGCCTGCTTCATGAAATAGGTCCAGGTCGGTACCGCCACGCGGGCCGCCTGATCGTTGTTATCGCCCAACGAGCGCTCGGCATCGAACCCGGTCCAGACGGTGGTGACGATGTCGCCGTTGAAGCCGTTGAACCAGGCGTCGTGAAAATCGTTGCTGGTCCCTGTCTTACCGGCGATGTCATCCCGATTGAGCGTGCGGGCGCGCTGACCGGTGCCCCGTTTGATGACATCGGCCATCATGTCCGCGAGCAGGTACGCGACTTGCGGCCTGAGAATCTGCGGCGCCATATTCTTCACAGAAATCATGGTCTTGCCATCATGCGGAGCTTCGTCCAGCAGTGCGCTCCGGCCGCCGCTCACGCTCTTCGGTGAGGGGCCGTCGCTCGGACGGCCGCATTGCGGGCAGGCGATGGTGGGGTTCGCCTGTTGCAAGACTTTGCCATTCGCGTCCTCAATGCGATCGATGTAGTAGGAGCTGACCTTGAAGCCGCCGTTGGCAAAGGCCGAGTAACCGATGGCCACCTGCAAGGGGCTCAATTCCGCCGTTCCCAGGGCCAGCGTCAAGTCATCCGGCAGCTGCGATTTGTCGAAGCCGAACCGGGTGACGTAATCGCGGGCGTACGGGCCGCCAATGGCGCGCATCAAGCGCACCGACACCAGATTTCGCGAATGCACCAGCGCGTCGCGCAGGCGGACAGGACCATAAAACATGCCGGTGTCCTCGTGCGGACGCCACGCCTGTTCCTTACCTTCCTCGTCAATGACCACCGGGGCGTCCAGCACGACGCTGGCGGGGGTGAATCCCTTGTCGAAGGCGGCCGCGTAAATGAAGGGCTTGAATCCCGAACCGGGCTGGCGCCGGGCTTGGATGACGCGGTTGAATTTGCTCTGAAAGAAATCAAATCCGCCGACCAAGGCCACGACCGCACCGTCTTTCGGGTCGACAGACACGAGCGCGCTCTGCGCTTCGGGTATTTGCACGAAGAGCACGGATTCGGGCGTGCGTCCCACGGTGTAGATGACGTCGCCGCGGCTTAGGACCTCCGTCGCTTGCGTCGGGTAGCGGTCGACCTTCTCGTCCGGCAATTCGCGCCTGGCCCAAGCGAGCTTTTCCCAAGGCAGCGTCACGGTCCCCAAATCCTTCACATAGATTTTGGCGCTTTTGGCCTCGACTTGCTCGACGATAGCCGGTTTCAAGCCGCCGATGACGGGAAATTCCTCCAGTTGCGCATCGAATTGGGCCGGCGTGGCGATTTTCGACAGGTCGACCTTGGCGCTGGCCCCGCGATAGCCATGGCGCATGTCGTATTCGATGAGGCCGGTGCGCAGTGCCACGGTGCCCGCCGCCTGCAGGCGCGAATCCAGGGTCGTATAGACCTTGTATCCCGCCGTATAGACGGCATCCCCGTACTTGTTCTGCATGTCATTGCGCACCATTTCCGCCAGGTAAGGCGCGTCGACCTCGATCGAGGCGCCATGCAGGCGCGACTCCATGGGACTCGACTTGGCCTGGTCGTATTCGGACTGGCTGATGTATCCGAGATCGAGCATGCGGCCTAAAACATGGGTGCGGCGCACTTTGGCGGCTTCCGCACTGGCGACCGGATTGACCGTGGAAGGAGAGGTGGGAATGCCGGCGAGCGTGGCCATTTCGGCGAGGCTGAGTTGGTCGAGACCCTTGCCGAAATACACCTCTGCCGCGGCGCCAACGCCGTACGCCCGCTGACCCAAGAAGATCTTGTTGACGTACAAGGAGAAGATTTCCTCCTTGGTGAATTCCGCTTCCATGAGCAGGGAGATGTAGATCTCGCTCATTTTTCGCTTCATGTCGCGGCGCGGGGTCAGGAACATGTCCCGCGATACCTGCATGGTGATGGTGCTGGCGCCCTGGCGGATGCCGCCGGCCCTCAAATTGGCTACCGCCGCCCGCAAAATGCCCTGCCAATCGACGCCGTGATGCCGGAAAAACCGGTCGTCTTCGGTTGCCAGGAAGGCCTGGATCAGTTTGGGCGGCAATTGGTCGTAACGCACCGGGATTCGCCGTTGCTCGCCGATGGACTGGATCAGCTTGCCGTCGCGCGAATAAATGCGCAGCGGCACTTGCAGCTGGACCTCCCGAAGGCTGCCCACATCCGGCAGGGCGGGCCGCAAGTAGACATAAGCACAGACATTGGCGAAGACGATTAGCGCTATTAAGCCAACCAAAACTGCACAAATGCGTGAGATGAGAACTAGGTAACGTTTGGCCACAGGAAACCGTTCTAACTTATTGCGTCGGCGGACATGGGCAGCATATTACCGCCGGTTAGGTGGGCATACTCATCGAAAGATGAGGGGCGCAAAGCCGAAGCTCCCGGGGTTTGACAACCCAAGGACAGCTGGGTTGCCGGATCAGAGATTAACGAAATGCTCGAGGCAGCCCTTGGGCGGTGAGGTCTGAAATGGACGAGTCGACCGCCTCGGAAGCTTACGAAATTGTCGTACGTCTCAGTTTGCCGACTTGGGCGGTTCAGGGGCTCATTACCGTGAGTAGCTTCACGTTCCATTTAACAGTTTCTTGCTAAGTTTGCTTGTCATAGCTAATCTCATGCACGCGTTTCGACCTACAAGGTATTGAGCAAAAAGGGAAAAAATTTGTGTGGTCGTTAGGAAAAAGAAATCGTCCCCTTTTGGGACTTGACATAACCACCTCGTCGGTGAAGCTCATTGAGCTCACGATGTCGGGTGGCCAATATCGCGTTGAGTCTTATGCCGCGGAACCGACTCCGCACAACGCCATCAACGAAAAAGCCATCGTCGACGCCGAAGCGGTCGGCGAAGCGATTCGCCGCGCGGTAAAGCGCTCCGGCGCCAAGAGCCGCCTCGCGGCCATCGCGATCAGCGGTGATGCGGCGATCACCAAAGTCATTCAGATGCCGAAGACGCTCGGCGAGAACGAATTGGAAGGTCAGGTCGAAATGCAGGCCGACCAGTACATCCCCTTCCCGATGGAAGAAGTCAGCTACGACTATCAGGTCGTCGGGCCGTCGGAAAAAGATCCGGACATGCTCGATGTGCTGCTGGTCGCGACGCGAACCGAGAACGTCGAGCAACGCCAGGCCGCGGTGCAAGCCTCAGGTCTGACCGCACACTTGGTCGATGTCGAGGCCTTCGCGTTGGAAAACGCCTGCGCATTGATGCGTCACCAAATGCCGGACGGCGGTGTCGACCGCACCGTCGCCGTGGTCGATTTCGGCGCGAGCAGTACCACATTCAGCGTCTTGCGCGACCTGCGGGTCATTTACACGCGCGACTTCGCTTTCGGCGGCCAGCAGTTGACCGAAGAAATCATGCGCACCTACGGCCTCAGCATGGAGGAAGCCGGCCGCGCCAAGAAAGAAGGCGGGTTGCCCAGCAACTATCAGCCGGAGGTGCTCGATCCTTTCATCGACGACATGACCCAGCAGGTCAGCCGTTCGCTGCAATTTTATCTGGCCTCCGGCAGCGGCCGCGCACAGCCGGACCAAATATTGATTTGCGGCGGCTGCGCCAACATTGCCGGCGTCGCCGATGTCATCTCCAGCCGTGTCGGCGTACCGGCGGACAAAGGCGATCCCCTCGGCAACATGAAGGTGTCGTCCAAGGCCAAAGCCCAAGCCGTGGCGCGTGACGCCACCGCATTACTCACAGCCTGCGGCCTCGCGCTGCGCAGCTTCGATTAAAGAGTAGCCATGCCGCGTATTAATCTACTTCCCCATCGCGAACAAAAACGCAAAGACCGGCGCCGCGAATTTGCCGTCGGCTTAGCCGTAGCCGCCTTTGCCGCCGTCATCACGGTCGTGCTCGGCAAAGTCGTGTATGCGGGCTGGACCGAATCGCAGAACGCAAAGAACAATCTTCTGAAAAGGGAGATCGTCAAGCTCGATGCGCAGATCGCCGACATTCAGGACCTCGAAAACCGCAAGCAGCGCCTGGTTGCACGCATGGAAATCATCGAGAAATTGCAGCGCAAGCGGCCGGAGATCGTGCATTTATTCGACGAACTGGTGAAGACCGTTCCTGAAGGCATTTATCTCACGCAGATCAAGGAGACGGGCAAGAAGCTCGAAATGAAGGGCGTGGCGCAGTCGAGTACGCGTGTTTCGACCTTCATGCGCAACATCGATTCCTCTTCATGGATGGATAACCCGCAGCTGCAGGTGGTCGAGACCGCCAAGGATTCGGCGACCGGCGGCTCGAGCTTCACCCTCACCAGCGATGTGGTGGGCGTGGACGTGGACAACGGCGGCGAAACAACGGTTAAGAAGGTTGCGGCGAAATGAACTTTTTCGATCAACTTCGCACCATGGATCCGCGCGACGTAGGCCGCTGGCCCCTGGCAGTGCGCGGATTTTTTATTGCCCTCGGCTTTGCGGTGGTGGCAGCTTTCGGCTGGTACATGTTCGTCTGGAACGACGATCGGCCGGTGCTGCAAAAGGCCGAAGCCGACGAGCTGGACCTGCGCGCGCAATTCGAGAACAAGCAGCAGCGCGCTGCCAATCTGGATGCCTATCGCGCCCAACTCGGCGAAATGGAACGCAGCTTCGGCGCGATGCTGCGGCAATTGCCGGGTAAGACCGAGGTGCCGAATCTTCTGGTCGATATTTCGCAAACCGGCCTGGCAGCCGGCCTGACCGAAAAATTGTTCCAGCCCGGGAGCGAGAAGAGCAACGGCTTCTACGCGGAACTGCCGATCAAAATCAAGCTGGTGGGCAGCTACCACGACTTCGGCCGGTTCGTCAGCGGCATCGCCGCCCTGCCCCGCATCGTGACGCTCAACGACATTCAGATTACGCCGGTCGATGCCAAAGGCGGCTACGACAATTTGACCATGGACGTAACCGCCAAGACCTACCGCTACATCGAGGATCAAGGCGGCGGCGCGAAGCCGGCGGCGAAGAAGGCGACGGCGGGAGGCAAGACGTGAGACAGATATCGGCTATTGGCGTCATCGGCGTCGTGCTGGCGGCCTTGGTCGCGGGCGGCTGTACGGGCGGCCAATCGGAATTGCAGAAGTGGATCGAAGCCACCAAGAAAAAGCCCGGCGGCCGTATTCAGCCGCTGCCTGAAGTGAAGCCCTACGAAACCTATGTCTACGCGGCCGGCAATCTGCGCTCGCCGTTCCAGCCGCAGGGACCGAACGCGAACAATGGCCTCGCCAGCGCGCGGGCAAACTCGCACCGCAATCGCGAATTCCTGGAAGGTTTCTCGCTCGACACGCTGAAGATGGTCGGCACCTTCAAGGTGGGCAACAATTTTTATGGGCTGGTGCAATCCAAAGACGGCCTCGTTCACAAGGTTCAGCCCGGCAACTATATGGGGCAGAACGACGGCAAAGTAACGGAAATAACCGGCGGGAGAATTAGCCTGGTCGAAATCATTCCGGATGGTCTCGGCGGCTACATAGAGCGACCGGCTTCATTGGCATTGGCCAATTGAAGCCACCCAGGGAGATGAAAGCATGATTAGAATTCAATACCGAGCGGCGATGATGAGCGCGATGGCACTGATCGCGTTGACTGCGATCAGTTTAACGGCGCGCGCCGCTGATCCGGTCCAGCTGCAATCAATCGACGTTCAAACCCTATCGGGTCAACAGGTGCAGCTCAAACTGCACATGAGCGGTCCGGCGCCGGAGCCGCTGCCGTTCACCATCGACAAGCCCGCGCGCATTGCGTTCGACTTGCCAAATACCACCCTGGCTCTCGCCTCGCGCCGTTTCGACGTGCGCTCGGGCGGCGTCGACACGGTGCTGGCCGCCGAAGCGAACGGCCGGGCACGCCTGGTCGTCAACGTCGATAGCCTGATGCCGTACACCACGAAAGTGGACGGCAACGACATCATCGTCACATTGGGCCAACAGCCCGGCGCCGACGTCGGCAAGACCGCCGCGCGCGCCGCCGCCGCCGTATCGTCGAATCCCGCCGAGAGGGCAATTCGCACGATCGACTTCAGGCGCGGTGCCGACGGTACCGGCCGGGTCATCGTGCAGCTCACCGACCCGCGCACCCCGGTCAATGTCCGGCAGGAAGGCCAGCAGATCGTCGTGGACTTCGCGGGCACCGTGATGCCGAAGAATTTGATGCGCCGCTATGACGTCCAGGATTTCGCGACGCCGGTGCAGACCGTCGATGCGGTTCGCGTGGACGGCAGTTCGCGCTTGGTGATCAGTTCGCAGGGCGATTTCGAGCAGCTTGCCTACCAGTCCGACAACCAATACACGGTAGAAATCAAGCCCTCCTCGAAGCGCACCGCGGGCGCGGAGGAGAAGAAGGAATACACCGGCGAGCGTTTGACTTTGAATTTCCAGGACATCGACGTGCGTTCGGTGTTGCAGCTGCTAGCGGATACCAGTGGCCAGAACATCGTCGTCAGCGATTCGGTCTCGGGCAACCTGACTCTGCGCCTGCAAAATGTGCCTTGGGATCAGGCGCTCGATATCGTGTTGCGCACCAAGGGTTTGGACAAGCGCCGTCAGGACAACGTGATCATCATCGGGCCCACGGAAGAGTTGGCCACGCGTGAGAAGGCCGAATTGGCGGCACACAAAGAGGTGCAGGAGCTGTCTCCCACCCATACCGAGTTCATGCAGGTCAACTACGCCAAGGTTTCCGACCTGGCGAAACTGATCAAGACCACCAATGCCAAGGACTCCATGCTGTCGCCGCGCGGCAGCCTGTCAGTCGACGAGCGCACCAACACTCTGCTGGTGCAGGACACCGCGGAAAAGCTGGCCGACATCCGCCGCTTGGTGCAAACCTTGGACGTGCCGGTCAAGCAAGTGCTGATCGAAGCACGCATCGTGATCGTCAGCGATACCTTCGAGCGCGACCTGGGTGCACGCTTCGGTGTGAGTACCGCGCAGCAGAACGGACCTGGCGGCCTTCTGGCTGTGACCGGCAATGGCGCTGGTGCAAACCAGATCCTGGGCACCGGAACGGGCGGTGCTTCGCTCACGGGCACCACGCTCGACAATCGCTATCAGGTCAATACGCCGGCGGCAAATACCAACGGCAGCATCGGCATCTCGGTGCTGGGCGGCAGCTACCTGGTGGACTTGGAACTCTCGGCGGCACAAAACGAGGGAAAGAGCGAAATCATCTCCTCGCCGCGCGTCATTACCGCGAACCAGAAGCAGGCCACCATTTCGCAGGGTGTGGAAATTCCTTATCAGGAATCGGCTTCAAGCGGCGCCACGACGACGCAGTTCAAGGACGCCGTGCTGAAGCTCAAAGTGACCCCGTTGATCACGCCTGACAATCGCGTGATCCTGGATCTGGACGTCTCCGACGACGCGGTGGGCCAGCAGGTCACCAGCGCCACCGGCGGCAGTGTGCCCTCCATCGACACGCGCGAAATCATCACCCAAGTGCTGGTCAATGACGGGCAGACCGTCGTACTCGGCGGCATTCTCGAAACCACCAAGGCGAAGTCCGCCAACAAGGTGCCCTTCTTCGGCGACATTCCGGTGCTCGGCTACCTCTTCAGGAGCACGATCGATACCAACAACAAGACCGAGCTGTTGATATTCATCACGCCCAAGATTTTGCGCGAGGGATCGAATCTTTACTAACACCGGCCGCGGGTTAGTCGTTACCTGTAGGGGCGCCTCTCGGCGCCCCTTATTTTTTCGGGAGGCAATCTGGCGAACGGTGCCGTCCGCTATGATCAGCGGCGATCATGCTCGGCAAGCGCAACATTTTTCTGATCGGACCCATGGGCTCGGGCAAGACCGCGGTCGGGCGGCATCTGGCGCGCCTGTTTCATTACACCTTTCATGACAGCGACGCGGACATTGAGGCAAAAACCGGCGTGGACATTCCATTCATCTTTGAGAAGGAAGGCGAAGCGGGATTTCGCGGCCGCGAAAGAGAGTCCATCGACCGGCTGACCCGTCTGGAATCCATTGTATTGGCGACCGGCGGCGGTGCCGTGATCGATCCGGCCAACCGCACGGCGCTCGCCGAGCGCGGCGTGGTGGTTTACTTGGTAACCTCGGTCAATCAGCAAATCGAGCGCACCCGCCACGCGCGGCATCGGCCGCTGCTCCACGACACCGACCCCGAACAGAGACTCAAAGAGTTGATGGGCCGCCGCGCCGCGCTGTATGCCGAGATCGCCGACCTCACCGTCACGACGGACGGGCGCCGCGTGCAGCTGGTTGCTGAAGAAATCCATCAGGAATTGCGGCGGACGCAGAAGCCCTAGGCTTCGTATAATCACACCGTGCAAACGCTTCAAGTCGACTTAGGTGCTTCCAGCTACCCCATCACCATCGGTTCGGGGCTGCTGACCGACCGTCACCTGTTGGAGAGCCAAATCCCCGGCCGCGACCTGTTGATCGTGACCAATACCACGGTCGCCAAGTTGTATCTGGCGAAACTGACCGGCAGCTTTTCCCAAAGACACATCGCAGAATGCATCCTGCCGGACGGCGAGGCGCACAAAACGCTGCAGACCGCCGGCTGGGTGCTCGATGCGCTGGTCGCCAACAAAATGAACCGAGATGCGACGGTGCTGGCCTTGGGGGGAGGTGTCATCGGGGACATCGCCGGGTTTGCAGCGTCCTGCTATCAGCGCGGCATCGGCTATGTGCAAATGCCGACGACTCTGCTCGCTCAGGTTGACTCCTCGGTCGGCGGCAAAACCGGGGTAAATCACTCGGGCGGCAAGAACCTCATTGGCGCTTTCTACCAGCCGCAGGCTGTGATCGCCGACACCGATGCTTTGAGTACCTTGCCCGACCGGGAATTCAAATCCGGTCTTGCCGAGGTGATCAAGCACGGCGTCGTCTGGGATCCGATGTTGTTCGCATGGCTGGAGAAGACGATTCCGCAGCTGCTCGCCCGGGACACCGAGGCCCTGACCTATGCCATCGGTCGATCCTGCGAGATCAAGGCCACGGTGGTCGCACGTGACGAGCGCGAGCACAACTTGCGCGCGATTTTGAATTTCGGCCACACTTTTGGCCACGCCATCGAAGCCGCGACTTCGTACGAGACCTACTTGCACGGCGAAGCGGTCGCCTTGGGTATGCTCATCGCGGCGGATCTGTCCTGTCGCCTGGGGATGATCGACGCGGCGGTCAAGGTGCGCCTGCGCGACCTGCTGGGGCGGGCCGGCTTGCCGACCGAGGCACCGCATATCGGCGCCGCCAGAGCCTACGAATTGATGCAGATGGACAAGAAAGTTCTGGGCGGCGCCATTCGCCTGGTCCTGCTGGAGAAGCTCGGGCGCGCAATCGTCACCGATCAGTACCCGAAGGCCGCACTCGAGGCCACCCTCGCCGAGCATTTCAAATGAACGGGAGCGCCATATGACGGGGTGCGTCAGATTGACCAGGTGCGCGACATGAACGGCCTCGCGCCCTATGCCGCTCATGCGGAACATTCCCGCGGCCGCCGCCATCCCGAACCGAAACCCGAATACCGCTCCGAATATCAGCGCGACCGCGATCGCATCGTTCA
>Ga0209275_10001225_pt1 | contig 10426 bp, 11 predicted proteins | sample HubBroMetageREF2_FD_188344 | JGI IMG/M metagenome (GOLD analysis project Ga0209275, IMG submission 188344) | Reference soil microbial communities from the Hubbard Brook experimental Forest, New Hampshire, USA - Hubbard Brook CCASE Soil... | ecosystem: Environmental > Terrestrial > Soil >...
CCAGGTGTTCGAACTCCTCAAAGACAACATTCGCGGAATGGTCTAAGCCCACGCGGATGGCTAAGCTGGAAGCTGGAAGGAATTATCTGACCGGCTTCCCAGCTTGCCTATATCGGCGGTCGTGCACTTGCAGTTCTTAGCGACGTCCAGCCTCAGCGTGAGCGTGTTCGTTCAATCGCCCGGGTTACTGTCCGTGAACTATTACCAGTCGCGGGGTTATTTTATTGGGGAAAGTCTCGATAGGAAATCCATCTCCAGCTCGCCTTCATAAGTTTCAGCGCCGACCTTCAATGCTTCTGTCACGCGAGCTTGCGTTACCTCGCTAGCGACACTTACATCGGACTCATGGGCTTCCACCAGAAGCCCCTCTGCCATGGAACTAAATGCTCCCATATCCACGGCCGTCTTGGCGTGAGCGACAGCGTGCCCAGGAAACGAGGCGATGCGGCGAGCTAGTTTCTCGACAAAAGGCGTTAGCTCGTCCGCTGGCAACGCTCGATTGATATAGCCGTAACGTTCCGCCAACTCCGCCGAGAGGTCATTGCAACCCAGGAGCACCTCCAAGGCGCGTCCCCGTCCCATGAGCCGTGGCAGTCTTTGCGTTGAGCCGCCACCCGGAACCAGCCCAATCGCAACCTCTGGTTGGCCGAAGATCGCTTTGCCAACGGCAGCAAAACACATGTCCATGGCCAGCGCGATCTCACTCCCTCCGCCCCGAGCCCGTCCCTCGACTTTGGCAATAGTTGCCTTGGGCATGTTCCTGAATCGTTCGCCGATCGTCTGGGTGAACCGAAAGCTGGGTGTATGGGACACCACTTTGGAAGCGGCTCCGACCCGGCCCAAACCAGAGTGGGCTATAAAAAAATCCGGAAGGGCGCTCTGCAGTACCACAACCCGAACGCTCTCGTCGGCCTCGAGTTCTCTGCCGAGTTTGTCGAATTCCTGCGACAGCACTTCATCAAGAAGATTTATCGGCGGATGATTGATGCTGGCGAATGCAACTCCAGAATCAAACCTGAATTGGAAATGTTTGTAATCAGAATATGGCAAGGGAGTGGCTCCATTTCGCTTTCTTAGCCGTTCTGCACGGGGTTGGTCAGGACACCGATCTTCTCGATTTCCACTTCAAAGATATCGCCGGCCTTCATGAAGACGGGTGGCTTACGCGCCGCGCCGACGCCACCGGGTGTGCCGGTAATGATCACATCGCCCCGCTCCAGAGTCATCGCGACACTGATCGTTGCAATCAGGACCGCGACACTGAAGATCAGCAGGTCAGTGCGCGAATCCTGCATCACGCGGCCATTCAAACGACCCTGGATCCGCAGTCCGCGCGCACCCGGCGGCACGGCATCGGGCATCACCAGCCACGGGCCGAACGATCCCGTGCCGTCGAAATTCTTGCCCATCGTCCATTGCGGTGTGCGGAGCTGAAAGTCGCGCAGGGTCGCGTCGTTGAACAGGGAGTATCCGGCGACGTGATCGAGGGCCTGCTCCTCGGGGATGCGGCGCCCCGGCTTGCCGATCACCACGGCCAGCTCGGCTTCGTAGTCGAGCGTGGTTGATTCGCGGGGCCGCCGGATCGGCTCTTGATGGGCGATCAGACTCGACGCGAAGCGGGCGAAGATTTCCGGATACTCCGGCTTCTTCAGCCCACTCTCCTCCAGGTGATCATCGTAGTTGAGACCGACGCACAGAATTTTCGGCGGTGCAGGCACCGGCCGCAGCAGTCGGACAGCCTTCAGGTCGACTGCTGGCGATTGCCCGAGGGTTCTGCCGATGTGCAACAAGTCTGCGCCTTGTGCAATCAACTCGGGTAGAGTGCCTGGAAATCCTCTGTCTGACTGCGTGAGGCCGTGCCATCCCGTGCCTTCATCCGCGGCAATTCCGGGGACTCCCTGCGTTTCAAAATTGACGATGCGCATAAAATAAGATGATCCTCTAGCTGGTTTGCGGACGACTCAGCTCCTCGAGCGCGTAAATGAATGACTCGTACACTTTGCCTGTAGTTTGGCGCATACCCAACTCGCAGGTCCGATTTGCAGAAACGAAGCAAGTGTCGTCCCCAGAACTCTGGATTTGTACGAGTGTGTCGCGTGTGGCGGAGTGAACCAACTCGGGATGCAGCAGGCCGCGGTCCCCGGCAGTTCCGCAACAAGTGGTTCCCAAAGGAATTTCGGCACTGTCAGCCAGCGCGCTGGCTATTTCGAGAAGGGTTTCACTGAGGCCGAGGTGCGTCGTCGAACAGGTAGGATGGACGAGGATTTTAGGAATCGTTTTGTGAATGATCAGTGAGGGCAGAAGATCTTTGCACCAAGCAATCGAATCGACGATGGTGATAAGTTTCAGTCGGTTCTTACGTTCATCGTCGAGATGCTCTAACAGGTCGTCTTGGAGACCGAGCGTGCACGAAGCCGCGTCCACGACGACTGGCAACTTTCCTCCATCGCTCCATCGCCACAGTGCATCGCTCATCTGTTCGGACATCCAAGTCTGCCCGCGCTTATAGCCCTTGGAACTCCATGGCGTCGAGCAGCAAAGACCTCTCACGTCATCGGGAATCCAGAGAGGCTTGCCCGCGCGTTCAGAAAGAGCCACGAGCGTCTCAGGAAGAGCCGGCGATGCGGGCTTGGTGTTGTCCCTGCCGAAGATGCGATTGATGCACGCCGGGAAATACGCGGCTGCTGCAGCCTCGCGTCTGGTTTGGGGAAGGTCGGCGGGAGCGGCGTGCGGCATGGGGCCGGCTACGGTGGGAACCAGATCCTTGCTGACAACGCTGCGAGCCACATCAGTCAGGGCCTTGAGCAGGTGTGGGCTGCTTATTGTTTGCACGACGTCGGCTGCCTTGACACCATGACGCGCCAGCTTCTCCACTTCGGCCCACTTCCTGGCCACATCAAGGGCAACTTCTTCGGCATCCTTGGAGTGCTGCATCTTCCTGAAGTGCTTGATCAGGGTGCCTGTATTGATTCCGATCGGACAGACATCGGCGCAGGTACCGTCGACAGCGCACGTCTCGATAGCATCGTATTCGTACTCATGCTGCAATTGGGTCAGCAGCTTCGACCACTCGGGCTGCCGTGACATCTCACGACGAAGAACGATGCGTTGTCTCGGGGTAACCGTCACGTTACGGCTTGGGCATACCGGTTCGCAGAAGCCGCACTCGATGCAATGAGAAGCGGAATGAATGTCTTCGATCGCCGGAGTGGTCTTGAGATTCTTCAGGTGAATATGCGGATCGTTGCTCAGCAAGATATTTGGGGCCAGGATTCCGTGCGGATCAAGGAGGTGTTTTGCGCGCCACATCAGATCGGTGAGCTTGTCGCCCCATTCGCGCCGGACAAAGGGGGCCATGTTGATTCCTGTTCCATGCTCCGCCTTCAAAGAGCCGTCATATTTATCCACGACCAACTCAACAAGGTCATGAATGAAGCCGTCGTACTGCTTGCGGCTCGCCTCTTCGCTCAGTTGTGCAATCATCACGAAATGCAGGTTTCCGTAGGCAGCATGCCCGGCGGCCGAAGCCTCATATCCATGTTTGGCGAGGAGAGCGAGTAAATCACGAGTGGCATTCGCAAGTTGCGCAGGTGGAAAGCAAACGTCTTCGATGATGAGGTTTGTGCCTTGCGGACGCATTTCACCGACGATGCCGAGGAGACCATCCCGAATGTGCCATGCAAGCTCAATGGCTTCGGCTTGGCGAACGAATTCCAACGGCTGCAGCATTTTCACGTCGCGTAGAGCTTCCCCAACCCTTTTCTCAATCGCCTCAAGTTCTTGGTCGCTATCAAAGCCAAGTTCAACCAGTAGCGCCGCGTTCTTCGGATCCAGATCTTTCCAATACTTTGGCGTGCCCTTCATCAGTTTGGAGGCCGCGGTCAGGGATGAAGCGACCATCAGTTCGACTGCTTGCGCTCCCAGTTCGACCAGCTTTCCGACCTGCTCGACCGCCGCGTCGATGGTGTCGAATGGGAGCCATGCGACCGTCGTTTTTGCCGGCAGGTGATAAGTCTTGTAGACGGCCTCGGCCACGAAGCCGAGCGTGCCCTCTGACCCAACCATCAAGCGGCGCAGGATTTCTACTGGCGTTTCGCCATCCAGAAACGCATGCATGGCATATCCGTTGGTGTTACGGATGCCATACTTCCGGGCAATTCGGTCAGAGATTTCTTTGTCTGCGAGAATCTCCTCACGGATCTTCAACAGTCCCGCCGCCATTTCTGGCTCGGATGCAGCAAAGCGTTCATCAGCGTGCGGGTCTTCGGTATTGATAATCGTGCCGGTCGTAAGAACGATTTTCATGGCGACGATCGAATGGTACGAATCGATCGCTGGCGGGCAACGCATACCACCCGCGTTATTGGCCAGCAGGCCCCCGATGGTTGCGGCGTTAAAACTCGCAGGATCCGGTCCCATGCGGCGGGCGTACGGTTTCAACACTTCGTTAATCCGTCCAAGTGTCGTGCCAACATTGCAACGAATCCTCGACCCGTTGTTCTCGACTTTCCAGCCGCTCCAGTGCTGTCTCACGTCGATCAGGACGTCGTCGCCTTGCGATTGGCCATTCAAGCTGGTCCCGCCGGCCCGGAAGGTCGCGTGGCGACCTTTGCGAATGCAATATTGAAAAATGGCCGCAACGTGATCGATGTTCTTTGGTTGGAGGATCACCTTCGGGATATATCGGTAAGGGCTGGCATCCGATGCATAGCGCACCAAGTCGCTGATGCGATGCCGCACAACATCCTCGCCGAGTATCTCGATCAGCTCTCTCTTGAGTTCTTCCGGAGTTCCCCTGGCAAGCTCTTCGTCTACAGCATCCGAGGAGGGTGGCACGTCCGGACGACCGAGGCGTGTGGGGTCTGCTGATAGGAACTTATGCATGATCGTCTCCTATTCGTGATGCCGTATGACAAAGCAATCGCAGCCCTCCAATAACCTGATTAGCTTCCCATGCCCGGTGCTGTGTTATCGGCTCGCCGATTAGCGCATACGCTCGTTGGCGCACCCTATTTGTGACCGACGGATTGCATAATCTGCCCCATCTCCATCGCATTGCTCGAGGGAATTTCCTGGAGGGATATGACCAGTTGATCGGTGGGGATGCCGGTGAGGTCCTGGAACATCGACCACAGTTGCTTCAGCATCTCGGTCTTGTCCTCATCGGTGTGGCCGGTCCGCAATACACAGTTCAGCGCGCCAGTAGGGGCTGCTTTACCCGCTGTAAATCCCGAACCCTTGGGATATGAGAGGAAGACCACTCGAACGAAATTATCGGGGACCTTCATAATCGCGGTATGGATCCGCGTGATTTCCTTCGCGATTTTTGCCTTCGTCTGTTCTGGCACAAATCCATCTTCGGTGATAGCGGTGTACAACGGCATTCGCATTATCTCCAAACAGGCAGGCACTGACATCGCTGAACTACCGGCGACCACGGATATGCAAGCATCGTGCCAAGTCAGTGATTTGCCGCACGAATTGCTAAATGATTGAGATTGAGAGGATCGAAATACCAAGTGGAGAACGGTCTTATCTCAGCCAGCACTGGAAGTTCTGTCAGTGTCAATAACGCGTCAATTGATTGAGCACAGGATCCTAAACTGCCCAGGACCCGAATTTTCTCAGAGCCCCAAAATGCGCCTAGCAAACTGCAGGACAGGGCTTGAAATTCGCGTTGAAGCGGGCTTCACGATGCAATCCGCCTTTTGGCAGGCAACGTGCATTTTTGCTGCCATGCGATGCGAGTCGACATGTGAAATGCAAACCCAAACCACTAACAATGATCCCTGCATGGATGTGTCCGGCCACCAGAGCGCAGTTCTCGAAATGAAAGAAGTTCTGTCACTCCGCTTGCGTTCTTTTTATCGATGCGCTTTGCGACTTCTGGGCAACGCAGCCGACGCGGAGGACGCGGTTCAGGAAGCTGTTTTGGCCGCTTACCGACATATCGACCAATTCAGGGGACAGTCGCAGATGAGTACCTGGCTGACCACAATTGTCCGCAACTGTGCGCTGATGCAATTGCGCAAACGGCCCCGCCAGATTCATTTGTCTTTGGATGAGGAGACGGGAGGCGAGGAAAAATACTTCCTTTGGGAAAGCATCGCGGACACGCGCCCCAGCCCTGAAGATGAGTGCCGCAAGTTGGAGCTCATTGCGCGCCTGCAAGAATGCGCCGTACGGTTGTCGCCTACTTTGCGAAGAACATTTCAGCTGCGTGTCTTGATGGGTCTTTCGGTCTTTGAGACGGCTCGAATTCTGGGGTTGCCACGCGGAACAGTCAAAGCTCAACTGGCTCGCGCGCGAGCAAAGATTGCGCGGCACATGCGACCAGAGCATGCACCAAGATCGCGTAGCCGCCAGCGGCCACAGCGATAGTTTGACTTGTTGGCCGACGGGGGTTGACTGGAACGAGTTTGGAATTTGGCGTTCGCGTTGCTCCTGAGCGTGGAGGGGCTCCGCTTGGAACGCACGCATGTCTACCTGGGTGTTGCACTCGGCATCACGTTAGCCTTTGCCGGCCCGGCTTGGAGCCAGAACAACCGCGCGCTGACAACGACAACAACAATTGTAGGTACCGCCGCCGACGTTAATGGCGATACGATCCCGAACGCGACGGTTGTTCTCACGGAAATTGATAGCAATGACTCTCGCACCGTCGTGACAACCGAAAACGGATTGTTCGAGTTCCATGATGTGAAACCGGGCATTTCGTATCAGATCAACATTACCGCCAAAGGTTTTGCAGACTGGACGTCTTCCCCGATCACGTTGAGTACGGGGCAGTTCAAAATTGTGACCGGCATCCAACTGCGAATTGCAACCGAACGTACTACGGTTGATGTTCATTACGATCCCATTGGGGTTGCAACCGAGCAACTGAAGGCTGAGGAGAAGCAACGGAATCATTCCGAACTTTTATGTTTCTTATGAGAGCGATCCAGCGCCACTGACCGCGGGAATGAAGTTCGAGCTGGCCCTGAAAGTATCCGCAGATCCAGTTACCGCAGCCGGAGTCCTCCTGGTCGCTGCCGCAAGGCAGGCTGGGAATAGTTTGAATTATGGCCAGGGCTGGGGCGCATTTGGACAGCGTGTTGGCGCAACTGCCGCTGATGGTTTTTCTGACATCCTCATCGGCGGCGCCATATTGCCATCGCTTCTGCACCAGGACCCGCGCTACTTCTATCAGGGAACAGGCACGACCGGCTCCCGATTCCGCCATGCGATGTTCAGTCCGTTTATTTCCAAGGGGGATAACGGAGACTGGCAACCGAACTACTCGAGTTTGGGTGGGGATTTGGCCTCATCGACTCTGTCGAACCTCTACTATCCCCAGTCCAATCGTGGCGTGGGGTTGGTCTTCAGCAATTTTGCGATCGGCACGGCTGAGCTGATCGGCGCAAGCGTGGCCCAGGAATTTCTGGTCGGCAGGTTCACCCGCAGGGGCGGGCACGTGAAATAGCGCAGAGCGCAAGAGGGATATTCCGGAGTCGGCACGAATTTCTCGCGTCAACGTGATGAAGTCGAAGCGATGGCAGCTCCCGGAGCGATTGCCTGCGCATCCTTGCTCTGACCTGCATTCACGACATAGTCCCGGTGATCGATGGTCAGAATCTTCTTCCCATACAGCCGTACCTGGACCAGTGTCTGATCTTTCTGCGAAAACCAGAATCCCTCAATTTTCTGGTACTGCCGCACGAAGTCAGCCCGTTGGATCCAGAAGGACAGTTGTTTCGCAGGATGGCCTTCGATCCGCACCACCGAGTAATCTTCAACATCGATCCAAAGCTTGCCCTCAAACAAATACTTGTCTTTTCGCTTAGGCCGAGCCTCCGCGACGAAACAACGATACGCACCAACCTGTTGTTCGCCAAGCAGGTTTAAGGAATAGTTGTCAATGGAAATGGTGCTGTCATGATGTTCTTTCCCGGCTGCCGTTTCGATCTCGCTCTTGATCAGGGGATTTAGCGCCATGTGTCGGACCAGAGCAGACCCAGCTTCGGAATCAACTGTGAACACCTTCTTGTCCGGGGCGAGAAACTGCATCCGTCCGACTTCCTCGGCGTGCACTTTTCCGTTGAGATCAAGGACCTGATAAGTCCTCAGGGCGCTATAGTCGTGAAGGGCCGTCCTTCGTTGCTCGTTGTGCGCGGCAAGTTCTGAGAATACTTGGCTTTCAGTTACCCCAGCCCTCAACGGCTCAATGACTGTTGACAGCTGCGGTAGGTGCTCTTCAGCAGTCTGGGCGCTCGCTTCCGCCGCGAGCATGGCCATCGCGAACATAACGGCGGTCCCGAACGAGAGCGCCAGTTTACCGCGGGACGTTGCTCTATTTTGTTGCCTCATCTCTACTTCTCCGGTTCTACTTCTCCAGTTCAACAACACCTCGACAATTACTCTGTCGACCTGGAGACTGGCTTTGCCGGTTTAGGCTTCGCGGCAGATGTTTGGCTTTCTATGGGCACCTCGAACGATTGACCCAAAATATCATTGTAGCGAATTGTGCCTTTTCCCACGAGCACGAGCAGTTCGCGTCCCGCAGCGTACTTCACAGTCTCCTGGCCTGGCGGTGGCGTGTAGAGAACCACATAAATTGTGTCGCCCACCCTGACCGAAACGTCATAGCTCGTGGTGTTAGAGGCGCGGCTTCCGGCAGTTTGATGAGTCTTAACCTCAGTGATCGTTCCCACCTGATACTTCGACGCGGACTGGCCAAAAGCCGAAAACATCGTCAACGAGATACAAAACAAAATCGCTAGCTTAAGCATGGTTGCTCCTCTCGATCGGGCGCGTACAGAGCGCCGCTAACTTGTGCCACTTTGACAGAAACGTCATAACCCTTGACACAGAACCTCTGCCTCGTTCGTCCACCATGCGGTGGCATGCGAACGTAAAAGTTGCGTCAGGGACTTTCACTCTTTAGAAAGCACTTGCGTTGCCATCAGCAACAACAATCTAGCTGGTGTTCAGCAACTCCCAGGCGCGACAGAATCATTGAGTAACTAGTTCCAGTCAGATTGTGGAAGGCTGCATGCAAGCACCAGTGCTAGACGGTTCAGGTATGACTCGGGATCGTGCGGTCAAACAGAAAATGGGCTGAGGAGAGCGATGACGCGAGTTGCAATGACTTCAGGGCGGCAATCTCGAGATCTCAAGGGATTTACTGGCAATGACGAGGTTATCCAGGCGACGGGCGGCGCATTCGAATGAATTCAAGATTGACTGAAAGGCCTAAAAAGAGGAATCACGGCTTCCGGGCCGGACAAAGCACCCTCGTTCGAGTGGCCTCCACTCACCTGCCTACAGTTTTTGGCATCTTCGACCTGATCAGCTTTGAACGAGCGAACATGGCCAAACGAGAACGTGAAACTGCCTTGGTGATGACGCCGGGCAATCTGCGAAATCGAGCGCCTTTGCTGCGCATTCATTCTCAGTGCTTGACCGGAGAAGTGCTCGGATCTCTGCGGTGTGATTGCCGAGGACAGTTGGAACTCGCAATGTCGGCTATTGCGGACGAGGGATCGGGTCTGGTGATCTACGAGTATCAGGAGGGCCGTGGCATCGGGCTCATGGCAAAGCTGAAAGCCTATGCCTTGCAAGATCAGGGTCTCGACACGATCGAAGCGAACGAAGCTCTGGGTTTTGACGCCGACTGCCGTGATTTCAGCCTGGCCGTGGCTGTCCTGCATGAACTTAAGATCCGGCAGGTCCGCCTGATGTCAAACAGCCCGCGAAAAGTTGAAGCACTGACAAAGGGTGGAATTGAAGTCATCGAACTGATTGCCTGCGAAGCGCCGCCAAGCCCTTATGCATTACCGTACCTGCGGACCAAAAAGAAAAGGATGGGGCATTCGCTCACCATCATGTGAACGAATGGAGGAATTGGCCTTAATCGGAGCACCTATGTCGAGTCAGCACGCTAGCGCAGTGGACCTACTTGTTTCGCCCGAAATTCCGCGTGTGTCTGGCGGTGATGAGCGCTGCCTTCTTACCCAAGCAGTGCAGATCGCCGAGATCGAGAAGTCAATTAGGGAATTGCGGTCCGGACGAATGATCGTCATTGTGGATGATGAGGATCGTGAGAATGAAGGTGACCTCGTGATCGCGGCAGAAATGGTCACTCCTGAAGCAATCAATTTTATGGCGACTCACGCGCGGGGTTTGATCTGTATCGCGATGACCGGCGAGCGGCTTGACCAGCTGGAATTGGGACCCATGGTGCTCAACAGCACCGCGACTCTTGGCACAGCGTTTACGGTCTCGATCGATGTGCGAGGAAGGGGTGTGACGACCGGAATCTCGTCTTACGACCGCGCGCAAACCATCTTGGCTGCGGTCGATCCCCGAACTCGCCCTGAAGACCTCGCGCGCCCTGGTCATGTGTTTCCCCTACGCTCCCGGCCCGATGGTGTTCTCGAAAGAC
>Ga0209275_10001228_pt1 | contig 10416 bp, 10 predicted proteins | sample HubBroMetageREF2_FD_188344 | JGI IMG/M metagenome (GOLD analysis project Ga0209275, IMG submission 188344) | Reference soil microbial communities from the Hubbard Brook experimental Forest, New Hampshire, USA - Hubbard Brook CCASE Soil... | ecosystem: Environmental > Terrestrial > Soil >...
ATCGAATACGCCTCTGACTCGCTCGAAGCCGCTCTTCGACATCCTGGGAAGTATTCGGGTTACAAGGCCACAGTCCGTCGTTGGTTGTGAGAGTGGCTACAGGTGATACTCAATCTGGCATCCGCCAGTGTTCTGCTCGCAGCAGCAACCAAAAGTACAAGTCTTGACTAAATCTCACACTAGACATAGTCTAAACGCTTGATGGACGCCAAAGTGATCAAACGGTCCTTCGACGGCAGCGGGTTGCGGTGTACTTCGCAGCGCTATGCCGTGATGGCATTCTTGATGGAACATAACAGTCATCCCACGGCTGCGGAAATCTTCGAAGCCGTGAATCGAGTGGATCCGCGCTCTTCCAGGGCGACGACTTATAACAATTTGCGGGATCTGGTTAAGGCGGGTCTGGTGCGTGAAGTGGCCGTCGAGGGCCGCGCCGCGCGATTTGATGCGAAAGGCATGCGACATCACCACTTCATCTGCGACCGCTGCGGCGATGTTGAGGACCTCGAGTGGTACGACGTGCCCAGGCCTGCCTCGCGCTCTCTCGGTAAGCGGATTCTTCGCGAATGCGAACTCATTTTCCGGGGGCTCTGCACGAAGTGCGCTCTGCGGCGCACTTCCCGTTAATTTTCGAGGCCGCATGAAAAAGCGGGCCGGCGGATTTGAAGTAACAATTTTGACTAATTCGAAGGAAGGTGAACATATGGAAAAAGAACTTACCACATCAGCGGGGACGCCAACGGAATCCAAGTGCCCGTTCTCTCACGGAACCACCGCGCACACCAACCGTGACTGGTGGCCAAACCAGTTGGACCTTCAGGTTCTTCACCAGCACTCCAGCCTTTCGGATCCAATGGGCGAAGAGTTCGACTATGCCAAGGAATTCAAGAGTCTCGACCTACATGCCGTGATCATGGACCTGCACGCCTTGATGACAGACTCGCAGGATTGGTGGCCGGCCGACTTTGGCCACTACGGAGGACTGTTCATTCGAATGGCATGGCACAGCGCTGGGACTTACCGCATTGGCGACGGCCGCGGCGGTGCCGGAGCGGGCCAGCAACGCTTCGCGCCGCTCAACAGTTGGCCGGACAACGTGAACCTGGACAAGGCGCGCCGGCTGCTTTGGCCGATCAAGCAGAAATACGGCCAGAAGATCTCCTGGGCCGACCTGATGGTACTCGCGGGCAATGTCGCCCTCGAGTCGATGGGCTTCAAAACGTTTGGTTTTGGCGGCGGGCGTGCCGATGTGTGGGAGCCCGAAGAGGACGTTTTCTGGGGCCCGGAAGGCAAGTGGCTGGCCGACGAGCGCTATAGCGGCGACCGTGATCTTGCGAATCCTCTCGCAGCCGTGCAAATGGGCCTAATTTACGTGAATCCGGAAGGGCCAAATGGAAAGCCGGATCCCATCGCAGCGGCCAAGGATATTCGCGAAACATTCCGCCGTATGGCAATGAACGACGAAGAAACGGTTGCGCTGATTGCGGGCGGGCATAGCTTCGGCAAAACCCACGGTGCTGGCGAGGCGACACTGGTGGGACCAGAGCCGGAATCCGCCAGCATCGAGGAGCAGGGCCTCGGCTGGAAGGGCAAATTTCGCTCGGGCAAGGGCGGCGACGCGATCGGCAGCGGCCTGGAAGTTATTTGGACCACGACGCCGACGAAATGGAGCAACAACTTCTTTGAGAACTTGTTTGGCTACGAATGGGAACTGACCAAGAGCCCGGCCGGTGCGCACCAGTGGGCACCGAAAAATGGCGCAGGAGCTGGTACCGTGCCGGATCCGCACGATTCCTCAAAGCGTCGCGCACCATCCATGCTGACCACCGACCTCTCCTTGCGGTTCGATCCTGCATACGAAAAAATTTCGCGTCGCTTCTACGAGCATCCGGATGAGTTCGCGGACGCCTTCGCTCGGGCGTGGTTCAAGCTGACGCACCGCGACATGGGTCCGATCGTGCGTTATCTGGGAACTCTCGTTCCGAAGGAGACGCTCTCGTGGCAAGACCCAATCCCCGCGGTGAACCATCCACTGATCGAGGAGCAGGATATCTCCGCACTGAAGGTGAAAATCCTGGCGTCGGGGCTGTCCATCTCCGAACTGGTGTCGACGGCTTGGGCGTCGGCGTCGACGTTCCGCGGCTCGGATAAGCGCGGCGGAGCGAACGGTGCGCGCATTCGCCTCGCGCCGCAAAAAGACTGGGAGGTCAACGAGCCAGCTCAACTGGCAAAGGTGCTACAAAAGCTTGAAGCGATACAGAAGGAGTTCAACGCTTCACAGTCTGGCGGAAAAAAGATCTCGCTGGCTGACCTGATCGTTCTCGCCGGTTGTGCGGCGGTCGAGAAAGCCGCGAAGGCCGCAGGGCAGAACGTGGAAATCCCCTTTACGCCGGGGCGCATGGATGCCTCGCAAGAACAAACTGACGTCGACTCCTTCGAGCCACTCGAACCGATGGCGGATGGGTTTCGCAACTATTTCCGCGCCAGCCAAGGTCTATCGCCGGAGGAACGCTTGGTGGATCGGGCGCAATTGCTGAAGCTTACCGCTCCGGAGATGATCGTTCTTGTCGGCGGCCTGCGCGTTCTGGGAACAAATGCCGGGAAGTCGACGCACGGAGTCTTGACCAAGCGGCCTGAGACGCTGAGTAATGACTTCTTCGTTAATTTACTCGACATGAACACGCAATGGCAGCCAACTAACGCATCTAACGGTTCCGGAGACGTCTACGAAGGGCGCGACCGAAAGACCAATGAGATTAAGTGGACCGGCACCCGTGTCGATCTCATCTTCGGTTCGCACTCCCAGCTACGCGCACTCGCGGAAGTCTACGCCTGCGCGGACTCCAAGGAGAAGTTTGCGAAAGACTTCGTGGCGGCGTGGACCAAAGTAATGAACCACGATCGCTTCGACCTCGCCTGAGGTCGGCGAAAAAGAGAGCTGTCAACTTCCTGCTGTAGCCGTTGTTTGGATCGGGAAAACGGAAGTTGTCGCTTTTGCCCGTTCTCGGAGGCGCATCGCGCTCCCCATGCTGCCTCTACGAATAGGGGCAAAAATTTTGTTCGGACGAATTTGTCTCCGGGAGTGCGGGCAAGCTGAGTTTAGCCGATCAGATACAGATAGGGTATAAATCCTCTAGGTTACGGCTATCCGGAAACTACTCAGGGGCCATAAGTCTTAGTGCTGTATCGGAAGCGCGAGTCAGCAATGCGCAGACACGAGCACGGTGGGGTTGCGCACTTTCGATACAGCACTAAGACTAATCGGGAGCTGGCTCGCGTTGCACCACAACCAAAAACACCACACCGACAATGGTAAACATTCGGAATGCCGCCTCCTGCCCATTCCATATTTGCGACTGCCACATCAGAAACCATTCGCCCCCGACATCGAGGAATGCCACCAACCACATCAGCAGGCTCGTCGTCAGCGCAATCACGGCGACGTTCAGCGCAGCGGCGAATTGCGCCTTGTCCGCACGATACGATTTCAGCAACCGAACACCACCCCACCAGCATAGAAGCATAGTGACTGATTCCCAGGCGATGATGCCGATGTAGAAGACCGTATGTACTAGCGGCGAGTTGACGGCGCGCCACATGCCGTGGTTCCCCGGAAAGGTTGAGTCCATCATCAGGACGTGGCGGACAAACTCGTAGTTGGAGCCGTAATCCGTGATGTTGTTTAGGACCAGAATCGTGTAGAAAAGTGCGATTGCAAAAACGAGAACCGCTTTGGAAACGCGAAGCGCCATTACATGCCGCATAGGTTGTCGCACGCGGGAATTATATCTTCTCGGTGACTTACCGCGAACTTTTTTGGAGTGCTGCACAAGCCTTGATAGAACGCGGTTACCTTCCATGTGGTATCTATACGGAACTTTTCCGATTACGACTCTCCAGAAACTTCTTGATCACGGATGGGCCGGTGCAAGCTGTAAGCCGAGTCGAGCCGCCTTCTTTCTAAGAAACTCGATTTGTTGCTGGCGGTTTCTTTGTTCGTAGTATTCCGCACCTTTGTCTACGTAATGCTGACCATACTTCAACATTCGATAGACGACCTTACTCAACCAGTTGCAGCGGAAGATTCCTGTCCGAAGCGCAGACTCGCGCTGCTCAGCTTCATTTCTTGAAAGAATAGGTCCAACTCAAACTGAAGTAGGATTTCAACGGAACACCGACCACGCACTCGACCGAGCACGGGCCCGGTCGTGACGAAATTGTTTCGGTCGTTTGGCCCGTGTATCCGCTGGCGATGAGAAAGTTCGCCCCGAGTGACATCCGGTTGTCAAAGAACGGCCGAAGTAAAGCCCCGCGCACTTCATAAACGGCCACACCATCAAGTCCATTACCCAGTGGTTTTGCTTTGACGAACTCAAACTCCCCGCGCAGTTGCAAACGAAAGGGAAGGTGGTTCTCCGAGGCGACGGCGTCCCAAATCATTCGTGGGGCCTCGGGAACGGGATTTCCTGTCTGTAAGTCTCGTGCGTCCGCCTGTGCATACGACACATAGAAAGCGCCGTGCGAAAAATTCCTCTGCAGCGAAACTGAAACAAAGCGATTGCGCGACGGGCCAGTGTCCTCCTGCAGACCGGTGTCAGGATCGATCTTCGCCAGTTCCTGTGAGTTCGAGGTCTGCCGCAGCGTGAGATATAGCTGGGTTTGTTTGATCACCTTCGAGAGCACCCACTGGTAAGAACGTGCCGTTGCTAGTAGCGTGGGCCGTGTCGATCCAGTCCCGATTCGCGGGTCTTCCGTGTGGAACCCTTCGCCATAACTAAATGCCACTGCAGGCAAGTACGGACGATTCGGCGGCAGGAAAGTGACTGTTGCTTTCGGGAGGGTTATGAAGGCCAGCTTGTTAAACGAATTTTCTGGAGCGAGGATATCTTGATTGTCCATCCACACTTCTTCCTGTCGAAATCCCACGTTGTAATGAAAGTACTTGCCGAGCGTCCCATCGAGGGAAAGAAAAGGCTCGACATAGGAAATCGTCAGATTATTGCTTGTCACAGGCTGAAAAATCCCGTTCTCGTCCAAGTGTTCCAGATTCAGGTTGCGCGGTGCATCGCGCCGTAGGTCTATTCCCCCCAATAGCGCCACCCACGAACGGACGCTTTGAACGTAGGTGAGGTTTCCTCCAAAAACATTCCGGTTTTCACTCTGTTGAATCAACCCATCGCCAAAATTTGACCGCAGTTGCAGCGCATAGTTGCGGTAGAACCCGGAAAAGGACAATTGTCTTTGTTGGCTCAATGTCCAGTTGTCCGTAGCAATCAGAACGATATTGTGTGTGGTGTCCGATTGCCCATCATCAATCGTGTCGCCTGGAACAGATTCATGAACGGGAATTAGTCCCGGGATGTCGGAGAATCCGTAGTAGCCGATGCCATAAAACGTCAGCTCATGGTGACCGAAGTCAAACTGGCGCAATGCATTGAGTTTGTATTGTTGCCGGTGCTCCAGACGATCCAGAAATCCATTACCGAAAGCCACTTCCCCAGCCACCCAGGCATTCGTCGCTTGCTTTTGGGGCCCCCACGCCGCCATCACATCTGCGTCGCGGTAATCCCCGGTGAATTGCACAAAATCGGAAAGGTGAGGTGACGGTACGTACGACGCTGCCAGGTCCACCGCATTATTGCCTTGCCGAACGTTGAATGTGCCGCCGTTCACGGTGACAACTCCAATTGTCGGGGGAATCAGGGAGTTTGGATCGGCGTACCCGTTTCCGTGGGCATTCGCGGGAAGGTTGTTGGGAAAAAGGAAATTGCCAATCTGAAAGTATTGTGCGATCGGTTCTCCGTGATCCCCGGCCACCCCGGGCGCAAAATATTGAGGCGCTTTAATTCCTCCCGATGCGGTTTCGATGGGAAGCCCTGGAAGGGAGATTGGTGCTCCCGGGCGGCCCGGATTGGCATCCAGCACTTGATCGTGAACAATGATGCTCTGAGCGGGGTCGGGTGTTAGTGAAGATGGGGCGGACGCCACAACCGTAATGGCTTGGACAATCGAGACGAGCTGTCGGAATCGCAGGTTGATCTGTTTTTGCTGGCCTGTCGCAAGGGATACATCCAGGACCACCGACACAAATGCATCAGATTCCGCGGTCAGCTGATATTCGCCGGTCCCGATACTTTCCAGAGTAAAGTTTCCCTGTGCATCACCGGTCGATTTTCGGACCAAACTGCCCACAGAGTCATGGAGTTTCACGCGAGCCCCAGCCACAGGAGTACCCTGCGGATCAAGAATCCTACCTGAGATTCGTCCTGTCTCTGCGGCAGACAGACTCAGGGCACAAACAAAAAGAAGATAGAGTACAGAGAGCGACATGTACTCGAAAATTCGGGGGAGCATTTGAGGTGAAATGGAAACCTTCCGCAACGATCCTCTGTCGAAGCGTCCGGTAGATTACCAGAATGCTGTGAAACTGTAGATAAGGCTGGGCCCTGTCTTGGTAGATCGATCCGCACAAGGCGCTTGAAGCCAATTGGAGACTCCCAGTACCTGGTTAGTCGGGCAACCGGATCTCCTAGTGTGGTGTCCCGTAAATACCCACCAGGTGCCGCAGGCGTGATTGCACTGACGCTGCACGACTTCGGGCTCAGAAGTTATCAAACAAATTTCTGGGACATCACACTAGTACGAGCGGCAGCCTGAGGCAGTCTCGTGAATACCCGTTGGGAGGCGGTGTCCATGAGAAAGAAACTGAAGCGGCGTAAAGCAAACCGACCGAAGTCGAAGCTCGGTCTTCCTGACCTGGAGCACGCGAAATCCGCCGTACTCGTGAGTCTCCGGTCGGCTGAATCGCAGCGCAGCTATCGCCGTTCTATCGACGATTTTGTTTACTGGTACTGTTCGGAGCCTCGGCTGTCATTCAACAAAACAGTGGTGACGCGCTACAGGATTCATCTTGAGGAGAAGCAGCTGGCACCCGGCACTATCAACGTGAGGCTTGCGGCAGTTCGACGACTGGCCTACGAGGCAGCAGATACCGGATTGCTCAGTCCCGATTTGGCTGCTGGTATTCGTCGCGTGAAGGGGGCAAAGAAACTTGGCATGAGGCTTGGCAATTCTTCGGCGATGCTCTCACATCTGCTGCCTTTTGTTGTTATGGGCATCGTGCAGCTACCACTTTCCGTGAGCAGAGCAAAGTGTGGTTCACCCACGCCTTATTAAATGGAATTCAAATACGCTCTGACGGAAAAGCGGTCTCAGTGCTTCTTCCTTGCTTTGGCCCACCGAGCTTTTGCTGCTTTTCTCGCAATCTGGCTCCGCTGCTCAGGGGTGAGAGCTTCCGCACGCATTTTCGCCCCCTTTTTTCCACCCTTTTTGCCGCCCCTGCGGCCCATCGCCTGCATGACTTTGGAAATCAGGTTGGGATCCATGAATAGGATTCTACTGAGTTGCGTCCAATCCCGCCAATAAACGGCTCTTGACAATTTTACTTTAAGCGGGTTAGTCTTATGCTTGATGCGCTTCAAGCATGAGAAGGATTTCGAAGCGTATCGCAAGCGGGACGCGCAGGTGTTATCAGCACCAACGCGCCCCTGACCACCATCACCTGATTGGAGGCAACGATGGCTAGCAATGAAGGTATCGGTTCTCCGTTTCTCAAGCAACCCTCCGCACGTTCCCCGAAGCTACGTATTTATGAAAGTCTTTTCCTGATGAATGAGGGAATCGACCGCGTAGTCGCGCTCCTGCGAGACATGGGGAAATTCCCGTTTGCCGACACGGATTCGATGCAGTGCGCTATCGTCGAGATCGAGGAAGTCCGCTGCGATATGAACGCGGATTTCACCGAGCACATGGCCGACAGTGAACGCTTCGACGAAGGACACTTCTGGAAGCAGCGTCGAGCGTTTGAGAAGAAGTGGCGAGACCCCGACGATGTGTACATCGACGTCGAGCGTCGCGAGGAAGAACGCAAAAGGCTAGGATTGCCGTCCCGCGTCATTGGCAGTATTCTCCCGCACTCTGCAGTGGCCCAGGCGGAAGAACGTTGGGAAGCAGAGCAGGAGCGGAAGAAGAAACACCCCAGAAAGCATCGGAAGTAACGGTGGGCAACCATGGCACCAATAACTCCGAAGGATCGCCGAGAAATGGAAAGACGCGGTAAGCAGCGGGAGGGGCGGCTACGTGGGAAATATCCTGAAGTCCATGGCAAGGCTTCATCACCCACAGCATCGACGACGGCATGCTGTACTTCACCGTCCGTTTCACGGACCAGACGAGCTTTTGTGTCCGTTATGCCTGCGACATGTTCGCCGTAGGAACTGAACTCAGTGATTGGCAAAGTGGAGACTTCCACATCATCCGCGAGTACATGAAGCCTATCCCGAGGTAGGCCAGCTTTCGGTTCTGGCTTTTAACTGAGGATGGACGCAGTCTCAGATTCGTTTTGCCGGATTTGGGTAAACTGACGGATTTTCACGTTGCCATTCGGCATCTTAGCAACGATTTGCAGCTCGCCGCCCATGGCTTCAATGATTTTGCTGAGCGTGCTGATATACATATCCGAGCGCCGTTCCATCTTGGAGATCGACGCCTGTTTGACATGCAGTGCATTCGCGAGCGATTCCTGCGTCATGTCCATAGCGGCGCGAAGTTCCGCCAGACCCATTTCCGAAATCATCTTCGCGGCAGATGCTTCGCTGCGGAGACGCGCTTCGCGCGGCATCTTCTCTTGAAGTTCTTTGAAGTTTTTGGCCATGGTCACTTTTTCTCCTGTTCCTTCTTCAGTGCCTCAAGATGCCGGTCGTAGAGTCCGTCGGCGACCGGAACGAATTCTTCATACCAGCGATCATTGCCCGTCTTGTCGCCCCCAATCAGCAGAATGGCGCAACGGCGCGGGTCGAACGCAAAGAGCACGCGATAGGGCCTGCCAGAATGCTGAATCCGAAGTTCCTTCATGTTCGCGTGCCGCGAAGAATGAATCAGATCAGCGTGCGGCCGCGGAAGGCTTGGTCCGAGTTTCTGCAGTAGGATCACTTTCGCGTTCACATCGGCTTGTTCATCTTCGGAGAGGCTGGTCCACCAATCTTCGAACTCGCTGGTGAAAACGACCTCCCATTCCATAGAAGGAATATAGCTCATAGGCTATATCTAGTCAAGAGCGCCTTATGAGACAGAGAGCCTGCTATAGTTGACATAGTGTTCTGTATAGCGTGCATTCATTGACCGGAGTCTGCTATGTCCTTCCTTGATTCCAGTCGATCCGATCATCGCCGACATTGGGCAGCCACTGGGCGAAGATTTCTAAATGATTGGCTTGACTTCCTACTTTGGTTTTTGACCGAGCCATGCTGCCAGTAGTCCCAGAATCATCAGGATGGAGCCCCAGATGAGGTTGAGGTTGACGCCCATCGATTTTGCGTAGATGTCGGAACCCTTGGTTGCTAGACCAAAACACGCTAGTAGCATGCCGATAGCGAGGAACAGCAAGCCAAGCGGCAGGCGAACGTCTAGTCCCATTCCTGATCTCCTCTTTCGCGGTAACTTTCTGCAGCGGACTTGGACGAGTTTCTTATCTGAACAAGAAGTTAAGCAGCAACGCCATGGCGGCAACGCCGGAGGCGATCCAAATCGGCCGTTTATACCACGATAAGCTGCTGTCTATGTGCCTCGGGGTCAGTGAATACACTAATCCAACGAGCTCACCTTCCGGCCGAGGCTTGGTGAGCAGGCTGACGACCGTCGTGACCACCAGGTTCACCGTGAAGCTGAAGATAGCCGTCCAAAAATTCTGAGCCATATCACTTGGGTAGATATGCAGGGTAGTGATCCAGCCTCCGTGTAAGCCGGGCACCGCGCCTTGAGGAATGGTTAGTCCATGATGAAGAAGAGCCGCAGTGGAACCGCATAACAGGCCGGCGAAAGCAGCGTGCCCGGTGGTGCGTTTCCAGAACATACCGAGAAGAAAGGTGGCGAAGAGCGGAGCATTCACCAGGGAAAAAATGAGCTGCAGAGCGTCGTAGATGTTGTTGAAACTGGTGACCGCGTAGGCTGCGCCAATCGAAAGCAAGATGCCGCCGACCGTGGTGGCCCGTCCCATCCAGAGGTAGTGCGAGTCACTAGCGTTTTTTCGGATGTAGCTCTGATAGATGTCGTAGGTCCAAACGGTGTTGAAGGCGGTCACGTTACCGGCCATGCCGGACATGAAACTCGCGAGGAGTGCGGTGATGCCGAGGCCTAACATCCCCGCGGGGAAAAAATGAATCAGGAGCAGCGGAGTAGCCAAGTCGTAGTTGTAAACGGGGGCACCGTTGGAGTCGAGGACCGCCTCGCCAGTGATGGGATCGAGTTTCTGGGGAATTATTCCGTGAGGGTGAAGTTCCTTGATTTGTGGGCTTTCGGCACTGCTTGTAGCGGCGGCAGAAACTCCGGCCACGAGCGCCGCAGGCGCCGAAACAGTTG
>Ga0209275_10001229_pt1 | contig 10406 bp, 12 predicted proteins | sample HubBroMetageREF2_FD_188344 | JGI IMG/M metagenome (GOLD analysis project Ga0209275, IMG submission 188344) | Reference soil microbial communities from the Hubbard Brook experimental Forest, New Hampshire, USA - Hubbard Brook CCASE Soil... | ecosystem: Environmental > Terrestrial > Soil >...
CATGGCCTCCATTTCGACGCCGGTCCGTGCGTCGGTGCGTGCGGCAGCCTCGATTTCCAGTGCGCCGTCGGCACGCCAGTCGAAGCGTACGTTCACGCTCGTCAACGGCAGCGGATGGGCCAATGGAATCAGCGCGCCGGTCTGCTTTGCCGCTAAAATGCCTGCAATCTGCGCGGCCACCAACGCGTCACCTTTGGCCAAAGTCGCATCGCGAATCGCCGACTGCGCGGCGGCGTTCATGCGTACTAGCGCTTGCGCCCTCGCGAAGCGCGACGTAACGCTCTTACCCGATACGTCGACCATCGCGACGCTTCCGTCGGTCGCGACGTGAGAAAGCTTCATCGCGTCATCGCCTCGGCGCGCTCTGAAAACGCGCCCAGATCAAGCAGAGCAGCGCTAAGACCCACATGACGACCAAATGCGTGACGTGGTGCGAGTGCGCGGCACCCGATTCCGTGAAATAGTTGATCGTACCGGTACCGTACAGAATCCCAAGCACGAAAAAGACGACTGCCAAAACGATGGCGACAACTCTCATGTGATGACTCCTTTTCTCGCAAGCACGAAGCAGACGGAACCAACGATAATGCAATACCACCCGAACGGCCGCAGATCGTTCGAGCGGAAGTAGCGCGTTAAAAAAGCCACGGAAAGGTACGCAGCCAGGCCGGCCGCGACGCCGCCGGCGATTGCTTGAACGAGCACCAGGTGCGCCTGCGGCGAAAAGAGTTTCGGGAGTTCGAGGAGGGCTGCCGCGAAAATAACCGGCGTCGCGAGCAGAAACGAGAATCGAGCCGCATGTTCGTGGTCGAGGTCGCAGAGCAATCCCGCGACCATCGAGCTTCCCGATCGCGAGATTCCAGGCAGAAGCGCAAGCGCTTGCGCGACACCGATGAAGAGGCTCTCGGGATAACTCAGACGATCGATCGGCTTGCTCTTTCTGGCACGGGCTCGCTGTTGGACGCGGCGCAGAGCCTCGCCCGAAAACATTATCAGCCCGTTGATCAACAAGAAAAACGCGGCCGGGGCCGGGGAGCCGAAGAGGCGGCGCACGGGATGCTCGAGGACGACGCCCAGCAGTCCGACCGGAATTGTCGCAACCACGAGCAGCCATCCGGTTCGCTCGTCCCGGTCGGAGCTCAGTCGTCCAAGCACGATGCTGCGCGCGAGCGCGCGTACGATCGCATACCACTGCGCTCGATAGAAGACGATCAATGCAAGCGCGGTTCCCAGGTGCAGCACGACGACGAATGCGAGAAACGAAGCACTCGACCGATCGATGTTATTCCAGTGCAGCAATGCCGGAACGAGGATCGTATGACCGAGGCTCGAGATCGGAAAGAGCTCGCTGACTCCTTGCAAGAGAGCCAGCGCGAGCGCCTGTAAGAAGGTCACGGCCCAGCGTTTGCCCGACGGTGCCTTACGGCCTGCCGGTTACCATGCGACGAACTTCACGCTGAACGTGGCATTTCCAGCCACTGGTTTACAGTCGTGCAACGGCGCGCTGTATCGAGCGTCGCGCGCCATCGAGACCGCGACGAGGTCGAGCGACGAGTTGCCGGTGCTCTGTGCGACGCTGGCGCCGCTGACTTCTCCCTGCGCGTCGAGCGTAACCGAAACGAGTGCGACGCCGCTGGTGTGGTCGGCGCGGACCGCCGCCGGAATATCGGGCGGGGGCGGGGTGGCGACGACCGCCGCGGCGGCGTTTGGCTGCGCGCAGCCGGCGCCGGCCGCCGAGGGAAGCGCGCTGGGAGCGGGCGGCGGTGCGGGCGTCGAGCGACCGGCGCTGCCGCCTTCGGAGCGCGCGACAGCCGCGCCGCTGGCTCGAGGCCTCGGCGGCGCGAGATTTCGGGGTGAGGGCGTTTGCGTGCGGCGGGGAGGCGGTGGGGTGTGGCGCGCCACGATCATCGTCGAACGGCGCACGACGGAGACGGCTTCAGGCTGAGTTTGAAAATCCGCCGTTGCGGGGCGCAGAACCAGTGCAACGACCGCATGCAGGACCAGCGAGAGCGCGAAGGCGACGAGCAATACGCGCTGAGCGCGTCTCATACCTCATGGGGCGCGCAGCGGCCGGTAGCGCGACTAATCTGGTTGGAAGTCGGCGCGGAAGAGATAGTCGCCTTCCACCGGCTGACAGTCGACGAGCTTCGGGGAGTAGGTAGACTGTCGAGCCGCGCGCAGAGCGGCTTGGTCGATTGCCATATTATTCGAGCTCTTATAGATCTTCGTGCCGACCAGGTTTCCGGAGGGTCCCACCGTTACTTCGACCTGCACGGTAGTCGGACCGATCCCGATATCTTTTGCCGACTCCGGATAATCCGGCTGTACCGCGTTGGTGACCGTTGCGTCGGCGTTCGGATTTGCGCAAGCGGGCTTAGGCGTTCCCGGCGGTGCCGTCGCTGCAACCGGTGCAGCGGTGCCTTGACCCTGCGGCACGCCATTTTCGTTGCCGGGCCCGGCCTCGTTGCCCGTAATTTCGGTCGATTTGGTCGCCCCGGTATTGTGGCTGGTAACCAGGTTTACTTTGAGCTTCGGCTGTTGTACCTGCTTCTGCTGTTTGGGCGGCGGGGTAGCCTGCGGCGGTGGCGTCGGTGTCGGCGGCGGGGTGGGCGTGGGCGGCGGCGGCGTGTGGATGATCGTCTTCTTTGTGATCTGGACCTTCTCGGTTTCCTGTTCCTCGGAATGCTTGTTGATGTTCGGAAAGACCGAACCGACCGCTAAATGTATGATAAGCGAAATTACGAAGGCCCAGCCGATATAGCTGCGGACTCGTTCGCCGGTCGAAATATAGCGGTCGCGCTTCGCCATCGACTACGGATTCATTCCTGCGGGCGCGCCTTGAATGTGGTTGGCGAGCCCGAAATTGGTGAGATCCTCCTGCTTCGCGGCATCCATGACCTGCAGAATGACTCCATAGCTGGCCGCAGGATTCGCCTTGATGATGACGCTCGTAAACTTGTGGTCGGTTGCATCTTGCAGCTGCGCGAAGGCGACTTTAGCATCGGCGATCGTCACTTCGTTCGAGCCGATTTCGATGTGGTTATGTTCGTCGATATTCACGACGATCTGAGACGGCGTTACCCTTAGCTTGTTGTAGGCGTCGGGCAGCCTCGGTTCTTTGGTGACCGATGCGAGAATAATGAAAATAATGAGGAGCACCAACAGCACGTCGGTAAACGGCGTGATGTTGATCGTCGACATTACCTCATCTTCGCCTCCGCCGGTGGAAACGGCCACGTTCTACAACCTCCCTTTATGCGCTTACGACGTGACGAAGCCGACGTCTTCAAGGCCGGTTTGCCGTGCCGCATCGAGGATCCTTATGATGATCCCATACGGCGCCTTCGCATCGGCGATGATCGAAACGTGGTGGTGCGGTTTCTTCTTGGATGCGTCGTACATCACGCGGTAAATGCCGGTTTCGTTCGTCTTCTCGCCGTCGACGAAGATAACGCCCTTGTTGTTGACGTCGACTTCGATGTCGTTCTTGTTCTTATTCTGGGTCGCGCTGTTGGGGTTCTTGTTCGGCAGCTCTTTTTCGAAGCCCGGTGGCGCGACCAGTGCCGCGAGAATCATGAAGATGATGAGCAAGACCAGCAAAACGTCGGTAAACGGCGTGATGTTGATCTCTGCCATCACCTCTTGATCTTGCTGCGAGGATAGTAGTGACACGGTTGTGTCCTACCCGCTTTACTTGGCGCCGGTCTTGGCAGGCTGATAGAGATCGGTCGGAATCGGCGAGCCGGTATTGTGGAAGTGGAGCATTTCGGCGAGCTGATTGGCGGCGACGATCATCTCCTGGTTGTAGTTCTTGATGCGCGACTTGAAGAAGTTGAAGAACACGACGGCGATGACCGCGATGATGAGACCGGTGGCCGTGGTGATCAAAGCCTCAGAGACGCCCGCCGCGACGACGGCCGGAGTCGAGTTGCCTTTCAATGCGATATCTTGGAAGGCGCGGATGATGCCGAGCACGGTTCCGAAGAGACCGACGAAGGGCGCGATGACGGCAATGGTGCCGATGATCGCGAGATTGCGCTCGAGTGAGTTGAGATGCTCCATCAGCGCGATCGAGAGCGCGTCGGTGATGTCGGCGCGATTCTTCTCGCCGCGGCGAAGCCCGAACTCGAGAATGCGCGGAAGCATCCCGCGGCTCTTCTTACAGATGGCGATCGCCCCGTCGAGGTCGTCGGCCGAAACCTTCGTACCGATCTGGCGCAGCAAGCCTTTCGTATCGCCGTGCTGCGTCTGAAAAAAGACTAATCGTTCGATGACGACTGCGAGGCCGACGATCGAAATGAGTAAGAGCAGCCACATATCCCAGCCGCCCTGCTGCATGAGACCCAAAAATCCCGAAAACACGCCTCTACGACCCTCCCAATTAGCGTTGCTGCGCGACGACCGCGCCCCCGTGAGGGCGACCCATTGGCCTCCCCCGTCTAAAGTCCTGTAGTGTTAAGGACCGCTCCCCGAGGGAGCGCTAGGCGACGAGTTGAGATTCTGTTTCACGAAGGTTTCGATCTGAAGCGAGAGCGCTTCGTTTCCCTGCGCCTTGGCTAGCTGATCGGCTTTAGCGAGCGCATCCGTGGCCCTTTTCTTGATTCCGTCGTCATGGCTGGATGACCACTGAGCCGTCAGAGCAATCCCTTCTGCAAAGTTCGCTTGCGGGTTGTCCGGCTGCAAAGCGATCGCCTTATCGGCATAGCTTTGCATCCGCTTGTAGTCCGGCTTCGCACCTTGCGCTATTGCAAACGCAGCTAACACGTTGGCTGTGACGGCGATCGTGGGATCGCCGGTCGCGGCGGCCTGATCGTAGTCGCGCAACGCCGTTGCCGTATCTTTAGCTACCGCCGCCGCCTGGCCCGACTTCAGCAGGCTCGCGCCCATCGCTCGGGCGCCGGCCGTGCTGCTCGGGTCGAGCTGCTTGATCTGCGCCGCAATGGCTTGCGCGCCTTGCAGGTCGTTATTGGCCAAATCCGCCTGCAGAAGCTCGGCGTCGATGTTCACCTTCGAGGCGAGCGGTATCTTGGAGTCGGCCATCGCCATGTCGTGAGCCGCCTTGAGCGACGCCAGCGCAGCCGCGCTATCGTTATTCGCCAACTGCGCTACGCCGAGGGCAAAGCGCGAATTGGTATCGGGCGCGAGCGCCTCGGCCTTCTTCGCGTAAGCGAGGGACTGCTCTGGGTTGTCGGTCGCGCCTTTGACCGCCGCCGCAGCGAAGCTTTGCGCCGCCGCCGAGCGGAACGGCTCGCCGATCGTCGTCACCTTATCAAAGGCTGCCGCCGCGGACGTAAAATCGCCGGAGTCATACGACGCGACGCCCAGCATTTCGCGCAGCGAGTCGTCGCCCGGCGAAGAGAGCAACCCCATCTGTGCTTTGGATTTCGCCTGCGCGTACTGGCCGGAGCGAATGAGCGCTGCGACCTGGTTTGCAGCCGGCGTAAGCGAGGCACCGCCCAGCGACACACTCGAGCTTCCGCTCGAGCTTTCGCTCGTGCTTCGTACGACGGTCCGGCCGCTAAATCTCAAGGTGAAGTCGTAAAAAGCGGTGATCGGCGTGGTTCCTCGGCGAGCCGGCCGATACGTCGAGCTGTTCGCGATCTCGATCGCGGCGGCGTTGTCGCCCGAGTTCGTCGAGCTGATGATTTTCGTGACCTTGTGGGATCCATCGGCATTGACCTGGACTTGCACGACGACCCTGCCGCTTCCGGCGATCGTCGTCGACGTCTTACCCTCCTTGATCAGTTTGGCCGGCACGAACTCCGTCGCGTACTGCGCGCGCGCCGGAATCTGGCCCACCGCCAAGAGCGTCACGAAGGCAATTGAGAGCACTCGAATGGATTGATTCATGGCATCACCTCAGGCGGGGTGGTACGAGGCGATTCGTCCGGCGGCCTGCGATGCCGGCGCAGTGCCTCAATCTCTTTTCCGGTCACCTCTCGTACGCGGCCCGGCGGCAGCGCTCCGAGCTTGAGCGGTCCGAATCGAGTTCGCGTTAATTCCAGCACGGGATGGTTCAGCGTCTCGAACATGCGGCGCACTTGCCGATTTCGGCCTTCGTGAATCGTCACGTCGACGAGCGATCGGTCGCGGCGCACGGCAAGGACGCGGACTCTCGCCCCGGCCGTGCGCCCATCATTCATGACGAGTCCCGCCAGCAAGCGCCGCACGTCGTCGGAAGAAAGGCGCCCCGCGATCGCGGCCCGATACGTCTTGTCGACGCCGAAGCCAGGGTGAAGCAAGCGATGTGCGAGCTCACCGTCATCGGTAAGGAACAGGAGTCCGGCGGTGTCGTAATCGAGCCGGCCGACGGGGAATACATGCGGACGATCGACGAGGAAATCGGCGATGCTGCGCCGACCGCGGGGGTCGCGCATCGTCGTCACCACGCCGAGCGGTTTATTGAAGATCAGATACGTCGGTGCCGCCGGAAGCTCGAGCCGCACTCCGCCAACCTCGACCCGATCGCCGGCAGCCACGAGCGTCCCGAGCTCGCGCACGGTCGTCCCATTGATCCGCACGGACCCACGGGCGATCATCTCATCCGCGCGTCGCCGCGAAGCAATCCCCGCCCGCGCCAAATACCGATTGAGCCGAATGTCCCTCGCCGCCATTTTAAAAAATGGAAATACTAGTGGAGCGGAAGGGCGTTACGCGTTACGTGATGCCGAGGAGGCTCTGACCGAGGAGCGCAGCATGGATGCGGAGCGACGAGGCAGCGCAGCAGGAGCGCAGCCGGAGGCGGAGCGACGAGCGCCTCCGAGGCGTCACGTGACGCGTAACGCCCGGAGCGAAACCTAGTACTTTCCGTTGTTCCCGCCGCCGTCTTCGTAGCCCCGATTCATCGAGAGCGCTTCCTTAGTAACGGTCTGCAGGAACTCTTCGTTCGTGCGCGTCTGGGCCATCTTGTCTAGGATGATCTCGGTGATGTCGCCGGTATTGAGTACGGCGGTCGCACGGCGGAGCATCCAGATCTTACGCATCTCGTCGGGCGTTAGCAGCAGTTCCTCGTGCCGGGTTCCGGAACGCTTGATGTCGATCGCCGGAAACACGCGAGACTCTGCGAGCTTGCGAGTGAGATCGATCTCCATATTTCCGGTGCCTTTGAACTCTTCGAAGATCACGTCGTCCATCTTGGAGCCGGTTTCGATGAGCGCAGTCGCGATAATTGTCAGCGAACCCCCCTCTTCGATCTTGCGTGCGGCACCGAAGAATCGTTTGGGTTTGTGCAGTGAAGCCGTATCGAGGCCGCCCGAAAGGGTGCGCCCCGAGCTCGCGACGACTTGGTTGTAGGCGCGCGCGAGGCGGGTGATCGAATCGAGCAGAATCACGACGTCTTTTCCGAGCTCGACGAGGCGCTTGGCGCGCTCCATCGTCAGTTCGGCAACGGCCGTGTGGTTTTCGGGATGCTCGTCGAACGTCGAGGCGACGACGTCGCCGTCGATCGTGCGCTGCATATCCGTGACTTCTTCAGGGCGCTCGTCGACGAGCAATGCGATGATGTGCGCTTCGGGATGGTTGATCGAAATCGAGTTGGCGATGTTCTTGAGCAGCGTCGTCTTGCCGGCTTTTGGCGGCGAAACGATCAGGGCCCGCTGGCCCTTGCCGATTGGGCAGAAAAGATCGATGACGCGCGTGGAGAGCTGCGTCGAGCGCACCTCGAGTTTAAAGCGCTCCTGCGGATAGATGGGCGTTCCCTTTTCGAAGAGTCGTCTGCCCTTAATGGCTTCGGGGTCTAAATCGTTGACTTTGTCAACGCGAATGAGTCCGAAATATTTTTCGCTCTCCTTCGGCCGGCGCGCTTGGCCTTCGATCATGTCTCCGCGCCGCAGCTCGAAGCGGCGAATCTGCGTTTGACTGACGTAGATGTCGTCGTTACCGACGTAGTAACCCGCGCGGCGTAAGAAGCCGTATCCCTCAGGCAACACGTCGAGAATGCCGCTCGCTACTTCGATGCCCGATCGTGCAATCTGGCCTTGAACGAGGAGCGTAACGATCTCGTCTTTCTTCAGTTTTGCGGGTGTAGGAAGTTCGACTTCCAGCTCCTTCGCAATCTCGATGAGTTCTGTCTTCGTCTTTTCGGAGAGCTGGGCCGCAGTCAGCATCGGGGGAATCTCGACCTGCTGCGGAAGCTGGTCGTGAAACGCACCGGGATGCTGACCGAAGTGGTGACGCCGGCGCGTGCGGCGCCGCCGGCCCCCGCCGGCTTGTGGAGGCCGCGAATCGTTATTTAGCCGATGCTCGATGTTGGGACGGTTTTCGGTTTGCAGAAGAGTTCTCTCTTATGGAGTCACGCACGCCAAACTTCGAGATCGAGGCGAGGCTGCCGTCGCAATCAGATCGGTGGCGTGAACGTGAGGGTATCAAGATATCGCGGCTGTCAACAGATGACCGCTACGCGACGCTCACACTATAGCATAAGCCCCCGGCAGCGTTCAAGCCGGGCTCAAAGCGGCTGGCCCGCTCACGTAGGGGTTGCCGCCCAGGTAGAATCGCAGGCGATGATCCGCGGCTCGAGTTACGCCTATCCGCCGGCTGCGGCGAACGCTCTGGGGAGTCCAGCCATCACGGGCCAGCCAAAGGAAGCGGCCCAAGAAGAGATCGGCGCCATCGAAAGATCGATCGATGGCAAGCGCGCGACAGAGCCGGCCGGGGCCACGACAAAGATCGCGCGTGCGCTCAACGGCTCTGCGGCGTTGCATGAGCGCGAGCCCTTGCGTCGGCTCGAGGGCGCGAACGAGCACTCCTGCACCCCTTCCTTCGCACTCGCTCGAAAGATTAAAGCAGAACGACGTGCCGTAGATTTGATAGACGTAGACGCGATGCGGCGGTCCAAAGAGCGTCGCATTGCGGGAGCTTTTGCCGGAAGAGGCGTGACACGCCGGATCGTTCGGAAGGTAGGCTTCAGTCTCGACGATGCGGCCCGCCGCCATCCCATCCTCGCTCTCACGTATGAGAATGCAACCGAGCAAGGCCTTTGCGAGCGCTTTTGTCTCGACCGGCAAAACCTCCGATGCCAGGCGGAGAAGTTTCACGCCGCAACGTTCAGCGCTACCTCGGCTCCGGCCCTTTGCATCAACTCGTCGGTTGCCCCGGTCCCGATCTCGACCTCGTGGAAGGCGTTGAGCGCACAGCGCAGTCGAACGTAGGGAAGGGCGAGCGCCTCCGGCACGTCACATCGAGTCGTCACTTCTTCTACAAACCGACGGTCGGGCATCACAAAATGGACGCCTCTGACTCCGCGTTTATAGAGATGCCGCGCGACCGTCACTAGGGCCGCGTAGGCAACCGCGCGCTCCATCAGCAAGCTTCGGCGCACAATCCGGAAAGGTAGGCGTACTGCTTCACGACCCTCGGCGCCATTGAACGCCGCGTACGCCACGCCACTGCCTGCCGGCCCGGCGGCATATCCCACGTCCACCTCGAGAACCTTACTGAGCCCTTGCATCGCGTTCGCCTCATTGTATTTTAGGCGAACATATGTTCGAGGTCAAGCAATTCGTGCCGGCCTGACCAAGCTTTCGTAGAGGGCCAGGGTGCGATCGATCTGCTCCTCGATCGAGAACCGTTTCGCGGCCTCGCGCGCTACGGCAGCTCTGGCCGGGTCGGGGACGTTTCCCACCCGGCCGAAGGCTTGCGCGAAGGCCTGCGCCGTTGATGGTACGAGCAGACCGGCGGAGCCGAGAACGTCTCGGTTTTGGGGTGCGTCGGCAGCGATGACGCTCGCCCCGGCAGCGAGCGCTTCGACTTGCACGATGCCTTGGGTTTCGGTCGTACTTGCCATCACGAATGCATCGGCACTGGCGTAGAGATCGGGCAGATCTTGCCGTGAGACAAACCCCAAGAAGCGGCTCTGCTCGAAAACGCCGAACTCCCGCGCGAGCTGCTCTAAATCGGCACGCGATGGTCCGTCGCCGGCGATCACCAGTTTCAATGAAGGATCGTTCGCTCGCGCTAGGGCTTCAAAGAGCAGCTCGAGGCTCTTCTCTTTGGCCAGCCGGCCGACACAGAACAGCATGCGATCCCCCTTCCGAACGCCGTTTCTTTCCCGAACGTCGTCCCTGCGACGCCCGGCAGCGAAGAGTGCAATGTCAATCCCCGTCGGCACCGTTTCAATCCGCACGGTTACGCCAAGCTCACGAAGACGCGAGGCCATCGCGGGCGTCGGAGCGATTACGGCGTCGGCCAGATTTGCGAAGGTCCGCGTGAGCCGGTTCGCTGCAAAACGCGTTGCATTTGTTTCGAAGGGCACGTAGTGAACGTACGCCTCGAGTTGCGTGTGATACGTGTAAACCATCGGCATCCCGTAGCGCCGGGCACAGCGCATGCCCATCCAGCCGGTTACGAACGGCGAGTGCGCGTGAATGACCGAGAGCCCCTTGATCACCGCGTTGACGCGCCGGCTC
>Ga0209275_10001230_pt1 | contig 10399 bp, 9 predicted proteins | sample HubBroMetageREF2_FD_188344 | JGI IMG/M metagenome (GOLD analysis project Ga0209275, IMG submission 188344) | Reference soil microbial communities from the Hubbard Brook experimental Forest, New Hampshire, USA - Hubbard Brook CCASE Soil... | ecosystem: Environmental > Terrestrial > Soil >...
TTGTTCGTATTCTTTGGCGCTTCTTCCACATTTGCCCAGCGCAATAATCACGTCGCTCCCGCTGATATTCTCATCATCCGTGCAAAAGTTTTCACCGCCGATGAAAAACAGCCTTGGGCAGACACCATCGCCATTCGCCAAGGCAAAATCGCTGCGGTCGGCACCGAACTTGTCGTGGGCCGTCTTCGTGGCATCGGCACCAAGGTCATCGATGCCGGCGGCAGACTCGTCCTCCCCGGCTTTACCGATTGCCACATTCATTTCATGGATGGCTCCCTTAGTCTCGGCCGCGTCAATCTGGAAGGTGCAAAAAATCCCGCCGACATTCAAAAACGCCTTCGTGCCTACGCCTCGCAGCACCCCGGCGACGGTTGGATTCTCGGGCGCGGGTGGGATTACGCCATGTTTGCTCCCGCCAATCTCCCCGACAAAAAATATCTCGACGAAATCTTCTTGAACCGGCCTGTTTTTCTCGAAGGCTACGACGGCCACACTTACTGGGCCAACTCCAAGGCGCTCTCTCTCGCTGGCATCACCAAAGACACTCCCGATCCTCCCAACGGCGTCATCGTTCGCGATTCACAATCCATGGAACCCACCGGCACTCTCAAGGAAAGCGCACAAGACATCGTCGCTCGCATCGTTCCCAAACCTTCGCGCCTCGAAAAGCTTCAGGCGCTTCGCGCCGGCGTCAAGTGGGCTAATCAAAACGGCATTACCCGTGTCCACAGCGCCGGCGGCGATTTTGAACAGCTCGCCCTTCTCGACGAACTGCGCCAGACTAAACAACTCACTCTGCGTTTTTACATTGCCTATTTCCTCAATCCTCCCGAACTCCGCAAAGAAGATCTCAACGCCATCGAAGACGCCCACAAAAAATATCACGACGAATGGATCGACGTGTCTGCCGTGAAATTCATGATCGATGGCGTCATCGAGTCTCACACCGCCGCCATGCTGGAACCCTACACCAACCAGCCGTCCACAAAAGGTTCGCTTTTCTGGGATCCCGAAAAATATAAAGCTGCCGTCGCGGAACTGGATAAGCGCAATCTCCAACTCTTCACTCACGCCATTGGCGATTACGCCATTCGCACCTCCCTCGACACCTACGAATTCGCGCTGAACAAAAATCACTCCAAGGATCATCGTCCCCGTATCGAGCACATCGAATCCATCAGCGCCGCCGACATTCCCCGCTTCGGCAAGCTCGGCGTAATCGCCAGCATGCAACCACTCCACTCTTATCCCGATGACGACACGCTCAACGTTTGGGCGCCCAACATCGGTCCCGATCGCGCCTCACGTGCCTGGGTTTGGAAAAGTATTGCGGAAACCGGCGGCCGCTATGCCTTTGGCAGCGACTGGCCGGTCGTCACTCTAAATCCATGGAAAGGGTTGCAAACTGCCGTCACGCGGCAGACCAGCGATGGCAAACCCGGTGGCGGTTTCATTGCCTCGCAGCGCCTCACTGTCTCGCAGGCGATTGAAGGTTACACATCCGGTGCCGCTTACGCCGGTCGACGCGAAAAAACGGAAGGCTCCATCGAAGCCGGCAAAGTTGCAGACGTCATCATCCTCAATCAGAATCTCTTCGACATCGATCCTCAGCACATCGACACCACTAAAGTCGTCACCACCATAGTCGGAGGCAAAATCGTCTATGAAGCCGACCAATAACTTCACCCTCCGGTCAGTGCCTCGCTCCATTAACAATGTAGCGGCCGCCTTCAGGCGGCCCCACTCCGCGGCCCGCCCATACGCACACCCCGTCATCCCGACCGGAGAGCCGCGCCTTTTGCGGCTCGTAGCGGAGGGATCCTTCTTCGGTCTCAACGCGCCCTCCAATTCCTCCATCGAGCCCCACCCATGAACCGCCTCCCCAAATCTCTACTCTTTCTGACCACCGCCCTGCTCCTCGGCTCCTGCCAAAAAAAACAGGACGAGCTCAGCCTCCTGGTCTGGGAAGGCTACGCCGATCCCTCCTTCATCCACGGCTTCGAAGAAGCCCATCACTGCAAAGTCACCGCCTCCTACATGGGCTCCAGCGACGACCTGGTCGCAAAACTTCGTGGAGGCAGCGCCTCCAACTACGACGTCATCTCCCCCTCGAGCGACGTCGCCGCCTCCATCGTTCGCGCCGGTCTCGTCGAACCTCTCAACCTCGCCAATCTCCCTTCCTACCCGCAACTCTCGCCAAAACTTCTCTCGCTCTCTCTCGTCAAACTCAACGGCCAAACCTTTGGCGTTCCCTTCATGTGGGGCCCTAATCCTCTTCTCTACGACACCACCGCCTTCGCCAAGCCGCCCAACTCCTGGTCCGCTCTCTGGGATCCCAAACTCAAAGGCAAAATCTCCGTCTGGGATGATCTCTCTACCTTATATATGGCCGCGCAACTCCTCGGCTACGACAAGCCCGATCCGACCCTCCTCTACAACCTCTCCGACGACCAACTCGCCGCCGTTAAACAGAAGCTCCTCGAACTCAAACCCAACATCCGCAAAATCTGGTCGACCGGCGGCGAACTCACCAACCTTTTCGAAAATCATGAAATCGTCGCTGGCATGGGCTGGCCGCTGATGACCAATCAACTGCGCCAAGCCAATTTCCCCATCGCCGAAACCATTCCCCAGGAAAACACCACCGGCTGGATCGATCACCTCATGATCACCAAAGCTAGTTCTCGCAAAGAACTGGCCTACGCTTTCCTCGAATACATGATCGAGGCGCAAACTCAGAAGAAAATTACCGACGTCACCCACTACACTCCCGCGAATCCCTCCGCTGCGCAATTCATGACCGACGCCGAAAAAGAAAGCCTGCATCTCGACGCTCCCGACTTCTACATGCAACGCATCTACTTCTGGCAAGATGTTCGGCGCCGTGCCAAATACATCGAAGTCTGGAATGAGGTTAAAGCTGCCCAGTGACCGCCCCCTCCTCCAACGTGACGCCCCAAGCTCTCGCGGATACCTCCGCCACGTTGCTGGAAGTTCGTAACATCGCCAAAAATTTTGGCCCTCACCGCGTCCTCAAAAATATTTCTCTCGAAATTGCCGCCGGTGAATTCCTTACCCTCCTCGGCGAAAGCGGCTCCGGAAAAACCACGCTGCTCCGCCTCATCGCCGGTTTCGAACAGCCCACTTCCGGCGAAATCTGGATGAGTGGCGCGCACCTCGACACCCTTCCCCCTTATCGCCGCCGCGTCAACACCGTCTTCCAGAATTACGCGCTCTTCCCGCATCTCAACGTGCAGGAAAACGTCGCCTACGGCCTCGAAGTCACCCGCGCCAGCAAATCTGAGATTCCCACTCGCGTAGCCGATGCGCTTCGCATGGTCAAAATGCAATCGTTCGCCAGCGCTCGCCCCGCCACGCTCAGCGGCGGCCAGCAACAACGTGTTGCGCTTGCTCGCGCCCTCGTCAATCGTCCGCAACTTCTTCTGCTCGACGAGCCGCTCTCCGCCCTCGACGCCAATCTCCGCAAACAAATGCAGTCCGAACTCAAATCCCTGCAGCGCGAACTAGGCATTACCTTCCTCTTCGTCACGCACGATCAAGACGAAGCCATGGCCCTCTCCGATCGCGTCGCCCTTCTCAAAGATGGCGCCCTCGAACAAGTTGCCACTCCGCGTGAAATCTACGTCCATCCCGCCACCGCGTACACCGCCCAATTCATAGGCCAGACGAATCTCCTCCACGCTCAAGTCTCCAACGGCGTCGCTACCTGGGCCTCCCTCCACTGGCCGACCTCCGCCCCCAACGGCCCCGCAATCTTCTCCCTCCGCCCCGAATCCATCCGACTCACGAACGACTCGCAATTCGCAGAAGTTCCTCGTCCAGCCGGCGAAAGTGCAGTCGCGCCAGCGACGATCCACTTCCGCGCCACCATCCTGCAACAAACCTTCTCCGGCTCCAGCGAACAACTAGAAATCAACTGCGCCAACCACGCTCTCCGCGTCCGCATCGCAGCGACCAACCAGCTGTCAGGCGAACACAACTTCCACTTCTCCTCCGCCTCCGCAACGCCAGTGAGGGAATAACTTGCACTCCCGCCTCTACAAACTCGCCGTCTCCCTTCCCCCACTAACCTGGGTCGCCCTCTTCCTCCTAATCCCCTACGCCCTCATGTTCGCGCACAGCTTCTGGCTGGTTCGTGACGGCTTCCTCATTCACGAATGGAATCTGCAAAATTACGCGAAGCTTTTCCAGAATCCCGTCTACGCCAACGTCCTCCTCCGCACCGCCCGCATCGCCGCCTCCGTCACTCTTCTCTCTCTACTCCTCGGCTACCCACTCGCCTACTACATGTCCTTCCACGCCGGCCTTCGCAAAGATCTTCTCTACCAACTGGTCATCGTCCCGCTCTGGGTCAGCTATCTCGTCCGCGGCTATGCCTGGAAAACCATTCTTGGCTCCGAAGGCGTCCTCAACGGATTCCTGCAATATCTCCACATCACCCACGCGCCAGTCAGTTTGTTTCTCTACTCGCCCTTCGCAGTTGTCCTCATGCTCACTCACATCTACACGCCGTTCGTCTTTCTTCCTCTCTACGCTTCTATCGAACACATCCCCCGCAATCTCATCGAAGCGTCCCACGATCTCGGTGCCACGCAGCGCTCCACCTTCTTCCGCATCATTCTTCCTCTATCTCTCCCCGGCCTGATCGCCGGAGCTACCTTCGCCTTCGTTCTCTCTCTCGGAGATTTTCTCGCGCCGCTTCTCGTCGGCGGCCCGTCGAGCATCATGATCGCCAACATCGTGCAAAGTCTCTTCGGCACCGCCTACGACTGGCCGCTCGGCGCCGCCATCTCCGTCTGCATTTTGCTCCTTACCGTCACCCTGCTCTTCCTCACCGAGCGCCTCGAAAAAAAGTGGGCCTTCCGATGAGCACCTCCCGCAGCACGACACGCCGCGCTCCGCTTCTCGCCACCTACGCCATTCTCGTCTTCGCTTTCCTCTATCTACCCATTGCCGTGCTCATCCTTTATTCCTTCAATCGCGATGGCGTTGGCGGCTTCCCGCCGCACCATCTCACTCTGGCTTGGTACCGCCAACTCCTCGCCGATGGCCCCATCTGGGATTCCGTCCTCAACAGCCTGCTCGTTGCACTCGGTGCCGTTGCTCTTTCCTTAACTCTTGGTCTCCTCGCAGCGCTCGCTCTCGATCGCGCCAATTTTCCTGGCAAATCCTTCTTCCGTCGACTCGTTCTTCTCCCGCTCATTCTTCCCGGCATCATCACCGGACTCTCGCTCCTCATGTTCGCCGTCACTCTCAACTTTTCCCGAAACCTGGTCCTCGTGTTCTTCGGCCACGGCACCGCGCTCATCTCCGTTGCCACCACCGAACTCTTCGCCGGCCTCCAAAAACTGGATCGCGCCCAAGAAGAAGCTTCCCTCGACCTCGGTGCCACTCCCTGGCAAACTTTCTGGCGCGTCACACTTCCCAATCTCCGCCTCTCACTCGTCGCCGCCGCTCTTCTCGTCTTCACACTTTCCATGGACGAGATCGCCGTCACCTTTTTCCTCATCGGCAGCAACAACACCCTCCCACTCGAAATCTTCGCCCGTCTCCGCCGCGGCATCACTCCCGAAATCAACGCCATCTCCACCCTGATTTTCGCCATCTCCGTAATTCTCATCCTGATCTGGTATCGCATCCGTACCCACTCCATAGGCCCCCAAGCCCAAGAACTTCTGGAGCGTCCCTGATGCGCAGCGTGCTTCCACGTTTTAGATATTCTGAGATCGCTCGCCCGAGCAAGCCTGTCATCCCGACCGGAGAGCCGCGCCCTTTGCGGCTCGTAGTGGAGGGATCGAGGCGAGATCCTTATTCAATCGCGAAACCCAATAACGACTACAAAACCGTCATCCCGCTTGCCCTGAGCGAATGCGAAGGACTTGCCCAGAGTGAACGCGAAGGGAGCGGAGTGACCCGGCATTTTTCCTCCGCGCCGCCTCCTAGCCCGACCGGGGAACACAGTCGAATGGATCCCTCTTCGATCTCCGCACCTTGGCAACGCTCAACCACGCATCCCATCTCAAGGAGAACCTCCGCCCATGTCCCACACTCGTCGTGACTTCATCCGCTACGTCGTCGCCGGCTCTATCGCCTCCGGATGCCCCATCGACAAAGCCCTCCTTCCCATTCCCGAAGCCCAATCCCCCTCTCCACTCGTCGACGGCGAACACTTCGCCATCTGCCACAACGTCCGCGATCAACATTCCTACGCCCGCCCCGACGCCACGCAAAAAACCGATATCGTCATCATCGGTGGCGGCATGGCCGGACTCTCCGCCGCCTATTTCCTTCGCGGCAAAGATTGGTTGCTCCTCGAAAAGGAAGATCACTTCGGCGGCAACGCCTATCAAGAGGAATACGACGGCCAGCCCTTCGCCACCGGCGCCGCCTACGATTTTCACGGTAGCTTCAGCGATCAGCTCGCCACCGAAATCGGCTTGCACATGCCGCTCGTCGATATGCCCGACCCCACCATCGACAATGGTCAATACGTTCCCGACACCTGGATCTCCGGCCTCGACCATCTCCCCTACAAAAAAGATGTCGTCGCCAGTTTTAGAAAATTCCGCGACGACATGCTGAAAATTGATGTCCGCAAAAAAATCCTCGAGCTCGACGCCCAGCCCTTCACCGACTTCACCAACGCCTATGCCCCCGAAGTTGCCAAGTGGTGGGACGCCTACGGCCCGTCCAACTGGGGCGCCGTCACCGAAGACACCTCCGCCTTCATCGGCATCTTCGACGCTCAATATTTAATTAAAGGGGAAGACAACACCCGCGCCATTCTTCCCGGCGGTCTCGGCTGCATCAGTCACAAACTCGTTGAAGTCATGAAACCCAAATTCGGTGATCGCATGCTCGGCGGCGCCACGGTCACGTCCATCGCTCAGGATTCCGACGGTGTTCGCGTCACCTATCTGCAGGGCGACAAACTCACCACCGTCGCCGCCAAAATCGCTATCGTTGCCGCGCCAAAATACATCGCCTCGCGTCTTGTCGCAGGCCTGCCCAATGATCAAAAGCAGGCCATGCATCGCATGCGCTACGCTCCTTACCCGGTCGTCAACATGATTTTCGATAAGCCGGTCTACAATCGCGGCTACGACAACTGGTGCCCGGGAAATTCCTTCACCGATTTCATCGTAGCTGATTGGACCATTCGCAATAATCCCGGCTACAAGCCCAAGCACCACATCCTCAGCTTCTACACGCCGCTGCGCGAATCCGAACGCTCCACGCTGCTACAGGAAGACGACTGCAAGACCCTCGCGGCGAAGGTTCTCACCGATTTTCAAAAGGCGTTGCCCGAATTTAATGTCGACCCCATCGAAATCCGCATCTTCCGCCGCGGACATCCCATGATGATGGCCGTTCCCGGTCAGTACACCCAGAATCGCATGGTCGCCTCGCGTGCCATGGATTGCATCTTCTTCGCCAATTCCGATTCCGGCGGCCCCGAATCGCTCTCTACCGAAGCGGTCCGCATCTCTCACGCCGCCTCCGAATGGGCCAACCTGGTCTTAGCAGGCAGAGCCAACGCCGCAAACGAAATCGCCCACAAAGCCCTAACCGAATTCAGCTTCTAGTAGGGCACGATATATCGTGCCCAAGCAACTCAGTTCGAACAAACCTCTACACAGATGTCTAGAATTTCTAAGATTGCGCAGCCGAACTCGATTTTGAATTCATCACGAAACCAAACAACATGTCATCCCGACCGGAGCACGCTTCGTGCGCAGTGGAGGGATCGTGGCAACACGTAACAAATCAACTCAGCTCGCAGGGGCTTTGCCCCGGCGTTGCCTGGAACAAACACCGCTCTCGCCTGTGCCAAACCTACGGCAACTGCTGCAACACCAGCGTCCCATCCACACTAGCCGTCGCGTCCGTCTCCACCACAAACGCTTGGGCCGCACTCGCCTGATAAATCGAAACACCAATCGTCGTCGGCGCGGTAGTTCCCGGCACAAACACATACCCACCTGCCGGCGGCGTCACCGTAAACGCTCCAGTCGAATGTCCGGCATGCGCACCATCCGCCGCGAACGTCCCAGTCAGCACAGCTCCAAACATCGTTGGCGGATTGAATGTTTCATTCTCATCGTAATCGGCCAGTCCATTCGCAAACAAGCCGCTGCTGGCCGTCGCCACGCCCACCAGATCCAATTCATCCGGCGTCGTGCCCGCGATGGAATTCTTCAGTTTCACCGCATAATTTCCCACCAACGTCGAAATCCCCGTGGCGCCTTGCGGCAAAACCACTCCAATTCCGATCAGCGCCGCGTCGGTGTGCATCAGTAATGCGCCGCCGCTGTCACTCGCGTTGTTCGGATCCAGTATGTTTAGAGTCGGATCCACCACATACACGTTGAATGTAGAAGCTCCCGCCGCATCCGACAGCGTCGCCGTTCCACTCACCGTAGTGTCCTGGTTCGTCGTGAATGCATACGTTCCACTCACAGGTTTACCCGTAGCTGGCACCGATGGCGAGCCAAACGTATTCGCATCACTCAATCCACTTGTCACACTTCCTCCCGACGCCGCGAATTCTCCCGCCGCCACAATTCGTGAAGTCGCCGTCCATCCCGCATGCCGGTACACATAATTCCCGCTCAGCGCCGATGTTCCAGCGGTGCCCTGTGCATATGCGCTGCCGCCTGTCAGATCGACGTTATCGTCCTCGATCATGCGTAGCACTCGCGAGTTCACGATGTAATAGGTAAAGGTCCTGGTCGCCAGCGCTCCGACCGGCGCAAAAACAATCTGTCCACGGCCATGCACATCCGGCGCAGTGTTGACGATTCCGGAGAACGGGGTGCTCGCAATTGTCCCTGCATTGTTGATGTCCATGATCCCGCTGGTCACGTTCCCTTTTCCATCCACAAAAAACTCTCCTCCCATCGAAACGTACGTCGTCGAGTGCGAAGGGTCTACTCCGTTGGTCGTAAACGAATAGTCGCCCGATATTTGCGTCGACGAAAATCCGCTTGCCGTCGGCGTCTGCAAATCCAACGTGCCGCTTCCTGGATCTCCGCTCACCTCAATCACTTCCGCATGCGACGCAGAAGTAAGCACGAAGCTCACGTCCAGCGTTTCCCCCTGGTGCGTCTCCATCCGCAATGTACCGTGCCCGCTGGCATCCACCGTGTAATTCGATGTATTTGGTGGTGCGCTATTCGTCGTCGGCCAAACCAAATCGCCCAAATCGTAGTAGTTCGGCGAGACGATATCTTCCATACCGTCCGTCACTCCACCATTCCCATCCAAGGTCACACTTCCCGTAAACGTCGTCACTCCCCGCGTCGAAGTCGGCGCCGTAATCTGAAACGCATACTGCCCCTTCAGCAGCGCAACCGTCGCCGGCATGTTCTCCATCACCACGGCACTTGCCGTCTTGGTTGTGTCCGTCACCGACGTCGCCGTAATCGTCACCACTCCTCCCGCAGGCGTTGCTGCAGGCGCGGTATACACCGTCGCCGCCCCACTCGCGGTTGGCGACACGCTGAACGAACCGCACGTTCCCGCAGGCGCGCAGCTCCACGTCACCATGCCTCCTACATTATTTGTTGTGGTCGCCGCTACCGAAGCCGTCAGGCCGGTCTGAAGCGTTACCGGCGGTGGGGTCGTTATCGTAATTCCCACTGGTGGCGGCGTAATCGTCACCGTCTCATTCGCCGTCTTGGTATTGTCCGTAACTGAAGTGGCCGTAATCGTCACGCTGTTGCCCACCGGTATCGTCGCCGGTGCCGTGTACAAGGTCGCTGCCCCGCTCGCCGTTGACGCCACACTAAATGTCCCGCAAGCCGCGGCTGGCGTGCAGCTCCAATTCACCGAGGGATTGGCTGGATCGTTCACCGTCGTCGCCGCGAGAGACACCGCCGTGCTTATCGGCAACGAGCTTGGCGCGGGCGTGGTAATCGTTATCGATGGCGCGGGTATGGTCACCGAGCCGTTCGCGGTCTTCGTATTGTCGGTTATCGACGCGGCCGTGATCGTCACGCTTCCGCCGGTCGGCACCGCCGCCGGCGCAGTATAAACTGTCATCGATCCGCTCGCCGTCGATGGGGGATCAAACGTGCCGCACGCCAACGATGGTGTGCAACTCCAGTTCACGCCCTTGCTCGCCGTATCGTTCGACACCATGGCCGCCATATTTGCAGTAGCGCCCAGTAGCAACGTCGCAGGTGGCGCCGCCGCGAAAGTCACCGCGATCGATTGCGGCTGTGTTCCGCCCCCGCCTCCAGACGAGGAGCCTCCACCACCGCCACATCCGGCAGCAACCACTAAAATTCCAAGCGTAACGAGGAGGAGCGGGTTCCTCATGGCGATTCCCCTTAAGAGCGTGTGCGATTTTTGGCCCGGTTTTAGCTCTCCCTAC
>Ga0209275_10001231_pt1 | contig 10395 bp, 9 predicted proteins | sample HubBroMetageREF2_FD_188344 | JGI IMG/M metagenome (GOLD analysis project Ga0209275, IMG submission 188344) | Reference soil microbial communities from the Hubbard Brook experimental Forest, New Hampshire, USA - Hubbard Brook CCASE Soil... | ecosystem: Environmental > Terrestrial > Soil >...
CGGGATTTGGCAGGAGTTGATTGCAGAATTGGAGTTTCTGGTATCGGCCATTCTGCCTGCGCTAGTAATGGCCGCCGTCGAGAAACGCTCTTTCGACGATTACGGCCTGCCGCGCAGGCATGCCTTCGGAAAATCTTTCTGGCTGGGTATGTTTTGGGGTTTTGCGGCCATAACAGTTCTCATCGTCGCCATTGGTGGGGTCGGCGATTTTTCCCTGGGAAGTCTGGCATTGCATGGCGCTCGGATCTTCAAGTTTGCGGCTTTCTGGGGCGGATTTTTTCTTGTCGTCGCCTTATTCGAGGAGTCCCTGCTGCGCGGCTATCCGCAATTTACGCTGACCGACGGCATGGGATTCTGGCCGGCTGCTATTTTGCTTTCGAGCTTTTTCGCAGCTTTGCACTTAGGCAATCCCGGGGAAACTTGGGTTGGCTTGCTCGCGGTCGCGGCCATCGGACTGTTTTTGTGCCTGACTCTTCGCCGAACTGGGACGTTGTGGTTTGCCGTCGGCTTTCACTCTTCGTGGGATTGGGGCGAGAGCTTTTTTTATTCCACGCCCGACAGCGGCGGGATGGTCACCGGGCACCTGATGCGCTCATCCTTTCACGGCTCCCGCTGGATCACAGGAGGGTCGGTTGGGCCGGAAGGCAGCGTGCTCGTCTTTGTGGTGATTGCGTTGACGTGGGTGGCATTCGACCGGGCGTATCCGGAGGCGAAGTGCGGTAGTAAATGGATGGCGAGCGCCCCGGCCCACGTGGATTGAAGCGGGCCAACGTGTCATCCCAGCCTAGTCATCGTGTTAAGATGTGTTCATGGCAAACACACGCAGCGCAACTCTTAGTATACGGCTGAAGCCGGAGACCAAGAAACGGTTGGCGAGGCTGGCGAATGCCTCGGGGCGCAGTTCGAATTTTCTGATCGCGGACGCTGTCGAAGCCTACGTCTCCGACCAGGAAAGAATGCTGGCCGAGGTTCGTCAGGCGGATCGGCAGGTCAAATCAGGACACTACATCAAGAACGAGGACATGAAGGCGTGGTTGTTGTCGTGGGGAACTGAACACGAGTTGCCGGTTCCAAAGTGCGTCTGCGGCAAACAACACGACGACGAGACGTTGTGCCGGTAGAGGTCGTCTGGTCTCCCTTGGCACGAACCCGGTTGCGGGAGATTCGCGCTTATGTGGCGCGAGACAAACCGCAGGCAGCGGAACGGTTAGCCATAAGGATCGTAGCCGTGGTCGAGGCTCTCAGAAATCATCCGCGCCTGGGACGGGTCGGTGCGGCGCCCGAGATCCGAGAACTAGTGATCGGAGGCACTCCGTACATCGTTCTTTATCGAGTGCGGGGCCATCGCGTGACCGTCAGCACGATCTGGCACGCGGCACAACGCGCGAAATAGCTCCGGCAATCGCATCCGCGAAACGATCAGCAGCAGAGGGATGCGAACTCAGAAACAGAGCAGGCTCGATCAATTCCAGTTCCATGATGCGGAACAGGTGTTCGTTGGAAACTCGGTCAACGATCCCGTCCACCCGCGCGTATAACGTCTGCCCCACAGCCTGCACGGCCCGGATCGCGCATTCAAGCACGAAGGCAGGCGGATCGGCGGCGTGGGCTTTGCCTCCGAAATCGCTCTGCACGCGAAAGTCTCCCGGCTTCGCGGTCTTGAGGACGGCATGGCTGAACTGCCCTCCGAAGAATATGAGAGACCACTCACCCTCGCTCGTGACACCGTCCATGAATTGTTGAATCATGGCTCCCGGCCCTGCCATGAGTTCCTCCAACAAATTTTGCCCCGCATCGGCGTTTCTCGCTTCTACCAACCGCGTGCGGTGCGCTGTGGCCGAGATTCTAGGTTTGACTACGGCTTTGGCCCAAGCCTTGTCCCGCAACATTTCCTTCAGTGTTGAAGTCTTGCCGAGTTCGCACCACAAAGTCGGAACGATGGGAATGCCCTTGCTCTCCAACGAGCGGAGGTAGGATTTGTCCAGGTTCCAACGGATCGTTGCCGGAGAATTCCACACCCTGCAGCCGGTTGATTCGAGCAGAGCGATCCAACGCAGAAATTCCTCGCTGCGGAGATGATAGTCCCAGCAGGAACGAATGATGATCGCATCGCAATCTTGCCAGGGATAATTCGGATCGTTCCACACTGCGGGATCCGCCCTGAAGCCGCGAGCCGCCAGCGGGCGTAGCAGGGCACGTTCGTCGGGCGTGAGATCGGGCCAGTCTTTGGAAGTTGCAAGCGCAATTCTCATAAACGGAGCCCTAGATTGGACTGGGCAACTGGCTGTTGCCCAAAGGCGAAATGCAAAAACAGAAGATGATTCCGCGCAAATCGCGTCCGCGTCGAAAGAAGCTAGATATCCAGATTCTTTACGTCGAGAGCATTCTCTTCGATGAATTTACGGCGGGCCTCTACATCCTCGCCCATGAGCGTGGTGAAGATGGTTTCGCACTCGGCGATGTCCTCGAGCTTGACTGACAATAGCGTGCGGCGCTCGGGGTCCATAGTGGTTTCCCACAATTGAGGCGCGGTCATTTCGCCCAGACCTTTGTAGCGCTGCACGATGTAATCCTTGCGGCCTTCCGCCAGCACGTAGTCGAAGAGATCGCGCGCTGTCAATTTTTCGACAAGCTGCGGTTCGGGCTTCTTCTTGGCGACAGCTCTTGCGGGCGCGTCCAGTGCGGCTTTCTTCTCGGCGCCGTCCTCGGACTCGGCGTCGTTCGTTTCTTCGCCCTTGCTGGCTGAGACGCTCTTGGCCACGGTTTCGACCACGAATGGTGGCTCCATGTACGGCTCGATCTGCTTGAACTTCGAGAGCAGCTGGCGATACTCGGCGGTCGAGGCAAGTTCCCAGTTGATCAAGTGTTCGGCACCCTGCGAATTCACGTAGCGTACTTCCCACAGATTGTGTTCTTCGTCGAAGCGGCTCTCGACTTCCTTGAAGCTGCGCTCTTTTTGCAGCTTCTTGAGTTCTTTCTCCAGTTTCTCGATTTTCTTGGGCGCCGCTTTCTTGTCGCCTTCGAAATCGACGCGCTTGGAGAGATCGAGCTTAGGCAGAATGTCGGTGACGCGCTCATCGCGCAAGCGCTTGTCGACTTTGTCGAAGAGCTTGAGATATTCATCGAGCACGTTCATGAAGCGTGACAGATTCGCGCCTTCCAACTTGGCCGCACCTTCGCCGTAACGCACCACTAGACCTTCCGAGGCGCGCTTGACCAGCACTTTCACATATTCACGATCGTCTTTGATGTACTGCTGCGACTTGCCTTTCTTGATCGAGTACAACGGCGGCTGGGCGATAAACACGTTGCCGCGCTTGATTAGCTCCTGCATGTGGCGGAAAAAGAATGTGAGCAGCAGAGTGCGGATGTGGCTTCCGTCCACGTCGGCGTCGGTCATCAAAATGATCTTGCCGTAACGTAGCTTGCTCGGATCGAAATCTTCTTTCGAAATGCCAGTGCCCAACGCCGTAATCATGGCGCGAATTTCTTCGTGCGCGAGCATCTTGTCGTAGCGGGCTTTTTCAACGTTAAGGATTTTGCCCTTTAGCGGGAGGATGGCCTGGAAACGCCGGTCGCGGCCCTGCTTTGCGGTACCGCCGGCGGATTCGCCTTCGACCAGGAATAGCTCGCAACGCTCGGGCTGCTTCTCAGAACAATCGGCCAGTTTGCCGGGTAGGCCACCGCCATCGAGTGCTCCCTTGCGGCGAGTTAAGTCGCGGGCTTTTCTTGCGGCTTCGCGTGCGCGTGCAGCGTCGATGGCTTTGTTGATGATCTTTCGTCCGACCGTCGGATTCTGCTCAAGGTACGCGCCCAAGCGCTCATTGACGAAGGCTTGCACAACGCCTGCGATGTCGGAGTTCAGCTTTCCTTTGGTCTGGCCTTCAAACTGTGGTTGCGGCAACTTCACGCTGATCACGGCAACGAGGCCTTCGCGCACGTCATCGCCGGTGAGGTTTTCCTTTACGTCTTTGAACAACCCCATCTGCTGCCCGGCGTAGTTGATGGTGCGGGTCAGCGAGGTGCGGAAGCCGGAGAGATGGGTTCCGCCGTCGACCGTGTTGATGTTGTTGGCGAAACTGAAAACGGTTTCCGAGTAGGCGTCGTTGTATTGCAAGCCGATCTCCATGGTCACGCCATCGCGTTCGGCTTCCATGTAGATCGGTTTGTCGTGCAGCACTTGTTTGCCACGATTGAGGTGCTTGATGAATTCCGCGATACCGCCGTTGTATTTGAATTCACCAGTCTTAGGCTCGCCGGTTTTCGGATCGGTCGTGCGCTCGTCGGTGAGCGTGATCAGCAATCCCTTGTTCAGGAATGCGAGTTCGCGCAATCGTTGCGCCAGCGTATCGAAATTGTATTCGGTTACGGTGAGGATGCTCTTATCGGGGAGGAAGTGAACTTTGGTTCCACGTTTCTTGGTTGCGCCGGCTTTTTTCAGCTTGCTGGTGGGATCGCCCTTGGAATATGTCTGCTCCCAGGTGAATCCGTCGCGCCAAATTTCGAGGTCAAGTTCTTCGCTCAGCGCGTTCACGCAGGAAACGCCGACGCCGTGCAATCCGCCGGAAACTTTGTATGAGGATGCATCGAACTTACCACCGGCGTGGAGCGTGGTCATAACCACTTGCGCGGCGGGAATCTTCTCGCCATCGATGTCCATCGAATCCACGGGAATGCCTCGGCCGTTGTCGACGACGGTAATGGAATTGTCGAGGTGAATGGTGACTTCGATTTTGTCGGCGTAACCCGCGAGGGCTTCGTCAACAGAGTTGTCGACGACTTCATAGACGAGATGATGAAGTCCGATCTCGCCCGTTGAACCGATGTACATTGCGGGGCGCTTGCGGACAGCTTCCATCCCCCCCAAAACTTTAATGGAATCGGCTGTGTAATCGCCGTTGCCGTTGATTGGGTTGGGTCCGCCATCGCGATTTTTGGTATCGACGATGGCCGTGGTGTCGATCTCTTTTGTTGCCATTCAGCTCCGGGGAAGACGGGCCGGATTCAAAACTCTGTCCGGCGCGTTTCCTGTGCTCTAAAATGAGGTCAAATGACTGAAATTATTAACACTTACGACGTCAGGATTAATAACTAATTATAGCATAGCGCAAGCAGTTTCTCGGATGCGGAATCGAGCCGATAAACCGTGATTCTGGAGTCGTTTACGGAGGGGGGCGGAGGCCTAGAATCCGCCTCAATTCGGGCTTGGATTTGGAGACTACTTACGCTGTGCCGGCGGCGTCTCTTTCCGGCTAAAACTCAGGCCTTCCACAAGTTGGTCGACTTCGTCTTCGCTCCCGGCAATAAAAGTAAACGAGACCACATAGCCTTTCTCGATCATGACCAGCGTGCTCTGATGCATCGTCAGACTTCCCATTGGTTTGCTGAAGTCGCCACGGACAAGTTGCGTGGTTCCGACTCGTAAATCGTAAGGTTCGTTGACAACGTTTAGGCCCTTGGACTTAGTCAGTTCGGTGAGTGGGCCGAAATATTGTTCAGCGCTGCGCAAGCCGGGATAGGAAGCAGCGGGCTCCGCGGCGATCACGACGCCGGAATTTACGGTGTCTCCGGATGCCTCGGGAGGACGCTCGAACACGGCCAGGAGCACGATTGGTTTCTTTGATGGATTGGAATCCGCGCTTGAATCCCCGTCAGAATCTTCTCGCATCTCTTTGATGCGATCGACCCAGCCGAAATGTGGCTTGTAGTCAAATCCGAAAAAAGAGTTTCGGTAGACTCCGTCGGCCATCGAACCAGCGTCTGGGGCCTGAGCTGGGGACGGCGCGGACTTTGCATTCTGTTGTGCCGTCGCGACCGAAGCCAGCAACAATCCAGCTAGAAGAACGAGAGCCACACGCGCGGAGATAACCATTCAATCGATGTTACAGGAGACGGGATGTGGTGAGACGTTGCTAGCAACGTCTCTCCAGTCCGAGTTCTACGCCGCTATGCCCATCGGAACCGGCTGGGCGCAATGGGCGCAGCGCTTAGCGTCAATGGGAATCTCGCTCAGGCATTCGGGGCACTTTTTGGTTGTGGGATCAGCCGGCGCCGGCGCTTTGCGCATCCGTGCGACCAACAGATTCACTGGAGTCACAACGAAGAAATACACCGCCGCTGCCACCAACACGAACGATACCCCGGCATTAACAAAGTCGCCGAGAGCAAACATGCTGCCGTTGACGGTGAATTTAATAGCAGAGAAATCGGGCTTGCCGACCACCGCCGCGATCAGCGGAGTCAGCAGATCTTTGGTGAAAGCCGAGACCACCGAGGCAAACGCCGCGCCAATCACGACGCCGACGGCCATGTCAATTACGTTGCCGCGAAGAATGAACTGCTTGAATCCGCTAAGCATGTGGCCCTCCCACTTAAGAGTGGCGACCACTGTACGGCGGATAAACTGTCGGCGTCAAGCGTTTCGGTGCGCAGGACGGGCACGGATCCCCGTCTTCCATAGTTTGTCAGATTCGCATGGGCATGACGATGTAGCGGTACTTGTATTCTTCGCCTTCGGCGGGACGCATTTGGCCGGCAGACTGCGAATCCTTGAATTCGAGTTTTACATCTCCGCCGCCGGTTGCTTTGAGGAAATCCAGAAGGTATTGCGCGTTGAACCCGATCTGGATCATGTCGCCGTTGTAGTCGATTTCGAGCGAATCTTCCGACTCGCCGGTTTCGGTCGAGGAAGCTGAGAGCTTCAGCTCGCCCTTTTCCAGACGCATTTTTACAGCTCGCGAGCGCTCATCGGCGAATTGCGCGACCCGCGAAATGGCCGCAGTGAGTTCCTCTCCGTGGACATTGATGCTTTTGTTATTGTCCTTCGGCAACACGGCTTCGAAGTTGGGGAACTGGCCAGTGAGTTGGCGTGAGGTGAGAAGCCTTTGACCGATACGGAAAAACAGGGTTGACTCGTCTTTCGCGAACTCGATCTCTTCGGCATCGGTTGAGTCGAGCAACGACTTCAACTCGTCCATCGCTTTCTTGGGAACAAGAGTTTTCATCTCACCCGAAACGCCTTCAAACTTTCCGCCGATCCGTTCAATGTGCGCCAACCGGTGGCCGTCAGTCGCGACCATGGTGATTGATTCCGGTTTCAGCACCATCAATCCCCCGTTCAGTGTGTAGCGCGACTCTTCGCTGGCGATGGCGAAACCGGTTTTGGCAATCATCGATCGCAGAACCTGCGATGGGATTCTCACCACTCCAGAGGTCGGGAACGAAGGCAGGCTGGGAAAATTCGACCGCGCCATGCCAACCATTTTTGTATTCGACCGGCCACAGCGGATGCTGACCCAATGATTTTCCAGCAGCTTTATCGTAATGTCCGCGTCGGGCAGGAGCTTTACGTAGTCGTGCAGCTTGCGCGCGGGAATCGTGCAAGCACCTTCTTTCTTCACCTTGGCCACGCACGACGTGCGCAGGCTGAGATCTAAATCGGTGGCCGTAAGCGAAAGCTTGTCCGCTGCAGCTTCAAATAAATAGTTCGAGAGGATAGGGATCGTTGTCTTGCGCTCGACCACGCCTTGGGTTGCGGTGAGCTCTCGCAAGAGTTCAAACTTACTGACCGTAATTTCCATGGTGGTAGTTCCCGCCGCGGACGCTATGGCTTCTACCGGCATAACCTGAGTCTCCTGCCAAGTGGCGCTACTTTGAATACTTCGTTATATCAAAACGAAAACCCATAAGACTAGCAGGAACTGCAGGAAACGGGGAAAAGTGGAATTTCACCCTGACCCCGATTTTCATCCGCCCAACTGCTCCGTCAGTTTATTCAGCAAACGGTTCAAGTCCTTGTCCGTTTTGCGCACGCCGTCGATTTTTTCGACTGAGTGCAATACGGTGGTATGGTGCTTGCCACCAAACTGGCGCCCAATCTCGGGCAATGACGCTTCGGTCAGATGCTTAGCCAAATACATGGCGATCTGCCGGGGATAAACAATCGCCCGCGAGTTATTTTTTGCTTTGATCTCGACCAACCGCAATCCAAACTGCTCGGCAACGGACTTCTGTATCGATTCAATCGTGACCTTACGCGCCTGGGAGTCGATGAAATTCTTGAGCACCTGTTGGGTATAGGGGAGAGTGATCTCGGCCCCGATGAGCGAAGAATGCGCTACCAGCCGAATCAGCGCACCCTCCAACTCGCGGACGTTCGAGCGGATGTTGGACGCGATGTATAAGGCGACATCGGTAGGAAGCGTGACTTTTTCCTGCTCCGATTTTTTCTGCAGAATGGCCACCTTGGTCTCCAAATCAGGCGGCTGGATGTCGGCGATCAGGCCCCATTCGAAACGGCTGCGCAACCGGTCTTCAATTTCAGCGAGCTCTTTCGGGGAGCGATCGCTGGCAATCACGATCTGCTTCATCGACTCGTGCAGGGCGTTGAAGGTATGGAAGAACTCTTCTTGGGTGCGTTCTTTCTGCGCCAGAAACTGGATGTCGTCCACCAGCAGCACGTCGACATTGCGGAACTTGTCGCGGAAGCTGGTCATCTTGTCGTAGCGCAGCGAGTTGATCATTTCGTTGGTGAACTTCTCGCTGGATACGTAGCAGATAGCCAAATGCGGTTGCCGCTTGCTCACCTCGTGGCCAATCGCCTGCATCAGGTGAGTCTTGCCCATGCCGACGCCGCCGTACAGGAATAGCGGGTTGTACGCTTTCGAGGGACGCTCGGCAACCGCTTGGCACGCGGCGTGGGCAAACTGATTTCCGCTGCCGATCACAAATGCGTCGAACGTGTATCGCGGATTGAGTTGCGCCGCTCCGTCCCAATCGAAGCGTGACTGCGACGGGTGAGTGGCCGGAGTCGAGTAAGCAGAAAGGCCGCCATCGTGACGGACCGGTGTGGCGGCTGGATCGTCTCCGGGCGGAACGAACTTTACTTCCTGATACTCCAACCCAAGATTGTCGAGCGCCTCCTGGATCAGGTCGGCATATTTATCGCCCACTTGGCAGAACTCAGGCTTGGGCACCCACACGAAGAGCGTGCCTCCGCTCGAGTGACTGTAGCGAGTAGGCTTCAACCAGGTGTCGTAGGAATGCCGGTTGATCTTTTTTTCCAGCGCGTCAAGAATGCGCAACCACGGATTGGGAGCAAGAGTTGGACTTGAAACCGACATAAGAAATTCTTGGTGGCGCTGCGTAATCAGCGGCCTGAAATTAAATGATTGCGGTATGAAAGCGCTCATTTTCCAGCGCAGCAAGCCCCGCACTGCGGGGCGGTTTCGCTGGAGCGAGAAAAATTTTCAATGAGCAGGAACGGTCCGCATACTAGCACAAAAAAATTGTCTTGGTGGAAATCTTCGTTAAAGATCTCATTCAGTTCTACAATTCAAAACGCGAAAAAAAAAGTCTGTCAAGTGGCGACTTTGTAACTGCCGCATGCATGGTGCAGCAATTGACGAAATTGAATCGCTCATCAATCGCCCAACAGTGATCCTTCGTTGCGGGAAATAACGCTTTGTTGCGACTTTCGTCATTGAGCGAGTTTGCCCGTCTGCCCTGGGTCATTTATACTTCTCATTCGTCCTACAGCTATTATTGCACCTACTAACTGAATCAGGAGCAGCTAAGTTTCATGCCCAAGCGCACTTTCCAACCTAACCGACGTCACCGCTCGAAGACGCACGGATTTCGTACCCGGATGAAGACCAAGAGCGGCGCAGCGGTGATCTCGCGGCGGCGCGCCAAGGGACGCAAGCGGGTTTCGGTGAAGCCCGGCTTCCGTGAGTAGTCGATTTCCTTTTCCGGAATTGACGGCAATTCCGCAATCTGAGTCTGGATCGTGAATTGTGTGAGCGGACTCGCTCCGAACGGCGGTCTCAATCTGCCCGGCGTCAGTAAGCACGCCAGATTTACGGGCAGCATGCGCCTGCTTCGGCACGCCGACTTCGAGCGCGTCTACAAGCGGGGTCGCCGTCACTTCGCCGCTCACATGACAGTTTTCTATCTGCTGCGTGAGCCGGGTAAAGGTCTCCGTATCGGGTTCACGGTTGGGCGGGTTCTGGGCGGCGCGGTCGAGCGCAATCGCATTAAGCGGCGACTGCGAGAGTCGGTTCGCTTGCATTGGCCCGGAGTTTCGGTTCCGGTGGATGTGGTGGTCAATCCCAAGAAGTCGGTGCTCAAACTTGAGTTCGTCGAATTGGGAGACGAGATCGGCCGGGCTTTTGAAGTAATTCAAAAGTCGCTGGCGAAAAAAAATTAAGCACGCGTGGGGACGGCCGCCCTCGGCTGTCCAGTCGAGCGAATCTCGGCAGGGTTTGTTTTAACCGGAAAAATTCGATGAATCAGATTTCCAAGACCGTCGCGCTGTTCGTACTGCGAGCATACAAATTGGCAGTCTCTCCCATGTTCTTGCCGGCTTGCCGGTACGTGCCTTCTTGCTCGGAGTAC
>Ga0209275_10001232_pt1 | contig 10386 bp, 10 predicted proteins | sample HubBroMetageREF2_FD_188344 | JGI IMG/M metagenome (GOLD analysis project Ga0209275, IMG submission 188344) | Reference soil microbial communities from the Hubbard Brook experimental Forest, New Hampshire, USA - Hubbard Brook CCASE Soil... | ecosystem: Environmental > Terrestrial > Soil >...
TGAAGGCGAAGTGCGCGATCGCCGGTCGAACCAGAAGCTGCAAGGCAAAGAATAAGATCAGAAACGCGAGATCGAGTCCTCCGACCGGCGGAATAATCCGGCGTATCGGAATCAGCACCGGCTCGACGATCGACGCCAGGTAATAGACCCATCGTCCCCGGCGCAGATCGGGAAACCACGAAATGATCGCGTACACGAAGAGCAGCATCGTGTAGATGTTGACGACCCAGAGCAGCGCTGTTGCCAAATCGCAAACGAGCAGATTCACGTACGGCCCGTTCTACGAAGCCGCCGAGCGAGCCCGCTCGATGGCTTCCAGTTCCTCCGGCGACGCCTGGACCGTCGGCTTGAAAGCTGCGACCGGCTTGCCGAAGGTGCGCGTGCCGTCGCGCGTATAGATGCTCGTCACAACCACGCCGTCGCCCTGGCGATTGAGCAGTGCCAGGGCATAGGAGAGGCCCGCCTCGCTATCCGTAAAAGCATCGTATCGCACGAAGCCGCAGCACGACAGATCGGTCGCGGCGAGCGCCTCGAGTCCGCCGATTCTTGCGCCGTCGCTTTCCAGGGCTGCACGCAGCGATGCGTCGCTGCTCTCGAGTGCTGCAAGCCGGCCGGCCGCGCCGCCCGTGCCTCCGGCAATCAGGTCGTCGTGGGTTTCGAGCAGCGCGCCGGCGCGCGCAAGCGCGGGGCGAACCACGGCGACGTGATAGAGGGCCAGCGCCACGAGAGCGCCGGCGAGGGCCGCTACGGCCGGATAAACAGATTGAAACTCTTGCATAGTTAAAATTGCGATGACCACGACGAGAGTCAGGTGGATCACGGCACCCGTAAGGTTTCGCTTACCGTTGCTACCTTCCGGTTCTGGCGGGGTTCACGAGGTTACGCCGCGTGAAGCCCAACTCCCATCATGGCCACGCAATGATAGCATATGCCCGCGCGAGCGCGAGGAAGCGGCCTTGCCGTCGCCAAGGATGCCCCCATGACCCAAGCTCTGATGGCGGGAATTGTCTCATTAGTAGCATCTACGGTGTGGCTGCACGTTGGAAGCAGCGACATTATCGCCGGTCACGCCATTCCCAAGGTCTTCATGGCACGCCAGTGCGGTGGTGAGAACCGCTCACCCTCGCTTGCCTGGAGTGGGGCGCCCCACGGCACCGCCTCGTTCGCTATCGTGATGCACGACGCCGACGCGCCGATTGCGGGCGGCTTCTACCATTGGGTTCTCTATAATCTGTCCAGCCGGACGCACGGGCTCGAACCGCACGTCAAGGTTGCGGGCGATCAGCTCGGCCAGACGTCGGCGGGTCGCACGGAGTATCATGGCCCGTGTCCGCCTCCCGGCCCCGCGCACCACTACACCATAACGGTGTACGCGCTCGATCTTTCGCGCGTTTCGGCTCCGACGCCGCTTACCGGCCCAGAACTCGAGCGCAGCATTGACGGCCACGTGCTGGCTCGAGGAGTTCTCGAAGCGACGGCGGCAACCAACCCCTGATTCGAACGAAGCCGGACCGTATCCCGAAGATGTCGAAGGGCTGATTTTAATGGACGAAGTTATCATCAAAGTCCGCGAGAGCGGTCCCTATCTCATCCGTGGAAAAGTCACGCTTACCGACGGCGACGGGAATCCTTATACCGTCGAAGGCGCAAATATCGCACTCTGTCGTTGCGGCGGCTCGCAAAACAAGCCGTTCTGCGACGGGACGCACCGCGAAAACGGATTCGCGGCAACCGAACGTGCGGCGGTGGTAGAGCAGAGCGTTCCGTAGTGCCGTCGTATCTGCGAGAAGGGCGCGTGCCCCATAAGCGTCACATTCAGTTTCGCCGGCCCGATGGCGGCCTTTACGCTGAGGAACTCTTCTCGACCAAGGGCTTCGAAAGCGTTTACTCGCTGATCTATCATCTCCGGCCCCCGACCGCGACGCTGGACGTTCGGCGCTGGGAACGCACGCCGATCCGCTTTTCCCCCAACGAGCCGCTGCACAATCGTCACTTCAAAACACCGCAGGTCGCGCGCGAAGGCGAAGACGCCATCGAATCGCGCACCCCGTTGCTGGGCAACGACGACGTGATCATCTCCATCGCGAACGCGCAGCGCCCGATGGAGTACTTTTACCGCAACACCGGCGGCGACGAGCTGCTCTTCATTCACTCCGGCTCGGGGGTCATCGAAAGCCAGTTCGGCGAGCTCGCATATCGCGCGCACGACTATCTCGTCATTCCGACCGGAACGACCTATCGGGTAGTACCTGGCTCGCCGACGCGCATGCTGGTCCACGAGATGACCGGAACGGTCACACTGCCGCGCAAGTATCGTAACGAGTTCGGGCAGCTCGAGGAGCATGCGCCGTACTACGAGCGAGACTTTCGATCGCCGGTGCTCAAGCCGCCCGTGGAGGCTCAAGGCGAATACGAAGTTCGGGTCACGAGCGGCGGACGCCATGCGATCTATGTCGTGCAAAATCATCCCTGCGACGTCGTCGGCTGGGACGGCTACTGCTATCCCTACGCATTCAATCTTGAAGAGTTCGCACCGATTACCGGAAAGCTGCACCAACCGCCGCCCGCGCATGCGACGTTCGAAGCGCCCGGCGCAGCGTTCTGCGCCTTCGTGCCACGCATGTTCGATTACCACCCGCTGGCAATTCCGGTTCCCTACAACCACTCGAGTGTCGATTGTGACGAAGTGCTCTATTACGTGAGCGGAAACTTCATGAGCCGGCGCGGCGTCGAAGAGGGTTCGATCACACTGCATTCGTCGGGTGCACCACATGGGCCGCAACCCGGTGCCGTGGAGTCGAGTCTCGGCAAGACGTCAACCGACGAGATCGCCGTCATGATCGACACTTTCAAACCGCTGCTCCTCGCAGAGGCGGCCACTGCGTGCGAGGATCCGAGCTACTTCCGCTCCTGGATCGAAGCCCCGAGCTCGTAGGCCGGCTCGATGCGCCCGCGCGCCGTGCCGAATCCAATCCGGCGCGCTCCGGGTCTCTCGCACCATCCCCGCAGCGTAACTTCGTCACCATCTTCTAAGAAGCGACGGCTCTCGCCGTCGGCAAGTGCGATCGGACGCGCTCCGTTCCAGGTTAGCTCGATCAAACTTCCCTGACTCGCCGGTTCGGAGCCGCTGATGGTTCCCGATGCGAAGAGATCTCCCGGCCGCGTAACGGCGCCGTTGATCGTCGCGTGTGCGAGTTGTTGTGCGAGGTTCCAGTACATGCCGGCAAAGGTCGTTTGCGAGATCGTCTCAGCCGAGATCCCTCGCTCGTCCATCTGTCGCGTTTGAATGTCTACGGCGAGGGAGATCGCGTACGCCCACCGCTCGTCGACGCGCAAGTACGAAAGCGGTTGCGGCTCCTGGATGGGACCTTGCACGCGAAACGGCTCAAGCGCGTCGAGCGTCACGATCCACGGCGAGATCGTCGTCGCAAACGATTTTCCCAAGAATGGCCCTAAGGGCTGGTACTCCCACGCTTGAATATCGCGGGCGCTCCAATCGTTGACCAAGACCAGTCCGAAGATATGCTCGGACGCGTCGCCCACGGGAATCGGCGTCCCCAGTTGATTTCCGGGCCCCTCGACGAAGCCGACTTCGAGCTCGATGTCCAGGCGGCGGCTCGGGCCGAACTCCGGGGCCGCGTCGCTCGGCGCTTTTCGTTGTCCGCACGGGCGGCGAATCGGGGTTCCGTCAATAAGCACCGTACTCGAACGCCCGTGATATCCGACGGGAAGCCATCGCCAGTTCGGCAGCAACGGCTCGGCATCGGGCCGGAAGAGGCGCCCCAAGTTCGTCGCATGCTCGATCGAAGAATAGAAGTCGATGTAGTCGCCGATCTCCATCGGCAGGCGCATCTCGACCTCGTCTTGCCGGCAGAGGAAACGCTCGACGTTGTTCTCGCGCAAACGAGCGTCGCCACCGGTACGCAGAAGCGCCGATAGCCGCTCGCGCAGCGCCCGCCACGTGCCGGTTCCGGCGGCGAGCAGTGGATTGAGCACCGGAGCCTGCAGCAGCTCGCGCTCGCCCGCGTCGTCCAAGAAGCCGGCCTCGGCCGTCTCAGAGAGATCGAGGATCTGCTCGCCGATCGCGACCCCGATGCGTGCGCGTCCGCTTCGCACAAAGACGCCAAACGGCAAGTTTTGGATCGGAAAGTCGCTGCGAGGCGAGACGACAACCCACGACTCGAGGTGCGGGTCGTTCGTGTCCCCGGGCGCGATCATGGAGTCGCGAAAACTCCGAGCGCTTCCAAGTCCTCGACCGGCTCAGAAAAGCTGCAACTGCCATAGGCGACAAACGCGGTGCGCCGGCTGGATTCCAACTCACCAAGCTCGATGCGCTCGTCCCTCCAGCAAAGCGCCGCGTCTTCGAAATGAAATACGGTTGGATCCTCTTCGGCGACGATCCGTTCCAGCATCGCGCGGCCGCCGCGCGGCGCCAGCGCAGCCGCCGCCAAAATATTTAAGAAGCCGTGCATCGTGAAGCCGCTGGCAGCATCCACATGACGGACCGGATGATGCAGTCCCGCAGTCGCTTTAAACGGCACGCGCGACGCAGCGGCGGCAACGAGAAAGTCTACGACTTCGTCCACGCTGGGAAAGGCCTCCGCCGTCAGTCCGCCGCAACGCAACTTTGCACCGCACCCGGCGCGCATGGCGGCGCTCATCGCGCGCTCGACGACGGCCTTCCAGGGTCCGCGGCGCGCGAACTCGACATAGACCGGGAGATCGGATATCCTCGCGCTCTCGAGGAGGTCGCGCAGTCGTTGCAACGGCTCCTCCGGCGCGCAATCCTCGGTGAAAACTGCCGGCAGAGGAACCTCAATTGCTTCGATCGCAACGCCATTGCCTCGCAGCGCCGCCACCGAATCGATGCGCGATTTAACAGCGTCGCACCACTCGGGCGAATCCGAGCCGCCGTCCAGAATGACGGAAAATGGGCCGTCGCCGGCCGGCGGCGAGGATGCCAAGGTAGTTACGGGGACGATGAACCGTCCGAGCATCCACGCATGCGGGCCGCGCCGCGCTTCGAGGTATTGCGCGGTTGCTTGCGCGAGTGGGAGCTGCGCAGGTGGAAAGAGACCGGCGTAATCGACCAATCGCGAGAAAGCGCTTTGCACCGACGGGCGCAGCTCGACCGACGTCTCCATGCCGCAGCTTTCGACAGGGCACCCGGCGAAGCTTCGCCAAATCCGCTCGACATGAGCACAGCGACCGAGGCCCGCAGCAATCCGCTCGCGCAAATCGACTGGGACTATGTCGAGTTCTACGTCGGCAACGCCAAACAAGCGGCCCACTATTATATGTCCGCTTTCGGATTCGATCAAATCGCCTACGCCGGCCCCGAAACCGGCGTGCGAGATCGCGTCAGCTACCTCTTGGCGCAGAATAAGTTGCGTTTCGTGCTTACCGCCAGTTTGGTTCCCGACGACGAGGTCTCGCGCCACGTGGCCCTGCACGGCGATGGCGTCAAGGATATCGCGATTCTCGTCGAGGATGCCGGCGCCGCCTTCGAGATGGCCGTGCGCGGCGGGGCTCGGGTCCTGCAGCGGCCGGCGACCTTCGAAGATAACAACGGCCGGCTGATACGCGCGACGATCGCGACGTATGGCGATACCGTCCATTCGTTCATCCAGCGCGACGGTTACGCGGGGATTTTCGCGCCTGGTTTTGTCGAAGCGCGCAAGAGCATCCCGACCGCGAAGAAACCGGGCCTCTCGTTCATCGATCATTGCGTCGGGAACGTCGGCTGGGGCGAGATGGACGCCTGGGGCGATTTCTACGGCCGGGTCTTCGGCTTCTCGCAACTCGTCTCGTTCGACGATAAGGACATCTCGACCGAATATACGGCACTTCGCTCGAAGGTGATGACGGATCCCCGTCATCTCGTGAAGTTTCCGATCAACGAGCCCGCGCAGGGCAAGAAAAAATCGCAAATCGAAGAGTATCTCGATTTCTACCGGGGTGCCGGCGTTCAGCACATGGCCATCCGGACGGAAGACATCGCCGCTACCGTCCGGGCGCTAAAGCATAACGGCGTGGAGTTCCTCGACACTCCCGACTCGTACTACGACCTGCTCGAAGAACGCATTGGGAAGATCGACGAAGCGATGGAGACCTTACGAGAACTGCGCATCCTCGTCGACCGCGACGACATGGGCTACATGCTGCAGATCTTCACCAAGCCGCTCCAGGACCGGCCGACGCTCTTTTTCGAGATCATCCAGCGCAAAGGCAGCTTATCGTTTGGGAAAGGCAACTTCAAGGCGCTCTTCGTCTCGATTGAGCGCGAACAAGAGAAGCGCGGAACGTTATGATCACCAGCACCGGCACTTCGACGGGCTCGGTGGACCGGTCGAGGCTGCTCGACTGGTACCGCAAAAATCGAAAGCGCTCGGCCGCACTCTTCGCGCTGGTTAACGACGAAGCGTTCTACGATCGGCCGATTCCCCTGCGCCACCCCTTCGCTTTTTACGAGGGCCACATTCCGGCGTTTAGTTATCTGGTTCTCAACGAGCGCGGGTTGCAGGAGGAGTCGCTCGACCCCGTTCTCGAGCGCATCTTCGAGCGCGGGATCGACCCAGCGACGGTCGACGACGCGCGTCGTCACGAGCGTGCCGATTGGCCTCACCGGCGCGCGGTCGCGGCTTTTGCCGCAGCGTGCGACGAACAGGTTCTGCGCGCGCTTGCGTTGAGTTCGATCGAAGATTCCACGGTTCCACGGCTCGTGCGAGCTCAGTCGGCCTTCACGATCCTCGAACACGAAGCCATGCACGACGAAACGCTGCTCTACATCGTTCATCAGCTCGATGCGAGCCGAAAGGGATTCGTCGCGCAGGAACACCGCGACCACACGCCGCCGCCAAGCGATTCACGCAGGGTGGAGCGTGGCGTCGCAACGCTGGGCGCGCAACCCGATGAAATTGCTTTCGGCTGGGATAACGAGTTCGGACGCGAGGAAGTCGAGGTTCCCGCCTTCGAGATTTCGACGTATCCCGTCACCAACGCCGACTGGCTGCGGTTCGTCGCCGATGGTGGTCCCGTACCCCATTTCTGGAAAGAGCGCGACGGTGCGTGGCTGCTCCGGCTGCTCTTCGAGGAAATAGCGTTGCCGCAGTCCTGGCCGGTCTACGTGACGCACCGGCAGGCCGACGCGTACGCGCGCTGGGCTGGCTCGAGATTGCCGACCGAGGCCGAGTACCACCGTGCGGCTTTTGGGACGCCGCAGGGCAACGAGCGCCCCTTCCCCTGGGGAGCCGAGCCGCCGGCGCCGCAGCACGGGAACTTTGATTTTGCGCGCTTCGATCCGGAACCGGTCGACGCGCACCCCGACGGCATCAGCGCCTGGGGCGTCGCCGACTTGATCGGCAACGGTTGGGAATGGACCTCCACGGTTTTTGCGCCGTTTCCCGGCTTCGAGCCAATGGCATCGTATCCGCAGTACTCGGCTGACTTTTTCGACGGCAAACACTACGTGATGAAGGGCGCCAGTCCGGTGACGGCCCGCGAGCTGATTCGCCGCTCGTTGCGCAACTGGTTCTTCGACGACTATCCGTACATGTACGCAAAGTTTCGCTGCGTGTCGATTTGAAGACCCCAATAACCGTTGCCTACGGCGACGGTATCGGGCCCGAAATCATGACGGCGACGCTGCGCATCCTCGATGCGGCAGGGGGGCAGCTCGAGCTCGAGCGCATCGAGATCGGTGAGACGGTTTACAAGAAAGGGTTAAGCAACGGCATCGAACCCGCTTCTTGGGACTCGCTGCGCCGCACGAAGGTATTCCTGAAGGCACCGATCACGACTCCGCAAGGCGGAGGCTTCAAGAGCCTTAACGTCACCGTTCGTAAGACGCTCGCGATGTACGCCAACGTTCGGCCGTGCGCTTCGCTTTATCCGTACGTCGCGACCAAACATCCCCGCATGGACATCGTCATCGTCCGCGAGAACGAGGAAGACGTCTATGGCGGCATCGAGCACCGTCAGACCAACCAGGTGGCGCAGTGTCTAAAGCTGATCTCCCGCCCCGGGAGCGAGCGGATCGTCCGCTATGCGTTCGAGTACGCACGCGTTAATAAGCGCAGGAAAGTCACGTGCTTCACCAAGGACAACATCATGAAGTTCACGGACGGCTTATTCCATCGGACGTTTGAGGAGATCGCGCCCGAGTATCCCGAGATCGAACACGAGCATTGGATCGTCGATATCGGGGCGGCCAAGATGGCCGATACGCCCGAGGCATTCGACGTCCTCGTTATGCCGAATCTTTACGGCGACGTTCTCTCGGACGTCGCCGCTCAAATCACCGGCTCGGTCGGGCTCGCCGGCTCGGCGAACATCGGCGATCACTGTTCGATGTTCGAAGCGATTCACGGCTCCGCACCGCGTCGCGCCGGCCAGAACCTCGCCAACCCGTCGGGCCTGCTGCACGGCGCCATCCTAATGCTCGTTCACATCGGACAGTCCGACGTCGCCGAGCGCGTTCACAACGCATGGCTGGCTACGATCGAAGACGGAGTGCACACGTACGACATCTATAAAGAAGGCACGTCGAGCGAGAAGGTCGGTACGAGTGAGTTCGCCGATGCGGTGATCGCGCGTTTAGGGAAGAAACCAGGCAGCCTCAAGGCCGCGGAATATGCAAAGGGCGCGCACATGGACCTCGCGATCCGGCCAGCGGGCGCCGCGGCGACGAAGGTGCGAGCCGGGGTCGACGTCTTCATCGACCGGCCCGACGGCAACCCCGACGTCATTGCTTCGGCGATGCAACGGTTCGGCGTCGAAGGGACGCGCCTGACGATGATCAGCAATCGCGGAACGAAAGTTTGGCCCAACGGCAATCCCGACACGTATTGGAGCGATCATTGGTCCTGCCGATTTGAATCCGACGGCATGCCTTTTACCGCCGATCGCGTCGTCGCGTTGCTCGATGCGGCCAACCGCGCGGGCTTCGACGTCATCAAGACCGAGGGGCTCTACACCTTCGACGGTGAGCGCGGCTACTCGCTCGCCCAAGGGGAGTAACCCAAGGCCGCGCTTGAGAATCGTTAGCCTCCTGCCGAGCGCGACCGAGATTCTCTTTGGAATCGGCGCCGGCGAAGAGGTCGTCGGCGTTACGCACGAATGCGATTATCCGCCCGAAGCGCTCGGACTGCCGAAACTTACTTGCGCGTCGACCGGCGGCGGCACGACGTCCGCGGAAATCGACCGTCACGTCCGCGCAGCGGTTCACGCCGGATCGAGCCTCTATCATCTCGACAGTGCGCTGCTCGCACGACTCGACCCCGACCTCATCGTTACGCAAGAGCTCTGCGCGGTCTGCGCGGTCTCTTACGAGATCGTCGACTCCGCCGCCAAACGATTGCGCTCCGATCCTCGTGTTATTTCGCTCGAGCCGGCTTGCGTGCAGGACGTGCTTGCAAACATTACGCAGCTGGGCGAGATCACGGGTCACTCGGCGGAGGCTCGTGACCTCGTTGCGCAGTTAGAGTCGCGCATTACGGCATTGCGTACCCGGACCGCCGCCAGGGCAGAGAGGCCGCGAACGCTCGTTCTCGAGTGGACGGATCCGCCGATGAGTGCGGGCCACTGGATTCCCGAGCTCGTCGAGCTGGCCGGGGGTATCCCCGTCTTGGCCAACCCTGGCGCGAACTCGCGGCGGCTGGACTGGGCCGCGATCGCGGCAGCCGGCCCGGAAGCAGTCATCGTCGCACCCTGCGGCTTCGACCTGGTCAAAACGCGCCGTGCTATCGACGAGCTCGGCGCGGTCGACACTTGGAGATCACTTGTGGGGCAGCTTGCTGGGCGAGTCCTCGGGCTCGACGGCAATGCCTATCTGAGCCGGCCCGGGCCGCGGTTGGTCGACGCTGCCGAGATTATTGAGCGGTGGTATACTAGCGGCGCGGAGTACGCTGGATGACCGCGCTTTCATCGACGAGAGTCGATCGGGGGTGAGGAAAGTCCGGGCTTCATAGGGCAGGGTGCAGGATAACGTCCTGTCGGGGCAACTCGAAGGAAAGTGCCACAGAAACATACCGCGTGGACTCCTCTGGAGCCCACGCAAGGGTGAAATCGTGAGGTAAGAGCTCACGGAGTCGCGCGGTGACGCGCACTCGGGTAAACCCCACCTGAAGCAAGATCGCTCGATTTTAGGGACGGCCCGTCCGAACGAGCCACGTCGCATCGAGGCGCTCGGTAACGCGCGCCCCAGAGAGATGGTCATCGCCCACTCGTGGGAAACAGAATCCGGCTTACAGGCGTGCTCCGCCCTTCCACCGGCTCAGGACAGGCTCTTCGCCGCGCAACCGGTGGGGCGCACAGCGCGTCTTAGCGAAAGAAGAAAGCAGATAATGAATCAGCAACAGCATTTTACTCCCGAAATGACCGTCGACG
>Ga0209275_10001240_pt1 | contig 10349 bp, 7 predicted proteins | sample HubBroMetageREF2_FD_188344 | JGI IMG/M metagenome (GOLD analysis project Ga0209275, IMG submission 188344) | Reference soil microbial communities from the Hubbard Brook experimental Forest, New Hampshire, USA - Hubbard Brook CCASE Soil... | ecosystem: Environmental > Terrestrial > Soil >...
CAGCGGTGTAAGCAGCAGAAGACCGAGGAGTGAAGCTTTTGTGATTGTTAACCGAGAGCGGACCTCTCTTCGGTTCCGGGGCGGACCGTTTACTTGAGTGAAACGCGACATGGAGCCTCCAACGTTGATCCTCAGATCGCTGCGTTTGGTTCACCCTAGTAGCGCAGAGTATGTAGCGTCCAATACTTTCTCATCAGATCATTATTCCTGGCACTCATACCGCGCGGGCCGTTGGCACAGCATCCCGAACACAATTGCTTTCTTGTCTGGTTACGAAAGCAGTTACGTGCATGTCCTCCTCAGCTACTCTCGAACGCAGATGTGTACTCGCGTTCACTCCGATTAGCAGAGGAAAGAAGGGTTAGTGAGGGAGACCCTAGATCGATGTCTGCGAAGAAGACGTTAGCCGCAATTCTTTAGCGAGACAGATGAAAGCACACGACACCACCCGATGCGCGTGTCGTGGCGCGCGTAGGAAGTGATCAGGAGTTGTCAGTCACTGATGAATATGCTGGGACACGGCAAGCACCGATGGATCGCCGTTCCTGCCCTTCGTCTCTAGATTTTGGCCTAGATTATTCTTGTTGCGCATAAGGCCTTTCCGAAAATGAATTGGACTCCGCTCCGCGTCAGAACGTACCTTCAAACTGCTCTGACAGCTCCCAAGCTGCACAAAAACACCCTCGGAGACGGCAATGTCCAACCTTGTTTCCACACCAGCCCACAAGGCGGAAATCCATGAAATGACCTTTGAACAGTTGCTCGATAGCGATGAAGCGGCAGCTCTACTGAAAATCCATCCCAAGACTCTTCAGAAAATGGCTCGCAACGGTGTGATCACGGGTGTACAAGTTGGTAGGCTGTGGCGCTTCCGCGCTTCCGTTCTAAACGACTGGCTTGAACACAAGATGGCTAGTTGAATTCTCGCTCGACTCGGTGGGGCGAGTCACGCTAAGCTGTTCGCCAGCGATCCGTGCCGCCTAAAAGAGAGGAGAGAAAATGTTCAGGCGCGCACGACACCAGAAAGGAAGTCTTCAACGCGTAAAGCGCAAGTCAGGTCAAAACGTTTGGATATTCAGATGGTACGAAATCCAACCCGATGGAACGAAGAGATATCGCAAAGTAGTGGTTGGCACGGTCGAGGAATTCAAGACCGAGTCCGACGCGCAAAATGCGGTGGACGCTTTACGTCTCACCATCAACGAACAAACCCCTCGGCAGCAATTGAAGGAGATCTGCTTCGAGACCCTCGTCCAGCATTATCGCCAACACGAGATGCCGGACATCTTCTACAAGAAGTCAGAGCTCCCCGAAAAAATCGCCGAGGACGAGAACCGAAAGTCGTATGCCACGCAGGACACGTACCAAGGCTATTTGAGGAAGTGGATTCTGCCACGTTGGAAGTCGTATCGTCTGCCGGACGTGAAGTCCGTGCAGGTCGAACAATGGCTGAAATCCCTTACCTTGGCACCCGGCAGCAAGGCGAAGATCAGGAACATCATGAGCGCCGTCTACAGCCATGCCATTCGCTGGGAATGGGTGACCCGCAATCCCATCACTCACGTTCGGCAGAGTGCCAAGCGCAGAAACACTCCGGTGGTTCTGACCATCGAGCAGATCAAGGCCTTTCTTTCACATCTGGAGGAGCCTTGCCGTACAGCGGTCCTACTCGATGCATCAAGTGGTCTGAGAGTGGGAGAATTGCTCGGCCTCAAATGGGAAGACGTGAACTTCGAAGCGTTAGAGGTAAACGTCACTCGTGCCGTGGTCAAGCAGAAGATCACCCGCTGCAAGACGGAAGCGTCGCGCAAGCCAATCCCGCTCGACGCGGAATTGGCCGAGGTCCTGCTGAATTGGAAGGTCCAGGCTCCCTATGCCCAACCGGGCGATTGGGTGTTTGCCAGTCCACACAAGAAGGGCAAACAACCGTATTGGCCGGGGTCGCTTTTTCGCGCCCATCTCAAGCCGGCGCTCGAAGCGGCACAGATTCCGGGCAACGTGGGGTGGCATACGCTGCGACACACGTTCGGCACTTTGATGAAGGCGAATGGCGAAGATATCAAGACGATTCAGGAGTTGTTGCGCCATTCGAACTACAAAGTGACGGCGGATACCTATACCCAGGCAGTCACTTCAACCAAGCGTGCTGCACAGACGAAGTTGGTGAAAATGATTCTGCTGCCGAGATAAGAACTGGCGGGAGAACATGCTTTCAAGGAGTGACTTTCTGTTATCGAACCCTTTCAAACCCACGGCGAAATGGCCCGACTCCAATAAATCTTTTGTTTTGTTGGCGTCCCCGACGGGATTTGAACCCGTGTTACCGCCGTGAAAGGGCGATGTCCTAGGCCAGGCTAGACGACGGGGACTGAAAGGCAGGAGCCGCGGGCCGATTCATCGATGGTAACAGTGCCTCTACGCAGTGTCAAAAAACGATTTCAATTCTGGAGAGAAGGCTCACGGTGTATCTCATTGCGAGATTGAAATGTTGGATTGAAAAAACGCAATGGACACGTGGCTATGAGGCTGCCTCGAAACAGAAAGGCCAATCAGCGCCGTGGGGCACGGCTTTGTGGCGATGATCTGCCTTCGTCTGAGTGGCGAGGTCAGACGGGCTGGCCAACATCGAGCTGCGTCTCTCACAGGATCGCTCCTGACGTCCATATGTTTTAGAATCGATGCGTGCGCCCCAGCCTGGGGCGGGAGCGATTTGTGGCCGATGCACTTTTTCTCAGCCTGTGGTTTCCGAGTTTTGAGTTGGACGATATGTTGCCGCGGATTTTGGCGGTGATGCGACAGTTTCCATTTTCTGTCCTGCAGCCGGGCATAACTTATGTGGCCATGCATCCCGTCTCCTGGAACGAGCCCACGATTTTCGAACAGCGTTTCACCCCCGGTGTCCCTCCCGAGCAGGCAGTTCTTCTCGCTTCCGATTTGCTTCACGAAGACTATGCTTATTCGTTCGAAGCATTCTGGGATCTTTGGATTCTTCCCCCTGCGCAGCACGAGTGGATTTTGCAGCCGTCACTGATAAAATTCCTGGTCCACGGAGTGGAGTTCGAAGAGGGCATCTGCCAGCACGAGGGGCATGTCGAGGTAGACTTCGGCATCGATTCGCCTTTCCTTCAGGACGAAGTACAACTCACCGGGGAAGCCGAAAACCGAGTTCGCTCCAATGTGCAAAAGCTCGTCGACTTCACCAATAAGGCGGAAAAAAGTTCTGGCGCTAGTGGACGTTTGCTGTGGTCGGAGTCAGAGGAGAATCTCGCTCAGAAATTGATTGCTCGCCTGCAGAAAGTGCAGTAAATGAAAAAGCGGGGTCGCAGATCCGCGAGCCCCGCGTCCAAGCAGTTGAAGTTATTTCGTTCTTCCGCCCTCAATCTTCAACTTGTCGCTGGCCCCGGCCTGCGCCGCTGCGAGGCGTGCGGTAAGCACGCGAAATGGTGAGCAAGCAACATAGTCCATCCCCACCTCATGGCAGAACTTCACTGAGTCGGGATCACCTCCGTGCTCTCCGCAGATTCCGACCTCGAGACCTGGGCGGGTTTTGCGTCCACGTTCGATTCCGATGCGAACCAGTTCCCCAACTCCCTCACGGTCGATTACCGCGAACGGGTCCTGTTTGAGGATGCCTTCTTTCAGGTAGGTCGGCAGCACTTTGTTCACATCATCGCGCGAGAATCCGAATGTGGTTTGGGTGAGGTCGTTGGTGCCGAAGCTGAAGAACTCGGCCTCTTTAGCGATCTCGCCCGCCAGCAAAGCCGCCCGTGGCAGCTCGATCATGGTGCCGACAAGGTAGTGCACCTTTTTGCCTTTCTCGCGGAAGACTTCCTCCGCCACGCGCCGTACGATCTCTGCCTGATTCTCCATTTCCTTCACCGTCGCAATGAGCGGAATCATTACCTCCGCGTGCGTTTTTATTCCATCCTTCTCCACGGCAACCGCCGCCTCAAAGATGGCACGCGCCTGCATCTCAGTGATTTCGGGATATGTAATGCCTAGGCGGCAGCCGCGATGTCCGAGCATGGGATTGAACTCGTGCAGTTCTTCCACCCGGCGGAGCAGAGTTCTCAACTCTTTTAACTTCGGCGATTTCGGCTTGGTTGCCTCAAGCACCGCGATCTCGACCATTAGTTCTTCGCGCTTGGGCAGGAACTCGTGTAACGGCGGATCCAGCAGGCGAATGGTGACTGGGAGGCCATCCATTACGCGAAGCAGGCCAATGAAATCCTGGCGTTGCATTGGGAGGAGTTTTTTCAGCGCCGCGCGGCGATCCTTCTCGTTGTCCGCGAGAATCATGGCTCGCACGTGCGGAAGACGGTCCTCGGCGAAGAACATGTGCTCGGTGCGGCACAACCCGATGCCTTCGGCACCAAAGGCGCGCGCCTGTTTTGCATCGCGTGGGATATCAGCGTTGGCTCGCACGCCTATCTTGCGGAACGGTTCCGCCCAACCCAGGAACTTCATCAGTTCGGGATCGTCAGGCGCTGCGTCGAGAGTATTGAGTTTACCTTTGATCACGCGGCCCGTGGTTCCGTCGAGCGAAATCCAGTCGCCTTGCTTGAATACCTGACCTTTCACCCTCATCTCGCCAGCGCGTTCGTCTACTCCGATGTCGCCTGCCCCCGCGACGCAACACTTCCCCATGCCGCGCGTGACCACTGCGGCGTGGCTGGTCATACCTCCGCGTGAGGTCAGAATGCCCGCGGCCACTTCCATGCCGTGAATGTCTTCCGGAGTAGTTTCTGCTCGCACCAGGATGACTGGATTTTTCTTGCTACCATGCCCAGCTTTTTCTACCGCCTCATCCGCAGTGAACACAATCTGCCCGACAGCGGCACCCGGGGAGGCGGGTAGGCCGGTTGCCAGAACTTCGATCTTGGCTTTCTTCTCGTCCAGACGTGGTACCAGGAAGTCATAAAGCTGGTTGGGCTCGACTCGAAAGATCGCTTCTTCTTTTGTGATCAGGCCCTCTTCCACCATTTGAATGGCCACGCGTACAGCCGCAAGGCCGGTCCGCTTGCCGTTGCGCGTTTGCAGCATGTAGAGCTTGCCTTCCTGAATGGTGAACTCGAAATCCTGCATGTCACGATAGTGTTTTTCCAGCCGCGTGGTGATCTCGCGGAGCTGGTCGTAGACCGCAGGCATTTCCTTCTGCAGTTCGAGGATCGGCACAGGGGTGCGGACCCCAGAGACCACATCCTCACCTTGTGCGTTCATCAGAAACTCGCCATAGAACTCCTTGTTGCCGATCGCCGGATTACGCGTGAAGCCCACCCCCGTACCACTGGTATCGCCGAGATTGCCGAAGACCATTGCCTGCACATTCACCGCAGTGCCCAAGTCGTCGGAGATGTTGTTGATGCGTCGATAGTGTTTGGCGCGGTCGTTCTGCCACGAACGGAATACTGCGTCGCGCGCCATGACCAGTTGATCGTGAGCATCCTGCGGGAAGTCATGCTTGGTGTGCTTCTTGACTACCTTCTTATATTCCGCAATCACTTCGGTGAGATCTTTCTCGTTAAGCTCAGTGTCAAGCTTCTTTTTCTTCTGTTTCTTTTTCGCATCAAAGACTTCGTCGAAAGCTGCCTTCGGAATTTCCAGCACGACGTTGCCAAACATCTGAATCAGACGGCGGTAGGAATCGTAAGCAAAACGCGAATTGTTGCTGCGCTTAGCCAGCGCCTCGACGCTCTGATCGTTCAAGCCGAGGTTGAGAATCGTATCCATCATGCCGGGCATGGAAAACTTTGCCCCTGAGCGGACGCTTACCAGCAGCGGGTTCTCGCCCTTTCCGAGCTTCTGGCCTTGCAACTGCTCGAGGTCGGACAATGCCTCTTCCATTTCGCGGTCAACTTCCTTCGACACGCCTCCGTGCCGCATGTACTCGCGACAGGCTTCCGTCTGAATCGTGAAGCCCGGGGGTACCGGCAAGCCAGCGTTGGTCATTTCGGCCAAGCCCGCGCCTTTTCCGCCGAGCTCGTCCTTCATCTTGCCATTGCCGTCGGCCTTGCCGCCGCCGAAGAAGTAGACGTATTTGATGGCTGGTTTCTTGCTGATTACCGTTACTTCTGCCTCGGGGAGAGTTTGCGTTGCCATAAATGGGTCCTTTAGTGTTTCGAAGATTCCTTGGAGTCCTTGCCTTCAGTCACGATCTCTGAAAAATCGGCAATGGTAGAGAATTCCTTTAACAACGACTGCAACAGCGCCAGCCGATTCGCACGAACGCGTTCGTCATCGATCATGACCATTACTTTATCGAAGAAGCGGTCCACGATGGGCCTGAGCTTTGAAATCTCCACGAGAGCAGGTTCGTAGTTTCGTTTGATGCGCAGGGCATCAACCACCTTGGCTGTCCGCGGGATTTGAGCAGCTAGTTCTTTTTCCACCGGTTCCTGGAGGGCGTCCACGTCGATTGCAGGAGCCACGCGATTTCTGGTTTCCTCTGCCTGACGGAGGATGTTCTTGATGCGCTTGAATGCGATCGAAATAGATTCGAAATCCGCAGATGGACGCACTTTGGTGACCGCTTCAGCACGTGCGATTATGTCCACTACGTCGTCAGATCCAGCGGCCAGCACGGCATTCACCACGTCATACTTAAACCCGAGCACATCGCGGAGATAGAACTCCAGGCGCTCGCGGAAGAAAGTCCGCACGGCAGCTGCGTAATCAACATCGCCTGAAAACTTCCGTTCCGCAGCCGATCCGCGATAGACTTCGCGCGCGTCAGCAAACAACTCAGTCAGGCTGAGCGGCAGCTTCTTCTCGGCAATCGTCTTCACAATTCCATTAGCTTGACGCCGCAACGCGAATGGGTCTTTCGATCCTGTGGGCTGCAACCCAAGCGCAAACATTCCGGCAATGCTATCTGCTTTGTCGGCGATAGAGAGAATTGCGCCCTCGATGGAGCGCGGAACCGCGTCCTCCGTGGACTCCGGCTTGTAGTGGTCGTAGATTGCCTGCGCGATCGCCTGGCGGGTCGCATCGGGCATGCCGCTGTCGAGTTCCTGCACGCTGGCGTACAGCCCGCCCACGATCCCCTGTAGTTCGGTAAATTCCTTCACCAATTCCGCCGTGAGATCCGTTTTCGCCAACGATGCCGCCTTGTGCACAATGCCAGGCCGAACTTGCATTCCGCTATGGCGAATGATTTCGCAGAGCCAACTACATAAACGCTGCACCCGCTTCGTCTTTTCGTAGTAGGTGCCCAGGTCCTTCTGAAAAGTGACATGCTTGAGCCATGCCGTCCGCTCGCGCAGCGGATGCTTCTGATCGGTCTGCCAGAAAAATCGGGCATCGTTGAACCGTGCTCGCAGCACGCGTTCGTGTCCATGACGAATGATGCCACGCGGGTCGCCATCGGTATTCAACACAGCCAGAAAATGTGGCAGCAGCTTGCCGCCCGCATCTTCGACTGCAAAATATTTCTGATGATCGCGCATGACCGTGACCAGGACTTCCTCGGGCAATTGCAAGAACTCGCGGTCAAAACTGCCCAGAACTATCGAAGGAAACTCGGTGAGGTTAACGACGTTATCCAGAAGAGTCTTGTCTTCGCGCCAACGCGCGCCGGGAATGGTCCGAGTCGCTGCGTCGAGCTCCTTGCGAATCTGCCGTTCGCGCTCGGCGCGCCCCAGAACCATGGCGTCGCGCAAAGCCTCAACATAGGCAGACCCAGCACTTGAAATAAGGATCTTGCCTTCCGCGAGGATCCGGTGACCTCGCGATTCGTTCCCGGCGCGAACGCCATCAAATTCGAGCGGAATCACCTCGCTGCCGAGCAAAGCTACGAGCCAACGTACCGGTCGCACAAATTTTTCGCTCGGCTTGCGCCAGTACATGTTCTTTGGCCAGTAAATCGAGTTAATCTCTTTGGGAAGCAGTTCGGATAGAACTTCCGCCGCCGGACGGCCCTTTTTGGTGATCTTTGCGGCCAGGTATTCGCCCTTGGAAGTTGTTACTCTCTCCAGTTGAGAGACATCCACTCCAGCCTTCCGCGCAAAAGCATGGGCGGCTTGTGTGGGCTGTCCATCCTTGAAGGCGACGTTCGCCGAAGGCCCGGTGACCTGATCCGTGACATCGGGCTGAGCTAGTGGAACTCCTTCTGCGAGAACCGCCAGGCGACGAGGAGAATCGAGACTGGAAATTGTTCCGGTCGCGGACAGACGTTCCTGTGCCAGCAATTTTTGCACTCGCTCACGCAAGTCGAGGGAAGCGGCATCGATCATGCGCGGCGGAATCTCTTCGCAACCGATTTCGAGCAGAAAATCTGGCATCTAGAAAACTTTCATTCTGAGCAAATCTAGCATCAGACCCGGACGGCCGCTAGACATTGACCGTCTCGTTCTTAGTTTTCGGTCTTTTATTTACAGGTTCTTCCTCTTCGGATGCCGTCTCGCCTTGCTGTTGCGCCACATACGCCTTCGCAATCCCAACCGCGAGGGCACGCACTCGCGCTATGACTCCAACGCGCTCGGTCACAGAAATTGCGCCGCGAGCATCCAGAATGTTGAACAGGTGCGAGCACTTCAGGCACAGATCGTAAGCGGCAAGGACCGGGAAGCGCCGCTTGTTCTGTAGCCGTCCATCACCAGCAATTTTCTCCTTGCTCAGCGCGGCATATTGGTCAAGTAGAGATTTGCATTCTGCTTCGTAGAGCTCGAAGTGCTTCCACGCTTTTTCGACATCGGCCGTCTCGAAGTTGTACACGGAAAACTGCTGCTCCTCCGACAGTCGCACATCACCGTAAGTGGTGACTCGACCGCTGTGCGGATCACGCGCCCACACAATGTCGTAAATCGAATCCACGTCCTGCAGGAATGCCGCGATGCGTTCGAGTCCGTAGGTCAACTCCGCAGAGATTGGATCGAGATCCTCGCCGCCACACTGCTGGAAGTATGTGAACTGGGTGACTTCCAGTCCGTCCAGCATTACCTGCCAGCCCACGCCCCACGCGCTCAGTGTCGGCGCCTCCCAATTGTCTTCCTCAAATTTGATATCGTGTTGGCGCAAATCAATTCCCATCGCCCCCAGCGATTCCAAATACAGCTCCTGCACATTCTCCGGCGGCGGCTTAAGAATCACTTGCAATTGAGTGTGCTTATAAAGACGATTCGGATTCTCTCCATATCGCCCGTCCGCGGGCCTGCGGGATGGCTGTACATAGGCCACTTTGTACGGACCCGGTCCCAACACGCGGAGGAACGTTTCCGGTGCCATGGTTCCCGCACCGACCTCGACGTCATAGGACTGTTGCAGCACGCATCCCCGTTCCGCCCAAAAAGTCTGGAGGCGCAGGATCAGTTCCTGAAAAGTCAGCGGATTGGAGTTGGTCTGAGTCAAAGTGTGGTTATGGAGCACTCAGCAGTTGCCATTTAGCACTTAGTCATGGACATTTGCCGGAGTTCAATAAGAAGTCTCAACGACTAAGCGCCAAGTGCTAACCGCTGATCTTCTCCAGCATCCCTGCCGTTACCAACCTCTTCTCCATGTGGCGTTGAAGAGCTTGCAGCAGAAACTTCCGCAGATCGGCCGCCTGCGCCTTGTGCCCCGGCGCCGCTGCAAAGCTCTCGACCGGTGCACGCAACATTCGGCTCGCTAGCGTTCGCGATTCTGCAGAAATCTCGGATGACGCCAGCCGCTTGTCATCGGCGCATACCAACCCGTCGCTCAACGCATGAAAGAATGCCCTACTCCCATTCAGCGTCCGCCCGCAGACGATGCACTCGGAAAGCTCCGGCAGATAACCCATCAGGCGCGTCATCCACAGTTCGAAATACGTGATCGGCATCCAAACATCGGCATCGCGAAGCTCAGCCAGTACTGCAAGGGCTAGCCGGAATACATCATCGTTGGCTTCGCGATCCGGCAGCAACTCATCCAGCAACTCGGCCACGTGACCCAGTGCGACCGCACGCGCGTAACTCACTTCAAACGCCAGCGGTGACTCCAGCACCTCGCAGGAATCCAGCCGCGCCAACTCCTGCCGCTCGCGATCCTCGTAATAAACTCGGACGTAAGTCAGTGGCTCTAACGCCCCGCCAAACCGTCGTCTGGACTTAAGGGCCGAGCGGGCCACCCCGCGCACCTTGCCTTCCAAGCGGGAGAACAGCGTGACCAGCAGGTCGGCCTCGCGCAACGGATACGTCCGCAAAACAATCGCTTCCGACTCCTTCAGCGCCATGGAAGCTCAGCAGTTAATCTTCGATTGTAACGGAGCGGTGCTGAGATGGAAAGGCGGGGACCCGAATCGTACCCGCAGGGTCGCCGCCATCGACTGACAGTCAGCCAGCGATCATTTCGAAACTGCGCCAATGTAAACGGAAAACGGATCCAGAGACAAATGC
>Ga0209275_10001243_pt1 | contig 10343 bp, 8 predicted proteins | sample HubBroMetageREF2_FD_188344 | JGI IMG/M metagenome (GOLD analysis project Ga0209275, IMG submission 188344) | Reference soil microbial communities from the Hubbard Brook experimental Forest, New Hampshire, USA - Hubbard Brook CCASE Soil... | ecosystem: Environmental > Terrestrial > Soil >...
GTTCTTATTAACAGTTGATCGGTGCTGCCTTTGTTGTTTGAGAAGGGCTCGCTTTTCATCTTCAGCAGTTTGACGGCATTCAGCCCAGCACCTTCTTGACGCGGTCCACACCCTTGCCGTGGATCCGGACACGCACCGCGTGTACACGCCCGAACAGGAAGCGGACGGCAAACCCGTGGCGCGCATGGTGGTGTATGACGCAGTGACCAAGCCATAGGGTTCGCCTCGAACCTGCTACAAATGACGACGAAACTGATTCCGATTGCGCTCAGGGCTCTGACCCGTGACGGGTGGCTTCTATTCCTCACCCGATTTGCGCGTTTGTTTGCGTACGGCTCGCTCTCGGTCATTCTGGTGTTCTACCTGATCGGACTCGGGCTGACGGAAGCGCAGAGCGGTCTGGTCCTCACGCTGACGCTGGCGGGCGACGTGGTGGTGTCCCTCTTGCTAACGACGCAGGCGGATAGAATCGGGCGCCAGCGCATGTTGATCATTGGCGCCGTTCTCATGGCCGCTGCGGGTCTGGCCTTTGCGTCCACACGAAATCTATTCTTCTTGATCGTGGCGGGAACGATCGGGGTCATCAGCCCGAGTGGCAATGAAGTGGGGCCGTTTCTCTCGATTGAGCAGGCATCCCTTTCGCACATCGTTCCGGCCCCGGACCGGACGGAAGTCTTCGCTTGGTACACGCTGGCCGGTTCCGTGGCCACGGCGCTTGGCGCGCTATTCAGCGGTTTCCTCACGCAGGCGCTGCAACAGACTTCCCTGACTCCCGTTGCGAGCTATCGCGCGGTGGTCCTTCTGTATGCTGCTCTAGGATTGTTGCTGGCATTTCTCTTCACGCGGTTGTCCGCATTGGTGGAGGTGGGAGCGGTTCCGAGTCGCTCTGCGTCGTCGGCGGGCATCGCAGATATTTTCGGAATAACTCGTTCACGGAATGTCGTTCTGAAACTCTCGAGTCTCTTCGCCCTCGATTCGTTTGCAGGCGGATTTGTGGTGCAAAGTTTTGCCGCCTATTGGTTCTATCTGCGATTTGGAGTGGAACCTGGCACACTTGGCGCGATTTTCTTTTGGGCAAATATATTTGCTGGGATCTCCGCGCTCCTTGCTTCTCGGCTCGCGGCGCGCATCGGTCTGGTGCGAACCATGGTGGTTACCCACCTACCTTCGAACGTTCTTCTCATTCTTGTGCCGCTGATGCCCAATCTCTCGCTGGCGGTGTTTGTACTTCTTCTCCGTTTCAGCATCAGCCAAATGGATGTTCCCACGAGACAGTCCTATATCATGGCGGTGGTTCCGCCCGAGGAGCGGTCGGCAGCAGGTGGATTCACAGTAGTAGCACGCACCACGGGTGCGGCCGTCAGTCCGTTATTGGCAGGGTTTATGTTTGCCCGGCCTTCTTGGATCAATATGCCCTTCTTCATCGCCGGCGGGCTCAAAATTCTATACGATCTTTTGCTCTATAAGCAGTTTGTAACTGTTCAGCCCCCGGAGGAGCGATAACTGGGACCCGCCGGTGGAAGACTTTGCGCCTGTGCGTAATCTACTTTCTAACTAATTATTTAGGAAAACTTCAGTATCTAACGCTTGCCTACATTCATAAGATGAGTGCCAGCAGGGCGGGATCAGCCCCGGGGCCAAGAGCACATAAAGAACTGATTTACTGAGTTTGCGCGGCGAGGTAACAGCGATGAACAAATCTGTCTCGATTTGCATTGCGGCACTGCTGTCTTTGTTTTCCCTTAATCCGAGGGCGCAAGCACAGGACAAGGAAGTCCTGCACCTCGTCCAGACCATAACGATGCCGACCCTGAAGGGCCGCATTGATCACATGGATGTGGATGTTGAAGGCAAGCGGTTATTCGTTGCTGGAGTGGAAAACGGCTCGATAGAAGTCGTGGACTTGGCCACGGAAAAATGGATCCGCAGCATTCCCGGATTCAAGACGCCCACGGAAATGTGTTACGTGCGTGAATTCAACAAACTATTTGTAGCCAGCCGGGACGACGGCATGGTCCGGGTTTTCCGCGGGGACTCGCTGGACCTCGTCGATTCAATCAAGCTTGAACTGGGTGTGAACCGCATCATCTATGACCCGGGCCGCAAATATCTTTACGTTGGCTACGGAGCCAAGCTCGCCGGATTTGATTATGGCCGGGTAGGGATAATTGACGCGCGAAGTGACAAACTTCTTGGAGACATGGTAGTCGACTCCCATCCGAGTCAAATTCTGCTGGACCATGCCACTAACCACATTCTCGTCGCAGTCTGGGAGCTGGGCCAGATCGACATGTTTGACGCGAAAGACCATCAACTCCTCCTGAGTTGGACGACCGGTGGCCAGAGTGGCGACATGGCACTCGACCAAACCCATCATCGATTGTTCGTGGCCACGCGGACCCCGCCGCAGATGATGATCGTCTTCGACTCGGACTCCGGCCAGGAAGTTGCCCGTCTGCCCGCAGAGGGCCGCATGAATGGCGTCTACTACGACGGTTGGCACAAGCGCATTTACGTTACCTGTGGAAGAGACCTGCCAGCGGGCTTCGTTTTTGTCTATCAGCAAAAGGACGCCGACCATTATGAGTCCATCGGCAAGCTGTCTACTGGACCCGGCGCCGGTACTTCTTTTTGGGTACCGCAGCTCAACCGTTTTTATGTCGCCGTTCCCGCCGCAGAAAAGCAAGAAGCGGCCGTCCTTATATTCGAGCCACAGCCGTGAGAAAGCTTCCTGGACGGGATGAGGAACGATTTGGAGAAGCCGTCCGGATTGCCGTTCCGGGGATGCTCGCCCAAAGAGGGAATTTCGGCAGCAGCAACGCTCAGCAACGGAGAAAAATATGAATAAGCTTCGCGTCATGGCCGGACTCGCATTTGCTGCACTCGGTTTCCTTCCGACTTTCTGCACTGCGCAACTAGCCTCCTCGCCGCCAGGACCGCATGGTCAGGGTGCACCAGCACCTCTGAAATTGCTCCAAATCATTCCATTGCCGGGGGTGGATGGGGCTTTGGACCATATGGCCATCGACGTTCGTGGACAACGGCTGTTCATTCCGGCGGAGCAGCATGGCACCGTTGAAGTTTTGGATCTCAGGACTGGAAAAAGAATTCGTACGATTAGTGAAGCCAGATGGCCCAGCACCGTGGTCTATCAGCCTCAATCCGACCAAATTTTCGTTTCCGACCGGGCAGACGGAACGTGCAAAGTTTTCAGCGGAGAGAGTTATGACCTTGTGCGGTCCATCAGCCTGCTAGTGGGGGCGGACAATGCCGCCTACGACGAGCCCAGCCACTCTCTTTACATTGCCACCGGGGGCCGTCACGCGGGGTTGCCCTACACACTGATCGCCATCGTTAACGCCACGACCAGCCAACACATTGGCGACATCAAGGTAGAAAGCCCTAACGTCCAAGCCATGGCGTTCGAGGCTTCAGGACCAAAGATGTACGCCGACCTGGCGGATCTGAGCAAAGTGGCAGTCATCGACCGCGAGAAACGCACCGTGCTCGCAGCTTGGCCTACCACGCCCGAGTGTCAGAGACCTTACGGAATGGCTCTGGATGCGCCGCATCATCGGCTCTTTGTTGGTTGTCGAATGTATGCGACGCAAACGGACTGGTGGCAGCCCGGCAAAATGCTGGTGATGGACACGGACTCAGGCAGAGCCGTCGCAATCCTCGATGCGGGTGGTGGCTCCGACGAGATGTTTTTTGATCCCGCGAGCCAGCGAATCTATTCCCAGGGATACGAAGGCATCGCAGATGTCTGGAAGGAGCTAGACCCCGACCACTACGAGTCCATCGGTAGGATCCAGGGTGGTGTTCATGGGAAGACATCGCTGCTGGTGCCTGAACTGAAGCGGTACTACGTCGCCGTATCAGAACATCAGGATGTAATCAGAGGAATCCAGGGAGGGAAAATCGAAGAGGCCTATATAGAAGTTTACGAGGTAGAGCCATGACGAACTTCAAGCAGGCAGCTACAGACGACCCCCACAAAAGAGTCCGCATGTTTTCCGCTGGCGGCCTTGTGCGCAAGACTCAAATAAAAATTGGTCTGACGGATGCGCATCGCTGCGAGGTAATCACGATGAACAGGGGTCTTTCGATTTGTGCTGTGGCGCTGCTGTTTCTGTTTGTCCCTATCTCGAGAACCGGCGCGCAGCAAAAAGAGCCGCTACGTCTTGTCCAGACCATTCCGATGCCAAACGTCAAAGGCCGCATCGATCACATGGATATCGATGTCAAAGGCAAACGGCTCTTTGTGGCTGGCCTCGAGAATGGCTCGCTCGAAGTGGTGGATCTCCAAGCTGGCAAATGGTTGAGGAGCATTCCTGGTTTTAAGAAAACCCAGGGTATCGCCTATGTTTCCTCTCTGAATAAGGTGTTCGTCGCGAGCGGAGACGACGGGATGCTCCGCGTGTTTCGCGGCGACTCGCTGGATCTCCTGGACGCCATCAAGTTGGATTTAGGACCCAACCGCGTTGCATACGATCCCCACTCGCAACTTCTCTACGTCGGATACGGAGGTAAGGACGCCGGCAAGGACTACGGCGAAGTTGGGATTATCGACGCCAAGACCGACAAGCACCTCGGCGACGTCAAGGTCGAAGCCCACCCTTCGGAGCTGCTGTTGGATCAGTCCGGCAAAACCTTGTTCGTCTTCGTTTCCATCGCCAGCAAAGTTCAAGTTCTGGATACGAAAAAACGCGAAGTGGTCTCCACGTGGCCTCTCAGCAGCCAGCGGAATGGGGACGGAGCCCTCGACGAAAAAAAACACAGACTGTTTGTCGGAACACGCACTCCTCCGCAAATGCTTGTCATGAATTCTCAGACCGGCAAGGAAGTTGCCAATCTCCCGACCGTCGAGGGCATGGACGGAGTCTATTTCGATCCTCGGCTCAAACGCATCTATATTTCCGGCGGTCGTGACTACGATGTCGGCTACGTCTTTGCTTACCAGCAGAAAGATTCCGATCGTTACGAAACCCTTGGGAAAATCCCCACGAAATCGGGCGCCGGCACCTCGTTTTGGTGCCCTGAGCTGAATCGCTACTACGTCGCCGCACCTGCTCATGATAACGAAGAGGCCGCCATTCTTGTCTTCGAGCCTCAGCCTTGAAACTCTTCGGACATGGTGGATTTTTTGGAAGACGCAAGCAGCAATAGAGTTCTTTCAGGAGGAGATATGAAGAAGTGGTTCGCCGTTGCTTTGCTGGCATTCGGCACCTTGGGTCTGTTCATGATGCGAAACACAAAGAGTGCACGTGCGGCACTTCAGACGCCGTCCCATGAGCTTGCGCCTTTGCAGCTCATTCAAAAAATTCCCATTCCTAATGTGTCCGGTCGTATCGATCATTTCACGGCATTCCCCAAGCGCCGGCTCCTTATTTTTGCCGCCTTGGGTAACAATTCGATGGAGATTGTGAATACGTTTCAGGCCAGGGACGTTCAGAGCATTAAGGGGTTGAACGAACCTCAGGGTGTACTCTACGTCCCGGGGTTAGACAAAATCTTTGTCGCCAACGCGGGAAGCGGCGTGGTCAATGTTTATGATGGCAAGACCTACGCTCTTCGCAAGAGCATCGAGTTGGGGGCGGGATCCGACACCGACAACCTTCGATACGACGACGATTCAAAAAGGGTTTTTGTCGGCATTGTGGGCGGCATCGCCATGATCGACGCGGTGACCGAGACTCATGTCGGGAAGGACCTCAAAGGCAGTGGCGGTCACTCCGAGTCGTTCCAGTTAGAAAAGAAAGGATCTCGTATTTTCGTGAACGTCCCGGAAGACGGCAGTGTGGTCAATGTGATCGACCGCAAAACCGGCGACTTGACCAAATGGGGGCTCAACGGCGTCAAAGCAAACTATCCAATGGCCCTCGACGAAGACAATCATCGGCTTTTCATTGTCACTCGCAGACCTCCATTCTTGATGGTGCTTGATACCGATACCGGTAAGGAAGTGGCGAGAGTACCGGTCGGAGGATCCTGCGACGATGTCTATTACGACGCGGAGCGCAAGCGCATCTACGCGCTCGGCGGCGAAGGGTTTATCAGTGTCGTCCAACAGACTGACCCCGACCACTATTCGCTGTCCGCGAATATCCCCTCCGCAGTGGGCGTGCGCACCGGCATTTTCTATGGAACGAGCCTGTACGTCGGCGTGCCGGCGTCGGGACTGGAACCCGCCCAAATATGGAATTACGCCGTGCCGGAATAAAATGCAAAGGCTACAAATGCGACGAGTGCTGAGGCTGCGGGACATGAAAACACTTTCTGGATTTTGCTTAACCTTTCTCTTGATGCTCGCGTTCCGAACCGCGGGGCAGGAGCCTCCATCGAGTGATGAGTTTGCTCCTCTTGTTCTTGTCAGGATTATTCCGGTGCCCGAGGTGGATGGCCGATTTGACCACATGGGTGTGGATGCAAAAAGCAATCGCGTCCTTGCCGCCGTTTACGGGAATGACAGCGTGGAGGTGCTGGATGTAGCCAGAGGCAAAAGGATGCAAAGCATCCACGCGGGATTTAGCAAGCCTCAAATGGCAATGTACCTTCCAGATCAGAACCGGATTGTTGTTTCAAGCGAAGGCGATGGCTCATGCAAAATCCTCGACGGGGATACTTACAAGGTGGTTGATACCGTGAAGTTTCCGGATGATGCGGATCAACTTCGTTATGATCCGGTAACGAAGCGTGTGTATGTCGGCTATGGGGACGGCGCGATTGGGATGTTCGACGCGACCACAAACAGGCGAATCGAGGGAGATTTTGAACTCGGCGCCCACCCCGAGTCGTTTCAGTTGGAGGAAAAAGGGCCTCGGATTTTTGTCAACCTTGCGTCCATCAGCCAGATTGCGGTCATTGATCGAAACACTCGCAAAATCGAGAAATGGAAGCTAGAAGAGGCTGGAACAAACTTCCCCATGGCGCTTGATGAAGCGCATCACCGCTTGTTTGTTGCCGCCCGAAGACCGGCGCGCCTTTTGGTGCTGGATTCGGATTCCGGCAAAGTCATTGCGAGCCTCCCCGGAGCGTCGGACACCGATGACATGTGGTACGACGGCACGCGGAAACGGATTTACGTGCCGAGCGGCGAAGGCTTCATCTTTGTCTACCAGCAAATCGACGCGGACCGCTACGAGCGAATTGCCAAAATTCCCAGCGCGATTGGAGCCCGCACTAGCGTGTATACCGGGCAAGTTGGGAAGCACAACAGCCTCTACCTTCCGGTTCCTGGACGGTCGAACAAGGGAGCGGAGTTGTGGATTTACGAAACGCGGGATTGACGCCCCACGCTTCCAAATGTCTTCCTTAGGATTGCGAGGCTGCGGAGTCACCGACAAATCCTTGGTGAATCTTGCGGCGCGGAAGCAGCTTGGATTCGCCACGTTCTGGGGTTCAAAGGTCACTCCAGAGCAGACTGTTACGAAACGAGGGCGATAAAAGAGACTAGAGCGATGTTCCGATAGCGGAGCATCGCTTTTTGTTTTGGGAGGCAAATTCACGTCATCGTCGGTGGGAGCAGGATCGGGTAGCCTGCAGGGCTACATGCAGCTTGCGTCCGCCGAGAATGTTCAGCATGCGTTTCAGATTGTAGGCGGCTACCGCCAAGCTGATTTCCGTTTGCGCTCCCCGCAGTCCACGCAGCAGGAATCGTGGATGTCCGAAGATGTGGTATTTCAAACTTGCGAATGGATGTTCCACGGTGGCTCGTCGCAGCCGCATCGCCTCCGGCGTGGCCCGTTGTTGCATGCGTTGTAGCGCCTCTTCGTGTAGGTGACGGGTAACTATCCGTCGCGGCGACACGGTGCATCGCGATTTCAGAGGGCAGGCTCCGCAGACTTCGGGTTGTGCTGCATAGAGCCCGGCACGATCTTTCCGCATGAGTTGTTTGCGGGCGAGAGTCTGCCCGGCCGGGCACAGGAACGTGTCGCTCTCAGGTTGGTAAGTAAATTCCGTGCGGTCGAATAGCGTGCCGTCTCCGCGACTGTTCAGGCCACGGTTGGCAGGCACATGCGGCAAGATGCCCTTAGCCTCGCAGGCTTCGGCCTGCGCTCCGTTCGAGTAGCCCGCATCGGCAACCACGTTGATCGGCTGCGCAGGCCCGCCCGTCGCTGCCTGCGCGGCTTCCGCCATCAGTTGCAGGCAACCGTTGTCGCCGGCCTGAACGGTCACTTGCTGCACCACGATCAACGCGTGTTCGGCATCGACGGCGGTTTGCACGTTGTAGGCAGGAAGGAAGCCTTGAGTGGTGCGCATGAAACCAACTTCCGGCTCCGGGTGTTCACGCAACTTTTCCAGCGCGCCGGCCACTGCACTGGGGTCGATGACCACCTCGTCTTGCTCATCGCTCTGCTCCAACTGTTCTAGGTAGCGTTCCAACGCTTCGCGCTCGCGCACACTTTTCACGCTGCTGACAGCCTGAAACTTCGAGCCGTCAATGGCGACCCACTCGCCCTTCACCAATCCTACCGAGCGCGCCAACTGCACCAACTCGGCTCCCGCGGCGGTTACGCCATCTCGATGCATGCGCCGGAACTCGGCAATCGTCTTGTGGTCCGGCGCAAGCCGTCCCAATAACCACATCAACTCGATGTTCCGTCGGCACTCCGACTCCAGTCACCGCGAAGAACGGATCTGCTGCAAATAGCCGTACAAGTAGAGTTGCCGCACAAGTTTTGCGTCTCAATCCAAGGACAGTACGTGGCTACGTTCATCGAGGGGAGATCGAAGCGAGAATCATTGGCAGACGATGGCGATTCAGGCGTGCAGATCTTGACGCTTTCTTTGAAAGCGCACCTCGGTATTGGGATTTACGCGGAGTAAGATATTGGGATTTGGAAACCCAGCCTCCAAAATGCAAAGGCCAGATGACGGTCGATTTGACGGCTCCAGGGTCAACTGTGGGTTGGTCCCTTGTCTCCCCGCACGCGTTGCCAGCATGCCTGTCTGATCCGCGTCGAGTACCTTATCTGCTGATGTGGAAACACCGTTGGTCGGGCCAGCTGAAAAACGTTGTACGTCTCGCATTGCCTTCTCCCACCTCCGAGATCCCAAGGATGGACTGCATAGAAGTGAAGAGCGAAGATGGAATGGGGTTCGTTATTTCGGTAAGTCACCGGCCGAGGGGATCGTTTCTGATTTGCAACTCCTGCCAGAGAGTTCGGCGTGCGCTGTATGCATGGAAAGTAAATCAGGAACTTCGCAATGTCAGCCGGGTCGGATGGCACTGTCGAGTGTGCGCTGGACTGAGTTATGCGTCTGAGGGGCAGGCATTAGCGATTCGAGGACTGCTTCCCCAGCTCAGGCCTTATCGGAAGGTGCTACGTAGGTCCCGTCCGGGGCCTTGGGAGCCACTCGTTTTCACCTCGCCTTGGACCGCGATGGATGCTGGCTTATGTCAGTGCAATCCTTAAGAGTTGCTGGGTAACTCGCCTGTCGCCACAGCATGGCACGTGGTGGGCGCTAGTTTCTTCGATTCCACGACTGAACATCACAATCAGTCCCTCTGTCCCATCGAGAATTGTGGGTGAAGACGGACTGGAACTCGTTGACTCGAAATTGCGTGACTGGGCAGCGTGGGATCGCCCTGGCTCAACCGATATCGAAGTTCCCTCTTTAGCATTAACAAAGAGGTGCATTCCTTGGGTCGAAATTCGCTTCTCAAGGCCCAAAACGGTACTGAAATACTATTGGCAGTACATGGTCTGTGGGGCATTCTTATGAAGGATCGAGATGAAGTTGGCTTTTGTCTCTATCGCACGAACGCTCCTCTCCAAGTCTCTAAAGCAAGAGAATAGAAACAATGGTCCACATGGAACGAATACATTGGTTTGTTCGAAATGGCGGTATAGAACCATTAACTGGGTGCAGTTCTATGAGCAACGAATGGGAGTTCGAGACCTGGTCGGATAGTATCTGGCTAAACTACAGAGAAAGGGTTATCCGCTCTTTTCGTCCGGTGAAGCGAGAGGTTCCAAGCCCGCTACCGAAGCGGTAGTGCAGACTCTCTCTGGGACGGGTGGTACGATTTAGCCGCGCAACGCCGTGATCAAGAAGCTATATCACTTCAGGAAATCGGGCTAGGTAATGCCCCTGTAGCTATTAAGGCGGACACCCATGAAAGAGGGCAACCATTTCGATACCGATAGCCTGGAAAGGATTATTCCCGATGAACTTGCAGAGTTTGGTGCTACCGGGCGCGAGACGCTAGCTCTACACCTGGCACGGTACGCTTTTGCCGCCCGGCACCTTCGCGGTAACACGGTTCTTGATATAGCCTGCGGCGTTGGATATGGCACGCGGTTTTTGATCGACGAGAATCCCCGGATTCAGTGTAT
>Ga0209275_10001244_pt1 | contig 10332 bp, 10 predicted proteins | sample HubBroMetageREF2_FD_188344 | JGI IMG/M metagenome (GOLD analysis project Ga0209275, IMG submission 188344) | Reference soil microbial communities from the Hubbard Brook experimental Forest, New Hampshire, USA - Hubbard Brook CCASE Soil... | ecosystem: Environmental > Terrestrial > Soil >...
ACTAACTGACAAAGAAGGAGAAGGTGGCTCCCCGGGCTAGATTCGAACTAGCAACCCTTCGGTTAACAGCCGAATGCTCTACCATTGAGCTACCGGGGAACTGTTTTGCTACCGGCCGAGACTAAGCATCTTACGACAGCGGTGCTTGTTGCGCAAATGACGATCGCAATTTCGAAGCTCGCCGGGGGTTGCGAGATTTCTTGAAATCCACTCCCAAAATCAGGTTGCGTACGAGACAATTATGCGGTGCGCACGAGGAAACATCGCGCCCTGCGAGCGCGCGATTGGACGGCCAGCGCAGCGCATTCTGGTTGCGTGATTGGTCTCACGCGAAGTTGATTGTGCGTGGATTGCGTCCACGGAACGTGTACGATTCTTTTCTTCAACGCTCGGGACCAGATGACTTCGCTCCGATTCTGCCTGAAGGGGTTCACGGCGGGACAATAGCATCGCTAGGAGAGCGCAACGACCCGGCGACAAGATGAGGTGCAAGAATTGATGGCTGAGATTTCAGACCCTGCTCAACAGTTCCCGAATCTTCCGGAGCGCATTCGCGGACTGGCGCGCCTTGCTTACAATGTGTGGTGGAGCTGGCATCGTGAGGCCCGCGAACTGTTTCCCGCACTGGATCAACAAGCCTGGCGCGAGAGCGACCACAATCCATTGCGAATGCTCGCATTGGTGCCACAGCAGACGCTGGAGAACGCCGCGCGCGATCCTGAGTTTCTGGAACGCTTTGACGCGGTGATGGCGGAGTTTGACGCCAACATCGCATCGCAAACGGGCTGGTTTACGACGGAATACGGAGCACCGCGAGCTCCTTTAGCATATTTTTCCGCTGAGTACGCGTTCCATCATTCGCTGCCGCTGTATGCCGGCGGCCTGGGCGTGCTGGCGGGAGATTACGTGAAGGAGTGCAGTGACCTCGCGATTCCGATGGTCGCGGTGGGCCTGATTTATTCGCGCGGTTACCTTTCGCAAAAAATCCGCGATGACGGCTGGCAAGAGGACGACGAAAAGACGCTGGACCGCACCTACGATCCCGTCAAGCTAGTCCTCAACGGAAATAATGAGCCGCTCAGAGTGCAGGTTCCGTTCTTCGAACCTCCCGTACACGTGCTGGTGTGGCGCGCCGATATCGGCCGCGTGCCCGTCTATCTGCTGGATACGGAAGTGGAAACGAATCAGCCCTGGGACCGGGCGATCGCGCACCGGCTATACACCAATGACCCGGAGCAGCGCTTGCGCCAGGAAATCGTGCTGGGAATCGGCGGAATGTGCGTCCTGAAAGCGCTGGGCATTTATCCCGCGGCCGTGCACATCAACGAAGGGCATCCGGCGTTCGCGTTTTTGGAGCGCGCGCGTGGGCTGGTGGAAGCTGGCGCAACTTTCGAAGCCGCCGTCGCGAAAATCCGGGAAACTTCGGTGTTTACGACGCATACGCCGCTTTCGGCTGGCACGGATGTTTTTCCGTTTCCTTTGTTCGAAAAATATTTCAGCAGCCATTACGATAAGTTCGGAACGGACCGCAACGGGTTGCTGCAATTGGGGACGAATCCCGCGAATCCCGACGCTGGGTTTAACATGACCGTTTTTGCGCTGCGCATGTCCAACTTTTGCAATGCGGTCAGCAAGAAGCACGGCGAAGTGGCCAGAGAAATGTGGAAAGACATCTGGCCGGACAAGAAAGTGGAGGACGTGCCGATCACGGCGATCACCAACGGTGTCCATCTGCTCACTTGGATGGACCCCGAGTGGCTGCAGCCGCTATTCGCCAAGTACGTGAGCCCCGGTTGGATCCGCGATCAGGATCAGCCGAAGATGTGGGAAGCAGCTGACAAGATTCCTGACGAGGAGTTGTGGTCCTCGCACAACCGCCTGAAGGTTTTGTTGATTGACGAAATCAACGAGCGCGCGCGCGAGGAATGGCAAAAAAAGCGCGTGCGCGCCGAAAGCGTGATTGCGTTTGGCGCATTGCTTGACCCTGAAATTCTCACGATCGGTTTTGCGCGCCGGTTTACCAGCTACAAGCGCCCCGACTTGATCCTGCATGATTTGGATCGCTTAAAGCTGATTCTGACGAATCCCTTGCAGCCGGTGCAGATTATATTCGCGGGGAAGGCGCATCCCTCCGATATCGCGGGAGCGCAACTGATCCAAAGAGTTTTCCAATTGGCCCGCGATCCGAATTTCGCTGCGCGCATCGCTTTCGTGGAAAATTACGATCAGCACCTGGCGGCACGCATGGTGCGTGGTGTGGATATGTGGCTGAATAATCCGTTGCCTCCGCTGGAGGCCAGCGGGACCAGCGGCATGAAGGCTGGCGCGAACGGCGTGCCCAGCATTTCCATTCTCGACGGCTGGTGGCTGGAAGGCTACAACGGCAAGAACGGCTGGGCTTTCGGTGACGGCGCAACCGAAGGAGACCGCACCGCCGCGGATGCGGACGCGCTCTATCGCCTGCTGGAAGAGAATATCATTCCGCTATATTACCGGCGACCGGACAACGAGATTCCGCACGAATATGTGCGGGTGATGAAAGCGGCCATCAAAAGCGTGGCTCCGCAATTCAGTTCTCGGCGTATGTTGAAGGAATATGTGCGGCAGTTCTACGTGAAGGCGCTCGGCGTGAAGAAAGCTTAGGACGAGCGAAAGTTGGCGAGCTTGGCGATAAAAGGGTCGGCGTCGCGGGCCTGCCCTGCGGTGAAGCGCCGCTGGTGAGCGCCAGTTCCCTGTTCCGCATATGTTTATTCGAGTGATCTACCCGCAGCCGTTCCCAGCCATACCGCTGCGAAGCCCAGCGTCACACTGAGAATCACGTTCAGCGACGCGACCAGTATTTTCCCGTCCTGCATGCTGCGCAGAGTTTCGTACTCAAACGCGGAGAAAGTGGTGTATCCGCCGATAAAACCGACCGGAATCAGATAGCGCCAATTCGGATCCCAGTTGGCCTTGCTCGCCAGCAGCGTGACGATGAACCCAATCAAAAAAGAGCCGGTGATATTCACCGCGAACGTCCCGTAAGGAAAGCGGGTGCCGATACGTTCACCCAGGTAGCTGCTCACCCAGAAACGCAGCACCGACCCGACCGCGCCGCCAATGCCGACCATCACATATTTCATCATGATGTAGCGTTGTTCTCCCTTTTGCGCGCGCAAGATCGCAGGCCCGAATCGCGGGCATACGCATCTGCGCTTACACTTTTTTTCTGGGAACCTTGCCGGCGACATGACTCCGCGACAAGGTTCTTGTCAGGAGTCATCATCTGCCCCGGCGCAAAAGGGACAGCGGTTAAGGGCGAACTCCTTCGCCACTTGAATAATGATACTTGCGGGCGCAAAAATGTCAAACGAGTGTCTTCGGAAGCGGTTGTTTCAGTAACGAGGGTTACTGCAGCTTCTGAGTAGCGGCGTCGTGGCAGATCAAATTTTCGAAAATGGCGAGCACATGCTGGCGGTATTGCACGATCCGTTCCAACATCGGCCGAAGTTGCGGAGCGCGCACGGTTTCCTTGTCCCATTTCGCCAAAACGATCGCGGGAACCTGGATGTCCTTGCGCAGTTCCTCAGCCGAATGCCCGCGGAGAAAGAGACCATAGAAAAAGGCCGCCTCGCGCTGCGGGTATTCGAATTCCTGCAGCGGGTCTTCGATCGGGTTTGCCAGCGTCGCCATAATGGAAAACCGCAGTTTACAGATTTCAATGCCGCCGTCAAGAGTCCACGGCGCGAAATAGCAAATAAACTTCTCAACGCGTTCCAGCATTGGACGGTGCGTGTGGAACGAAAGTTGCTTCCAATTCGATGGGGTGTTTCAAATAGCTCGCGAAACTGAGCCTGGCGGATGAACCATTGGATGCGGCACGGCAGCCAACGACGCCGCCTTCCTGCAAGCGTAACAGAATCAATGCGCGGTCGCCGGAAACTGGCTCCGGGTCTGAGGGCTAGCTGCCATGTGCGCAACTTTCCGCGATTTTCGGGGTTTGGGTGTTGTGGCCGATAGCCTGGCGTGCCGTTTGGGACACACCCAGGCTGCCGCGCCATATTTGTCATGAGAAAGCCCCCACGAGAAGGCTCGGGCACCCGGGCCTTTTTTCTTCCGCTCCGAATGTACGCCGAGCGCTGTTGTTTGTTCGCGCCGCTATGCGATTCACGTGAAATTTTCCGCCGGCTGCGACGTTATCATTAGCAGGAGCTAAACAATGAGCAGCCAAATGATCGATCCTATAGGCGGTTCAATCATAAGCAAGAAATCCGCAATTATTCTGCTGGCAGCTTCGGCGCTCTTATTGGCGCCGTTATTCGCACCTTCCCCGCTCGCGCAGGAATCCCCGAGTTCGCAATCTTCTCCGGCGCGAGCGCACGACTCCATGGCTGGAATGGATATGGGGCAGCACGACACTGATAAAAACAGCGACGCTGCAAAAGCTGCGAATGATGCCATGTCTGACCACGATATGGACATGAGCGCGCACATGTATATGACCGCGCTGCGCCCCGCGAACCCTGCCGATGAAAAACGAGCGGAGGAGATAGTCGCGCAACTGCGGCCGGCCATCGAAAAGTACAAGGACTATCGCGTGGCCCTTGCCGACGGCTTCAAGATTTTCATGCCCGACGTACCACAGCCGCATTATCACTTCACGAATTATACTTATGGCTTTGAAGCCGCGTTTGAATTCAACCCGGCCCATCCGACGTCTTTGCTGTACAAGAAAACAAAAGACGGCTACGAGTTGGAAGGCGCCATGTACACCGCGCGCAAATTAGCCACGGAAGACGAATTGAACGCGCGCGTGCCGATGAGCGTGGCGCGCTGGCACAAACACACAAATCTATGCCTTCCTCCGAAGGGGACGTCCTTGCAGCAAGTGGATTTGAAAGAATTTGGATTTCGCGGCTCGATCGCGACAGAGGAAGCGTGCGAGCAGGCCGGGGGGCGCTGGTTCCCGCAGATTTTTGGCTGGATGGTGCACGTCTATCCTTACGAAACCGACCCGGCGAAGGTCTGGGCGCATTAATTTCTACGCTGTGCGGTTGCCGCCGGCACGCGCGTAACGGGCTGCTTGCGCCTTGCACCGGCGTTTACCCAGGAGATGGACGGGGTATAGTTGCTGCGTATGTCCGTGACGTTCGCCGCCGTGCGCAAAATAGCGCTGTCTCTGGACCACGTCGAGGAGGGCACGTCCTATGGCACACCTGGATTTCGCGTTGGCGGCGTTTTGTTCCTGCGGTTCCATCAAGACGGCGAATCGCTGGTGGTGCGCACGGATTTTGAGCAGCGCGAGGAGTTGTTGGCCGCCGATCCGGCCTCGTACTACATCACCGATCACTACGTTAATTATGAATGGATTCTGGTTCGCGCGGCTCGCGTTCACGCTGGCGTTTTGCGCGATCTGATCCGCTGGGCGCATAAATCTGCTGCTGCGGAAAAACGGAGCGCGCCACGCCGCAAGAAACGTGTCGGCCGCTGAAACCCTGTTCGCTACTGCTTCTCGCCTGCGTCGCGCAAACGCCCGGCTGCCTCTTCGGGAGTGATGTCGCGCTGCGGTGTGCCTAGAAGTTCGTATCCCACCATGAATTTTCGCACCACGGCGGAACGCAGCAGCGGCGGATAGAAATGCGCGTGAAAATGCCACTCGGGATGAGCTTCAGCGTCGGTGGGACGCTGGTGAAATCCCATGGAGTAGGGAAAAGAAGTATCGAACAGATTGTCGTAACGCGCCGTGATGCGATGCAGGATGTCCGCCAGCGCATCGCGTCCGGCTTGCGAAAATTGCTCAAGCGAGCCTGCGTGCCGTTTGCTGATGAGCATCGTTTCGAAGGGCCAGACCGCCCAGAACGGCACGACCGCGGCGAACTCATCATTTTCGCAGACGATGCGGTCCTTCTTTTCTTGTTCGATCTTCAAATATTCGCATAACAAACAAGCAGCATGTTGCCGCTGGTACGCCGCGAACGACCTCTGTTCCTTGGCAGGTTCGTTCGGCAGCGTGGCGTTCGCCCAGATTTGTCCGTGCGGGTGCGGATTGCTAGCGCCCATCATCGCGCCGCGATTTTCAAAAATCAGGACGGAATTGATTCCGTTTTCGGCGCCCAGCAGCTGATATTGCTCGGTCCAAACATCTATTACGGCGCGAAGTTCGGCGTTGGACATCTTCGCGAGCGTCAGATCATGCCGCGGCGAAAAACATACGACGCGGCAGTTGCCCTGTTCGGCGCGCGCCACGAGCAATCCTGAAACATTTTCTTCGTGTGCGGTGCCGCCGGGCTGCAGCGCCGCGTAGTCATTTTCAAAAACAAATGTCCCGGTGTAATTCGGATTGTGCTTTCCGCTCGCCCGCTTGTTCCCGGGGCACATGTAGCACTGCGGATCGTAGGCCGGGACGTTCTCCGGCGCCGCCGTTTCGGTTTGGCCCTTCCACGGGCGCGCTGTCCGTCCAGGCGAAACCAGCACCCAATCTCCTGTCAGCGGATTCAAGCGCCGATGCGATTGCTTTTCGAAATCAAACGACGGCACAACACTCTCCTTGAAAAGGAATATACCAGTCGGCCGGTGCGCTTGGTTATTCGAGGATTTCGCGCACGCCGTCTGAGGCGCGCACGATACAGATGTCCGGCTTGCGGCCTGGCGCGCGAGATATCCGCGCCTCCTGCCCGTACAACTTCTGAAATTGTTGGCGCCGGCGCTGCGCTTCGTGTTGTACCCGGCTCGCTGACGACACCTCTTGACCCGCCAGTTTATCGGTCACGGTTCTTAATTTATCCCGAGCGCCAACAGCAGAAAACGACGATCCTTGAAATTCCGGGCAAAGGACAAACTGCGAACGCCTTTGCTCACACCCGCATAGGTGGCGGGAACTTATTGCCCTTCGGGTGAGGCTTAGGACGCCCGAGCAGGTCCGCGCACAGCGCAAACCATACCACGCAAACTCTGTTCTGGGCGGCAGGACTTCCGCGCGAGGCAGATCTTCGGTACTAAGTTGGCGGGTCACGAAAACAGCGTCAGTCAACGCGCAAATTGTGCGAAAAATACGCGATTAGAATTGGAGGTTGGCGATTGTTTTCAATTGTTTACGGCGATTGCTAATCGACGGGACGTTGATTAGAAACTTTTCGATTGCTACTGCTGGCGTAGGTAGAACCGCGTAGCGTGGTGAGGTTTGGGGCGCGGCCGGGAGCGTTAATGCGGAGCTGCAGAACGTGCTAAACGGAGCGTATTACCGCAGCGTGGGTACTAATGCGGCGGCGATTGGAGTTTGTTGCTGCGACCGCGGTGCGGGGCTGGCGACGCCGCGCGAATTTTTGTGATGCCTCATGTCTTTTGAGTCCTGCGCGACGTTATCATGCGCGGGTCGAGAGCACAGCTGTACGTTCGTACAGAACTGGTACAGAACTAGTACTGACTGGCCGAAATGATTTGGGGGATGTGTTTGGCCGCGGTGGTTGAAAGTCTGGCGACTAAACCGCACGGTTCAAAGACTAAGGGATGAGCGCCCGAAACTTCTACGGCGTTTACTTGAGAATTGTCAAATGGTAGCGCACCCGGGTGGACCAGCCGCCAACAATTATGGGCACGCGTCTTTAAAACGCGGGAGAATAGCGTCATCGAGAAAATCGATTCGTGGTGCGAGCTGTTCTGGCCATTCGGGAATGGGAGGGACACTAAGCGGAATCAAGTCTGAGGAAGACTTGCCATTTCTGGCGAACTCAATCCACTGCTTCACGTGCGAGATATACAGGTTCAACACTTGAACGGGTGTCTTGCACTGATCCACTACAAAATGGGCGCTGGGTAAGTCGCCAACGACAACCTACAGCCATTGATCGATCCCTAAGCGAGTCGGCCGAATTCCAAAAAGCACACCCCGACAATGCCTCCCACGGCCGCACCAAAGTAGCGTTGTAGTGCAGTTTCACACCCAGCGAATGACAGCAAATAGTCTTCAGCCTCAACAGCCATCGTTCGAAGTAGCTCGGTGTCTTTCGAATCTTCTCCGACCATTCTTTCGAGCGGTACGACACAGCGGACTACGATCTGTTCGTTCACACTAATCCTCACTCAACAAGGAAGAAGTCATCGAAATCAAACTCCATTTGTTCCCCACTGCGTCAAAGGTGAAAGGCGCCACACTGACCTGGTCATTCGCGTTTACCGCGAGACTCGTCCGCGGCGGCGCGGTGCCCGTCGCGGCCACCGACTGCAGATTGGCCCATTATTCGTTGGTGGCGTATCGCGGAACGCGATTGTTGGGGCGTGACGTGGATGTCATTGTGACGCGGGGTCAGCTTTTTGGATGGAAGGGCATGCCGGGATGGCCGGCGCTTGCTGGCTCTGGGGTTGCTACGTCGAGATTTACTACGATGGGTTCCCGGCCGTTGCGGACTACGACGGCTTCGCAAATCTCGTCGGGGCTGGCATTGATTTCCTGATGCGGCACGTAGGGCGGCACGTAGATGAAGTCTCCTGCTTGCGCTTCCGCGCTTAGTTCCAGCTGATCTCCCCAGCGCATGCGCGCGCGGCCCCGCACAATATAGAGGACGGTCTCCAGCGCGCCGTGATGGTGCGGTCCGGTTTTGGCTTCGGGTCGCACGACCACGGTGCCAGCCCACATTTGGTTTGCGCCGGTGCGTGCGTGGGTGATGGCCGCGGCGCGCGTCATGCCCGGCGTTTGCGGCGTGTTGGTGTCGAGTTCGCCGGAATGCACGATCTTGACGCCGTGTTCCTTCCAATCCATGGGCAGCACCTCGATGGATCCCGACCGAGCATACCACTGGTGGACTGCCAGATTGTGTTCGAGGACGCGGGGCCAAATCGGGTTATTGGCCGGCGCCAATTCCGGTCCGTTTCTTATCCGCTGAATCCGAATGCGCTTGCTTTTCCATTTGTAGAATCACGGCGGAGAAGTCTTGCTCGTTTCCTGGAGTCAGTTGCGCCGCATTGACATCCAGCGCCGCGCGTGCCGCGGGCATCTGAGCGCCGACGGCGGCCGCGAGTTTGAGGATCAGTCCGAAATCCTTGTTCATCAGGCGCAGCGGAAATTGCGGGCTGTAATCGTTGTTCATCGCTCTCGGCAGTTTTCCCAGATGTGCCGGAGCGACGACTGTAGTCTGCGACAGCACTTCGAGCAACCGATTGCGCTCGAGGCCCGCCTTCTCACCGAGCGCAACGGCCTCTGCGATCGCCTGCATTCCGATTCCCAGCAGGCTGTTCACCACCAGTTTCATTGTCGCTCCTGAGCCGCTGGGTCCTACATGGAAATACTTCCGGGCGATTGCGCGGAAGATTGCCTCCGCGGCGTCGAATCGTTCGTGGTCTCCACCTCCGAACAAGACCAACGCACCCTGTTCGGCGACCGGAGTACTGCCCGACATGGTCACATCAAGGACGTCCACTCCGCGCTTGGCGCCCAGCTGCGCCAGTTTCTTGGACGTCTCGGGATAAACCGTACTCAGGTCAATGCACAGCGAGCCCGTACGCACGCTAGCGAAAGCGTCGTCCGCTCCGTTATAGACGCTCATGACGATTTCGTCATTTGGAAGGCAGGAGAGCAGCACGTCGCAACCGGACGCAAGCTGAGCAATGCTATTCGCTACAGCGCCGCCATACTGGACAAGTTCCTGCGCTTTGCCACGATCCCGGTCGTACGCGGTCAGTTGGAAGCCGGCTTCAAGTAAGCGCTGCGCGATGGGCCGGCCCATGTAGCCGATTCCGATGAATCCCAGCTTATCTTTTCCTGGCGTAATTGCGTTCATCTCGAATCTACCTTTGGTCGCGGGCCGGCGAAATTGAGGTGATATGAACGGTATTGAACGTCAATTCTCGCCGGCCGGCGGCAGTCTTTTCTATGTCTTCACCTTCCGATACCAATTGAGTGCAAATTCCGTGCCATAAATAGGAGTTGCTCGAAAGGTGCCGCGCCAAGCTTCGAAGTTAGTGAATCCATGAGAGGTAAGGGCATGACGAGACGATCGCAGCACAGGATGGACTCACCTCGCGTGTCGCAAGACTGCGCAGATTTCGACACGCTGTCCAATCTTCGGACACCTTCGTCGAGCACCGTGGCTGGCTTTGCCCGTGCGTTGTTAGAAGCGATACGTAAGTCCGGCATTGCCGAAGATAGGGGCGGCGTCGTGGGTCAGCAGGTGGAAAAAGGGTCCCGGCTCAAAGCCGGCGAGGTTGAACGCAAGGATAACGTGTGGCACGGGGGACCAGCGAATTTCGAGATCTCCTTGATTGCCCAGATAGCGCGCGCCGCTGGCGCTCGCTGGATCAATCAGGACTCCGCTTCCAAAGGCGTAGATCCCGTCGTGGGTTGATTCTCTCCAATACCAG
>Ga0209275_10001245_pt1 | contig 10321 bp, 10 predicted proteins | sample HubBroMetageREF2_FD_188344 | JGI IMG/M metagenome (GOLD analysis project Ga0209275, IMG submission 188344) | Reference soil microbial communities from the Hubbard Brook experimental Forest, New Hampshire, USA - Hubbard Brook CCASE Soil... | ecosystem: Environmental > Terrestrial > Soil >...
CATGATCTTTTTTTCCGTCGCCCACAACCCCACCGAACTCAACAAGCAAGGCCCGGACTGGGGCACTCAATATCGTTCCTCGATTTTTTATTCTGGAGACCAGAAGAAAATTGCCGAAGCCTACATCGCGCAACTGGAAACCGCGAAGGTCTATCCACAGAAAATTGTCACTCAGGTTGTTCCGCTAAAAGGTTTCTATCCCGCTGAAGCCTATCATCAGGACTACCTCAAACATCACCCCGATAATCCCTACATCGTCATCAACGATCAGCCTAAGCTCACCAATCTCCGCAAGCAGTTTCCCGATCTCTATCGCGAATACTAAATATCGTTCAGCCAGCGCCAACCAACTATCTCGTCGCCGTCTTTATTTGTCTGGCCGCTCCGTCACAACTTTTCCCGCGGCTCCCGGCAACGGCGTTTTGTTCTCCGTAAAATCCAAATCCTCCAGCAGGCTATCCAGGCTCGGGTACGCGTAAATCGTCGGCGCATGGTTCTGCATCAACCCGCCAGTATCCGCCGTCGGCCCATAATTACTGTGCAGATCGCGTCCCAGCATCCGCAGCATGGCCATCTGCTGTCCGCGATGGTGTGCAGTGTGCGCAATGCGCCGCGTCACCACCCAGGCCATCGACCTCTTCACATCAAAAAACGAGGTATCGCTTTCCCACCACGCCTCGTCCTTCTGCTGCAGCGCTGTCAACCGCTTCCCACTGTCTTCCACGTATTGCTGCACAAATCCTTCCCGCGTCTCAATCGCCGGCAAAGGCGGCGCGCCCACATCAATCTTCAGCATGGTGCGAAACCACAAATCTTCGCTCACGCATTGATGCACCATCTGCTCGTGTACGCTTCTTCCCCGCGCATCATCCGTTCGCGGTCGCACGCTCAGGTCCGTCTCGCGAAATTCCGCCCACACGCTCACCACTTTTATTCGCTCGGTCGCGTACGTCTCCATCAGAAATTCATATCTCACGCCACACCTCGCAAACTTACAAGTCGCTAACTTCAAAAGCATCCGCGCTTTGGATGCTCTGCGCCTTCCTCACGATTTATTACAATTTATTACAGTTTTGTATCTTGACGGCGTCAACTCCCGGGCGTAAAAAAACTACTCTGCGCGCAGCGTTCGTATTCTCCCTGCCCCGTGCCTTTACCAACTGCGCCAACATCCCAAATTCCGCAAAGGAGATTCAAATGTCCAAAGTGCAAGCCATTCCTGAGGGGTATCACACCATCACGCCGGCCTTGGTGTGCAAGAATTGCGCCAAAGCCATCGACTTCTACAAACAAACATTCCAGGCCAAGGAAATTTCCCGTATGCCCATGCCCGATAACAAGATCGGTCACGCCGAACTTCAGATTGGCGATTCGCGCTTGATGCTCAGCGATGAATTCCCCGGCATGGCCGCAGCTCCCAATGGCGGAACGGCCAGCTATTCGTTATTCGTCTACACCGAAAACGTTGATGCCCTTTTCGATCGCGCTGTGAAGGCCGGCAGTACCGTCGAAATGCCTTTGCAAAATCAGTTCTGGGGAGATCGTTATGGCAAGGTGCGCGATCCTTTCGGTCACGTCTGGGGTCTGGCGCAGCATGTCGAGGACGTCGCGCCCGAAGATATGGACCGCCGCATGAAGGCCGCCATGGAGCAGAGGACCAAAACCGCCGGCAAGAGTTAGACCGCTCTTCAACCTAACCTTACGAGGTATTTCTTCTATTCGCGCAGCTTCCGTTTCGCCCGGGCCCCGTCTCTGCTCAGAGAGGCGGGGCTTACCCCCATCACTCTCCGCCTTCCGCACGCATCTCTACAGACGTAACTCTATTCCCGGAGATGCGCGCGCATGAGCAATCCATTTCGTATTCTGTTGGTGGGTGCTTCCGGAACACTCGGCCGTGCCATCGCCACCGAACTGGGCGAACGTCACAAAATTATTTTCGCGGGTCGCACCAATGCCGACGTGATCCTCGATATCTCCGACGCGGAAAGTGTACGCATCGCGCTGCACAAAGCCGGTGAACTCGACGCCGTCGTTTGCGCCGCCGGTGAAGTGGCTTTCGCCCCTCTCGCCGACTTCCGGCCTGCCCCACTTGGCGATTCCCTCCACACTCTCGGCCTGAAAAATAAATTACTGGGCCAGGTCAATCTTGCACTCGCTGCGCGCGATGTCTTATCCGATCGCGGCTCTATCACCCTCATCTCCGGGATTCTCGGCCAGCAACCCATCGCCGCCGGGACCTCCGCCAGCATGGTAAATGGTGCGCTCGAATCTTTTACCCGCGCCGCCGCCATCGAAATGCCGCGCGGCATCCGCATCAATTGCGTCAGCCCCACCGTTCTCACCGAGTCGATGTCGAAATTCGCCCGGTATTTTCGTGGATTCGAACCGGTTCCCGCCGCGCGCGCCGCTCTCGCCTTCAGCCGCAGTGTCGAAGGCCTGGAGACCGGCCAGGTTTATCGCGTCTACTGATCTGGATTATTGACGCCTTACTCTACGGCAGGAATTCTACTTTTCCTTCAATCGGCCACAACCACGCCGCCCCGCGCACCCCGCTGGCATCCCCATGCTTCGCCACCAGAATTGGCGTGTCCGCTTCTCTTCCAAAAACATAATCCTTCAACCGGCTCGGCACATTCTTATACAGCCGCGGCACCTGCGACACACCGCCTCCCAGCACAATCACGTCCGGGTCTAGAATATTAATCAGTCCTGCCAGACTGCGCGTCAGCCGATCCTCGTACCGTTCCAGGCACGCATTCGCTTGTGCATCACCGCCTTCGCTCTTCGCCAGAATTTCTTTCCCGCGCAATTTAGTTCCCGTCGCCCGTTCGTAGTCCGCTTCCAATCCCGTGCCCGAAATAAATGTCTCGATGCATCCCTTCGCGCCGCAATAACACTCCGGCCCAGGATATTCCTCCGGCCGCATCCACGGCATGGTCATGTGTCCCCACTCGCCCGCCACACCGTTTCGCCCATTGTGCACCCGCCCTTCTACCGCCAGCCCGCCGCCGCAACCCGTCCCCAAGATCACCGCGAACACCACCCGCTTCCCCGCTCCCGCTCCGTCCGTCGCCTCCGATACCGCCAGGCAATTCGCATCATTCGCGCAGCGCACTTCGCGCCCCAGCGCCGTACTCAAGTCCTTGTCGAACGGTTTGCCGATCATCCACGTCGAATTCGCGTTCTTCACCGTGTGCGTCAGCAGCGACATCGTTCCCGGTATACCCACGCCCACCGTCGCGGTGCGATGCAATTCCTTCTCAATCGCCTCCACGCCTTCCTTGATCGCCCGCACCGTGCCGTCGTAGTCCTGCCGCGGCGTGGCCACCCGGTGCCGGTGCAATTCGCGCCCATCTTTTTCCAGCGCGACAAACTCAATCTTTGTGCCGCCTAGATCCACTCCCACACGCACTTTATTCTTTTGGTCGTTCGCTAGTTCCGCTGTCATGGCGGGATGATTCTACCCTCGTTTCCCTTTTTTTCGCCGTGATTCTCCCCTCCAACCCAAGTCTCGCGTACCCTGCACAAAAACAAAAGCTCCGCGAGCGCCACCCAGGGCACTCACGGAGCTTTCGAGTCCGCTGAAATCAGTAACTAGAAGTGGAAGCCCAGCTCTGCAGTTTCACTTCGCGGCGTAACGTAATGCGTACCGCTGAACGTTGAGAAGTAGTTGTACAGCGCAGTCTTGTCGGTCAAATTGATGACCGTGAAGCGCAGACTCCATCTGTACTTGTCGCCACGGAAAAGGTTGTCGTGGCCCACGCTGATATCGAACAAATTCCGTGGAGCGATGCGCTGCGGATTGTGGTCGTCGTTCTCCGTCCCGGGCGCCGGTATCTTGATCAACGTCGATCCAAACGAAGCAGCAGGGCAGGATGTAAGCGCAGGGCCGAAGGGACTTGGCGCAGCAGGTCGCCCGTTGCACGTAAATCCGCCCTGATACTCCTGATCCGCAGTCATCGGCAATCCCGTGAGGTTGTTTATAAACAACACGGTAGGGACTCCATTGACCGTAGCCGTTGAAAATCCGCATGTCGCCGTTGGTGCAAAGCACGGTACTGCTCCGCCTACGAGCCCGCTGTCATATCTCCAGTTAAACCCAATCCACGGTCCACGTTTCCACGGCTGGTATTGCAGGTGGGTTGTTTGGTTGAAGTGCTCGTCGTGGTCGATGCGAAAAACACCGGGAGCCGGTAAGAAAGGTACGCCACCAACTTGCGGGGGAAAGAATCGCGCTGCGACGCTGGACATGACCACCAGTGCCGTGAACCCGTGATAGTCCGGAACGCTGACCCGAATCGCATATCCGGGAATCTTCGAGTTGTGCCATTCGATCGGGAATGCAATCGGTGTCGCGGCTACAACGCCGAAGTCATAGCTTCCGTGTGTGTACTTCCAGATGTACTCACCGTCCACCACCAGATACTTCCCGATGGCTTGTTGGAAGCCCGCGTGGAATTCGTTGCGCCATCCGGGATGAATGAACCCGGAGACACAAGGCGTATTTGGCGGCGGCACCAGCACCGCGATCACCGGAACACTGCATCCGGTATTGGAAATCGCCAGGTTCTCGTTGAACGGACTCTCCATGGTTCGAGCGTAAGACAGCCGCAGCACCGTGTTCGTCGGTTTGATGTTATACGCTACGCCAAGACGTGGTTGCGCTTGCCCGTCGCTCACGTATCCGTGATAAATGTCACCGCGAATTCCCAGGTTGAAGGACCAGCTCCCCTTGGTAATCGTGTCTTGGACGTAAAGCCCCAACTCCTTTATGTCCGTATGACCGTGAAACAAGAATGGCGTTCCACCCTGTGTCAGGTCTACGGAACTCAATGTCTGGCAAGGTCCGACTTCGCCCGGCTGCAGCGGATTCGCGCAAGTGAAGTTCCCGCCGGCCGGGTTCGGAATTGGGTTGCCGCTCGAATTGAGCTGATTAAACAGCCCCGCGAAACCCGGATCCACAGTAGCCAGCGTGTCGTTCTCGGTCAGGAACGTCTGCTGATAAGTAGCTCCAGCCTTGATGTTGTGGATTCCTTTCACGTAGGAAATGTCAGACCTTACCCCAACGTTGGTTAGTTTTCGATCTTGCCCGATGGTCTGCGCCTGCAGGCCCGGGGAAAAGTCGGCAAACGGGTCGGCGCTTGGATAGTAGTTGTATTGGTCTTTTCGCACGAATCCGCCCAACGTAAACACCGCGTTTACTCCCAGCAGGCGTGTCCAGGTCGGCGCAATGTTGTACGTACCGATCTTCGAGCGTTGATCGGTTGGACCCAACGGCGTCGTCATGTCCACCGGGTTAACTGCTACACCCGCGGCATTGCAAGTGAATCCCGCGCTGCAGGTATGGTATTGCTGATCGTAAGTGTTGGGGTTCTGGAACCAGGAGCGCGAGTAACCGAAGTTCAGGTGGAGCGCGTCGGCTTGGGTGATCTGATAGTCCACACGGTCAAAAATGTTTTCTTCATTGCCTTTGTCGTGTAGCACCGTGAACTCGGGCGGATCGAGGAATCGCCCCGTATTTAGCCCGTTCACGGCGATAAAATTCCCCAACTTGTCGTTACCATACGCCAGGTCGAACTCCCCGGTGGATGAACCAAAGGACCCATAGGACGCGGTCACGTTGCCATGCGGCGTAGTGACGCCGAGACCGGAGCGCGTTGTCACCTTAATCACCAGGCTCGTCTTGCCGCCAAATTCCGCTGGCGGCGCGCCCGAAATGACTTCGAGAGACTGAATGGAATCGTTTGGTATCTGGTTGGAAAAGACCTTGCTCTGTTGATCCGTAATGGGTTGGCCGTCAACGGAGAACGAATTCTCCGCGTGATCGCCAAGTCCGTGGAAAAGCCCGTTCGAATCGGCCGCAATGCCCGGAGTCACTAAGGTAACCAGTGAACTTAGCGACGACGATGCGCTTTCCAGTGGAAGTTTGTCGAATAAATTGCGATCCACGTCGGTATGAAACGTCGAATCGTTTTCCACCAGGTCTCCGCCGTTCGACTCCACCGTCACTGACGTCACTGCGGTTCCAACCTTCAGGTTGACTTCGTTTTTTACCGGTACTCCCGAGCGTACTTCCACATCTTGCGCATAGCTTGCAAACCCGTTTGCCGTCACCGTCATGTGATACGGATTAAAGGGCACGTTCGTGAACCGGTAGGTCCCATCGCTCGAAGTTGCGGTGGTTCGCGTGTATCCGCTCACCGGGTTAGTAATAGTCACCGTGGCATTCGCAACCGCCGCCCCGGATGGATCCTTCACCATTCCTTCAATCGATCCCGAATTTCCTACTTGCGCTGCCGCTACCATTCCAAAAATAAATAAGTGCAATACCACCACGGCAAATCCACGAAAACTGAATTGCATATTTCCTCCGGCCCCAGGGGAGCGAGTTGTGGGTTCATGGAGACCGCCCAAATGCAGCGGCAGCGCGATCAGCTCCGGCTGATGCTCCTATTTGGATGAACCTGAAGCGTTACAGGACGGAAGCAGGAGGGGCGCGCGAGGGAGACTGGTGATAGAAAAACTCGGACTGCGACTGTTCTTCCGCTGTAGCTATGATCCCAAAAGCTACCAGCGGCACCGTAAGGGTGGGTAGAGCCACTGCCGGGGCAACGCCCAGGTGCGCTGCTTGGCACACCCGGCAAGCCGCTTCATCGTGGCCATTCGCGTGGGTGTGCGGGGCCATCTGCAGCAGGAACACCAAGGCGCATACCGTCAAAAGGCAAGCCAGTGGCTTCGAAAGCCGGCTCAGCACGGTATGTTCAGTCTTTGCCACGAACCTGTATCCTCGCGCATCAGCACAGTTGAGAAAGTGCAGCGTCGAAATCTTGCTCTAAATTTCGGTATTTTTCAATACCGCTCACGCTGATAATTTTCATCCATCGCATCGAACCGCCAACCTCCATCACCACCCGCCACTCCGCTCAATGCCGAAATGCCTCCGGATTTGCCTTGAAAAGCTTCCCCAGATTGACCACGATATCCCCACAAATCTTGCGGATGTCATCTTCCGTAGGTTCTTTCGCCAACTCGTATTTCATCATCGGAACATAATTATTCAATGTAATGACTGGCCCAAATCGTGGGTCAGAATCCTGCAGCGACGCGATCTGGTACAACTGCTGGTCCGGCCGCGCCAGATTGAAGGATGCCACATACAGCGAAAATTTCGCGTTTGGCGAATCGCTTCCGAATATCGCTTTACGTACCCGGTTCATCGGATCGACTTCGGCAATGATCCCACTCAGCATCACCCCATCGTTGGGTCGCGATCCTTGCGCAGCTTTCGCCGTGTACCCACTCTTCTGCAGCGTTTGCAACAACGTCTGCGTGAAAAAGTCGATCAGTTTGCGCGCCCGCACTGCAGGCACATCCGAATCCAGAAAGACTACCGGAGACCGCGCAGCTGGGTTCGCAGACTGGCTTCTGAACTCCAGAGTTCTTCCCGCCGCCCCTACTCCATGAGGATTCACTCGCTCGGGACCATTGGGCCCGACAACCGAGAGTTCCAGTTCTTGCACATACACCGGCACCGAAATCGCATCCGGATTCGACGACGGTAGGCCCTGCGCCACGCTTAGGCCGCATCCACATCCAAGCAGCAATGCAGTCGCCGCGAATCGCAGCAACCCAGCGTTCCCACCGTTTCCTCTGCCCATGATAGGTCCCTCAATCACCGAGTTTGCCAGCATACGCACTCGTGATGCCGCCGCCTATTGCGAATTTACATCAGGGCCTAAAAAACTAAGCCCCGGACGGCGCTCTTATGCGCCAACCGGGGCACTCAACTATTCCTGAACCCGAAATGCTTACTTCTTGTTCTTGTTGGCCGCTTCTGCCGCCATTTTCAACTCGTGATTGGCCTGGTCCAGCAACTCCTTGGCCTTTGCGGCGTGCCCATTCATGTCGAATTCATTCGCTTCCTGCGCCGCCGAAATCTTATTGAACGCCTGATCGGCTAACCGTTGGGCAGCCGCGAGGTTGGGATGTTTTTGCGCGCTGATGTCCCGCTCCGGCTTCTGTGCAATCGCTACGCCGCCACAGAGCAGGGCCGCACCCAGAACCGAACCCAAGACAAACTTTCCCATCGTCATAGCTTCAATCTCCTTTATGTGTTGGAAACTCGAACTTGCTCAGTTCAACCCGGGCTACCCACCCAAGTTGCGCTTTTTATCTTCGGCTGTGCGCACACCAGGGGCAACGGCGTATCAGCCTGCCAGTGCGAAAACGTCACCTGTACCAGCGCTGTACTTCTGTATTTATCTGAAAATAGAATGCTTAGGCGGTCGCGGCCAGCATCTCGTATTCCACGTTCAGCGCGATTCCAAATTGCTTCAGCAAGCCCAACCCATCCCAGATCACCGTGGACTCCAGAATCTTCCCATTCGCTATCTGATTAATCGTTATCCCGCTAAACGTCACTTTGCGATTGGTCGGTGGCACTCCCAGGAATTCGCCTCGATGCGTCCCGGTAATCGTCCAGGACACCACCAGCTTGTCGCCCTCGCTGACCGTGTCGTCCACCGTAAATTTCAAGTCGGGCAAGCCGTTAACAAATCGTTCCACCTGCCGCCGGTAAGCCAACGGCCCCACTGCTCCCCCTGACACTGTCGGGTCTCCCAACGCGTGTGTCGGCGCAATTACCTGATCGATGTACTCCATCCTGCGCTCGTTCCAGACACTGTGATACAGACGGCCAAATAGCAGCTTGTGAGCGGCGGCAACAGACATGGCACCTGTCTTTCTCCGGAGCCCGGCTTCCGGCGCTGCGCTAGGTATCCTGTACTGACCGCGCACTACGCTGCACGCCCGGTCAACAGATTGTCGAGAGCCTACTCCCAAATATCGCTGCTTGCAATGAATTGCTGTATTGACACCCGCTCTCGCCACGCGAGGGTTTACCTTCTATCTAGCTATCGTGGCCGCTAAATATTATCTGAGGCAAATTGGCTCTGGTGATTGCGCCGCGTTCGCGTTTAACTATCCTCGAATCGACTGGTCCACCGAATCGAGGTTCCTTATGCAGGAAACCGTTCAGCAATACGTGCAGCGCATCCAAAGCAAACTTGCCGGCCAGAATCCCATCAAAGTTCAGGCCGCCACAGCGCAAAAGCTCGCAAAATTAATGAAGCGCGCTTCGCCAGCTAAACTTCGCAAGCGTCCCGCCCCGGACAAGTGGTCGCCCGCCGAAATCATCGCTCATCTTGCCGACGTGGAAATCGTCATTGGCTGGCGTGTGCGGTCCATCCTCGGCGCACCCGGCACCCCCATTCAAGCCTTCGATCAAGACGCCTGGGTCACCGCGGGGCACTACGCCAAGCGCGATACTCGCAAATCGCTCGAGCAATTTCGCGTCCTGCGCAACACCAATTTAGCTCTCTACAAAACGCTCTCACCGGAACAGTGGAAGCATCACGGGATGCATTCCGAACGTGGCGAAGAAACTCTCGAGAAAATCGTCCGAATGATGGCTGGTCACGACGTGAACCACATCGAACAAATTGAACGCATCCTCGCGCCCAAGAAATAACGTCGGACTAAGCCTCAAATTAAGTTGGAATTAAACGTAACGCCGGTCTCATCGCGGCGAGCATTCTTCTTACTTTGCATGAGACGTCCCCGCTTCCCCGCAGGTTTCTACAGCACATTACTTAACACCAATGAACTGCTACACGCGCGCCGCTCACGCATCTAAGTAGATGTAAGCGATATTAAGGTGCATAACGCAATGAAACTCACAACTAAATCGTTTTTTTCTGTGTCAATTGGAACTGTTTTCCTCGCTGCGGCCGCCTCATTTGCTGTTTGGGCGCAAGATCCCCAAAATCAGCAAATGCAGAATGAACCGCCCGCTCAGCAGCAACAGCAGGCTCCGCCTCAGACTCAGAACGCTCGTCCCGGACGGCCCGGCGCCATCAACTACGTCGAAGGCCAGGCCAACATCGGCGGCCGCGAACTGAACGCCAATTCCGTCGGCTCTGCGGAACTAGAACGCGGTCAGGTACTGACCACGCAAACCGGCAAGATTGAAATCCTGCTGACGCCCGGCGTTTTCCTGCGCGTCGCGGACAATAGCGCCGTCAAGATGGTCTCACCAGACTTGGCTAACATCGACGTGGCTGTGCTGAAAGGCCGCGCCATGGTGGAAGTTACCGACATCAGCAAGAACAACAACATTCGCGTCGATCTAAACGATGCCTCCGTCAAGCTTCTCAAGCGCGGCTTGTACGACTTCGACGCCGATCACACCCAGATCCGCGTTTTCAAAGGCAAAGCCGACGTGTTAACCGGCAATCAGAAAGTTAGCGTGGGCGACAACCAC
>Ga0209275_10001251_pt1 | contig 10303 bp, 5 predicted proteins | sample HubBroMetageREF2_FD_188344 | JGI IMG/M metagenome (GOLD analysis project Ga0209275, IMG submission 188344) | Reference soil microbial communities from the Hubbard Brook experimental Forest, New Hampshire, USA - Hubbard Brook CCASE Soil... | ecosystem: Environmental > Terrestrial > Soil >...
CTCAAGCCTAACCCTGTTCCCTTGCCAATTTCCTTGGTCGTAAAGAATGGATCGAAAATACGTTCGGGAAAAGAAATTCCATAGCCGTTATCACGGAATAAAACTTCAACAAAACCGCCCAGATTCGCAGTTTTGATTTCAATACGCGCAGGACGCCCGGTGTCGCGTACCGCGTCGTAAGCGTTGTTAAGAATATTCAGGAACACTTGCTGCAACTGGTGCGCGTCGCCAATCGCCTGCGGCAAATCGGGATTGAGCTGTTCGACCACCTCAACTCCCCGGCTGTGAAGATCGTAAGCCCGCAACTGCACTGTGCGATTGAGAATCGTGTTGAGCTGTACGGGCCGGCGTTGCGGCGGCATCTGTCGGGCAAAGCTCAGCAGGTTTTGCACGATTTGCTTGGTGCGCTGGGCCTGTTCAAGAATCACGCGCAGATCCTTGCGGGCGCTTTCAGGAACTTCGGGATTTTCCATGAGCAAGTCGGAAAAGCCAAGAATCGCAGTCAAGGGATTGTTGACTTCATGAGCAACCCCGGAGACGAGCTGTCCCACGGCCGCCATTTTCTCCGCGTGCAGTAGCTTGGCTTGCAGCGTCGCGGCATCCGTGATGTCACTCATGACCACGACGATGCTGGCAACATGGCCTTGCTCATCGCGCATCGGACTGAGGTTCATGGAAAAGTATCCGACGCGCCCTTCACCTTGCACGATCTGCACTTCCAGATTATCGATCTGCTGGCCCGCTAGGGTTGAGGCAAATGCCTCATTAAGCGCCTGACGCCGCGCCGGAACGATGAGTTCCTCCAGAGGCCGGCTCAACAATTGGTTCTGTTGATAGCCCATGTCATACCAGCGGCGGTTCGCGTAACTCACGAGTCCAGCGGTATCCGCGACCAGGATCAGGCTCTGGGTATTGTTCAGAATCTTGCCGGAAAAATCGCGCTCGCGCTGCAATTCGGATTGGAACGTCTTCAAGCCGCTGATATCGAGCATGACTCCGCGGTACTGAACGATGCGTTGCTGTGCATCGCGCACGGCGAATGCATTGATCAAAACATGAACGGGTGATCCATCGTTGCGGCACAGAGTCTGCTCATGATTCCGTACCGCGCCGTACTGCTGCATCTGTCCCGCAAGCTCCTCATATTGTTCGGCGGAAAAACATACCTGGGTGCGGACATCGGCTTGCAGCAAATGTTCACGATTGCGATATCCGAGCATCCGGACCAGCGCATCGTTGACTTCAATGAATCGCCCGTCCGGTGTCGAGAAAAACACTCCTTCCTGAATGTTGTCAAAAAGTTCGCGATAGCGCCGCTCGGCTTCGCGACGGTCAGTGATGTCCTTGAGCACGTGGATGGTTTGGAGGCCCTCGTTGTTTGCCCCATGGACGCGAGAGCTGGACACAAGATACGTCCGGTCCAGAACCGGGAGAACGAACTCGTCGGTCGCTACATCCGCGGTCGCGCGACAGAAAGGACACGAATGCACGGGTGCGTCATTCCCCATCGCCAGCAGAGCGCCCATCTTTACGCCGATAAGTTCATGCGGCTGCACACCGATGAAATCAGCCAGAGAACGGTTCACCCGCAGAACATGATCTGATTGATCGTGGGCGACAATAAAGTCCGTGATGGCGTCGAAAATTTCGATCCAGTGCCGGTTCGCCTGGTCCATGCGAGTGAAAAGCCTTGCATTCTCCAGGGCAACCGAAGCGTGGGCGGCGATGGCTCGCAAAAGTTCTTTGTCCTCCTCTTGCAAGGGCCTTCCGCGATTGGCAAGGCACAAGACTCCCACCAGTTCACCAGAGGAACCCAGCAGCCTTACGATGATGCAGTCATTCCACCCCAGAAGCGAACCTAGCTCGGCGCCGAAAAACTCCGCGGCGCTCGCGCAAACAATCTCCGGGAGATGCTGCGCCAACGCGTCTAACAGGGCATGATCAAAACGACGCAGCAATGCATTCAGTGGCTGACCTACCGTAGACGTCCCGTGGACGATGAGCGTTTCCAGATCTGAACCCTGCTGCACAGCAAATGCAGCGGCCCGCGCCCCCATCAACTCCGCAGCGCGGATCGCGAAATTCCGGGCGCACTCCGGAAGGCGAAGGTGGGAGTTCAACTCGAGCGCGAGTCCCTTTAGGGCCTCGGCGCGGCGCCGGTGTTGTTCCGACAAGTGCAAATTGCGAGTCGCTTCGAGGGTTACAGCGACCTGAGCCGCCAATGCCTGCGCCGAACGAACATTCTCTTGCGAGATTGCCGTACGGTCCAAGCGATCAAACACTCCAAGCAGGCCCAAGACCCGCCCTCCCGTTCCCAGCAGCGGTACAGCCAAGAGTTGGCGCACCTTGAACTTGGCGATCATTTCGAGGTTGGCCCCCGGAATCTTGGCCGGGTCGTTAGCCCAGAAGGGTTCCTTATTAAGCAGGGCACGGCTGGCGACGCCATTGGGGAAAACCTCGTCGACTTGGCCGGGCTGGCCGTTCTCCGCTCCCCAGCGAACCTGAAACGTCTCCCCTTCGAGCAATCCAACAAAGGCCCGGCCAAAACCCAGGAAGTCGGCGGCGCGAACCACAAATTGCCGCAAAAACTCATCGAGATTTCCGACCGAGCTCAGTTCTGACAGGATGTCCAGAAGCTGGTGCAGTTCATGAGCCTGGGCCTGGGCAGTTCCGTAAAGCTCGGCATTGGCGATGGCCACGCCCCCAAATCCTGCCACTGCGGAGAGCAGCGACTTCTCGTCGTGGTTGAAAGCGCCTTCTTGCCGTGGATAGACGAGTATGGCGCCCTCCGCGCGCGAAGTGCGAATGGGAGCAGCCAAAAGCATCCCCGCTGGGACCAAATCTCCGAGAGCGTGGGTAACGGGATCGATGGCAACAGTGATGGGCGCATCGGCGGCAAGCGCGCGGGCGCCAAGATCGACCGCGAATTGTAGTCCCTTACGGTCGAAGCGAGCGCGTGCCGAAGTCGCCAGGTGCTGAGACTCAGCAGCGACCGCATGCAATCCGACCGTCGTTCCCTGCCGCAATAAAATGCACACCAGCCGAGTGCGCAGCAGAACCCGCACCCGGTCGGCGATGGTCTGCGCCACCACGGCCGAGTCGGGAACCGCATGCACGGCTTGAGCAACCTCGGCCAATATCTCCGCGCGGCGATGCTCCTCGCGTGATGTCTCGGTCAAGCGGCTCGCTTCCAACAAGCTGCCAAGTTGTCCTGCAAGAATGGTTGCCTTTGCGGCAAGATCGTCAGTAAAGTAATCCGGCTCCGAGGCTTGTAGAAATACTGCAGCGCCAATGACTTCGTTGGAAACCACCACAGGAGCGGCCATCAGTGACCGGGCGCGGAATTCGGCAGCTACGGGATACCGGTTTGGGGAGGGATTGTTCACATACACCGTTCGGCGCTGACGAATGGCTTCCATGGCAACGGCACTCTCGCGCGTCTTGAGGCGGCGGCCAACGAAATCATTTGCCATCAGGCCATCGGCTTCCGCGCCTATCAACTCCTCCGCAGAAACACATCGCCAGAAGTAAGCGCCGTCCGCACGAAAAAAACCGCGCGTGGCCTTGCAGAAGAGGCGGATCAGCGCCGGTGCAGCGGCTCCTTGAGCGGCCGCTTCCGAAAATCGCAGCAGCAGTTTCTGGAAGGCATCGTCCGATCGAGAGCCGGGTTTTTCCAGCACCGTCGCATCTCCGGCATGCGTAGTCAGAAAGGCACCACCTTTTCAACTCCAAACTACAAGTAATTGAATATACAAGAAAAATAGACCGGCATCTCAATTTGAGTCAAGGAAATACCATTCGGAGTGCCGAAGTGTGAAATCTTGGCAAAATGTCGCAAAGCGTCTCAGTCTGAGAGCTGGGGGATCCGATGAGACAGATTAGAGCAACAGCAGAAGGTCGCAGTGCAACCGCAAAATGATTGTAAGGTCCTTACGCCCAGGCGTTTAGACGATTCACCACAGCTCTTGGTCCGATCCCCGGAGCGTGGCAAGGACATTGCTGTGGCAAAAGCAGAATTTGTCACCGGGAGGAGCAGTGTCTTTGCACAAGATGCAGCGGTGGGCAGTAGCTGGCCTTTTGGCGTTACTGGCGACATTCGCGACAACTCTCCATCCTCTGCCTGCAATGGCGCAAGGAGAATTGACCCGCAAAACGAAAACCAAGGTAATGCCCGCTTATCCAGACTTGGCGAAGCGCTTGAACATTACTGGTACCGTCAAAGTGCTAGTCGTGGTTTCGCCGAGCGGGAGCCTTAAAGAGTCCAAAGTAGTTGGGGGAAATCCCATCCTGGTCAATGCCGCCATGGATGCCTTGAAAAGGTGGAAATTTGAGCCGGCTGACGGTGAAAGTACGGGAACTGTGGAATTCAAGTTCCAACCCCAAGACTAGCCGGAACCAGATCAGCCGGAACCAGAAATGCCTGGACGTGGTTTGCCGGCGGACAGCAAAGTTTGCAGATTGGATTCAACCATGAACTGGGAGGCGGAGACGCACGCAGGAAACGAACCGCGGAGGAATAGCGAATGACGATTGGCAAGAAACTCTACCTAAACTTCGGAGCCGTCCTTGCGATGGTCGTTGTGCTGTTCCTTATCAACCTCATCGCAGTGCAACGGGAGCATAGCGCCAAGGCCGCTGCTTCCCAGGCGCTGCAAATGGCAGCGACCACCGATAAGATCCGATTCCAGATGATGCAGAACCGCTTGTCTCTGAGCAACTACCTGCTTAGCGGCGACACTCGCGAAGTTGAACGACTCAATGATGGCATGCGGGTGCTGGAAGAAAAGCTGCAAACTGGCGAGAGCCTTACCACATCCGAGCAGCAGCGAACGGCACTCGAAAAAGTGCAGTCCAGCGAGCAGAACTGGGCTCGTGAATTTGCCGCGCCGTTAATGGACAAACGCAAAGAAGTGGACAGTGGCAATGCCACCGTTGCTGAACTTCAGATTTTCTACTTGCAGAAAGACGCGTCTTCCTGGGTGAAAAACGCCACCGAATATCTCGACGTGGCTGATCTCGAAAATACCAAAGTGCTCGACGCGCGCAGGAAGTCCGACGAGACCGCGGGCACCGCAACTTTCGTGATTGCATTGCTGAGCACGCTGGTGGCACTGACCCTCGGAGTTGTGATCGCATACACCACCGCAAAGTCCATTACCACTTCACTCAATGACCTTATGCGGATCGCCCGCCAGATCGCCGACGCCGGCGATCTGGATCATGAGATCGACATTCATCGCAGCGATGAAATTGGTGAACTGGCCCGAACTTTCTCCAAGATGGTTACCTACCTCCGGGAAATGGCTTCGGTTTCGGAGGCCATCGCGGGCGGAAATCTGGGAGTCGACGTTCAGCCCCGATCCAAGAACGACACGCTGGGCAAAGCCTTCGCGCGCATGATTGAAGGTTTGCGAAAGTTGGTTCGCAACGGCCGCGATGCCGCACAGCAGGTGGCCAGCGCTTCCAACCAAGTGGCGGGAGCATCCGACGAGTCTGCCAAGATCAGTTTGCAAACTTCCTCGGCCATTGACGAAGTCACCAGCACCATGCACGAAATGAGCGTCAACGTGCAGAACATGGTGAAGAGCACCAAGGTGCAAGCTTCCAGCGTCAGCGAAACCTCCGCGTCCATCGATCAGATGGTGGCCTCGATCCAGCGCGTGGCGGATACCGCCAAAGTGCTGCTCGACATTTCCAACCGCTCCCGCGAAGAAGTTCACAACGGGATAGCGACCATGGAGAAAGCGACCGATGGCCTGAATCGCATTAACACCACGATCCAATCTTCGGGCGAAATCATCGACGTTCTGGGTCAACGGGCAGATGACATCGGCACGATCATTGAAGTCATCGACGATCTGGCGGAACAAACCAACCTTTTGGCATTGAACGCTGCAATCGAAGCAGCGCGAGCTGGAGAGCATGGATTGGGATTCGCCGTAGTCGCCGACGAAGTCCGAAAGTTGGCGGAAAAGTCGGCCCAGTCCACCAAGGAAATTTCCGAACTGATCCAAAGCATCCAGAAGGAATCTCGCAAGGCGGTCGAGAACATGAACCGCAGCACGGCCATCGTAAACGAAGGTCTGGGGCACGGAGAGGAACTGAATACGGCATTGCGGAAGATCTCGAACGTGGTCACGGAAGTCTACAAGTTCGCGCAGGAAATTGGCGCCGCCACCAACGAACAGTCGCACGGATCTTCGCAGATCGCCCGCGCCACTACGCGCCTGAACGAAATCACCCACGAAATCAACTCGGCGGTGGAAGAGCAGGCGTCGGGCGCCCACGCCGTTGTGAAAGCGATGGAGCGCATGCGCGAGTTGGTCCAGAACACCACGTCTGGTTCGACCGAACTAGCCGCGTCGGCCGAGCAGATGTCAAAAATGTCACGCGATCTACTCGACTCCATGGGCCGATTCATGTTGGAGCAAATGGATGCCGTTGCCGCACACCGCGAGGAGAGCGCCCGAGGCAGGGCTCGGCAAGCAGTAGCAGGGTCGCATAGCTGATTTCCGGATTTCAGGAATGAATCGAGAACTGCACATCGTCGGCTTCAAAGTGGGTCGCGAAACCTACGGCGTACCGATCACGGCTCTTCGCGAGATCGTGCGCGTACCCGAGATCACGGTCGTGCCGGACGCCCCGGACTACGTCGAAGGCGTGATCAATTTGCGCGGAAAGATTGTCTCCGTGCTCGATTTGCGAAAGCGGCTCGGGGAAATCACAGTCGCCCCCAGCAAGCGCAATCGAATCCTGGTGGTTGAGCACCGCGGCCGGCTTTGCGGCCTGATCGTCGACTCTGCTTCCGACGTGCTCAAGATTCCCACCGCGGATATCGATCCGTCTCCCACCGAATTTGTAGAGGGCGGGCTGAACTGCGTGACCGGGCTGGGCAAGTACCAGGGCCGCTTGATCGTTTTGCTCGATATCGACAAGGTGCTGGAGTTCAGCGGAACCCGCGCGAAGAACGAAGCGTCCAAGAGTGCAGTTCAACCCGCTTCCGCGGTGAATGCACGGGTCGCTGCGGCCTCGAAATAGCACCAAGGACAGGTGACATAGGAAACGCATGGGAACAGCAGGAGCACAAGCGGCACTCACCGAACCCGAACTGAAACTCTTGCAGGCGCTGGTCTATCACGAGTGCGGAATGCATTTTGATTCGCGCCGTGCTGATTTCCTGCAGGATCGCTTGCAGCGGCGCCTCAAGGAATGCAAGCTCGACTCCTTTTACAGTTACTATCGCCTGCTAATCAGCAAAGAAGGCAAAGAGGAATTAAGCAAGCTTCTGGAAAATCTTACGGTCAACGAGACCAGTTTCTTCCGCAACAAGGCGCAGCTGGATTTGTTCCACAAACACGTTCTTGACGACATCCTTCGCCGCAAGCAGGAGCACCGGGATTTTTCATTGCGCCTGTGGAGCGCCGGATGCTCGACTGGCCAGGAAGCGTACACCATGGCAATGCAGGTTGCCGACGCACTCTCCTACCACGCTCTGCGCAATCCTTCGAGCCACACCACGCCGTTTCCGAAACCTCTGATCCCTCCGCCCTGGAAGCTCGAAATCCTCGCCAGCGATATCAGCTATTCGGTTCTACGCGCGGGCCAGGAAGGAACTTACTCGGAGAGTCAAATGGCTTCGGTGGATTACAGCTTCCGGCTTCGCCATTTCGATAAAGTGGGCGATCGCTACGCTGTCAAGAAGGCGCTCAAGGAACTGGTCCATTTCGACTTTCATAATTTGAAAACGGAATACCTGCCCCAGCGCAACGATGTAATTTTCTGCCGCAATGTGATGATGTATTTCGATGAGGCCGAACAGAAACGCCTGGTGGAGAAATTTTTCCGCTGCCTGAATCCGGGCGGCTACTTGTTCGTGGGCCACGCGGAAAGCCTTTTGGGCCTGACTGACAAATTCAACATGATTTACCGTGCGACCGGCACCGCCTATCAGAAGATCGAGGTGGCCGAGTGAACCAGTTCCAGGACGAGCGCGCGGCGGAATTGAAAGAACTCTTCTTTGAGACAGCACTGGAACTGCTCCAGTCGCTCAACGAGGAGACGCTGAAGCTCGAAAAACAACCCGGCGATCTCGAACCCGTTCGCACCATCCGGAGAATCGTGCATACCCTGAAGGGCGACTCGGCCGCCGTCGGTTATCACGAACTCAGCGAACTGGCCCATGAACTCGAGGATGCCCTGGCCCTCGAAACAGCCGTGACTCCCGCTGCCCTCGCCGAAGTAGCTTTCGCCGCGGCGGATGCGTTTGGCGAGATGCTCACCTCCTATCGCAAGGGCACGAAGCTGCCTTCAGCCGAACCGGTGCGCAAGATGATCCGCAAAATGGCGCGGGATCCTAAGACCCGGAAAACGCGCGCCCCGAAAACTCAGGCCACATCCGCTTCCGAAGTCGTTTGGACGGAGTACGAGAAGCTCGCCACTCAAGCCGCCCTGAAACAGGGAAAGCCCGTGTACCACGTCATCGCGCAGATCGATCCCAACTGCGCCATGCCCATCGCCGCCCAGCAACTGGTGCTCAAGGCGCTCTCGGAAAATGGCGAAGTCCTGGGAACTCGGCCCGAGGCGGGTTCCACCAAGAACGCGATGCAATTCCAATTGCTGGTGGCGAGCGATCAGACGTCCGAATTTCTAAGCACAAAGTGCCGCATCCCGACCGTCATCTCGCAGGTCAGCATCCAGAGCGTTGGAACCCCGGCACAGAAAACGATTCAGAAAACAAAGTCGGACGAAGGCTCTCCACACCCTCCCGCAATCGATACCCTGGCAATGCCACCCGGGCCGATCGAGACCAAAATCGCAAGTGAAGCGCTCGATGAAATCGAAACCGTTCTGAACTCATCGCCCGAACGCGAAGGCGCAGCCCGACCCGCTCCCGCGCCCGCGGAGAATGTCTTGCGCGTCGACGCCGAGCGCATCGACACTGTGCTTAATCTGGTTGGTGAGCTGATCATCGGAAAATCCATGCTGCAGCAGGTGCTCAATGAATTCGCCATGCGCTATCCCAAGGAAGCGATGCGCAGCCGCTTCGCCGATGCCATGGCCTTTCAGTCGAGAGTCTTGAATGACCTGCAACGATCGGTGATGAAAGTCCGAATGGTTCCGGTCGAGCAATTGTTCCGCCGGTTTCCCCGTATGGTTCGGGACGTTGCCAAGCAATGTAACAAGCAGGTCGACCTGGTTCTGAATGGGCAGGACACTGCTCTGGACAAGAGCCTTCTGGACGCCATCGCCGAACCAATGACGCACCTGGTGCGCAATGCGATTGGACACGGCATCGAGAGCGCAGAGGAACGCTCCCGCGCTGGCAAGCGGGCTCAGGGAACCATCCGGCTGGAAGCCTACCATCAGGGCAATCAGGTCATCGTGGAGATCACTGACGATGGACGCGGCATCGATTCGCAAAAGGTCAAGACCCGCGCTATCGAGCGCGGCATTCTGAAGCGGGAAGAAGCCAGCCGGCTAAGCGAAGCTGACATTCTGGATCTCATCTTCCGGCCCGGATTCAGCACCGCCGACGAGATCACCGAGATTTCCGGACGTGGCGTCGGTCTAGACGTCGTGCAAAGTGTCTTGCATCGCCTGAAAGGCACGGTACACGTGGTGAGCCGCCCAGCCCAGGGTTCCACCTTCCGGATGCAATTACCTTTGACCCTCGCCATCATCAAAGCCCTGTTATTCCGCGTAGAGCAGCGTCTGTATGCCATTCCGCTGAATGCCGTGGCGGAAATCTCTCGCGCCCACGAGTCCGACATTCATCAGGTCGATAACTGCGAAGTCTTGCAACTGCGCAACAGCGTCTTACCCGTGGCTCGCTTGGGGCGTCCGCCCGAAGAGCGGTCCGACGGCCGGCCGCAAAAAGTCTTCGTGCTGGTCATCGCCATGGGCGAGCGCAAACTCGGGCTGCTGGTAAACGCGATCGAGGGCGAAGAAGAATTGGTTATCAAAGCTCTGGATGAACAGACCGCCGAGACCGATCTGGTCAGCGGTGCTTCGATTCTCGGCAGCGGTCATGTCGTGCTCATTCTGAATCTCGCCGCCATCGTCGAACGCTTTGCCACCTCGCGGCCCGATACCGCTGGCGGCCCCGGCGCCGGTCTGCTCCTATCTCACTCCGAGCGCGCCCGCGTCCCGCAAATCGCAATGGGAGGTCAGGCATGACGCCTCCTGTACGCGTGTTGGTAGTCGACGATTCAGCGCTGATGCGGAAGCTGATTCCGCAAATCCTTCAAACCGACAGCTCCATTCAAGTTGTCGGCACTGCGATGGACGGCAATTTCGGTCTGAA
>Ga0209275_10001252_pt1 | contig 10302 bp, 7 predicted proteins | sample HubBroMetageREF2_FD_188344 | JGI IMG/M metagenome (GOLD analysis project Ga0209275, IMG submission 188344) | Reference soil microbial communities from the Hubbard Brook experimental Forest, New Hampshire, USA - Hubbard Brook CCASE Soil... | ecosystem: Environmental > Terrestrial > Soil >...
CGACGGTCACGCATCGCTCTAGGGATCGGCGCTGGAGCCTTACCTTGCATCGTCACGCTCATGGCTTATCAGCACGCTGCGTTCGGTTCCGTTTTCCATCCCAGCTATGCCTATTATCCACCGGGCGCTTTCTCCTGGATGACGCACGGCTACATGGGTCTGACCTACCCCAGGATTGATGTCGCACTCAAGCTGTTATTCAGTTGCCGGCGTGGACTGCTGTTTTCCGGACCGGTTACGCTGGTTGCGCCCTTCGGTTTGCGATTGCTTTGGAAGCAGCCCGCGACGCATGCCGCGGCAGTAACGGCGACTGCGATCGCCGTTTACTATTTTCTCTTTCACGCTTCCTTTTCCTCATGGCCAGCCGGCTGGACCTACGGGCCTCGGTATATGTCGCCCGGATTGCCATTGCTGTGTCTGGGATTGGCACCGCTCTGGGACTACGCGCGGCCAGCTTGGAGGGTCGTGGTCGGAGTACTGGCTGCCGCCGGAGTCGGACTTACGCTTATCGCCGTTGCGGTCTCGGCGCAGCCGCCTGACGAGTTTCACTGCCCGCTGCCCGAGTTCTATTGGCCGTCGTTTTGGGCGGGCAGATTTTCGTTGAACCTCGGAGCCACGCTCATCCCCGCCGAGCAGGGGACAAATCAGGTGCATGGCGCCTTCAACCTGGGACAGCTAGCGGGACTGCATGGTTTAGTAAGCCTGATTCCGTTGTTGGCAGTCTGGGCTCTCGTGGCTGTTCTTTGGGCTCGCATCAATCGAGCCGAAGCGCGGTCCTAGCGCCCGCCCGCATCCACACTCTTCATCGGCCCGGTTGGTAGTACAGCGCAAGGATGAATATCGTCCCAACCACCGTGGCAATGCCAAGGCTGAGAATCAGCCATTGGCGGGTGCTGAGTGGTAGCTTTCGCCTACGCCGCCCTCGCATGAATGATTGATTGTGCTTCCTCCGAAACCCGGCCAATGCCTGACGAACGAATGAATACATCGCTATTAAATTCCCGTGGTTTCATAGGTCAAGGCTGCCAGGCTCAGGCGGTAGTCATAACCGGCTTGGGCATAGGTGATTTCAGCCTGCGTCTCCTGAAGCTGTGCCTGGCTCAGTTCCACAATCGAGCCGAGCCCTAGGTTGTAGCGAGATTGAGCGAGACTCAACGCCAGCTTCGCCTGTTGTAACAATTGCTGCGTAACCGATAATCGCTGATATGCCGTGTTCGCATTCAGCCAACTGGTGCGCACGTCGCGCGAGATCAGATTGCGCATGTCTCGAAGCCGCTCTTGAGTCGCTTGCGCTTTGAGATTCGCCTCACGGGCCCTCGCCGTATATAGAAAGCCGTTGAAGAGCGGAATATCAATGTTTCCGCCGACGGCGCCGTAAGTGTTGCTCAAAGCACTGGGGTTCGGAGCCACCGCAACGTTCCCCACGGGCGTGTCCCCCACGACACCCATGGCGCGAATCGTGGGGAAGAGCAGGTCGCGTTCGGCGTTCTGAAATTTTCTGGCCGATTGGTATTGAAATTGTAGCGATAGAATTTCCGGTCGATCCGAAAAAGCCTGCGAAATCAAATCATCCACATTGCCCGGGGGTGGCATCAGCGGGCTGGTTTCTTCGACCAGTTGGAAGTCCTGCAAGCTCGAAAATCCGAGCACCATGGATAGCGTGGCGAAAGCCGCGTTCTCGTTATTTTGAGCATCCAGCAGTAGAAGCTTGGCTTGCGCCAGGTTGACACTGGCAAAACTGAAATCCAGTTCGGATTTCAACTTACTCTTGAAAAGCGCTTCTACCTGATTGGCGACAGTCTGACGTTCGTCTACGGTCTGCTGCGCGACCGTCACCACAGCGTGGGTTTGCAGCGCATTGTAGAAAGCTCGGTTCACGGCCAGAAGGATTTGCTCCTTGGTGGCGATTGCATTCTGGTTTTCTGCTTTGGCCGAGTAATTCGCGCTCGAGACCAAATTGGCGGTGCGACCGAAATCTGTAATCAGTTGCGTCACCGTAAGCCCAGCAGCGGCGCGTTCGTAGATGATCGGATTGTTAAGTGCTCCTGCGGTAATCCGGCTGCCTGACTGCGCATCGACACCGGTAAGGTCGCCCGTAGCGGTGGGCCACAAGTTCGACTTCACCTCGCGCGTAACCTGCACCGAGGCCAAAGCGAGCAACCGACCGACGGAGATCTGAGGATTGTTTTTTATCGCAAGCGCTTCCGCGTCTTTCAACGTCAGAGACGCGGCTGTGCCCGGCGACGGTGGAGTGGCGGGCGTAGGCGCAGTCGCCTGTGGGTTCGAAGCGCTTTGCGTCGAACTGCTTTGCGGCATCGGCGCTGGAGGCAGGCCCTCGGCGGTTTGCACGTTGAGGGACACTTGAGCAAAGCCAAACACCGACAATGCCAGGAATAGTAAGAACGAAACGATGAGCTTGCATGTTCGCTTCATGGAGTAACCTTCTTAAGCATTCATCGAAATCCCCTCGCCTTCGTCGCGCGCGAAGGCGAGGGTTTCGCACGCTGCATTGCAACGCAGCTGGACGAAATCGTTCTACTCGCCGTAAAGCAGCTGCAAACCAGACTGTCGTGACTAGCGATTCTGACCGCAGTCCGAACTGCGATGAACGATTCCCATCCTCAGATCCGGGTCGTTCGGCAGATCAAAATACATGACATGCTTAGTCAATCGAACTTGGATAGGCTGGTTCGGTGTGAATTCTGACGGCAAGTAGTTAAACGGTGTCTCGTACCGGCCAACGTAGGTTTCGCAATTGACGCGCACCGAGACTTCATAAGCGTAATAGCGCGAAGTTAGCGGCGCATCCGACGGGTTGCTACCCCCTATCATCGAATCGGGCGAATAGACTTTATGCTGCTGCACGTGTACCACAGTTCCCTGGACGAACGCACTGGGATGGCCCGGCTCGGCGGCATAGAGAGTCTGTATGACAATCACAAACACGACAATGCAAAAACTTTTTTTCATGATCTCCTCCACGAGATCGGCTGCCAGAACCGCAGGACATGACACGAACCGTGACTCGAACGAATGTTCAAGGCGAGCCTCAGCAATGAGGAGGGGGTCTGACGTAAATGCATTCTTCCGAACGAAGTTCAGTTACGAAAGCAACGAACGGCAACACTGCAGCGGAAAGACGCGGGGGCTCGAGCAAAACGAACTTCGCCGCGGGAGCAGACCAGTGGAAGCCGTCATTCAGTAGATGCTGCCGCTTGGCATCGAGAGACTGAGACGTCGCGCTTTTCGTCCCTTGTGCTTGCTGTGGCGTTACCATGCCGTATCGGGTCGCGACATGAATGGTGAGCGACAGAACGGCGGCAAGAATTAGCGTTCTTCGCCAGAAATCCGAGCCGCGAACGTGAACAGAATGTCTTTCTTTCATTCTGCCACCCCGCTGGGCCCGGCCGCCGTCGGCCTTTTGCCTCTGCCATAGACCAGCAAGTACGCGGCGGGCACAATAAAAATGGTTAAGAGAACTGACGAAGTGAGTCCTCCGATGATGGCGCGGGCCATGGGCGTGTATTGCTCCGCTCCTGTCCCCAATTTGAGCGCCATGGGAATCATGCCAATAATCGTCGCCAGCGATGTCATCAAAATAGGCCGCAGACGGACCCGGCACGCCGTAACAACCGCGTCGGCTGGGGATAATCCTTGGCGCTCCAGATTGTGAGCGAAGTCAACAATCAGAATGCTGTTCGAGTCCGCGATACCCACCAGCATCAACACGCCCATCAGTGACATGACATTCAGCGTGCTGTGGGTGAGTGGGAGAATTATGAGCACGCCGACAAATCCCATCGGGATCGCCAGCATGATCAGGAAGGGATCGATGAAGGATTTGAATTGCGCCGTCAGAATGAGAAATAGCAGCAAGAACGAAATCAAAAAGCCGAGCGCAAAGCTCTTGAATGACGCCTCCATGCCCTGCACCATTCCCCGCAGGTTCACGCGTACGTTGCCGGGGATTTTGGTTTTGGCCAGAATATCGCGTATGGAACTGGTGACTCGGCCCAGATCTTCTCCAGTCGGAGTCACATAAACATCCATCGCTCGCTGGATCTGATAGTGGTCGACTTCGGTCGGAGTTTGAACCTGCCTCACATTCACAACATTGTTGAGCACCGTAATGGGTCTGCCCTGGCCACCGCAAGCCCATGCTGGCTGCGCGCCTCCAGGTGTAGCCGGTCCGGCTGGGCCGCAGCCCATTCCTCCTCCGTTGTTTGGATCTCGCAGCGGAATCTGTCCAAAATCCGCCATGTCGTGAATCGCAGGTTGACCCTTTTCGAAGAACTGCACCGTCAGGTAATAGTCGTTGCCGCTCTTGCGATCGACCCAATAGTTGGGAGCGATCACGTAATTGGAATTGAGCGCAGTGATGACATTGTCTACTACATCTTTTTGTGTAAGGCCCAATTCTCCCGCATGCACCCGATCAACATCGAGGCGTAGCGTCGGGTAATTCATATCCTGCGGAATGTAAACTTGGCCCACCCCACGCAGTTGCCGGATTTGCGTAGCCAAATTTTGAGCAATGCCGTAAATCTGCGTTAAATCGGGGCTGCTCACCTGCACGTCAATCGGCGCCGGCGCCCCAGAGTTCAAGATGGCATCGACCATCGAACCACTGGAAAAGAAAGTGCGAATATCCGGAAACTGTTTCCCCATCCGGCTCTGAACCTGGTCCATGTAGTCGAAACTGCTAAGACGGTGAGGCTCATTTAATTGCACCTGCACTGTTGCCGTGTATGGACCGGCGTTAGTCGTGTACAAAGCGGAAAAATCCGGGACCACGCCAATATTAGACACGATCAGTTTCAGGTCTTTCGGCTCCACGATATGGCGGATCAGGTCTTCCACCTCTGCAATATATTGATCGGTCACCTCGATGCGGGTACCGGTTGGAACCTTCAGGTTGACCGTGAATTGTCCGGCGTCGGTCTTCGGAAACAAAGCCAAACCTAGCAGTGGATAGATTGCCAGGCTGACGAAGAACAAACCACTCAACGCAAGGACGGTCAAACCGGGCCGTTTCAGCGCCCACCTTACCTTGTGTTCGTAGTAGTCCAGTATCTTGTTGAACATCCGGTTGAAGTGGGCGTTGAACCTGTCCATCCAGGATTGGCTCGCGGGTTTTTCAGGCTCCAGTTCGTATCCATGCTCGTGCTCGGTGGCGTGTGGCATGGCCTTCAGGAACCGAGAGCAGAACAACGGGATCACGGTCATAGCCACAACAAATGAGGCAAGCAGCGAAAGGCAGAATGCCAAGGCTAACGCGGAAAAGAGAAACTTCGACACACCATAAAGAAAAACTACAGGGAAAAAATCGACGACATCCACCAGTGTCGCCGCAAGAACGGCGAGGTTCACTTCCGTGCCGCCAACTTCGGCTGCGACCATCGGAACCGCACCCATCTCCAGGTGTCGGTAAATATTCTCCAGTGAGATCACTGAGTTATCGATCACGCGGGAAAACGCCAGAGCCATTCCCCCCAGGATCATCGTGTTGATCGTGCCACCCATCAAAGCCAGCACCACAAACGCAGCCAGCGCGGATATAGGGATGGAGAGCAGTACTGCGGAGGTCGCCCGAAAGCTCCCCAGGAAAATGAGGATCATCAGACTGGTAAGAATCAGTCCGAGAAAACCCTCATGCAACACGGTTTCGATCGCCTCCTTCACATACACAGATTGGTCGAACACGATGCTGGTGGTCATCTGCTTTGGAATGTCATACAGATGTTTGGTCAGTTCGCGAAGCCCGTCGACCACTGCGATGGTGTTGGTATCGCCGCCCTGCTTCATGACCGGGATGTACACGGATTTCTGGCCATCAATGCGTACGACGTTAGTTTGTATCTGGTGCGCGTCTTCCGCCTTCCCGACATCGTTCACCGTGACCCAGGAATGTCCTTTGACCTTCAGCGGAACCTTGCCCAACTGGTCCATGTCGTCGACCAAGCTGTTGGAATAAACGAAGTAATCGTAAGGGCCCATCTTTACGTCGCCAGCCGGCAGGATGAGGTTCGCATCGTTGACCGCACCGACCACGTCCATCGGGCTCAATTGACGGGACAGCAACTTGAAGGGATCGACGTAGACCATGATCTGACGGTAGGTACCGCCGAACACGCCGGGGATTTCGGCGCCGGGCACGACCGCGATCTGGTTGCGAATCTGAAACTGCGCATAGTCGTGAAGCTGAGTTTCGTTGAGACCTTCACCCTTGACGGTGACCAGAGCGACCGGCAAGCTCGACGCGTCAAACTTCAGCACGACCGGAGGCAGAGTACCAGGGGGAAGACGCTTCAGGTCTGCCAGCGCCAAGTTGGAAAGTTCGGTTACATCGGCATCGGCGCTCGTCCCCGGCTGGAAGTAAACGCGAATGATGCTCACGCCCAGCAACGACCGAGACTCCATGTGATCGACGCCAGCAGCCAGCGTAAAGAATCGTTCCAACGGATCGGTGATGTCAGTCTCAATGTCTTCCGGCGGCATGCCGGAATAGAAAGTAGCCACCACCACTTCCGGCAGGTTGATGGGCGGGAATAAATCCACTGGCATACGCGCGATGCTGGTCACGCCGATCACCAGGAGCACCAGGCAAATCACAACAATGAAGTACGGATTGCGAATTGAAAACCCTGGCATAATCGTTATCCAATCGTTCTGCTACTGTGCATTCTGTTCCTGATAGTGCAGGACGGCTGTTGGCTGTGGGTGGACCTTCTGCCCCGGCTTCAGGCCACTGCGATCGCTAACCACGACCTGCTCTCCATCGTTTAGTCCGGACAGAATTTCCGCGTCAGTGGTGGTTTGCAATCCTGCCTGCACAGCACGGTCTTCCAGATCTCCATCGCGATTCACTACAAAAACAGATGTTTTATTGCCTTCGTGGCTTAAAGCCTGCACCGGCACGGTGGGAACGTTGTCTTTTTGGTCCAGCCCAACCTCGGCTTCCGCGTACAAACCTGGCATCAGCTTGCGCTCCGGATTCGCAACATCCACCTCGGTGTGCATGGTGCGAGTATCGGCTCTCACATCCACCGAGAAGCGGGCAACTTTACCTGGAAAAGTCCGGTTCAGGGACGGCACGCGAACATTCACCGGATCCCCGATGCGAATGTAACGAACATAGGACTCGGGAATAGGAATGACCAGCCGAAACAAATCGTCCTGAGACAAGCGAACGATCGGCATTGCCTGCGTGCTCGAACTCGTTCCTGCCTGCACCAGAGTTCCCAGGTTCGCATAGCGTTCTGTCACAACTCCGGAAAACGGCGCCGTGATTTTCGAATAGTCGAATAGAGTCTGGTCGTGAGCAAGTTTTGCTTTTGACGCCGCCAACTGGCTCTCAGCCGCCTCCAGCGCCGCTTTTCCGGCGTCTACCTGAGACGCAGCGGCAAGGTCTTTGCCCTGTGCATCGTCAACTTCCTGCTGCGCCACAATGCCGGGCTGCGTCTCGAAAACCTGATTCAATCGGGTGTATTGAAGGTGCAAGGCATTGTATTGCGCGTTGTAGCGTTGTAGTTCGTGATCCGCGCGGCTGACCTGGTTCATCGCGTTCTTGATCTCCGCTTCATCTTGCGCCAATTGCGCCTGCAATTCCGGAATCTCCAACATAGCCATCGTCTGGCCCACCCTTACGTGTGTCCCATAGTCGACGTCTAGTTTCTGCACGTAGCCGGATTCCTTTGCATAAACATCGATTTCCTGAAAGGGCACCAACTCGGAAGACAAAGTAATTTGCCGGCTCAGCGTTTTCTTGACTACATTCGTCACCCCGACGGTAACTGGCTGAGCACTTGCTTCAACTTTCTCGCTGCGTCCGCTGCACGCTGACAGTCCCAGAGCTAGCAGGACGGTAAGTCCAAGAATCGCGCAACCAACGGCCTTGGATGTTCCTGCGCCTCGGTCTCTCCTGTGAATGTGGTCACGTCGATTCATCTTTATAAGCACCAGCCTTCCCTGGCGTCTCCGCCAGCAATGTTCGACTAACTCGATCCCTTGACCACCTGCCGTAACCTATCCACGGAAAATTCCGGTGAGCGGCAAAAATCGATGACTTCTTTATCTGCTCGCCGCAATCGAGCCGCAACCGCGGGAATTTCTGATGCAATCTGTTTGGGAATTGTCAAAATTCCGTGGCGATCCCCATGCATCAGGTCGCCCGGTTGTACTTCCAGGCCGCCTACATTGACCTTCGATCCAAAATCGAAGATGTGAGCGTAGGCATGGGACACGGCCACACTTCCCGCAAATAAATGCAATCCCGAATCTTTTACCCGCGGCAGTTCCCTGACTGCCCCATTGGTCACATACCCCACACCGCCGAGCGCTCTCAGGATCGCGGCCTGCACGTCGCCAAGAAATGCTCCGACGCCGGGTGGCTCATCGAGATCCTGCAAGACCACAATTCGTGGCTCCTGCACCTGCAGGATACTGTCCCACCAGTCGTGGCGATCATGATGAAAACCCGCGATTGGAGGTTCGCCGGTGCGAAGACGGGCAGTGGCTGCGTATCCCACCAGAGGAGGGAAATCTTCAAAAATGCAGGAGACGCGAGCGTCAGCGAAGCCGGCATTGCGCAGCCTTAGCTGAAAAGTCTCGATCGCGCTCGAGACCGTACACGTGTCTAAACGCCGCAGAGCATCAAGCTCTTCGGCGGGTATTGCAGGCTCAAAGGCCATGCGAATCCTCTCCACTAGCTTTCGATTGCCGCTAACCGTTCACGGTCAATCGTTCTGCCAGATTCCGCCCGCGCGGCCAAAAGCCATGCTGCGGGCGGCGCACTACTCGGTCAAACAAAACCAAAGATGCAAAAAGACTAAAGGAGGATACGTGGTGATGGTGGGGGCCGGTTGTACAGGCTGTCACTGAAAACATGCTTGGGAAGTAGCGGTTCAGCAGGAGCCAACCGTGTTTCGACTACGGTAGGCCCGATGATGCCGAAACTGGCTGCGGGCTCAACCCATCGAGTCGCGTCCCGATCAAGATGCTGCCGCGCAGGCTCGACCGATCGGCGGTCAATACAATTTGTTGTGTGAGAGGGAGCAGTTGACGTCGCCCAAAAGCGAGTCGCAAGGCTGAAGGTCAGCGAGCAAACGGCAACGACAACCAGCACACCACGCCAGCCGCGCTCTCGAACCTCACGATGTAGGAACAATTTCATCCCACCGCTAACTACTGCTTCAGGCGGATTATACATGATCGAACGCGACCACATAGCCGTTACTTCGGTTTCCGCATCTGATTAAGTTGGATACCGAACCACAGTGGTAGGTTGCTCTATGGTTCCGATGCCAAATGGATTGCTCGGCGAGCATGTTGGCAGCAGTATTACACCGGGCTTCCTAGGGAAAGTAACGTTGAAATTGTTGCTTCCGCCATAGGTTAAAGCGCATCATCATCATTCGGACAGAAATTGGTTTCTCATTCCCTGAGAGGAGAAACTTCCATGCGTAAGTTGTGGTTCGTTCTGCTACTTTCAAGCAGCTTGCTCCCGGCGCAAGATGGCAACCCCAGTGCCACCAGCGAGGGCAAATCGAAGACACACAAAGGCGTAGTAACTGTGCAGGGCTGCGTCAGCCGGTTTAGTGGCGACTATATCCTCATGAAGCAGGACCCGGCCGTCAGTTACCAACTTCAGCCTACGGGAAAGATAAAGTTGCGCAAGTATCTGGGGCAGCGAGTAGAAGTCACCGGCAGTGAGGCTCCTACGATGAGCACAAGTTCGGATGCCCTCACAAGGACGGGCTCTGCATCCCCGGTAACGATCATGATCGACTCGGTCAAGAGTATCTCGAAGGAATGCACCGCACGTCCGGCTTCGGAACAGTAAAGAACGTCTATGACGATCCGGGAGCACGGTCTCGATACTCAGCTGCTCGTTTGTTGTTGATGACAGCACTGTCCTGTCACATGTGAAACAGAAGACAGCGACGCGTCTCCCGTTCGACAAACCCGCGCGAAAAGATGGTCGCAGGGGTGATCGTCGGCATCGTAAGAGTTATGCGCGTTGATTTACGCCAACTACCGGAACCTTCGCCTCCACCCATAAAAGAACCACCAGAGGGTCCTGAAAACCCCGACGTTCCGGTGCGAGAGCCCGATCCGGACGAACCATTTCAAATGTCCGCCATGAGATGAACTGTTGCACGAGTCGATCGTTCGACTGGTTTGCCAAAGTACAAAACCGGCGCGTCTCGACTGGTGGTATGTAAGGGCTCCGAAAAATACAGTGTTTACCGGATTGTTCAGGCCGGGTCTAAGCGCTATCTTTTTGTGGGTGAGCTAGGCATG
>Ga0209275_10001254_pt1 | contig 10296 bp, 9 predicted proteins | sample HubBroMetageREF2_FD_188344 | JGI IMG/M metagenome (GOLD analysis project Ga0209275, IMG submission 188344) | Reference soil microbial communities from the Hubbard Brook experimental Forest, New Hampshire, USA - Hubbard Brook CCASE Soil... | ecosystem: Environmental > Terrestrial > Soil >...
GCCTTCTTCGATTCGGCGTTGGATGTAGGCGCGGCTGGGGGCGTGGTGGACGGAGCGTGAGAGCGCGATCGTGTAGATCGCTGTGTTGATTTGGCGGTCGCCTCCGCGGCTGAGGCGGTGACGGACGGTTTTCCCTGATGACGCTGGTTGCGGCGCGGTGCCGTTAGCGCGTGCGAACGCTGCCTCGCTCTTGAAGCGTGCCGGGTTGAACGCGATGAGCTTGGCGGCGCAGATCGGCCCGACGCCGGGTTCGTCCAGGAGTGCGGGTGCGAGCTCGCGGGCGAGCGTGTCGATCTGACGGTTGTATTCCTGGGCTTGCTGGTCGAGGGCACGGGTGCGGTTGGCGATGTCGCGCAGGACCTGGAGAGTGGTGTTTTCTTGCAGGCTGGCGTTTGGGCGTGTCCGCATCCCGGTCAGCCTTTGTGCGAGCTTCGCGCCGTTGCGCGCTGTTCCGACCCGTTCGCGGAGTGGGACTGGTGCGGTGACGTGGAGGGCTTGGAGCTGGTTGTAGAGGCGCGAGCGCTCGCTGACGACGGAGTGGTAAGCAACGAGCAGCATCTGCAGCGCGGCGCGCTTGCCGTGCCCTCTCGGTGTGGAGAGCCCATCATTGGCGAGGACCTTCTTTGCGGCCAGCAGCGCGTCGAGCTGGTCGGACTTCCCGATTCGTCGCTCGCGGCGTTTTGGTCGCTCGACCTCGAACACCGTGATGGCGTTGTCCTGGAGGTATTCGCATAGGCCGGCGCCGTAGCTGCCGGCACCCTCGATCCCGACCCGGACCTCTCCCTCGAGCCCCGTGATCCACGCGAGCAGCTCGCGGTAGCCGGCGAGTGTCGCGGTGATCGTGATCTCGGCGAGGAGCTGCCCGAGAGCGTCGACGGCGACGGCGAGGTGCTGGTGCTTGTGGGTGTCCACGCCCACTGCGATCATCATTTGCGGTCTCCTTTGTTGCTGGTTGGCGCTGGTGATGTGGAGGCCGCCAGACAAAGCCATGTCGAGCAAGCAAGCACGCTTCTATGAAGTCATGGCGGCGTCCGTGGCAGGCGACGGGAGACAAATCCAACGGAGGGCACCCGTGAGGGGCCAGCCGGTTTAATCGAGTCATCCCGTCGTCTGCCACACCCTCAACGGGGCACCGGACGCCACTGCATCGCCCCCGCTTCGCTACGCCCTACGGGCTTCGCTCCGCGACGGCGAGCCCGTAATCCCAGGGCCCCAACAGGCCCAAAAGAAACTACATGGCCGGTTGCCGGCCTTAAGGGTCTATACACGTGTGCGACAGACCAGCTCACACGCCGAAGCAAGAGAAGACCGGCTGGACCCGCCGGACGGCAGCCACGGCTCCCGGCTGGACGCTCAGGCATGGCCCAGACGGCTGACGGCCGACGACGTGATGCTGGCACGCGAGGTCGCCGGCTTGCTGCATGCCCCAGTCTCGACCGTCGAGGACTGGGCACGCCGCGGCATCCTGCCGAGCGTCAAGATCGGCAGACGGAGGCTCTACATCCGCGAGCAAATCGAAGCGGTCCTCACTCAACGCAGTTGACGGTCAGGCGATGATGGCCGCCGGCAAGCCTGGGGAGGTGCCCCACGCGAGGTTCTAAGCGGGGAGCAGCTCGCTCATGAGGTTCGACTTGAAGTAGCTGGAGTGCGTCCGCTTGATCGTCTCCAGCGAGTCCGCGCTGAGAAGCACGACATCGAGATCCCGCCGCACGGCGGCCTCCCGCTCGGCCGCGCCGTAGGCCACCTGTGCAGCCTCGTAGTCGCTGCCGAATGGCTTGACGGTCGTGCGACCAGACGCGACGTTCCGCGTTACTAGGAAGTGCTTGATCTCGTCGGTGGGACTCATTTGGCCTCTCGCTCTAGCCGTTTCGCTAGCCCTATGATCGCAGCTCCGATCGCGCCTGCGGTCAAGAGCTCGGCCGCCGAAAGCTCGCCCTCCTCGACGGCTGCAATCAACGTGGCGACGCTTGCGAACGCAGCGCGCTCTACGTCGGGCCCCTCACCGAACTTGAATTGGACGCCGGTCTGCTGTCCCGCCTCCTCGATCGCGTTGGCCCAAAGATCCTGTCCGCGGGTCCGCACCTGCACCTCGACCGGGAAGCCAGCTCGACGCACGACCAGGTGCAAGGCGCGGTAGCCGTCGTCCTTCGGGCTGGCGACGTAGTCGCGCTCGCGGACGATCGTCCAGGACTTCAGCAGCCTTCGCCGCACGCGATACACGTGGGGCACGCTCGGCACCACCGCGCGCACGCCGCCGATGTCCTGCATCTGCGTGACGTTGCCGCGCTCGCGGTCGAGCTTGCCAATGAGCGTGTCCTGTCGCTTGAGGCGCTGTGTGACCTCTACGCGTCCCTCAACCTCGGCCCCGGCCTTCAACACGTGGTAGCGCAGGTTCGCGGCGACCGTCGACAACGGTCGTGCGTGCAGGCTGCGCCACCACTCCAACGCCTCACGGGCGGCCTCAATGGCAGCTTCATCAGTTGCGCGTAGCGCGCGCTGCGCGCCTTCGACGAGCACCCGCTCGCGCAGCTCCAAGAGGAACACCCCAGCGCGGTTCACCTGCCCCTTGGAGAACCGCGGAGCCGACACACCCCTCGCTCTCTGCTTCACGGAGCAACCCTATCGGCGGCTTCGGGCAAGCTCGACGTGAATGCCGCCGTGAACACCTGCGCCTGCTCAGACGCCGGCCGCGCGTGCAGATAGCGGCTCGTCGTGGCAAGCGCACTGTGTCCCATCGCCTTCTGGATCGTGACTACATCGACGCCACTGGCGGCGAGCAGTGACCCGAACGTATGCCGTAGGTCGTGGAAGCGCAGCGGCCGAACGCCGGCCGCGACCTGCGCGCGCCGGTAGCGACGGCGCAGCGCCGAGTCATCCAGCGTGCGCCCGTAGACGTTGCAGAACACAAGGTCATCCGGTGCCGTGTACCGCTCACGCCGGCTCATGCGCTCGAGCGCGGCGGCAGCCTGGTCGGCCAAAGGAACGCGCCGCACCCGCCCGGACTTCGTGGACGCCTCCACGCGTGCGCTCATCGCGCGAGCGATCGTCAACGCGGACCCCGCGAAATCGACGTCGCGCCAGCGCAAGGCCAACAGCTCGCCGAGACGTAGCCCGGCGTAGGCCGCGACGCGCACAAGCTCGGCGTCCTGCGTGTCATCGACCCGGCGTGCAGCCGTCTCGCCGCTGGTTATCGCGGGACGCGACGGGTCGCGGTGCTCGCCGGCAGCCAACGCGCGAGCGACGGCCTCGACCTCCTCCGGCGTGTAGAACACGAGCGCGTCCGGGTGACGTTCGCGGCGCCGGTCGGCGTCGCTGGTCGGGTTTGCCGGCAGCGCGAACGTGGAGGGTTTGCGGCCGTAGTTGAAGACGGCGGACACCACGCAGCGGTACTTGTTCACCGTGCGAGGAGACGCACCCGACGCGCTCACGGTCGCCAACACGTCCTCGACCTCCCGCGTGGTGATCTTGGATGCCGGCCTATCGCCGAGGCCCGCCATCACGTGCCCCTTGGTCGTGCCGTTCCCGCGCCTGTAGGCCACGCCGGGCTCGGCCAGGATGCTTTCATGGTCGCGTAGCGTCGACGGCTTTGCGCCGCGAACGCTCTTGAGCCAGCCGAGATAGGCGTGGCCGACCTCACGAAACGTCACGCCGCGCGTTCTGCGTTCGTGCTCGATACGGTCGCGGTCAGCAGCTTCGGTCACGTATTCGCCGGCGATCCGGGCGGCGGCCACGATCGCCGTCCTCTCGCTGTAGGAGCCATCTGGCACGCGGCCGCGGCGCGCACGCCAGCCGCCGTTGTCGGGATCGCGCTCAAGCCACGCCGGCCCGATGCGGCGCTTGATCTGGCGCCCGTAGTGGCGGAACTTCGCCTCGTAGAACGGTCGTCCGCCATGCTCGCGGACGATGACGTTGGCGTTCGGTGGCGTGGCCATGCTGCCATCGTACAGGGCGTGGGTACCACTTGGGTACCAGATTCTACGATGATGGCGTGTGGGTACCGCATTGGGTACCAAACCGACTGAATCTCATGTAAGAAAGCCAGTTTGAATCGGCCCAGATTGCCCCAATCTATGCGGCTCGGCGTTAGGCTATCGGTCTACGTAACCGAAGGTCGGGAGTTCGAATCTCTCCGGGCGGTGGCGAAGACGATGCGTTGTCCCGGCGCGGTCGGGGTGTTCCAAACGGACTCGACGTCGCTGAGGGATGTCGAGACGGGATCGACGAGGAGGGCGGGCGTACCCGCGCCTGGGGCGATCAGCTGCTGCCGGTGTTCTGGAGCCAAGACGACATCACGCCGTGGCCCGGCGAAACCGCGACGCTGACGGCCGCCTACGACGCCACGCAGCTCGAAGGCCAATCGTCCGTCTTCAGTGTCGGCGGCTGGAACACGCCAACCGTCGACCTCGCCGCCGGCTGAGCCGACCGTCCTACGCTCTCGCCGCGGCTTCGCGCATCATTGCGAGCGTTTCAGCTTCACCCGCTTCGGCGCCGCCGACACTGAAGTAGATGACGATGTTGCGCACCTGGATGACGGCGAAGCTCGAGTATTCCCTTTCGCCGAAGGAGTTGAATGCGGGTTTGGTGCCCTCCTCGGCGAACTGTCCGATGGCCACTTCGTGCAGGCCGATCTTCGCGTCGATTTTCGCGTCGATTTCGACGGCGCTCGCCGCGGCCGCGCTGTTCGTGTACCAGCCGACGGTGAGCAGCGGAATCAGCGCACCGCGAAAGTATTCTTCTTCTTCGTTGTAGAATATCGGCTGGTGGAATTCTTCGGTTTCCTTCTTGACCACCCTATGCAGGATCACACCTCTGGCCAGGAAGGCACACGTGTAGGAGATGAAGCCCTTCGCGACGCTGCCCGTGACGATCACCGAGAACGGCTCTTGGACGGCTCTTTCGAGTGCCTGACCCGGTCCTGTGGAGAAGCCGGAGACCAGACCCACGCAGCTGCGCGCTCCTAGCGGTGGCTGGCACTTCTTGCGGACGGTCAGGCGGACTTCCGCGCCGGCGCGGCCGCCGCTGATGGCGAGGTCTCCGCGATCGAAGATCGGGTAGTGCTCGGGGCTCATGCTCGGACAGTTGCAGTCGCTCTCACTGGCCGAACACAGCGTGATCGTGCCTTCGATGACCGTGTCGACGCTGCCGCCGGTCGAGCGCAGGCTGGCGGTGCCCTTCACGACCTCCACTTCGAGCAGCGGCTGGGATTTCGACATGCCCAGCAGCGACAGGTGTTGGACGCTGACCGTGTAGGCCTTCGCCCGCAGCGGGGCGTGACCGCTGCGGCCGACTGCGACGCTCGGGATCGAATATCGGGCGCCGAGGTCGATCGGCTCCTCGGCTCGCGGCGCCCAGGGAAACCCGGGCGGGTCTTCCAGGAAGTACACCGACGCTTGCGACGCCAGGAAGCTCTTTTCATTGGCGCCCACGGCCGCCAGATAGGACGCTACGTTGCTCTGCGCCGCGAAGATGGCCGGCATCCGGGTCCAGGGCGAGACGCCGTTGGCCTTAATGTTGTCGAAGAAGCCGACGCCGTCATAGGTGCGCTGGAACAGCGGCGTGGCGGGAGTTCGGTAGTAGTAACCACGTTCACCCGCGGCGAGCCGCGCGCCGAAATACAGTTCCGATTCGGCCCACACGGCTGCACCCTCGATGAGCCAATCCGATTCCTTTATCTCGCGGTGGAAGTTTGCCCGGCTGCCGGCCATGACCGCCTCGAAGATGTGGAACACCTCGTGCGCGACCGTCGCTGGGAACTCCCCGTGGAGGTGGGGGGCCACGGCGAATTCGATTAGGCAGTAGACGAGCGCGCCGCCTGCGGTGTACCTGCAGTCGGTGTCCGCGGCGGCTTCTTTGACTCCGTCGGTTCTGCCGGTGACCGGAAGCGTGTTGCGGGTCGACTGTTTGATCTGGATGAATCCGGCCGCCGGGGATGGCAGCGCGACGCCCAGCTTCCCGGCCTCGGCCTGGGCCTCGATGTCAACGAGCCTGCGGTCTTCCGCCAGATAGGCGGCCGTGGGGATCGCGAGCGCCCGGGCGACGCCGACGCTCAACGCGAGGATGGGCATCAGAACCGACACGACCAGCGCAGCGGTCAAGCGCCTGCCGCCGCTGGTGCCACGATTGCCGTCGCGCCCCCTCACGGCGCTGAACCTTACAGTCAGTCTCGACTGCGCCGGTGCAGGCCCGTTCCAGCGGCGAGGCAGATCCGCCGCACGCTCGGAATGGCGGCTGATCACCGCGACTCACAACCTGCTCAAGCTCCACAAGTACCACCTGGCCGCACAGGCAGCCTGAAACGGCCCCTGGGCCGCACCGACACCCGACCAGGCGCGCAGACCCCGATCTCTACGAGCACCACCACGGTCGCCGCTGGCGCACTGCTCGGGCAATCGCGCGAGCTCGTCGAGCGGTTTGGGAGATGATGTGCTGGTGCGGACGGTCACGCTCATAGATGCCCCCACGAGCGCCGGCGCGTATGCGCCCGGCCAAGAGGACGGTCCCCGCGCGCTGCTCGACGCGGGCCTGCGCGAGGGACTGGAAGCGGTGGGCGTCACGGTGCACATTGGCGGGCAGGCGAGCCCATTTCGATGGCGGCCAGACCCCGAGAGCCCGCGGGCCGCGAACGCCGGCGCGGTCATCGATCGCGCCAGCCAAGTCGCCTCGCTGGTGCGATCAGCTCAAGCCGGGGACACGATTCTGGTCCTCGGAGGAGATTGCACCGTTGGTGTCGGCACCGTCGCCGGACTACTGGACCGCAGCGCGCGGCTGGGCCTCGTCTACGTCGATCGGCACGCTGATCTCAACGTGCCCGGCAGTACAGTCGACGGCGCCTTGGACTGGATGGGGGTGGCGCACATGCTCGACATCGACGGCGCCGTCGATGGACTCGCCGCGCTCGCCGGTCAGCGTCCGATGCTGAGCGCCGAGCAGATCAGCTTCCTCGGGCTCGGCCCGCACACGGACTTTGAGGCCGAGGTGATCGCCGAACGCAGATTGCCTGTAGTCGACGTGCGGAGCGCCGCCTCTGATCCGCTAGGCAGTGCCCGAACCGCCCTCTCTCCGCTCGCCGCCTGTGACAGTTTGGCCGTCCACTTCGACGTCGACCTCGTCGACTTCCTCGACGCGCCGCTGGCGGAGAACACGGATCGCGGCACTGCCCCATCGCTGCTTGCATGCGGCGAGATACTGAGCGCTCTGCTCCGCGACGAACGTGCGCGTGCGCTCACGGTAACCGAGTTCAACCCGCACCACGGATCCCAGGACGGGGGTACCACCCAGCGCCTCCTGCAGGTCCTGATCAAGGTCCTTGGCGAATCCGAGTGCTCGGTGTCGTCGGCGCGGAGCTGAGGCTCTGAACCGCGGTCGCGATCGTCGCCGGATGGTCGTACGGCTGCATGTGCCCGCCGTAGACCATCACCAGGCGGGCGTTCGGCAGCTCAGCCGCGAGACGGCGCCCGTAGGCCGGCTTGACCAGCTCGTCCTCTTCACCCTGAACTACCACAGCAGGCGCCTGGATTTCGCTGAGGTGCTTGTCCACATGGGCAATCACACCATCTGCAGCAAGCGTCTCGCCCGCCCACGCCTCTAGGTTGCCGTGGGTCATGTTGATCGCCAGCAGGCGCCGGCGGTGCGCCGGGACCACAGGCAGCGGATGGAACGCTTCGCTGTCACCCATGTTTACCGACAGTGTCATCAGCAGTTGCCCGAACGTTGCGTTGGCAAACTGCCTGATTACCGGCAGCTGTAGGAACTTCACCGCGTGTGCCTGTGCGTCCTCGAAGTCCCCCGTATGCTCACCAGCCGCTGCCGCATCCACCAGCACCAGGCCGCGGACATCGCTCGGGTAACGCTCTGCGAACCCCAGCGAGATCGTCCCGCCGTAGGAATGGCCCACAAGGATCGGCCGTGTGACGTCGAGCTTCGCCAGCAGTTCGTGAATCGCTTCCAGCTGACGGTTGAACGGCACGTAGCCGCCGCTGGAATAGCCAAAGCCGGGACGGTCGATCGCGATCGTGCGATGACCCGCCAGGAGCGGCGTCACGTATTCCCAGTCCTCCGCTGTTCCCGGCAAGCCATGAATCAGAACGACTGGTGTGCCCGCTCCAGGATGTTCGATGTAGTGGATCCGCAGCTTGCCGAGTTGAATGAACGAGCCGATCGGCTTGGGCTCCGCAGGTAGGCGCCCGTAGGTCCAGTTCAGGACGACCACCACGACCGCCAACGCGGCAACGACGGCCAGCAGCAGCCTCCGGATCGAAATGCCTCCGCGCACGATGCGAAGCGTAACCGCTGCTGCGTTCGACTCAAATGCCTTGTGTGGCGCCCTTCGTCCTGACGCCGCGGGTGTGAGCGGCTGCATGTCGCATGAGGTAGGGGACGATTTGGCGGTGGAGGATCGACACGGGCGGCCAGATGACTGCCGCTATCGGCCGGTCGTAGCGCACCAGCGTCGACTGCGTTAGGCGTGACCCCTCGGTCTGGAACACGAGGCGAGATGTAAGGAGCCAAGACCGCGCTTCGAGCGTGAGCGAGTTGGTCCCCCGTTCGACGATCGCCCAGCCGAGAACGTGCTGGGGTGACCGCCGCGGGCCAAATCTCAGGCCGAGGCCAAACCTGAAGCCGGCCACCAGAAACCAGCGCATCGGCGTTGGGGCACCTTCGAACACCGCGCGAGCCCACTGCTCGGGGGAACGGTCGTCTCCCCTGGCGTCTTCAGCCTCGAACGAGTCCGTGTAGTCGTAGTTTTCCACGGAGCCGCTATTCAACATGTGTATAGCAAGGCTACCCACTCGTTATATATGTGTCAACTAGCGCGAGGCAAGCTGCGCTGAGGAGGAACGCTGGACGCGTGAGCACCGGCGCCCGTGCCAGCGTCGATCAGCCGTGGCTGTTTGGATAGGTGCGGCTGCCGGCCACCCAAGTTGCGCTTATGGCGATGTCTGCCAGGCGTGCAGGGTCGTGTGCGACTGGATCGTCTGAGAGGTGGACGAAGTCCGCCTGCTTACCTGGCGTGATCGAGCCTGCCTCCTGCTCGCAGCCCAAAGCGCGGGCCGAGCCGAGCGTGTACGCGTGGAGCATCAGCTCCACGTCGACCGCCTCCTCGCCTGCCAGCGTTGCGCCGCCGGCGGTCCGACGAGTCACGGCGGCGCTGATCGCCGCAAGCACGTCTGGTTGGGTGACGGGGTAGTCCGAGCTGCCTGCGAGCTCCACGCCGGCTTCGCTGAGCGAGCGCAGCGGCATCGTGTGGATCGACGGAGGTAGGGGGGTTAGCAGCATGTCATCGCCGGCGCTGACGATGAACCCAGGCTGCACCACGGCGATCGCGCCAATGCTGGCGATCCGCGCGGGCTGGTCCGCATTGGCGAACACGACGTGCTCCAAACGCGGATGCCCCGGCGCTGTCGCGAGCCGGCGCTCGTAGCGCTCGAGTGCGCTCAGCGCAAGGTCGATCGCCTCGTTGCCGATCGCGTGTAGGGCGATCTGGAACCCCCGCTCGGCGCCGCGCTCGACTGCGCTGGCGAGGGCATCTCGGTGCCAGAAGCGCATCCCGGCGTGTAGATGCAGGTCGCGGCCGAGCTGCGGACGGCCGCTGCGCGACGCTGCGCGCAATACCGCCAGTCCATGGCCACTGAGCAAGTTCTTCAGCAGCGCGCTTGCTACCCATGCCGCCTGTCCACCGGAGAGGCACACCGCACAGCGATGACCGCCATCGACGAACAGCTTCGCTGGGCCGACCGGCGCTCGCGAAGGGCCCTCCCCGGTTGCAGGCCCGTCGAAGCGTGGCAGGAGCAGCGAAGTCGACGCGACAGGCATCGAGTGGACCGTTATCGGCAGGCGATTTTCCTCGGCTGCGCGACGGTACAGACGCTCCACCGAAGGAGCGACAGCGGCATCGCCCACACGGGTGATGCCAAGTGCAAGCAGGTCGCGTGCGTGCGCTTCGCAGGCCGTCAGCCACACCTCGGGTCCGTCGGCAAGCAGCTGTTCGCGGAACGCCGCCTCAGCCATGAAAGCGGCTGCCTCCGATACCTCGCCAGTGGGTCGTCCGCGACGATCGCGCATGAGAACACCGTTCGCTGGATCCGGCGAGCTGGCGGTCCATCCCATCGCGTCCAGCCCAGCGTGGTTCAGCGCACCGTCGTGGCCGCTGGCGGCCTGTACGAACAATGGGCGTCCGGGACAGCATTGCTCGAGCTCCTCGGCGCTCGGGGCACGTCGCTCGCGCACGTCGCCTGCCTCGTATCCGCAGAGATAAACCCAGCCCGGCGGCTTCGCTGCGACAGCGTCCCTGATTGC
>Ga0209275_10001256_pt1 | contig 10295 bp, 8 predicted proteins | sample HubBroMetageREF2_FD_188344 | JGI IMG/M metagenome (GOLD analysis project Ga0209275, IMG submission 188344) | Reference soil microbial communities from the Hubbard Brook experimental Forest, New Hampshire, USA - Hubbard Brook CCASE Soil... | ecosystem: Environmental > Terrestrial > Soil >...
GGAGCGAAAACTGTCGTAGCCGCGGCGAAAGCATTCCAAACGGTCGGCGAGAGGACCGGTTCCCAGGTCAGGGCCACCACTCACTACCAGTCGGGTGGGCTCGCCCCCGGTATGGGAGTCGATGACCCGAACTCGATGGCAGTCTTTGCTCTTACCCTTCATTTTCCTAGGTTCCGCCTTCCATAGCGATAATGCGTGCTGAAAAGGGCACGCTGGGCCCCGGGCGTGCGCGCCGCGATCTTCATCGGCTTTACGACTACGGGGCGGTGCAGCACAGTTTCGAGCAAATGGCGCTCGGCAGCGATAGTTCGGGAGGATGGTCCGAGCGGCGAATAGCCTTCGGCGGCTATCACTAGAGCTTCGTTCCTGGCTAAGCCTGCGGCGTGCTTGCGCAGGAATCCGTTGCTCGGTTTCTTGCGATCGGCTTTTGTCTGAGTGCCTTGCCCGTGAGGATCTTCAATCTGAATGCGGCAAATGCGGCTGTCATGGCCGGAGTCCAACGCGTTGGCCAGGCGCAGAATAGCGGCGAGCTGGATGGTTACCTTCTGCTCGTCAGGGAGAAGGTCGCGTAGATCTTTGTGCTTTTTAGTGGGCAGCGTTCCGCAATGGAAACGAGCGACGATGGCGGCGCGTTTCAGGTCCGCGGGATTCCAACCTAGCGGGTTGCCATAACCGCGAATCATGTCGAACGAGGTTTTGTGATGTCCTTTCTCGCCTTTGAATTTGCCTACATCATGCAATAGGGCAGCGGCGAGCAGGCTGGATCGGGTAGAGGCGCCATCCAGTGCAGGCTGCCAGCCGGAGGCTAGAAGGCCGTCGTAGAGCTGAACGGCGAGGCCGGCCACGCGCTCAGAATGTGCAAAGTCAGGATCGAGTCCATTCGCCCAGAGCTTCATGCGGCGGGTTGCCAGCGCTTGAACTTGCTTGCCTTGCGGCAGCGCGTCGCGCCAGACTTGCCAGGGAGAGTCGGCGCCAGTCATCTTCTTGCGGTAGCGCTCGATACGCTGGTTGCGCTCGCGGAGAATTCGTTCATGCCAGCGCCGGCGCAACTCCGCATCGGGGAAAATCTGGCAGGAGACTGCCGTAGCCCAGAGCACGTCGAGGTCATGGACCTCGCCCAGCAGGTCCTGCATTTCTTTTAGATCGTTACTCCAGGCCTTGTGCTCCGCCGGAAGGAAATTCTCAACAGTGTAGCGAAAGCGCTTGATGCCGATGCGTAGGCTGTGAAAGGCCGTCTGGGAGCGGTTGCGCAGGGCGCGACTATGGAGTTCGCGGGCTTCGGTCCAGCGCTCCAGAGCCAGATGCTTGAACAGCGCACTGCCCAGCCGGACTCGGGCAGCGCGCGCGGGAAGAGAGCGGCTCCACTGGCGCCATCGTTTAAGGTCGAACTCTTCGAGAGCGGCGTGGGCTTCCAGCTTTTGTTCTGCCTCGCGCGCGGCGAGGATTTTGAGCAGGGCTTGGGCTGCTGGATCGGCGGCTGCTTGCCCGTCTGAGTCTTGAATGGACTCCAGCTTCGGATCAGCTGGAGGCATAGCGGGCAAGAGTGCCCGCTCCACACTTGCTTGGACCAGGCCCAGCCTTTCGATCCATTCCATCATTACCTGGATATCGCGTAAGGCACCGAGGCGCTGAAACAGGCGCTTGCCCGCCTTTCTCATGGCCTTCCAGTTGGGGTCGGGATCGAGTGCATTCAAGCCGTCGGCCAGGGAACGGCAGCGGCGCAAAGAGACGCGCAGGTCGTGAACGGGATCCGGGCTGAAATCGGAGGCGACGTGCTCGCATTCCTCTGACACACGCAACATCCAGTAGCGCAGACCGGTCGTTTTCTTGGCACGCGTGCTGTGAGTGGTTGAGGGAAACACTAAGGTTCCGGGGTAGTGTGGATGCCTGCCTTACGTCTCTTGCCAATTCTGCCCGTTACCTCCGTAACGTGCAACCCCTTACCTGTTGGATTTAACCTTTTTATTGCCTATAGCTACTTGAGCCAGAACTGCGGGTTGAGGGGTGTTCTATCAGCGACGCTACGACATTTCATGCAAACCGTGCGGCATCCGCGCGCGCTTTCGTTCATAGCCTGAACATTCTGATCAAGTACGCGCGCATGTATGGACCTGATCACAAGCGCACGGAAGCGCAGTTCGAGACCGCCTGGAACGAATTGCAGCATGGCCTGCCCGCAGCCGGAGAGGGCGGCTTCCTGTTGGGCGTTTCCGACAACAAGCTGCTGCTGGATGGAGTTCCGCTCGAAGCCGGACAGACCGAACGGAGCTTTGGTCAGCTTTTGAGCACAGCCGGCCTGGCCAGTTTGCACTTCTCAAAGGACGTAACCATCGAAGACTTTGCCCGTCTGGTGCGGGCCTTCACCGTGGCCGGATCCAAAGCCCAGGATGTGGCCAAACAGATCAAGGAAGCTCTAGGCGGCGGAAGCAAACAGAGCACGATCAAGATCAATGAGGTGAAATTTGTAGCGGCCGACCCGCTGACCGGCGATATCAGCGTGGCGGCACAGATCGCGGCACAAACTCTGGGTCCGGAATTCAAGCAATGGCTGAACGATCCGCAGAAGCTGCTGCAACTGATCGCGGCGGCTGAAGGCGCCAACGCAGGAGGCGGCGGAGGTCAGGCAGGCGGCACTGTCGTTCCGTTCGGAAGCCTTCCGAACGCTTCGGGCCATTGGGTTGCCGGGCCGGCGACCGGCGCCGCTGCGACGGGAACGGGGACCGCTCCGGCCTGGGAAGGCGGCGTCGTTCCGCTGCAGGAAGCCGAAGTGATTCAGGCCATCCGTCTGCTGACTCGATTTGGTCAAGTGCAGGACGATCCTAATGCCAATCCGGAGGCTCTGCAGAAAGAGCTGACCGAAGTCGACCCGAACACTCGGCTGAACCTGCAGCAGCTGCTGGGAAGCCTGGCAGCCAAGGCGACGAGTAAGCAGGAAGAAGACACGCCGCTGCTGATGAAGGCCGCCGAGCATATGGCAATCCGCTTCGCGCTCGAGCGCTATTCCAAAGGCGAAGTGAAGGTCAATGCCGTGCACCAGATGATGGAGCACATGAGCCGGCAGATGGACTCCTTACGCCAGATTCTCAAGCTGCAAGAAGAGAAGATGAACAAGGCGGGCATCCTGGTGGAGTCGCACGCCGACATCCTGGACCGGATGTTCTGGGCAGAAGTGCCGGAATCGGGGAAGAAGACAGTACTGCTCTCCAATGAAGCTCCGTGCGTGCCGCCGCGCAACCTGCGCCAGTTTGTGGAAGTGCTGCTAGACCGCGACGACAAGCAGAGCGCAGCCGAGATTCTGAATAACTATTCTGCTTGCCTGGTAAGCAAGGAGCAAGAACCTCGGCGCAAGACGGCAATCGGATTAAGCCAACTGGCCGACCTTTATTCCCGGCTGGGTGGTGAAGCCATGGGCACGGCCATCCACAAGGTAAGCGAGCAGTTGTGTGTGGAGAAGGACCCTGAACTACAAAGCTTGCTAAGCGCGGCCTTTGTGCGCCTGAGCCAGGAGGCCAGCGAAGCCAAGAATTACCAGGCAGTGAACGAAGTGTGCGCCGGCATGGAGATGCTGCTGCAGCAACGTCCGGTAATGGTGAACGACTTGCGCCCGCGCGTGGGCGTGGAAAACCGGATTCCAGAGTTCATTGAAGAAGCGTTGCGCCATGAGCCGGTACCCGCAGACCTCTTACTGGTCTTGCAGCGCACTTGCCAGTCCGGGGCGGAACATCTGGCCGACCGGTTCTTCCGCTGCATGCGGCGCGACGAGTGCGACCGCATGGTCGAACTGGTGAAGGAGATGGGAAGTCCGGCTTTGACGCAACTGCGGGAGATCCTCCGCACCGGACAGTCGCGACAGGCCTCGGCAGTGGTGGGACTGATGAGCCGTCTGGATGTCAGCACTTTGCTTGAGTTGTTGCCGATCCGCTTGCCCGAATGGAACCGCTTCTATCACGACATCGTGGTTCGCCAGATCGCGTACGGAGCCGCTCCGGACCGTGGGCGAACACTGCTGGAACTTGCGGAAGTGCTGGATGCGGTGGTACTGCCGGAGTCGATCGATGAGATCGGAATGAGCGGCGATATCACGGCGGCCCCTCCATTGATCGCCATGGCCAAGCCGGGCGAATCGGCTTCACGTTCGCCATTTGTGCAACTGAAAGCCATCGAGTCCCTGGGGCGGCTGCGGGATCCCGAGGCCGTGGCACTGCTGCGCGAGATCGTGGAGGCGAAGAAGACTTTTGGATGGGTTCATCACCGCGAGCTGCGGATTGCGGCAGCGCAGTCACTCTCAAAGACTGACCCCCGCTACAGTGCTCAGATTCTTTCCGATAGCAGCATCGAGCCGGCAGAACTGGCAATTGCGCCTCTGGATACGGCTCCGGCATGCCCGTGGGTGCGGCAGCGCCGCTATGAACGGATGGTGCTGGCGCGTACGATCAGCGCCACGATCGGCAGTTCGTGGGGAAAATCGAAGATTCTGATCCGCGAGTTGAGCCTGGGCGGCGGCATGGGCACAAAAGAAGATAATCTGCGCATTGGCAGCGAGGCCGATCTGGAAATTTCGCTGGGCATGCGGTCGAAGATTCGCGCGCATGTCTTGCTGCGCCGGGCGCGCGTGAACGAAGTTGGATTCGAGATCGTCAATACCGACCTGGAAAGCCGCTACCGCCTGCGCCGGGTGCTGGTGGAGGCGATGAGCCGCACTGCGCAGAATAAGGACCAGCAGTGGAGCGGGGAGCGGAAAACCTAGACCGCATCATCCTTTCAGGAAGAAAAGCCTCTGCTCGCCAGCGCGGGCAGAGGCGTCTTGCTTTCAGCGGCCGTATTTTTCACTTCACCTTCAGGAAGATGATCGCCAAAGTGTAGAGCGCGAGCGACTCGATCAGCACCAATCCCAGCAGTAAGGCGAACTGGATACCCGGACGTGCCGCAGGATTTCGCGCCAGGGCCTCGGCCGCAGCAGCGGTGGCTTTGCCTTGGGCGAGACCGCAAACGGCAGAAGCGATCGCCATCGAAAATCCGGCAGTGATGGCGACCCAGTTGGTTTCGCTGGCTCCGCCGCCTTGAGCGAAGGCAGGCACTGCGAAGCAAAGAACGGACAGGGTCATGAACAAATTGCTAAGTTTACGCATTGTTTTCTCTCCTCGTATCAATTGCCGCCAGTGGGTGGTTGACGTCATTCCGTGCAGACGCCCTCACGCTGAACGGTGGTTCTTCAAGAACTGCCTTTAGTGCTCTTCGGCTACTGCTCCAGCCACGTAAATGATCGCCAGCAGCATGAAGACGTAGGCTTGCAAAAGCGCGACCACGACGTGGAGGCCGCTGAAAATAACGGGCACACCGATGGGAATCATGGAAAAGAAGACCAACGTAATTAGGTCGCCGGCAAATATGTTCGCCCAAAGCCGAACCGTAAGCGAAAGCAGACGAGCTACGTGGCTGACAATTTCAATCGGAAGCATCAACGCCGCCAAAAAAATACGGGCGACCAGCGGCATGCCTTCCATCGGGGGACCGAAGAAATGCAGAAGGTATTTAATACCGGAGTGCTTGAATCCCTGAGTGTGGTAGTAAACGAAAGCGCAAATTGCGCATCCCAGGGGCACGACCGGAACCCCAGTGGGTGATTCGAAACCCGGAATCAACCCCAGCAGGTTACAAAGGAGGATAAAGATGAACAGGATCGCGAAGAAGGAAATGTATGGTTCGGTGTGGTGTCCGATGATTTCCCGGCTTTGGTCGACGACAAAGCCTTCGAGACTCTCGAAAGTGTGCTGCAAGCCGTTCGGCGAGTCTACCGACAGGCGTGACCGCAGCAGTAAGAAAATCGCGACCAAAAAGAAGAGGACGATCAGCTCCATGGCCAGCGAATTCGGGATGGGCGCCTGGGGATGCTTGGGCTCGATATGTAGAGCCCGTAAGAACCCGGTGACGGGACCTGCGAGCACGCGGTTCAGAATCTCAGTAAACCAGAGTTGTTCCGGCATATGCGACTTCGCGCCAAATCCCCAATTATCTTCGCTGCTCTGAACACGAAACTGCTCAGCTCCTTCGAATTGCTACATAACTCTCATAAGCAGCTTCGCAAGCGATGGCCCCGACGGGCAAGAACAAACCCACAAGGAGGCCCCGGAGGCCCGCTGGAAAACTGGTTAATATACCATACGCGGCGGCGCCCATCAAAACATAACGCAGCAGGAAGCGAGCGACGATCCCGCTCCCAGACTGCGGCTTACCGGCATCGGTTACGCGATCAGCCAAGCCATTCACAGCGCTTTTGAGCCAGTGGAAGTTGATAAAGGCGATGGCGCCTCCGCCGAGAAAACCGAGAGCGGACGACCGCCCGAATTTCCATCCGGCCGCAGCAGTCAGTACCAGTCCAAGACCCATCATGAACCGGGGAATCCGTTCCGCAGCGCCGGAGTAGAAGGCGTCGCCGGGACCGGGCACTACACTCGCGGGATTGCCAGAGTTTGAGTTCTCGAACGCCATGCCGCTAAGAGATATGCTACGCGAGTTAGCGGCATTGCGGGCATCCTCTATTTTGTGTCGCGCTGGATCGTACGGATGACTTCGAGAAGGCCCGCCGCCGTGCCCAGGAACAGTCCAACGATGCTTATCCAGGATGTCTGCAACCAGTGGTCGAGCGCTGAACCGAGCAGCCAGCCCGCCACCGTCGCCGATGGCAACACCAGTGCCAGTTGGCTATAACGGCCGACCTGAACCCAGATGTTGTTCCTGCCTGAGTCCGAGCGCTCAGGCGGCGGATCGGCAGGAGGAATGGGCATAATGGCTCGCACACGATCCGGAGTCTAACGCATCAGCTTCGCTACCGTGGGATTCTGTGCCATCCCCAGCGACCAGTTCACCAGATGGATGAAGCGCTCCGGCATGATTCCGATAAAGAGCGTGGCGAACGCAGCCACGGCGAGCCCGGCCCTCATGCTCCAGCTTACCGGCAATACTCCCCGCTCTTCGGGCTGGCCCATGAACATGGCGTTGGCCATCTTCAAGTAGTAATACAGGCCGAAGACCGAATAGAGGACGCCCAGAGATGCCAGCGCGTAGTGTCCAGTTTCCATGAGGCTTAGGAAGATGAAGTACTTGCCATAGAAACCGGCCAGGGGCGGAATGCCGGCGAGTGAAAGCAGAAAGATCAGCATCAGCACGGCTTCGACGGGAGCGCGCGAGTACAGGCCGTTCAGATCATCAAGTTCGTCGCCGATGACGTTGCGATGGCGCAGCGAAGTGATCACGCCGAAAGCGCCGAGGTTCATGAAGGTATAGACCAGCAGGTAGATCAGAATGCCTTTGATGCCATCCGGACTGAGCTGCGTGAGAGTTCCCGCGATCAAGCCGAGCAGCATGTAGCCAACGTGCGCAATGGACGAGTAGGCGAGCAGGCGCTTTGTATTGGTCTGGGTGAGGGCAGCGAAGTTCGCGCCGGTCATGGTAGCGATGGAGACGAAGACCAGCACCGGAACCCAGGTAGCGCGCATGGCGAGAAGTCCGCCCGGAACAAACGGGCTGCCAATGCTGCCGATCAGGATACGCAGCAGCATCGCCCATCCTGCGGCCTTGACGGCGACCGACATGAATCCAGTGATGCAGGTTGGCGCGCCTTCGTAAGCGTCCGGCGCCCACTGGTGGAATGGGATCGCGGCAATCTTGAACAGAAGGCCGGTAATTGTGGTCAGCAAAGCAACAATCGCGACCGGATTATGCGGATCTCTCACCAGAAGCCGGGAGAGCTGGTTGCCGATGACACCCAGGTTGGTGCTTCCGGTAAGTCCATACAGCAGCGACAACCCGTAGGCAAAAATGCCGGACGAAAACGCTCCGAGTAATAGATATTTCAGCGCGGCTTCGTTGGAGCGCCGGTCGCGGCGCAGAAATCCCACCAGAACGTAGGTGGAAATCGCCATCAGTTCCAGGCCGATGAAGATCAGCACAATGTCGAACCCGGCTGCGATGCTCATCATCCCAACAACCGAGAGCAACATCAGGGTGTAATACTCGCCATGGTTTTCATGCTCGGTCTTCATGTAGCGCATCGACATGAGGATCGAGATGGCCGTGCCCCCAAGAAACAGATAAAAGAAATAGATCGAAAAGCGGTCAACCATCACGGTCCCCGCGAAACCTGACACGCGAGGGAGGCCGCTGGCCTGCATCCAGGCCTGGATGTTATACACAGCCTTTGCAGCGAACAGCACGCCGATCAAAGCTGTAACCGCATTGACCCACTTCTCCTCCGCCGACAGCATGAGATCGATCAGCAGGATGCCGAGAGCAAACAGCGTGAGCAGAGTGATGGGGAGGGCCAGCAGATAATCGTTCAAGCCGAATTGTGGAGCCAGGCCCACTAGTTCTTCCCCCCATTTGATTGCGGCGGCTCGAATGCCGGCTGAATCGAGGCGTTCACCGGTCCTCCCGCCTGCGGGGTTCGCACGTTCTGCACGATTTGATTCACAGGCTGCTCAAGAATCTTGAAAAACGGCTTGGGATAGAGGCCGATCCAGAAGGCCATGATGAGCAGCGGCACAAACGTCAGCACTTCACGCGGCGTCAGATCGTGCAGGTTTTCGTTCTTCGGATTCGTGACCGTGCCAAAGAAGACGCGCTGGTAGAGCCACAACAAGTACGCCGCGGCGAGAACGACTCCCGGCACGGCCCACGCGCCCCAGCGCCAGTTCTCCATGAACGCACCCTGCAGAATAGTAAATTCGCCGACGAAGCCGTTGAGCAGCGGCAGCCCCATCGAGGAGAGGAACATGATCATCGTAATCGTCGCGTAGACCGGCATCACGTTTGAGATGCCACCGTACTCGGCGATCTCGCGCGTGTGGCGTCGTTCGTAAAGAATGCCGACAATCAAGAACAGCGCGCCGGTCGAAATGCCGTGATTGATCTGCTGCAACACTGATCCGCTCAGGCCTGCGGAGTTCAGCGCGAAGATGCCCAGAGTACAGAAGCCGAGATGGCTGACTGAAGAATAGGCGACCAGCTTCTTCATGTCCTTCTGCATCAGCGAGACGAGCGCGCCGTAGATGATCGCGATGATGGAGAGCGTGATCATCCAGCCGCGAACTTTGGTGTGCATCAGCACATCGGGGAAAAACGGCAGCGAGAAGCGGATGAAGCCGTACGTTCCCATCTTCAGCAGAACGCCCGCCAGGATGACCGAGCCGGCCGTCGGCGCTTCCACGTGCGCGTCGGGCAGCCAGGTGTGGAAGGGAAACATCGGCACCTTGATGGCGAAAGCAAAGAAAAAGGCAAAGAACAGCAGCGTGGCGATGGTGGGGCCGTAGGCCGGGTCGGAATAAATCTTCGGCGCGGTTTCGTACAGTGCCGTGAGGCTGAATGTATAGATTCCAGTCAGGGCATGGTGATGGAAATAGAGGAACAGGATGCCAAGCAACATCAGCACCGAGCCGGCCAGAGTGTAAAGGAAGAACTTGATGGCGGCGTATAGCTTGCGCGGGCCGCCCCAGATGCCGATCAGCAGGTACATCGGGACGAGCATGGCCTCCCAGAAAACGAAGAAGAGGAAGAAATCGAGCGCCATGAAGACGCCGAGCATGCCAGTCTGAAGAATCAGGAACCAGATGTAGTATTCCTTGACGCGATTCTCGATCGCGGTCCACGAAGAAAGGATCGAAATCCACCCGAGCAGCGTGGTGAGCATGATCAGCAGGAAGGAAATGCCGTCGATGCCGATCACGTAGCCCGCACCGATGGAGGGGATCCAGTTGTTCGGCGTGCCCTCGATGAACTTGAAGCGGTCAGCGCTCTGCATCTGAGCCCAGAACATCGGCACCAGCGGCAGCGAGACCAGAAAGCCGCCGAGCGCGAAGAAGTTCGCGATCCAGCGAATGGCGTCCTTGCTCTCTTTAGGGACAAACAGGAGCACCAGAGCGCCAACCAGCGGCGTAAAGAGGATGATCGAGAGTATATGGTTTTGCATGAAGGTTCTCAGTTGTAGCGCCAGCGGCGCGACGACCCTAGTGGTACACGTAATAGAACACGAAACCTACCAAGCCCGCGGTCATCACCAGCGCGTACCACTGGACCAGACCCCACTCGAACAAACGTGCCGGATAAGACAGCATGCGCGCGAGAATCGCCGGACCGTTGACGCCGATTCCGTCGATGATCCATTTGTCCCACCAACTGGAAATCGTCGCCGTCAGGCGCGTGATCCAGCCGGCGGCGTTGACCGCACCATCCACCACATTCGTGTCAAACCACGCGGACGCTTCGCCCAACCCCAGCACGCCGAGGCGGACATCTCCCAG
>Ga0209275_10001259_pt1 | contig 10280 bp, 10 predicted proteins | sample HubBroMetageREF2_FD_188344 | JGI IMG/M metagenome (GOLD analysis project Ga0209275, IMG submission 188344) | Reference soil microbial communities from the Hubbard Brook experimental Forest, New Hampshire, USA - Hubbard Brook CCASE Soil... | ecosystem: Environmental > Terrestrial > Soil >...
ATGTTCGCGGCTGCGATCTAGCACGGTAGCATTCGCGGTGGGTAGCTACATCACCGCGGCCTATTGGTTCACGGCGTCCACCTCATTCGCGAACCCTGCCGTTACCATCGCCAGAGCGCTCACGGACACATTTTCAGGAATCCGACCGCTCGATGTTCCCGGATTTGTTCTGGCTCAATTGGCCGGCGCGCTTGCGGCCACATTTTTATTTCGCTGGCTAGCTCCCAACATTCAAACTCAATCCAAAGAAGTGGTAATTGCGCATGGATCTGAAATCGAAGGCGCGTGAGATGGAAACGGTTCTGTTTGCCTGTGTGCACAATGCCGGGCGCTCGCAAATGTCCGCGGCGTGGTTCAACAAGCTGTGCGATCCCGCAAAAGCGCTAGCGATTTCCGCCGGGACGGAACCGGGCGAACGCGTGCATCCGGAAGTAATTCGGGTGATGCGCGAAGAAGGAATGGATTTGGCCGAAATCAATCCGCAATTTCTGTCGGAGGAGTTGGCGCGGCAGGCTAGCCTGCTGGTAACGATGGGCTGCGGGGACGCTTGTCCGTATGTGCCGGGCTTGCAGAAATTGGATTGGAAGCTGACTGACCCAAAAGGCAAATCGTTAATCGAAGTACGCAAAATACGCGACGAGATCCGCGAGCGCGTTCTGGCGTTGATAAAAGATCGGGGCTGGGACTAGGCGCAATTCCCTTCCCGAAATTCGGGGCAAGTCTCAGTGTAGGAAATGCCGCATGCTGGTGAAGACCATCGCCAAGCCGAGTTTGTCGGCGGTGGCGATTACTTCGGGATCTTTCACCGAGCCGCCCGGTTGAATGACCGCAGTGGCTCCCGCCTTGGCCGCCTCTTCAACTCCATCCGGAAATGGAAAAAACGCGTCGGAGGCAATAACGGTGCCCTGCAAGGAGCGCTGCGCCTTCATCACCGCAATTTTCACCGAATCAACTCGACTCATCTGACCGGCACCGACGCCCATGGTGGCGCGATCTTTGGCGAAGACAATGGCGTTGGACTTCACGTGCTTGCAGACCTTCCAGGCAAATTGCAGATCGGTGAGTTCGGCTTCGGTGGGCGCACGCTTGGTGACCACTTTTAATTCCTTGCCGGCCAGCGTACCCAGATCGGGCTGCTGCACCAGCATGCCGCCGAGGATGCGCTTCAGTTGCAGCTCCTTGTCGTGATCCAGCCCGCCATTGGGAAGTTGGAGCAGGCGCAGGTTTTTCTTGGCTGCGAAAATTTCCTGGGCGCGATCGGCAAAGCCTGGCGCCACGATGCATTCCACGAAAAGTTTCACCACCGCTTCGGCGGTGAGCGCATCCACGATGTAATTGAAGGCCAGCACGCCACCAAACGCGGAGACTGGATCGCAGGCGAAGGCCTGGGTATAGGCGTCGTGCAGGTTGCTTTGCTCAGCGGCTCCGCAGGGATTGTTGTGCTTGATAATGACGGCAGCGGGACGCTCGAACTCGGCGACGGTGCTGCGAGCCGCTTCGAGATCGACGTAATTGTTGTAGGAAAGTTCTTTGCCCTGCAGCTGCTTGGCGGCAGCTAGACCGCGCGGCACCTGCCCCGCGGGGACATACAATGCAGCGGCCTGATGCGGATTTTCGCCGTAACGTAGTTCCTGTTTTTTGCGCAGCGCCAGATGGTAGCGATCCGGGAGCACCGGCTTGGGACGAATCTCGAGACCTTCGCCGTTGGCGGCGACGCGTTCCAGGTTCATCGCGATCAAGCCATCATAGCGGGAGGTCGTGGCGAAAACTTTGCGCGCGAGATCAAGACGGGTGGCGAGCGAGGTGTCTTTGTCCTTGCTGCTCTCAAGTTCGCTGGCCACACGGTCGTAGTCTTCAGGCTCGGTGATCACCGTGACGCTTTCGAAATTCTTCGCGGCGGAACGCAACATCGTAGGTCCGCCGATATCGATGTTCTCGATGAGCTCTTCGGCGGGGAGATAGGCTTTGGCGGCGGTGGCTTCGAAGGGATAAAGGTTGACGACGACCAGATCAATCGGAGAAATCCCGTGTTCCTTAGCCTGCTTCTGATCTTCCGCGAGATTGCGGCGGAATAATAGGCCGCCATGCACCTTGGGATGAAGAGTCTTCACTCGGCCGCCAAGCATTTCGGGCCAGCCAGTAAATTCGGACACATCTTTGACGGGAATATTATGTTCACGCAAAAGCTTGGCGGTCCCGCCGGTGGAAAGAATCTCAATCTTCAGCGCAGCCAGTCGCCCGGCGAATTCCACGATGCCGGTCTTATCGAAAACGCTGAGCAGCGCGCGTTGCACTCCCATGGGTCCTCCGATGAGGTAGAAACAGAATAGTTTACGCGGAGGAGCGGCGTTTGGGAAACGCAGCTTGTGGGAAACGCGGAGAAGCGATGAGAGCTATGATTTTACGAGGGCTTTGAGTTTGACTTGGCCGGCGACGACTTCGACTACGTATTCAACGTCGCGGCAATTTTTTGCGGTCTGCAGGTCTTTGGTCTTCTTGCGAACGAATTCGTTGAAGCTGGAGCGCGAAAGCTTGGCGGTTTCTTCGCCGGCTTGTTGCTTGGCGCTGACGAAAGCCTGATACAGCTGCTCAACCTTTTCGGGTTCCTTTTCCGGTTCGGCACAGGTCATGCGGAAAGCTTTGGATTCCGCTGCGATTACGGAGGCGGTAGAAGCAGCGTTTGCGGGCTGAGCGGCTGTGGCTCCGGCATCGGCAGGTGCTGGCTGCGCTTTGGTCCGCTGCGCTTCGATAGCTTTTGCGGCTGCACCGAAGTGGCGCTGCACTTTACCTTCTTCGTGATGCACCAGGCGTTTGCGGAAGACGTCTTTATATTTCGCGTAAGTCTGCGACAAATTGCTGAAGCGAAATCGCTGGTTAAACTTCAGTTCGCCGCCACGTTCGGCATAACGCTTGACGATCAGTTCAATACGCCACTCGATTTCGGAGGGAGGACGCTTGCGGCCGCCGCCGAAATACATGTCGTATTCGATTTTAAGCTGGCGGATATCCTTTTCGAGCTGCGCCAACTCCTCGTCAATGGTGGCCATAGGAGCGAAACTCCTCGTCCCTTCATGCTAGGAGCGGAGTGCGGTGGCGTCAACGGGGAAGGGCATGCGCGGAGGCGGATGCGGCACCGCGCCGCTGGACATAGAGGCTGTACCCTCGGACAGTGCGCCGGTGAAGCGGTGGATTGCCGCGCGTCGCTGGCTGTGCTTGAATGTGCGCATGCCTTCCACTGGCAAACCGGCACTTTCTACGGACCAAACAACGTTGCTGCGCAGCGTGCCGTCAGTGGACGAGTTGCTGCTGCGGCCGCGGGTCGCTGAACTGTGCGCGGATGTGGATCGCGGATTTGTGGTCGAGACCATTCGCGAAGTGCTGGCGGATTTGCGACGCGAAATTGTGGCGGGCGTTGTGCGCGAGGAAGCGATCTTGGCTGGCGAGCATGTCGAACAACGAATTGTCTCGACGGTGGAAAGGCAGTTTGAAGCTTCACTGCGGCCGGTCATTAATGCTTCGGGCGTGATCTTGCACACCAATCTCGGACGTGCCCCGCTGGCCAGTGCGGTGGCTAGCGAAATACAGCGTAGCGTTACGCGATATTCGAATCTGGAGTACGACTTGGCCGCGGGCGCTCGAGGAAAGCGCGATGTACATACGTCGCGGCTGATTGAACGGCTGAGCGGCGCGGAAGCTGCGATCGTGGTCAACAACTGCGCGGCGGCGGTGCTGTTAACGCTGGCGGCGCTGGCGCGTGGTGGCGAAGTGATTGTGTCGCGCGGTGAACTAATTGAGATTGGCGACGGATTTCGCATCCCGGAAATCATGGAGCAGAGCGGAGCGGTGCTGCGCGAGGTGGGCACCACGAATCGCACCCGGATTGCCGACTACGAAAATGCGGTAAATGAGAAAACGCGGGTGCTGCTGCGGGTGCATCCTTCGAATTTCAAGATGACCGGATTCACGGAAAAGCCCGAGGTGGCGGAACTGATTGCGCTGGGCAAACGGGCGCGCCTTCCGGTGGTGGAAGACCTCGGCTCCGGGTGTCTGGTGGATCTGTCGGCGCATGGAATTCACGAGCCGACAGTGCGGGAAAGCATGGAGGCTGGATTTTCGTTGGTGCTCTTTAGCGGGGACAAATTATTAGGCGGACCGCAGGCGGGAATCATCGCGGGGGAAAAAGATTTGGTGATGAAGGTGCGGCGGCATCCGCTATTTCGCGCGCTCCGCGTGGATAAATTGACGATCGCCGCGATGGAAGTGACGCTGCGTGCTTATCTGCGCGCGGAATGGGATGAGATTCCAGCGCAACGGATGATTCGTATTACGGTGGCGGAGATTGCCGCGCGCGTGGAGAAATTTCAGGCGCTGCTGGCGGAGCAGCTGGCCGGAGCAGTTGCGGAGTTTGAGATCGGTGATGGAGCGTCACTCGTTGGCGGTGGGTCGACTCCCGAGCAGTCGTTGCCGACAAAACTGATGTCCATTGCCAGCAAACGGTATTCTGCGGCGCAGCTTGAAGAGCGTTTGCGGCGCCCCGCGAGGGGAATTCCGGTGATTGCGCGAATTGAAGAGGATCGGCTGCTGGTGGATTTGCGCACGGTTTTTCCGGAGCAGGAGCTGGACCTGCTGCAGTCTTTAGTTGCCGCGCTGCAGTAAAGTTCTTCATACTGCCTGCATGCTGGCCTTCCAAGTTTCCGAAAACAAGCTAGTGGCAGTGACCAAGGAAATGCCGCGACTGCATCCGCGCTGGGCATGGGTGCGCGTTCGTCTGGCCGGAATCTGCAATACCGATGTTGAAATTCTGCGCGGGTATCACAATTTTCATGGCACGCCGGGGCATGAGTTTGTAGGCGAAGTGGCGGATGTGGCCAGTGTCTCTGCTGCTGTCAAGAAGCGCTGGATGGGCAAGCGAGTCGTTGGGGAAATTAATGCGGCGTGCGCGGCGTACGGCTACAAACCGTTTTGTGAATTTTGCCGTCGCGGGCTGAAAACGCATTGCGCGCAGCGAACCGTGATGGGAATTGTGGCGCATGACGGGGCGTTCGCGGAGTATCTGGCGCTACCGCTGGAAAATCTGCACGTGATTCCGCCAAGCATTCCGGATGAGAAGGCGGTATTCGTGGAACCGTTGGCGGCTGCTTGCCAGATTTTGACGCAGATCGACGTGCGGAAATTCAAGGAAGCTGCGGTGCTGGGCGATGGGAAACTGGCACAGCTTATCGCGCTGGTGTTACAGGCTGCGGGATTGCGCGTGGTCATGTACGGCAAGCATGCGAACAAGCTCACGATGGCGCGGAAGGCGGGAGTCGCGACAAAAAAAGTGGCCGGCGACGCCAGCGACCTGCAGAGTGTGAAAGAGAATTTCCGGCTGGTCGTCGAGGCGACCGGGTCGCCCTCGGGCTTGCGGCTGGCGGAAGAGATAACTGAGCCCCGCGGAACGTTAGTGCTGAAATCGACGTTTCACGGAGCCGCGCCAGTCGAGACCTGGCCGATTGTGGTGAAGGAAATTACGGTAGTGGGTTCGCGCTGCGGGCCATTTGCCAAGGCGATTGCGCTGCTGCGGTCCGGCAAAGTGGATCCGACTCCACTGATTTCGCGCGTGTTTCCGTTGAAGGACGCCGCGGAGGCGATTCAGCACGCGCAGGAACCCGGCATTATGAAGGTGTTGCTGAAGGGTGCGTAAAGTTTGACACTTGGGTGTCATCCCGACCGTAGAATTGGCGCTTTTCAGCCAATTCGCGGTGGAGGTATCGAGGCAAAATCACAGCCGTCACCAAACATCTAACTGAGTCGGTTGATGCAGGAGGCGACGCAAGCTGCGCCGAAGCCGTTGTCGATGTTGACCACGGTGACGTTAGAGGCACAGGAGTTCAGCATGCCGAGCAGCGCGGCAACCCCGCCGAAGCTGGCGCCGTACCCGATGCTGGTGGGCACGGCGATTACCGGCACGCCGACGAGGCCGCCAACTACGCTGGGTAGCGCGCCTTCCATTCCCGCGATGCAAATGACCACGCGTGCGCTGGTGAGCATTTGGTGACGATCGAGCAGGCGATGAATGCCGGCGACGCCTACGTCATAAAGATGTTCCACTGTGTTGCCCATTACGCGTGCGGTTAGTAGCGCCTCTTCGGCCACAGGAATGTCACTGGTGCCGGCGGAAACGATCAGAATGGTTCCCTTCCCGGTGATGTCTTTGTTGCGCTCGATGGTGATCACGCCAGAGAGTTGGTGAAACGTTGCGGAGCGACTGATGCGTTTCACCGCGGCGAACATTTTGCCATCGGCGCGGGTGACCAGCACGTTGTGGCGCGAGTCTTTGCGCTTGATCATAGTGCGGACGATTTCCGCGACTTGCGTGGGCGTCTTACCTTTACCGAAAATCACCTCGGCGAAGCCCTGCCGCAGCGAACGGTGATGATCGACCTTGGCGAAATCGATATCTTCGAAAGGCAGGTGCTTGAGGCGTTCCAGAGCGGTAGACGCGCTAAGATTTTTGCGCTCGACGTCCTGCAAAATTTTCAGAATATCTTCGCTTTTCATTTGTTTTGACCGCAGAGAATTCTAGCACTGCACGCGGCGCGGGCCTAAGCTTGACTTGCCGGGAGGCCGCTGCCAGACTCAATTTATCCGCGTAAAACCATGTCTTCCACTAAAGGACAAATCATCACCGTAGGTGTGACCGGGGCCAGCGGCGCGATTTACGCGCAGAAAACGCTGGCGTTACTGGAAGACGACCCGCGCGTGGAACGTGTGCACCTGGTGGTATCCGAGACCGGCCAGCGGCTGTTTGCCGAGGAGCTCGAGATTTCTTCGGGCGATTTGAAGCAGTTGCCGAGCCGCGTACTCGGCCGCACGCCGCGTAAGATTGAGACGATTTCCAATAAGGATGTAGGCGCTTCGATTGCCTCGGGAAGTTATGAAGTCGATGCAATGATCGTGATTCCGTGCACCATGGGCGCACTGGCCGCGATTGCAAATGGCACCAGCGACGATTTGGTGGCACGCTCGGCCGACGTGATTCTGAAAGAAGGCCACAAGTTAGTGCTGTGCGTGCGCGACACACCGTTCAATCGCATCCATCTGGAAAATATGTTGCGCGCGCAGCAGGCTGGAGCGGTAGTCATGCCGGCGGTACCCGCGTTTTACCACAAACCAAAAACGATTGACGACATCGTGACGCAGTATGTCTGCCGGGTGTTGGCGCAGGCGGGATTGTCGCAAGACAAGATGTATCGCTGGACCGGCACGAACGCAGCGAAAAAGGCGGAGGCATAGCATGGCCGGCCGGGTTCGCACCGTTCTGGAAATGATCAAGTTCGAGCACTCGGTGTTTGCCTTGCCGTTTGCTCTCACGGGTGCGCTGCTGGCCGCGCGGTTGACGGTGCATGGTTGGCCAACGCTGTGGCAAGTTTTCTGGATCGTGGTGGCTATGGTAGCCGCACGTTCCGCGGCGATGACGCTGAACCGCATTGCGGATATTCGCTACGACAGAGAGAATCCACGAACCAAGATGCGGGCACTGGCTACGGGCGCGCTGTCTGTGTCCTTTGCCTGGATTTTTACATTCGTGGCGGTGGCGATATTTTTCCTGGCGGCGTGGCGCTTGAATCCGCTGGCACTCAAACTGGCTCCGCTCGCGCTGGCGATTTTATTTTTATATTCATTCACGAAGCGCTTCACCAACTGGTCGCACGTATTTCTAGGATTTGCGTTGGGAATTTCTCCAGCGGCGGCGTGGATCGCGATCACCGGAAGTCTCGACTGGCGCATGCTAATCCTGTGTGGCGCGGTGACGCTGTGGGTAGGCGGCTTCGACGTGCTGTATGCGTGCCAGGATGTGGAATTCGACAAGGAAGCCGGGCTGTATTCCGTGCCGAAACAATTCGGAATCGCGAATGCCCTGTGGATTGCGCGAGTAATGCACGTCGGCGTGGTGCTGCTGCTGGGGTGGCTCGCGGCGAGTTTTGGTCTGCCATGGCCCGCGTGGGCGGGAATTGTGGTGGTAGCCGCTCTGCTGGCCTATGAGCATTCGCTGGTGAAGGCCAACGATTTAAGCAAGCTGAACGCTGCGTTTTTCACGGTGAACGGCTATATTAGTATGTTGTTCCTGCTGTTCTGGGGAGCGGCCGCGGCCTTGTGGCGGGTTTGAACGATTCGCAAGGTTCGAAATGCGAATTGTGTGTAGCGGCGCGAAGCTGAACGTTATCCTATAAGAAGAGAATCCAGTGGCCGAACTTACCATTACCGATGCGAATCTGAAGCCGATCGCCGACAAAGTGCTGATCGGCGAACGCCTGTCGTTTGAAGATGGCGTGACGTTGTATCGCTCGCCGGACCTGCTGGCCGTAGGCTGGCTGGCGAATTCCGTGCGCGAGAAGCGTCACGGAAACGTGACCTACTACAACGTGAACCGGCACATCAATCCCACGAACATCTGCGTGGCGCATTGCAAGTTGTGCGCGTTTGGCCGCGATCCGAATTCGCCGGGCGCGTATACGTTTGCGCTGGATGAGATTTACGAACGCGCGGCGCAGGGTGTACGCGAAGGCGCGACAGAATTCCACATTGTGGGCGGGCTCCATCCCGATTTGCCGTTTGATTATTTTTTGGAAATGATTCGCGGGCTGAAGCAGCGGCATCTGCATGTGCATCTGAAGGCGTTCACCATGGTGGAAGTGCACTATTTTGCGCGCATCGCGAAAATCACCGTTGAGGAAACGCTGCAGAAAATGAAGGATGCCGGCGTGGATTCCTGCCCGGGCGGCGGCGCCGAGATTTTTCACCCCCGCGTGCGGCGAATCATCTGCGACCACAAAGTTAGCGGACACATGTGGCTGAGCATGGCCAAAAAGGCGCATCGTATCGGGCTTCGTTCGAATGCCACGATGCTGTATGGCCACGTCGAAACGACGGAAGAGCGTGTCGATCATTTGGTGAAATTGCGAGAAGCGCAGGACGAAACGCACGGTTTTGTGGCGTTCATTCCGCTGGCATTTCATCCAGAAAACACCGCGCTGTCGCACATTCCGAAACCAAGCGGCTACGATGACTTGCGCAACATTGCGGTTTCGCGATTGATGTTGGATAACTTTGACCACATTAAAGCGTATTGGATCATGCTGACGCCGAGCATTGCGCAGATTGCTTTGCGGTTCGGTGCCAACGATATGGACGGAACTGTTGTGGAAGAAAAAATCTACCACGATGCCGGCGCGCGCACGGCAGAATTTACGCCGCGAGCTGAGTTGGAGCGCCTGATTCGCGAAGCGGGCCGCGAGCCTGTCGAGCGCGACACACTGTACAACAAGATTGATCGTTCGCAGCTTCCACCGATTCAGCCGGCAACGCCGCCAGGCTTAGTATCGCTGTCCTTAAACGTCTAAAACCTTCCTAGCTAAAGTCCAACAAACGCGAGGGACTATGCAATCAAGTTCCCGCAAGCCTAACCGCCCAGGCGATTGGAGGGGCCAGGGCCGATGCGATACTTCGTGGAGAATTCGATTCATAATGGCCTACAGGATTTGGTTCCTTGCTGTCGCGGCTACTTTAAATATACCCTTCCTCCTCCAGCGCGAATCGAACCCATTGCATTCAAACCAAGTGAACAATTCGACGCAGAGGAAGAGGTGACATCATGCAGCGCAAAGCATCGGCAGTCTGGCAAGGCGATTTGAAGACGGGTAAGGGAGCGATCTCCACGGACAGTGGCACGCTCAAGAACACGCAATATTCCTTCAGCACGCGGTTTGAAAACGGTGTAGGAACAAATCCCGAAGAACTTCTAGCCGCGGCACACGCGGGTTGCTTCACGATGGCGCTTTCGGCGCAACTTGGCGGCGCAGGATTAACGGCCAGCAAACTCGAAACCACTTGCACCATCAGCCTGGAAAAAGTTGGTGAAGGATTTTCGATTACCAAGAGCCATCTGGACCTGGTGGCCCACGTGCCAGGCGCGGACAAAGCCAAGTTTGACGCGGCCGTGAAAGCTGCGGAGACGGGCTGCCCGGTTTCCAAGCTTTTCAAAACCGAAATTTCGGTGAACGCACAACTCGCCGCCGGAGCGTGAGACCGCAACACCAACCTGCGCCAAACCGAGTACAATGCTGGCCATGATTCCCGTTCCAGGTGTGTTTATCGCAGGCGTGGTGCTGTTTTTCGTGGTCATTTGGGACGCGTTTGAGGCCATCATTTTGCCCCGGCGCGTCACCCGGAAATTTCGCCTGACCCGATTCTATTACCGGATCAGTTGGGGAGTTTGGAAGCCGCTGGCAAATCTCAGT
>Ga0209275_10001261_pt1 | contig 10276 bp, 10 predicted proteins | sample HubBroMetageREF2_FD_188344 | JGI IMG/M metagenome (GOLD analysis project Ga0209275, IMG submission 188344) | Reference soil microbial communities from the Hubbard Brook experimental Forest, New Hampshire, USA - Hubbard Brook CCASE Soil... | ecosystem: Environmental > Terrestrial > Soil >...
CCCCTACGTATTGGAACACAAGGAATGGTTCCGCGTGCGGCCGGACGGCAGCGTGCAGTATGCCGAAAACCCTCCTAAAAAGTACCAGGACATCTACCCGCTGTATTTCGAAAATGAGCACAACCGCCAGCTACGGGAGGAATTGCGAAGTGTGGTGCAATTCTGGATCGAGCAAGGCATCCGTATCTTCCGCGTGGACAACCCTCACACTAAGCCTTTTGATTTCTGGGAGTGGCTGATTGCCGACATAAAAGCTGCGTACCCTGAGGTCCTATTTCTTTCCGAAGCTTTCACGCGCCCGAAGGTGATGTATCGGCTCAGTCAGATGGGATTCACGCAGTCCTATACGTATTTTGCCTGGCGGAATACGAAGTCGGAACTCACGGAATATTTCACCGAGCTCACGCAGACGGAGGTGCGGGAATATTTCCGCCCAAACCTCTGGCCCAACACTCCGGACATACTTACAGAATTCCTCCAATTCGGCGGTCGTCCGGCTTTCATTATCCGATTGGTTCTGGCGGCAACTCTGGGTGCGAGTTATGGAATCTACGGACCGGCGTTCGAACTCTGTGAGAACCGGGCTCTTCGCCCTGGCAGCGAAGAATATTTGGACTCTGAGAAGTATCAGATTCGGCACTGGGACATTGATAGCCCCAATAGCCTCAGAACCCTGATTGCGCGTGTGAACCAAATACGTCGTGAAAATCCCGCTCTGCAAGGCGATTGGAGTTTGCGCTTTCACCCGGTCGACAACGATCAACTGATCGTTTACAGCAAGACGACCGGAGATTTATCCGACATCATCGTCGTGGTCGTCAACCTCGACCCTCATTACACTCAGTCTGGCTGGGTCGATTTGCCGGCCGAGTCGTTCAAACTCGATCTGCAGCAGCCGTATCAAGTGCATGATTTGCTGACCGATGCCCGCTACTTCTGGCACGGGACACACAATTACGTTGAGCTCAATCCGCAACTGATGCCGGCGCACATCTTCCGCATCCGACGACTGGTGCGGACTGAGCGCGACTTCGATTATTTTCTGTGAGGGAAAAACAACAACGAGATTTGGGCAAGAAGGCCCCTAAGGAATATGTCGGATTCAGTCGCGACGAATGAGTTGTTGGCGGCCTTTGGGAAGAGTCTGCCGCCTATTCTCCCGGACTTCCTGGCGCAGCGTCGCTGGTTCGGTAGCAAGGCGAGGGTGATTCAATCCGTCGAAATATCGGATGTGGTATTGCTTCTCTCCACTCCACCGGTTTACCTGTTTCTAATTCACATTGAGTACGCAACCGGGCTTGGAGAAATGTATGCGCTTCCTCTACGATTGGCTACCAACGAGGAACAATCCCCCGGTGGAGAACCTGCTCCATCCCTGAGAATCAATCGGGAAAGCAGTTCAGGGAAGATTGTTTTGTATGACGCACTCTCTAACCAGGCATTTCTAACTTTTCTGCTGGGGGCAATTTCGCGAGGGGATCGCTTTTCCGGACTTCGCGGTGAAGTTCGGGCGGTTCCAGCCGCTGCCCTTCGCTCCATTTGGGAGCCGTCGCAGGGTCCACTAGCGCCATCTTTGATGAAAGCAGAACAGAGCAACAGCTCTGTCGTCTATGCCAACCGCTTAGTGCTCAAGTTATTTCGCCGCTTGGAAGAAGGCCTCAATCCTGACCTTGAGATTGGCTCATTTCTGACCGAGAAGACTGAGTTCAGAAATGTGCCCATACTGGCGGGTCATCTGGAGTATGTCAGCAACGAGGGGAAACGAATCACACTGGGGATCCTCCAGGGATATATTCCAAATCACGGGGATGCATGGCAGTACACTCTGAAAGCGCTCGCACCATACTATGAACGGGCTCAATCCGCAGCCGGAATTCGCCTCGAAACGTTACCACATGCCCCGATCTTGGCACTGGCTGAGCGGGAGGTGCCTCCTGACGCAAACCTAAGAATTGGCCCTTATCTTGAATCTGCCCGGTTGCTCGGCGTCAGAACCGCCCAGCTTCATGTTGCCCTGTCTACAACCAGCGACCAGCCTGCTTTTGCACCTGAACCCTTTACCGGAGAGAACCAGCGGGAACTGGTAAACTCAACGCTCGATCTCATCGTCCGGACATTTCAGTCGCTTCGCCAGCAGAGTGAGAAACTGTCGCAGGGCGTTAGAGAACAAGCCAGCAAAGTCCTGAAGCTCGAGGAGCGGTTGCGCCAGCGCGTCGGTTTGCTTGACGGGTTCAAGATTTCCGCAATGCGTACTCGCATCCACGGCGACTATCATCTAGGGCAAGTCCTTTTCACCGGCGACGACTTTGTCATCATCGATTTCGAGGGGGAACCCGCCCGGCCTTTGAGCGAGAGGCGAAACAAGAACTGTCCCTTACAGGATGTTGCAGGAATGCTGCGCTCTTTTCACTACGCGGCGTACGCGCCACTTCTCGGAGAAATCACCGGTCCACAAGTTACGCAAGAAAGACTCAATGCTCTGGACGTCTGGGCGCGATATTGGCAAACGTGGGTTTCTGCTGCTTTCCTGAAAACGTATCTGAGAACTTCGGGCGCAGCCTCTTTTGTTCCTCAGAACCGTGAAGAACTTGCGGTTCTATTGGATATCTACGTCATCGCCAAGGCCGTATATGAGTTAGGATATGAACTCAACAACCGGCCGTCCTGGCTCCGGATTCCATTGCAGAGTGTCTCGAAGCTTCTTGATGCTGCCTAGATCTGGTTTCATAGGATGTCTTTTTGAAAGAGCAATACCTCTTTTCTGCACCGACGCGGCCACCATCCGCGACATGTACGAAGTACATCCTGGGTTGAGTCCCGGTTGCGGAAGTTCGAGCGTTCACATACCGTATTCGCGGTAGGCGAACCTTTCCTGGCATGGCCCACAAATTGCACGGCAGTCAAGTCCCTGAGTGAATAGTTCACTATCGCGCGGCATTTTCCTTGGCCCAACAGGTGCTCCCTGCATCCAAGCATCGGGGGAAATGAAGGTGCGGGTTACGAAACGCTCTATGATGACAAGGAGCATCGGTCGCGCCGTTCTGCTTCGTCGTAGTCGCACATGGGACCGCTCATTCAAGGACGCTACAACTCAACTCGAGTGTCGAGGCCCTCGAAAATCTGGCGTCCACTTGCGTACCAAGAAAATTCTGCTGACATCGAAGAACATTTTGCTGTGTTAATGCATCTCAATCTCGCCGTTGGCGTGCGGAACCTGGGTAAAGATCTGAAAGAACAGGCGCGAAGCGCGCCTTCGCAAAGAGATGCAAGGAATGCTGACCTAGTCTTGTAAAGGATCTTTAAGCCATGACAATATGCTGCAAACAATGCGGGTCCAACAACAATTCGAAGAATCGTCTTTGCCTAACCTGCGGATGTGATCTTTTGGAACCCCGCGAACCCCCGGCCGAGCGGGCAGCGCCGTCGAAACAGCCTACGGTAGCCGTATCCAGCGAGTCTTCTGTTGTGAGTCCGACCGCTGAGCCAACTGACGGTGTGACTTATTTTTTTCAAGATGAGACCTCTCATGCGCGCCGTTATCTCGTTCTAGCCCTAATCGGTGTGACAGTTGCAGTTGTGGCGTGGCAGGTGCGGAACCTGCGTACATTGGCGAGTAGGTTTTTGAAGAATTCCTCTGTTAACCAGTCCAGAGTGGAGAATTCTCCCCAGGCGGATGTCTCCTTTTCATCTGAAGAGCCACAGGCGACGCAGAGTGGGCACGCCGAACCTTCTGAATTGACTTCAAAGCACGGTCAAAGTACTCCCGAAAATACTTCCAATGGAAACTCATCGCAGGAAAGGTCGGTGACCCCGCCCGGGCCCTCAAAAATGCAGACTCAGTCGATGTCGGCGAGCATAAAAAACCAGGATGCTTCCGAGGCTGAAGGCGAAAAGTATCTTTATGGAGATGGTGTACCGGCCGATTGTGATCGCGCACAGCAAAATCTTCTTACTGCTGCTGAGCATTCAAGCGCGAAGGCTGAAAGCACTTTGGGAACTATGTACGCAACCGGTCATTGCACCATCCGTGATTTGCCTCTCGCGTATCGCTGGTTCGGGCGGGCCCAGCGCCAAAACCCCCACAACCGAATTGTTGAGGAAGACATGAGAGTTCTTTGGGACCAAATGAGCCCGGAAGAGAAACAGTTGGCTAAGCGGTAGATGGCGAGGATGCCTCCGCTGCGTGAGCCGATGCAGACGCTAATCTGCGGAGTGACCGCGTGCTGCAAGCTCAGCTTCGCACTGATCCAAGGCAAGACGGTGGGCAAACCGTAACTCGGGAGTCCACTAGCGATGGCAGGTTATCTCATGCGGATTCTTTCTCGAATCCATACGATCGTGAACGTAGCTTGCTCACAAAGTTCTTGCCTTCAGCAGCGGCCAGCACCGCGGGAATTAAGTCCGTCGCGGCCGCTGATTTCACGACATAGGCGAGCCCACCCGTGGCGAGTGCTGCCTGCGCTATGTTTTTGGACTCGTGCTGGCTGAGAAAGACGATTCGAGATTTTGGCGCGACTCGGCGAATGCGGGCTGCCGCCTCGATCCCCCCTAACGCTGGCATGCTGATGTCGAGCGAAATAATATCGGGTTGATGTTTTTCGGCATCGCGGACGGCTTCTAACCCGTTTGCAGCCTCGCAGACGACCTCAAGGCCGGGATGGCTGGTTAATAGTTCGCAAATCTGCTTTCGAACTATCGCATTGTCGTCGACAACCAAGATTTTCAAAGACCTGCGAGCGGCTGCCCTTAACGCAGCATCAACCAGATTCCGCAGATATCTTGTTGGTGGCATAGAAAATGGCGAACTCCTTCAACGGGCCAGTGGCAATTAGACGTATGTCATTGCCGCAATTTGAAGGGCAGAGCCGAGGGACGGAGTAGCGGCGACTACGAAATACTAGTCGATTTCGATTCTCTGTTCGATACTGTACAAACTGTAGGGTAGTCACGTCGAAATGGTGCAGATACTTCATTTACAAACCCCACTTGCCACTAGAACAGTGGAAGGACATTGCGAGCTGACCCGATAAGTCATTCCAATCCTATACAATATCCCCGGCTATCACTCTTGAGGGGGGAACAATGGGAAACCTAAGTAGTGCGCTTCAGCAGCTTCGGGCTGAGCGCAAGCAGGCGCAGGCACGTGTGGAGAGCATAGATCAAGCAATCTCAGTGATTGAGTCGTTAAATGGTTCAGGAACAGTCCGGCAGGCAAACCAACCGACGCGGATCATATCAGCGGCTTCACGGCGCAAAATGGCGCGGGCACAAAAAGCGAGATGGGCAAAGGCTCGTGAACAATCGCAGCCAATAGCAGTGGCGAAGATCACTGGTGCGGCTCCTGTGAAGCGCACCATGTCAGCCGCAGCCCGGAAGAAGATTGCGGCGTTTCAGAAGGCACGGTGGGCGAAACTGAAAGCAGGAAAGAAGGCTGCTTAGATCAAGCAAACCATCTGACGCTAGCTGACACACGCATGAATCCCCAACGGTTGATCGACCAGCAGCCTTTTGCGTTTGTGGCGATCTTTCCGATCTACTTCCTCTGTTTGTGGCTTTTGGTCAGTGCGACCGTCAGCGTTATTGGCGGCTGGTTCTCGCTGTCGAAGGTCTATCGCACAGAGGCAAGGTTCGATGGACCGAAATGGAGAATGCAGAGTGGACAGATGCGATGGCTGGCGAACTACAACAACGTCTTGACGATTGGAGTCAGTCAACGGGGCTTGTATTTGGCCAGCATGTTTCTTTTTCGTTTCATGCACCCTCCGCTGTTTGTTCCTTGGAGCGAGATCAAGGTTCGCAGGAGCAAGGGCTGAATGTTCGAGTACGTGATCTTCACCCTGGGACATGATCTCTTGCAATCCCTCTGAGAATTCGCGCTAAGCTGGTAGCGAAACTACGAGAGTCGGCGGGGAACTCTTGGCCAGTGGAGGAGACGTGAGTGATCCGCGCAACCACGACCGAAAAGATGCAGTGTAACCAACTTCGCCTGAGCCCAAAAGAAAGGCCGAAGGCTGCGCAACGTCCAGCCTGAAACATCCGTGTCCCATGTGTTAGGGCGGTCGTGAGAGTCCGAATCTCAGCCTCACTGACGCTAACCCATGACCGCCCACGACGCGTGCGTCATCAATATGGCGTTATCGTCAGCGAGGGACAATACAGTCTGTACCGTATCGAACGGTTCGACTTTCCTATGGCACAAATCTGCTCGCGGCGTGTCAAAGGCACTGGACATCACCTTCGAACGACGCATTCTTGAGTTGTGCGCTCAAGCCGTAACGACACGGGACGCGCACGAGTTTCGCTCTATCGTGTCCGAACTTTAACAGGCGCTGCATCAAGCACGAGGTACGCGGTTCCGATGCCGAGAATACGACGATGGTTCACTGGTCGCAACCAATTCATTAGAGCTCTGTCTTACCCTCGTGATGCGCTGCATCAAGCTCCGCGCCGAGCTGAGACTTTATGCCGCGCGTTGCGCTTTCGAGTTCAGCCTTAGCCCTGGCCACGTGTCCCAGCATGGCGTGCAGCCGCTTCGGTCCCAATACCACGAGTCCGAGCGACAGCATGAACAGTATTTCCGTTCCGAAACCCACGGTTCACTCCTCGATTAAGTTCTTACTCGTTAGCAATGGTGTTCGCTGTGGTGACGGGCTTTTCATCTTCAGCTTTCATGGCTGATTTAAAGCCGCGAATACCCTCTCCAATTCCTTTGCCTAGCTCGGGAAGTTTCTTGGGCCCAAATACGAGCAGGGCAATTCCGAAAATTACTAGTAGATGCATCGGTTGAAACAGTCCTTCAAACATAGGTTCTCCTTCGGTTCAGGTGAAAGAAAATGCAGTTAGTAAAATACGGACGCCGTGCCGTTGGTTTCCGTACGGCGTCCGCGAGGAGAGAAACACAAATTGCAACTTCCCGCGATCAACTACGGGTTGCCGCGTCCGCCTCGTGCGCCAAATTAAGCACGAGCTCCGAAAATTCTGGCGATTGGCCGATAAACAGCCCGTCGCTGATGAAGCCGTTGATAGCGCCAACAGCGTCGATCTGTCCAGGAGAAGTCGGCCGAATTACCGCGCAATGGGGTAAGTTGGGGCTTATGAATTCGCACGGTACAGGAAAGATGAGGTTGGTCTGAAGCAACGGGTTCTTCTTGGCGTCGAAATTAGGGAAGTGCAACCCGTTGGTCGGATCAGTAAATGGAGCGATCGGTGGCTGCACGCCATTGCCTGCAAAATCCACCCACTCCAGGAAGTGACAAATCTCGTCTCCTCCGATACTGAGTGTGATCTTCAGGACTTCCGGGTTCGATACCTTTTGGCTGAGAGTTGCGTACAGGCTTGAACCAGCTTGCTCGATAAAGCCAAAGTGGAATGCCGCGGTGTTGGCGATTGCCTGGACATGGTGTTTGGGGCCGAAGTCCGCATTGGTTCTGGGAATTCCTGGAAATTGGCCCTTAGCAAGCGCGGCCAGCGCCTCAGCGAAGGTAGCACCAAAATCCGGATTAGTGGCGCTGCGATACCGAACATACCAGCTGGTATCCACACTGAGCTGCATGACGTTCGTGAGCCGTCCGATTTGCTGGGCTCCCGTCGCCTGGCTGCTCGGCAGAGTGCGGAACCGATCAAGATCCACCGGCTCCTCGCCCTTGGAGATCAGGTACGCATTCAGGAAGTCAGCGTGGCTCTGTTCATCGAGATTGTTGCTGGAAATGTACTGCGAACCATCGCCATCCAGCTGTTGCAGAGCAAGCTGGTAGGGATTCTGAGTTCCTTGCGTAACTCCGCCCAGCTCTGCATACTGCTGCCAAAGATCGGCTTCGATGAGTTCCGCCGCAGCCAGGAGTTTCAGAATTGCGACGTCACCCTTGCTAAGCTGCCCGCTCGAGCCGGATATTGCCGCCGCGGCCCTGGTCGTTGCCAGAGCGCCAGTGGACAGCGCCACTCCGGCAAGCCCGAGGCCCTGCAGAAAGGATCTGCGCCTGACCAACCCCTGCGAGTCGCGCTGAATAGATTTTGCCGTCGAGGGAGCTATGGTTTCCGATGATTCGGTGTCAGATATCACCGTGGATGAGAGATTTTCTTCTTTCAATGATTCCTCCTTGTTGAAACTGGTTGAACTTCATTATTGATAACTTGGCTCGTGAGGTTTTATTCCACAAGTTCTCCCGAGGCGTAGTTGGCACTGCATTTCGCAAACGGATGAGCGATTGGGCGCAGCGACCAATTACAGAAGTGCGAGGGGGGGTGTCATTTGATTGTCAACATATGAAAGCAAGATCAGGCAGGCCTACTTCGCCCTCACGGCGACGTATCGCTAGCGCAGATTAGACTCCACCTGTTCGGCGCCGGCTTGCTGAATTCACCAGCCAAGCCACTCCAATACTGACGGCGTAGAGCGCGACCATCGGGGCAGCGAATAGGCACATGTTCAAGATGTCGGTGGTCGGTGTGACCATGGCCGCGACAACAAAAATGGCGAGTATGGAGTACCGTAGATTTCGCCACATCCAGCGAGCCGTAATCACCCGCATCAAGGCAAGAAAGAACACGAGAACCGGCATTTCGAAGATCAGGCCAAGACCAATGATGACTGTCACGAACAACTTCGTATATTCCGCAATCGTAATCATCGGCTGGAAGCGCAGGCCGTATCCGATTAGGAAGTCCAGCGACGCCGGGTAGACCATCTTGTAACCAAAGAAACCTCCAGCGACGAACAAACCAACCGTGCTGAGTAAGAACGGCAAGACATAACGCTTTTCCTTGCGATACAGTCCGGGAGCGACGAACAACCACAATTGATAGAACACAAATGGAGAGGCAGTGAATAGTCCAGCAACGAACCCAACCTCCAGGTACAAGTTGAAGGGCTCAGTCGGATTCAAATACACCAACCCACCACTCAGCCCGTGGTGACGTAGTGCCTGAATAAGGGGTTGCTGCACTAGACCGAAAATACGGTCAGCGAAGGACCAGCACGAGAGAAAACCCACGAGTACGCCGAGGACTGAGAAAATGATTCGTTTCCTCAACTCCTCCAAGTGGGCCAGGAGCGGCATGGAATGCGTATGTAGTGCCAGCACAGAAGCAGCCGTGTCAGCCATGCTTCCCAACCGTCCCCCGGAACCGTGGACTCCTGGTTCCAGTTTCGAGTATCTGAGAATCGTTTAACTGTGGGTTATTGATTAGATCGAACGAGGACCTTTCTGGAGCCGGCGAGAATTCATCAGCGTATGCAAACCAAACCGCTATAAACAACATTGCGACCAGCCCCATGAGTCCGTAAATAATTAGTTCCAGCATTTCTTACCTTTCTTCGCATCACCGTCGCGCTCTTTGACGGTCAACCCAACTCCCATGGGGCTGCACTATCGGAATGGCGCCACATACCATGCGCAGTAGGTTCCCACACCACTGAGCAGAACAATCGCCCAAAGCACCAACTCCGCGCGCATCCACCACTTCCAATGTTTGAACCGTAGCCACTTTGGAAGAACGTTGGTCCCGGCCACTAGGACGATATAGAGTCCCAGAAGCTCAGCTGTTATGCCCAAAAGGGCGTGTATCGTCGCCACCTCGTAATACCACCTATGAAGAACCTTCGACAGTGCTGGCTTCACTTGTTGCTGAAACGACGGCCACATCACCAGTCCGATCATCAATAAGTTCAAAAGAAGCACCGTGGTCTGGCAAATGCCGTGCGCTCTGTAACGTTTCTGCCTCGCGAGAATGGTTCCAATAGCAAGCGCCATTCCCATGATCAGCTGCACGAGGAGGTTGAGATCGGCCCCGAAAGTGGCACCGGTACCGAGAAAGCCTCTCATTGAAAAGAAAGATCTCCACTAATCATCCGTTCCGCTACTGAGTACTGACTCTCATAGCCTGAAAACTCTTCGGTCCGAACGTCGTCTTCATCCACGCCTACCTCGCAGAGCGTTCGGCGTGTTGCTGCGACCATGGGTGGCGGCCCAGCTATGTAATAGATCGGACCTGCCAAGTTTCCTACTCGCGTCACAAGCATTTCGGAGCTAATGTGTCCAGTCTTTCCTTTCCAACCTCGGTCGTTATTGGCCACGCGCGTTAAAGTCGGGACAAAGCGGAACCTTGGATTTGTACATTCCAACTTCCAGAGCGAATTCATGAACGCTGCCCCCTCCAAGTCGCGGTTCGCGTAGAACAGGACGACAGAATGGCGAAGCCTCTCTCCGGTTGCGTAAGAGAGCATGCTGAGGAATGGCGCGATCCCGATCCCGCCGGCGAGGAAGACAGCCGGCTTAGC
>Ga0209275_10001266_pt1 | contig 10254 bp, 8 predicted proteins | sample HubBroMetageREF2_FD_188344 | JGI IMG/M metagenome (GOLD analysis project Ga0209275, IMG submission 188344) | Reference soil microbial communities from the Hubbard Brook experimental Forest, New Hampshire, USA - Hubbard Brook CCASE Soil... | ecosystem: Environmental > Terrestrial > Soil >...
TTTCACGCTGGATGCTCCTTACGTATCGATCATCGGGCTCTACAGCAATGTGCTTGATTCGGGCGCGGGCGTTATTTCCTCGCAGGGCGGCAAGTTCCCCGCAGTAGGAGACGTCCAACTGGCTTTTCTGCAGAGCGAACTCAAGCGCTTAAAGCCAGATCGTCAGGCGGGAAAGCGCGCCATTATTGTCGCTGTTCACCATCCGCCAGCCTCGGTGGACGCCAAGCACGGCGGCTCGTTGGGGGTTGAGAAAGATCTCGATACTTGCTGTAAGGCGGCAGGCGTATGGCCGGATGTGGTCCTTTCAGGACACGCGCACCTGTACCAGCGCTTCACTCGCGTGGTGAATGGCAAGCAGACTCCCTACATCGTCTCCGGATCGGGAGGATTTGCAGCGACCCCACCACAAGGGGCGACGCCCAAAGCGCCATACACGATTGGCGATACAACTCTCGAAGTTGACCCTATTGTGGAATTTGGTTATCTGACGATTACGACCGATGCCAAGACGCTCTCCGTTACATTCAAGACGGCCAGCAAAGGCGTGGTAACGGCGAGGGATTCGGTGAATGTAGATCTGACTCAAGCACAGATATTGTCAGGAACTCACGCTCCCAGCGGCGGAGGCAATAAACCAAAGCCGGCGCCCCCGAAGAAAGGAACGAAGAAATAGATCTTTAGGGGTTTAGCACAATTTTGCCGAATATCTGGCTCTTCTCCATGTGCTCGTGGGCCGCGCCGGCTTCTTGTAAGAAAAATGCGCGGTCCACGACCGGCGGCACACGGCGGGCACTGTGAACTTCGTGTCCTTTGCGGTCGGCGCTTTTGATCCGCCGACCTATTTGCCGACTCCCACCCAAGCCTCCAGTTCTCCGGTGACTCGGAGCAGGCTGATACGCGCTCGTTGAAGTTCGAAATTCGTATCCTGCAGCGCGTCGTAGCGCTCGTTAGCTTGGTTGCGGGCGTCGTCCAAATCGTGAAGAGTTGCGCTGCCCGAATCTACCCTGGTCTGTGTAGCGTCGAGATTGGACTTCGCGATTTGATATTCCAGATCGACCACTTGTTGCGCGGCAGAGAGTTGCTCGACCGAACGTTGCAGCTTCAAAGTCTGTTCCGAAACCTGGTTCCTGGTCGCCTCTACATCTTTTCGCGCATGGAGAGCGGCTGCGTCGGCAGCTTGGGCGTGGGCATGCTGTGAAGGATTCAAGAACGGAAATCGGATTTCTACTCCGACCGTGGCATTGTTCTCCTGAAAGCTGTGCGGCTGAAAAAACTGCTGATAATTGTTGAAGGTGGCGAGCAACGCGTACTGAGCGGCAAAATCGACGCTCGGCCACATGGCACGATGTTCGCCGCGGGCGCGGAAACCGAGAGCGGTCGCGTGGATATCGGCAATCTGGATCAATGGGCTTTCTTGCGCGGCCTTGGCAGCGAAGTTGTCTTCCTGCTTGACCTCCGGCAACTCGGGAATCGAATCAGGAACCGTCTCGATGGCGGTTGCGGGAAGGCCGGTCAATTGCGAAAGTCGGTTGCGCAGCACATCGATTGCACCTTGCGCCTGCGAGATGTGCAAGTAAACTCGGGCCGCATTCAGACGCGCCTGGTTTCGGATCAAAGGAGTGTCCACACCCGCTAGAACGCGTTTATTGACGAGTTCCTCCATCTTGAGGGCATCCTCGTATTGGTGACTCAGGTGAGTCATGAGATTTTCCCACTTACTGAGTTCGGCATAACTCAAGACGGTGTCCTGAATCACCTGTTGGCGCTGGTCTTTTGTGTGGACCGTGCTCTCCTGCCACTCAGTTTTAGCGGCGCGGACAAAATCGCGCAACGCGGGATTGATCAAAGCCGACTGCGCAGTCGTGTTGACGATCGAAGGCGCTGAACCCTCCAGGGTCAGCGGATAACCATACGACTTACCCAGGCCCGAGCCGAGAGTCAATTGCGGCAAATACTGATTGCGGGCTTCATGGTAAGAGGCAAAGGCACGCTGCTCGTCGATATGGGAAGCCTCCATCGTGGTGCTGTGGACCAGGGCCAACTCCACGGCATGCTTTAGCGGAAGTTGCTCGGCAACAAGCATTCCGCAGGAAGAGATTAGTAGGACACCAAGAAATAGCAAAACAGACGGGCGCGATGCACTATGGCAAGCAAGTTTCATGTCTTCATCCTCAAAAGAAGTTGCAGGACTCGGAAATTTGATTGTAAATGAGGCGGAGTTCCGTCGACGTTGTGCTGCAAAGCCAGAAAACTAGTAAACTCTGTTTCATGTCACTATTGAAAAAGGTCGCGATTGTCGTGGTGGCGTGGGTTGTCTGTGTCCTGGTCTACCTCGAATTTTTTTCTAAGGCCCGATAGCGATTTGTCGAGTTCCGCCGGCGGAGAGTTGCTTCGCTTGGACAGGCGGCGCCAGTCCGCACGCAAGCAATGAATTCCGTTCAACGTATTTTCGTAAAGGCTTGCCTGGTGACGTCTGCGCTGGGAACGGGGACTCTCTTACTAGACTAGGCCAGATCAGGGTGTATTGTGGCAGCGCGATGGCGCCCCGTCCGCCGGGAGTTATGAAAGTGCGAAAACCTTTTTCTAGTTCGCAAATGCATGCCGCCAGTTCCTAGGTCGCTGGCATGCCACATTCGCGCCTGGTATTGTGTCTGACAATTATGTTACGATGTCTGACATGGCCTCCGAACGCATCACAGTCCGAATTCCTCCGGAACTGGGCGGGCGTCTGCGCCAACGTTCCCAGATCAACGGCCAGACTGAATCCGACCTCGTCCGCGAGGCGATCGAGACCTATCTTGGCCGCTCTAACCGTGAGCGTTCGGCTTTTGAACTAGCAAAAGAATCCGGTCTGATTGGTTCTGTGCGACGCGGCGGGCGTAGACCTCCGGCCAAGGACTTGAGCACGAATCCCCAATACTTTAAAGGCTTCGGCGAGGAGCAATGAAGCGGGTTCTCGTGGATACTGGCCCGCTGGTTGCCATTCTTTCCAGCGCGGATCAGCATCACGAGATATGCGTTGAAACGCTTCGCCATCTACCGGGCCCGCTGTTTTCATGCTGGCCGGTCATTACGGAGGCGGCGTGGCTGCTGCGCGCCTATCCGAAAGCAGTGCAGCAGCTTCTGCGAAGCGCGCACAACGGTTTCCTGGAGCTGTTGCCGCTAGCGGGGTCAGAGGCCAAGGGGCTCGCCGACGTGATGAAAACTTACGAGGACATTCAGCCTCAGCTTGCGCACGCCGCGCTGGTTTACCTTGCTGGCCGGGAAGGCATCGACACGATCTTTACCCTCGACCGACGTGACTTCTTGGTTTATCGCTCCCGCAGCAGACAACCCTTCCATCTCGTGCCGCGATAGCAGCGCTCGTCGTCCCTCTGCAGCGATCAACTGAAAGACAATTTGAGCGAAGACCACGGCTTCTGAATTTCAGCAGTTCTCTGTGACTCTGTGGTTGAAAACTTCTGTTACACCACAGAGAATTTCCAGGGTTGAGCGCCTGAGGTCGCGGACAGGAGCCCGTGCAACACGGACTAATTTGAATTCACGGCGTCGGCCACCTGCCCGTTCAGCCGATCTAAAGCGGTCTGAGCCGGGGTGTAACTCTTGGCCAGCGCAAGCGACGCGCGGTACTCCTGGGCCGCCGCTGGCTTATTGCCCTGTTGCTCGAGCGCCGTTCCCAGCAGGTAGTGCGCTCTGAAGGCGGGCCCGGCTTCCACGGTGAGGCTGGAAGACAGATACCGCTTAAGCAACTGGGTAGCTTGCGGCAAATCGCGTTTGCTGCGGAGGAGCATATTTGCACACTCCATCAGCACTTCCGGCTGATCCATCGGAGCCGCGCTGGCGTGGCGGATGGCGTCTTCCATCTCGTCCAGGCGCCCGGTTTGCCGATAAAACGAGGCTAAATTCCGCCAGGCGAGCGCGGCACCGTGGCTGGCTAGAATTGCGGCTCGATAGTCGTTCTCGGCGGCGACGAGATCGGTGCTCTTTTCGGCAAGGCGCGCCTTAACCCATCCGGCTCGGACAGGATCCAACGCCGCTATTTTTTCTGCTTGCGCTTCGGCCTTGTCCCGTCCGCCGCCCACAATCCCGGGGGCCTCCAGATAGAACTCCGCCAGATCAGTGCGCGCTTCGGCGCTGTTTGGGTTCAGGCGCACCGCCGTTTCAAATTCAGCATGTACTTTCTTGGCGAAACCCGCCGCAGTTACGAAATGCGAGTGGTCCGCCTTTTCGCCGTAAACGCGTCCCAGCCAAAGATGATATTGCGAGTTGCCAGGATCCAATGAAACCGCTTTCTCGCACGCCGCAATGCCCTTGTCCCAATCAGCCAGGGCAAAATACGCGCGGCAGAGCAGATTGTATGATTCGGCGTCGTTTGGAGCCCCGTTGATTCTGTTGTGCAGCGATACCACAGCATCGTCGACACGGCCTTCAGCAAGTAGCTGACTGTCTGCCGAGTTCGCAGCAGACAGCGAGGAGAGAAGCAAAACCATGATCGAGAGTCTCTGAACCGAAACCATTTGTTAGTGAACCACCTTTACCGCCAGACCGTTGCGCAATGGTTTGGAATTGGGATTGGTAGGCCCCAGAGCAATCAAAGCCTTTTCAGCTAGTCCCCCGGTCACTTCTACCTTGGTCAGATTCGAGATCGACGTTTGTACGTACCGGCGCAGCAACTCGTTGTTTACGATCTCGTATACGTAGGCCTTGCTGTCGTCGTCCTGATGAACCGACTCGCGCGGCACGGTGAGTACGTCGCGATGCTCCGCTGTGATTATCGTCACGCCGACATTGACGTTGGGCAATAATTTGAAATCCTTATTGTCGACCACACACGTGGTTTCGCCGACATTGCGCGTGCCATGCAGTTTTATGACGGCCGGGATCACGCTGACTGTGCCCTGCCAGGTTCGCTCCGGCAACGCATCCCAGGTAACCTCGATCTTGTCCCCCGGAGCGAGACGTCCGATGTCAGGTTCGTCCACGAAAGCTCGCACGCGAACCTTCGAAAGATCGGCTGCCTGCAAAACCAGGTCACCAGGATTGAGGTATGCGCCTTGTAAGGCCGGCAGCGAATAGACGATCCCGTCAAACGGAGCCCGAATATTCAACTGATCGAGCACATCTTCAGCGGCATCGTAGGCGGCCTGCGCCTCCGATTTCTGAGCTTCGACCCGCACGATCTCCGGCTGCGAGTAGCGACTCTTCTGCTTTTGAAGAAGAAGATTGAGATCTGCGTTGGCACTTTTGACGTGATCCTCCGCGTTCTTGATCTCGCCCGGAGAAGCCGCACCCTGCTCGCGCAGACGCCGCAGCGCATCCAGGTTGCGCTGAGCGGTGTCGCTATCAGTACGGGCTTTCGTGATTTGCGAATCGAGAGTCAAAATCTCCTCGTGATTCCCGCCCTTTTGGATGGCACTAAGATCGGCCTCCGCTCCAAGAACCTGAGCCTTGGCTTGGGCGGCCAGGCTGTGGGCTTTCGCATCGTCCAATTGGACGAGCAGTTGGCCTTTCTTGACCTGATCGCCCTCTCGCACCAGAAGTCTCTTCACCGTGGTGCCCATCGGGGTATGGGCCTCGAAGTTCTGCAGCGGTTCGACTCTTCCGTTGGTGGAAACGACGCTCCGAATTACGGCGCGCTGCGCGGTTACCGCGCGTACGGCCACAGCGGGATCCCTCGACAAAGACGCGAACAACACCACGGCCGCGACAATCGCGAGCGTTGCCGCGAGCCAGCGGTGCCGGGTCACAAAACTGGAGCCATTATTCGCCATTCGTTATCAACGACGTTCGCATTGCTGAACGCAATAACTGTACCACCTGCTGCCCCTGAAAGCTTTAGGAGGAAGCTGCTCAATTAGATGCTCGAGGCTTGGCGGATGAACCGTAAATCCTTGCAGAATTTGGCTGATTCATCGGCTCACTGGTTACAATGTGACATGCCCAAATCGCCACGCTATACGCCCGAACACGCCCAGGCAGGCCTGGACGCCAAGTTTCCTGAGATTGAGACTTGGCCGAATCAATTTGGAGGATACGAAATTGTGGTGGACGACCCGGAATTTACCTCGGTCTGTCCGAAAACCGGATTGCCCGACTTTGGTATGCTTACCATCCGCTACATGCCGGACAAGCGTTGCCTGGAATTAAAGTCGCTGAAAGAATATTTGCAGGCTTACCGCAACCTGGGAATCTTTCAGGAGAATATCGTGAACCGCGTGCTCGATGATGTGGTCCGGTGGGCTCGTCCGGTGTGGGCTGAGGTCAAGGGGGATTTTCGTCCGCGGGGTGGGATCTCGACAGTGATCGTCGCAAAGTGGCCGCGACCGAAAAGGAAATCCGGGAAGTAAACTGGCTTATCTGAACTTGATCTCGTTTCTATCCGCGCCGTGATATATTCCTTCGCCAAGTGACCCAGACGAAACTTTATCCCTGGACCGCGCTGACTCTGCTGACGGCGCTGAACCTGCTTAACTACATCGACCGTTCGGTGTTGTTTGCGGTGCAGCCGCTGGTGCAAAGCGAATTCCATCTCACCAATACGCAGGTCGGATACCTTACCAGCGCGTTTCTCGGCTTCTACATGGTCGCCGCGCCGTTTACCGGGCCGCTGGCTGACCGGTATTCGCGCAAAAAGATCATCATTCTCGGAGCGATCTTCTGGAGCGCGCTCACCCTCCTCACCGCCGTCACCCATACTTATTGGGAGTTGCTGGTTCGGCATACGCTGGTTGGGATTGGTGAAGCGACTTTTGTTACCATCGCTCCAACTTTCGTCGCCGATCTTTTTCCAGAGAACAAACGCGGCCGGATTTTCGGAGTGTTTTATCTGGCGATTCCGGTGGGCACCGCGGCCGGATACCTTCTGGGCGGCAAGCTCGGGCCACATCTCGGTTGGCGGTACCCGTTTTACATCGCGGCATTCCCCGGTTTCCTCCTCGCTCTTGCTCTATTGTTCATTCCCGAGCCGCCACGTGGCCAATTCGATTCGTTAAAGGAAACCCCAGACCGCGCAACCTTACGAGGTCTCGCCCGCAACCCCGCGTTCTGGATGGTTACGCTGGGTATGGCCGCGGGCACGTTTTCGCTTGGAGGAATTCAAGTATGGATGCCGACTTTTCTGTCCCGCGTACGCGGCTACAGTTTGGAGTCAGCAAATCTCATCTTTGGCAAGATCGTAGTGGTCGATGGCATCCTCGCCTCTTTGGCGGGAGGTTGGCTGGGAGACCGCCTGCTCCCGCGCATGAAAAGTTCATACTATTTTGTTTCCGCAGTCAGTATGGGTCTCGGTGTGCCTGTTATGATCGTCGGCCTGTTCAACAAGGGAGCGCTAATGATGCCCGCCATCGCCGTGGCGGCATTTCTTCTGTTGGTGAACACTTCGCCTCTCAACACCGCTCTGGTGAATTCCGTCGGTGCGCATATCCGTGCCACCGCTATCGCGGTGAATATTTTCATCTTTCATCTTTTGGGCGACGTGCCTTCGCCCACACTCATGGGATATGTGGCCGATCGCCGTTCTCTTCAGGCTGCATTCATCCTGCCCGTGATCGCGATGGCGGTTTCTTCTGCCATACTGTTTTACGGCATGCGATTTGCTCCTGCTGTAAGAACCCAGAATGAACCCGGCGCTGCGGACAGCCAGTTGGCATGAGCCATTTTCACTGGAATATTTTTCATTCGACTGTCGGCAGCGTCCTCGCCCTGGTCTGGTTCTCGCGCCTGCTCGACGCCGCTCTGGGCATGCCCAAAGTAGCCGATATCTCCCACCCCGAATGGAATCGCAAACCGGCCACTCCCGCTGGGAATCCCCGAGTTAGCATTGTCGTTCCGGCTCGTAACGAAGAAGAACATATCGGGCCGGCGCTCACCAAGTTGCTGACCCTCGATTACGACAATTACGAAATCATCGCCGTAAACGATCGCTCCACGGATCGCACGGGCGAAGTCATCGATCGAATTGCAGCGACGCCAGAAGCCAGCGCTCGCCTGAAAGTGATTCACGTCGCCGAGCTGCCTTCGGGTTGGCTGGGCAAGGTTCACGCGATGTGGAGCGCTTCTAATCGGGCCAGTGGCGATTGGCTGCTATTTACCGATGCGGACGTGCTTTTCCGACCCGACGTGCTCACTCGCGCTTTAGCATACGCGGAGGCCGAACCAGCGGACCACCTGGTCTTGTTTCCCCGCATGATCATGCACAGCGCGGGCGAACGAATGACCATCGCCTTTTTCCAAACCCTTTTCGTCTTCGGACATCGTCCATGGAAAGTGGCCGATCCCCGGACGAAAGACCATATCGGAGTGGGCGCGTTCAACCTGGTTCGGCGCCGTGTGTACGACGCCGTCGGCGGCTACAAGGCATTGCGCTTCGAAGTGGTCGATGACATGAAGCTGGGCAAAATCGTGAAGAATGCCGGCTACGCGCAACGCAATGTTTACGGCGCAGACCTGATTTCGCTGCGCTGGGCCAAAGGCGCAAGGGGTATGGTAAACAACCTCACCAAGAATTCCTTTGCCATAATGTCGTTCCAATCGTGGCGACTTCTGCTCTCCGTATTTGCGCTGGCGTTTCTAAACATCCTGCCGTTCGTTGGAATCTGCCTCGCCCACGGATGGGCTCGCTTGCCGTATGCACTCGCTCTCGCGTCCATATTCGGTATTTATGTCGGAATGTCCTGGGAGTCCGACATCCCAGCATATTATTTTGTTTTGCATCCCATCGGCGCCGCGATCTTCGTTTACATCATGCTGCGGTCCATGACGCTGACTCTGGCACGCGGCGGGGTGGAGTGGCGAGGCACGTTCTATCCGCTCGATGACTTGAGAAAAGGAATGGTCTAACCGCATCACTCCCCCGCAGGATGTCCATTTTCGCGCTCCGCAGCGAAGCGTGAAAGGCGCTCGGGGACCGCGCCAGGCTCACAGACTTTCTTCTCTTGACGCCCTTTGCCCGCGGTAGGAGAATTGGACGCTCGGCCGCCTCCCCCGCGCTTGTCCGACTTAAAGGTTCGGGCCAGAATCGAATCGGCTTCCACTAATTATTTTGCGTCAGCGTGACGGTTTCTGTTGTCATTTTTCGCAATGCGTAGTGATCACGAAAGTCGCGAAGGCTGAAATCCTGAGTTGACGGAGGAATTATCTATGCACAGCAAGAAGCCTTTAGTCGGATTGAGAGCCGCTCTGCCAATCTTTATTGTGATCCTGTTCGCGACGAGCGCCTACCCGGCCACGGAGAAGATCGTGCATGACTTCAGCGACAACGGCTCGGATGGCTACTATCCCTACAACAGCCTGATCTTCGATAAGACCGGCAATCTCTACGGCACGACGGTCTTCGGAGGCACTAATGGTTCGGGGACGGTGGTCGAGTTGACGCCCAAAGGGGGCGGGCTCTGGACGGAGACTGTGCTGCATAACTTCGGCAGCGGCGCGGACGGGACTTATCCTTACGGCAACCTGATCTTCGATGCTTCCGGCAATCTCTATGGCACGACTCAAACCGGCGGCACTGCAGGAGTCGGTACGGTATTCGAGATGACACCCACGACCAAAGGGGTGTGGAAAGAGAAAGTGCTGCATAGCTTCGCCCTCAACGGCAAGGACGCGGCCACGCCCCTCGCCGGCGTGATCTTCGATACTTCTGGCAATCTGTACGGCACCTCTGAGCTTGGAGGCATTTACGATTCAGGCGCGGTTTTTGAGTTGTCGCCGAAAGCGGGCGGCGGCTGGACGGAGAAAGTGTTGCACAGCTTCGATCCCAACGGCAAGGATGGGACCTTTCCCAACGCTGGCGTCATCGTTAATGGCTCCGGTAATCTTTTTGGCACCACGCTCGAGGGCGGGACTGCCGGTCTGGGCACTGCTTTCGAGCTGTCGCCGAAGGCCGGCGGAGGCTGGAAGGAGACGGTGCTACACAGCTTCAGCTCCAATGGAAAAGACGGGTATCTGGTATTTGCTGGCCTGATCTTCGATGGCGCGGGCAATCTTTACGGGGCCACGTCCGTTGGCGGCACCAAGTCCGGAGGAACGGTTTTCGAGTTAACGCCCAAGGCAGGCGGGGGCTGGAAAGAAGAAATACTGTATAACTTCGCCTACGCGCAGGGGTCAGACCCCTTCGGGCGGCTGATCTTCGATGCCTCCGGCAATCTCTACGGCACAATGGGCACGGGCGGCGTTTATGCCGAAGGAACGGTTTTCAAGTTGACCCTCGAAGGGAGTGGAAAATGGGCGCAGACCGTGTTGCATAATTTTAACGAC
>Ga0209275_10001267_pt1 | contig 10253 bp, 7 predicted proteins | sample HubBroMetageREF2_FD_188344 | JGI IMG/M metagenome (GOLD analysis project Ga0209275, IMG submission 188344) | Reference soil microbial communities from the Hubbard Brook experimental Forest, New Hampshire, USA - Hubbard Brook CCASE Soil... | ecosystem: Environmental > Terrestrial > Soil >...
AACTCTCTTCTTGTTTACTTTTGTTTTCTTTGCGAAGTACGACTCTTGGCACGGCGGTTGGGTGGCCGGCCCGCGTTTTCTCACGCCCGTCTTGCCCTTTCTAATTTTGGCTATCGTACCTCTTCTCGAGAGGCTTCTAATCGGAAGCGGACCATTCCTTAACCTGCACCCCGTCTTGCGTCCAATGCTGATCTCCTTGGTACTTCTCGGATTTCTAGTTCAGGCGTCTGGTGTGTTTTTCCCGGAGGAGCGTTACTACGCACTAACCACCTTTTACGAAAAGCTTAGTGACAAGCCTTGGTGGCGCGGCTCTATTCCCTTGGCTTCTGCCGATTTTCTTCCGCAGATGCAAACAACTACCTCCGAAATGATCAGAACCTCTTTGTCCTCTGATCCCGCCCGGCTGGCTGCCGAAGCAGACACGGAAAAGTGGGCTGCTGTCAGTTCGACGGCGACCGAAAGCCAATTTCTTCGTGCCCTCCCCAATTCCGAAAATTTCCTGATGCCCAACCTTTTGCTATTTAAACTCAGGCTGTTGGGCATCCCCTCGTTCGCGGCCTCTATTTATGGACTCTCGCTGTCCTGCCTGGCCGCCGTCGGTCTGATGGGCCTCAAGCGTTTCACCTTTGGCCGTATACCAAATCTCAACGTCGTTAGTTAACATGCAAACCAACCACATCTCAATCTGCATTTGCACTTTCAAGAGGCCTGAACTCTTACGCAAAACCCTGGAGCGCTTGACTAATCAACGTACCGACGGCTTGTTCTCCTATTCTGTGGTCGTGGCTGACAATGACGCCGAACGCTCTGCCGAATCCATGATGCAAGCCGTCTCGCCGGTTTTGCCGGTTGCCATAACTTACTGTTGCGAGCCTCAGCAAAACATCGCCATGGCCCGCAATAAGGCCATCCAAAATGCCGATGGCGACTTCATCGCTTTCATCGACGACGACGAATTTCCGGGCGACGATTGGCTCTACCAGCTCTTCAACACTTGCGTCTCTCGTGGCGTTGCCGGAGTTCTCGGTCCGGTCAAATCCTATTTCGAATCCGAGCCGCCCGCTTGGGTCCGGAAGGGCAAGTTTTTCGATCGCCCAACCTTTAACACCGGCTACAAACTAACTTATGATCAAGCTCGCACCGGTAACGTCTTATTCAGACGTGAAATCTTAGGCACCGTCGAAGTCTTTTTTCGCCCGCAATTTGCCACTGCGGGAGAAGATGTCGACTTTTTCCGCCGCATGATGCAGCAAGGTTTCACCTTCATCTGGTGCAACGAAGCCCCCGTTTACGAAATCGTCCCGGCCTCTCGGTGCAACCGCAGTTATCTTTTGAAGCGCGCGCTGCTCCGCGGCAGCAACTTTCACAAACACCCAACCGACCGTCTCAAGAATGCCGCCAAGTCCCTGATCGCTGTTCCTTGTTACACCTTGGCTTTGCCCTTTTTGGCCTTGTTCGGCCAACACATGTTTCTCAAATACCTGATTAAGCTTTTCGACCACGCCAGCCGCCTTCTCGCCTACGTGGGCTTAAGCGCTGTTACGCGGCGGCAGACATAACGGTTGGGGCGCGTCCATAGGAAAATCCACCTAGGACCAACATCTAGTTTCATCCTCGCAACCTAGGTACAAGTCACGAGGGTCAGTCACAACCACTGTGGTAAATTTGAGTTTGGAGAGGTCGCCGTTGGCTAAGGCAACGGCCAGCTTGCTGGTCGTGGTGGGCAGCCACTCGGGGGTTCGAATCCCTTCCCTCTCCGCCAAGTCTCGCAGTTCCGCCGTTCCGATCCGCAATCAATTTTTCACACCGTCGCTAAGGAATCACCGAATTCCAGGCAATAGAGAGGGAATTACCAGTTCATGAGTTCTCTGATTGAAGTTAGTGGAAAGCAGGTGCGCATTCGCGGTCGCGTGCTTCGCATGGCTCAACTCGAGGCTGATATGTACCAGTTTATTGATGATGACCCTAAGCCCATTCTGGAAGCCTTGCGTAAGTCGCCCACTCGCATTGACGTTTTCTCTTTCTTACAAAAAGTTCCCGCCACCACGCCTAAGTATTCCTATCCGATGGAATGGGACAATTTCGCGGCCTTAAACCTGACCACCTACGATCAGTGGTGGAATGAACAGATCGGCTTCAAGGCACGCAACAAAGCTAAGCAGGCCCTTAAAAAGGGTGTCGTTGTTCGGGAAGTGCCCTTCGATGACGCGCTCGTCAAAGGCATCTGGGAGGTCTACAACGAAACGCCCATTCGCCAAGGCGCTCCCAATAAACACTATGGCAAAAACTTTGAGACCGTTTATCGCGAAGAAGCCACCTTTCTCGACCTTAGCGTTTTCATCGGCGCGTTTCTCGGCGACAGCCTTATCGGCTTCATCAAGATGGTTCACGACGACTCCAAAACGCAAGCCGGCCTGATGAACATCGTCTCCATGGTTCGCCATAGAGATCTGGCACCCACCAATGCCTTGGTGGCCCAGGCAGTGAAATCCTGCACCGATCGCGGCATTCCTCATCTCGTCTATTCCCGTTTTTCTTACACCAAAAAGCAACGCAGCAGCCTGGCCGATTTCAAGGAACGCAACGCCTTTCAGCAAGTCAACGTGCCCCGTTATTTCGTGCCGCTCACCAGTGCCGGTGCTCTCGCCGTTCGCATGGGCCTGCATAAAAATCTCACCGACCATGTTCCCGAGCCGGTGCTTAACAAGCTCCGCGAACTACGCGCCGCTTGGTATAAACGGAAGTTTCAGTCGGCTACCACGGAAGGATCCTGACCAACCGTTATGCCTGGAATTGTCGGTCTCATCACAAAGATGCCCCGCGCTTGGGCTGAACTCCAACTGCAACGCATGGTGGAGTCCATTCGCCACGAGTCCTTCTACGACTCAGGAATACACGTCGACGAGTCCCTAGGCGTTTATTCCGGCTGGACCGTGCGCAAGAATTCCTTTGCCGCAGCCATGCCCGTTTGCAACGAACGCGATGATGTATCACTCGTTTTTTCCGGCGAAGAATTTCCTGAGCCAGGTACCGCGCAGCGCTTGAAGGAAAAAGGCCATAGCCTCCCGCTCGATGGCCCCTCCTATCTCGTTCACCTTTATGAGGAGGATCAGACTTTTCCCGCCGGTCTGAATGGACGTTTCCACGGCCTCCTGATCGACCGCGCCAAAGGCACCATCACTGTCTTCAACGATCGCTACGGTCTGCAGCGTCTCTACTATCACCAGTCGAAAGAGGCCTTTTATTTTGCTGCCGAAGCCAAAGCCATTCTCGCCGTGCGTCCTGAACTTCGTCGCTTGGACTCGCGTGGCATGGGCGAGTTCATCTCCTGCGGCTGCGTTATGGAGAATCGCACCCTCTTCGAAAGCATCTCCGTCCTTCCTCCCGGCTCCGCCTGGGTTTTCCGAGCGGCTTCCCTAAGCCAAAAGAACTCTTACTTCTCGCCACAGGAATGGGAGAATCAGCCTCGCGTCGATTCCGAAACCTATTATCAGCAGCTCAAAGAAATCTACTCCCGCAAGCTTTCACAATACTTCGAAAGCCACGAACGCATGGGCATGTCCCTCACCGGCGGTCTGGACACCCGCATGATCATGGCTTGGCAGCAGGCTCCCAAGGGCGCTCTGCCGTGTTACTCCTTCGGTGGTACCTATCATGAATGCCAGGACGTTTCTGTCGCCCGCAAGGTCGCCACAATCTGTGGCCAGTCTCATCAGGTCATTCCGCTTGACCAGCAGTTTCTCTCGCAGTTTGCGAGGTACGCCGAACGCACCGTCTTTCTCAGCGATGGTTGTGCGGAAATCAATCGCGCCTCCGACCTCTACGCCAATGTCTGCGCGCGCGAAATAGCACCCATGCGTATGACCGGCAACTACGGCAGCGAGGTCCTCCGCCGCACCATGCCGCGGACGCCCAATGCGCCCACTCCGGCGTTCAAGCCTGTCGATCCCATGCCCGGATTGTTCCGCCCCGAAATTATTTCGCAAATTCAAACCTCCAAGCAGACCTACTCCAGCGCGCTGCAAACCAATGCTGCATCCTTCGCCGTATTTCGTCAGGCGCCTTGGCATCACTATGGCCTTCTCGCCCTGGAGCAAACGCAACTTGGCGTCCGCACTCCGTTTCTCGACAACGATCTAGTCCAGGCCGTCTTTCGTGCCCCGCAAGCAGCCCTGGTAAATAACGACTTCTGCCTTCGCCTCATTGGCGACGGCAACCCCGCCCTACGCGCCATTCGTTCCGATCGTGGCCTCGCCGGCAATGGCAACCACACTCTGGCTTCTATCACCCGCGCGTATCTCGAATTCACCTTTAAAGCCGAATACGCCTACGATTATGGGATGCCGCAACGCCTCGCCCAGATCGATCACGCCTTCTCCGCTCTTCACTTCGAACGCCTGTTCCTTGGCCGTCACAAGTTTGCCCACTACCGTGTCTGGTATCGCGATCCGTTAGCGAACTACGTCCGCGAAATGCTGCTCGACCCTCGCACCCTCGCCCGTCCGTACCTAGACAAGAAAATGGTCGAAATGATCGTTGCCGGTCACCTCAAAGGAAACCGCAACTTCACCACCGAAATCCATAAGCTGTTGACGCTCGAGCTATTGCACCGATTGTTCGTCGATGTGCACTAGGCCTGGCAGAATAGAATGGCTAATGATGAATTATGCTGAATCCAAGGAACGCAGGTAGCAAATGATACCTCGTTTAGTATCAACTATCTTTTTCACGTTTTTCATCTGGTGGCTGTTCCGCTTGAACCGGGACGAAAACGAGCCCACCACCTCGGCGCTTTGGATACCCATCTTTTGGCTGTTTATCGGGTGTACCCGAAACTTCTCCGAATGGTTTCATTTACAGTCCGGTGGCGCAGGGGAACGTTATATGGAAGGAAGCCCGGTGGACCGGGCGGTGTTGACTCTGGCGCTGTTTTTGGGAGTGGGCGTGCTCTTCAAGAGAGCGCAGCGGCTCGCGCCCTTCCTTCGGGCCAGTATCCCAATCCTCCTCTATTTTGCGTACTGCGGTGTGAGCGTCTTGTGGTCCGAGTACCCAGAAGTGGCCGGGAAGCGCTGGTTCAGGTCCTTGGGAGATGTGGTCATGGTTCTGATCATATTGACGGAACCGAACTGGTCCGTCGCCATAAAACGGATCTACACCCGCCTCGGCTTTTTGCTTATACCTCTTTCGATCTTGTTCAGCAGGTTTTTTCCAGAGTTTGGACGGAGTTACAGTCACGCCGGGAAGCCCTATTGGACCGGTGTGACTGTGGAGAAGAACGCACTTGGAGTCCTCACCTTGGTGTTCGGATTGGCCTCCTTGTATTTTCTTCTGGAAGTCTGGCGAGACGACAAGAGCGACCGCCGAAAAAAGCGCCTGCTTGCTCGCGCGCTCGTTATTGCCATGGCCATATACTTACTCATTGGATCCGAATCTGTTACAGCACTTGCCAGTTTTGGTTTGGCCGCTTTCCCAATGATTTTGACCTTTCGATATGGCTGGGCACGAAGACCGGTGATTCTGCACACCGTAGTGTTCAGCATCATCCTGGTAACTGTTTCTGCTCTTTTCTTTAACGTTGGTTCCGAAATGGTTCAGGGCTTGGGAAGAGATACAACGCTGACAGGCCGCACTCGTATCTGGCATTCCGTCCTCGCGGTCGCCGAAAGTCCCCTGGTGGGAACAGGCTTCGAAAGCTTCTGGATCGGGCCGCGATATGAACAAGTGAAGGAGTTAGCTGGTATAGAAGTCAACCAAGCGCACAACGGTTACCTTGAGACTTACTTGAATCTGGGCTGGATCGGTGTCGGTTTCATCGGGTTTGTTCTATTTGCTGGATACGCGCGCATCGTGAAAGCTGTTCGTAACCTGTCACCATTAGCGAGCCTCCGCGTGGCCTTTTTCATGATCATTATCACTGAAAATTTCACCGAGGCGAGCTTCGGCATGGCTGGCTCCGTTTGGATTGCGTTTCTGTTATCGGTAATGGCGCCGGTGGATGCCGCCGTGCAGCCCGAACCGGAACCGGATCAGGAACGCCTTGATCGCATTGAGGCACCGTGGCTGCGAAAACCGACCAGGACAACACCACTGGTGCCCGTTGCGAGTGCCGTTGTCCCGCACACCTACCGAGCTAAACCGCAACGCACCCGGTCGTAAGCAACGGTTCAGTTACTGTACGCACCAAGTGACAACGGCTGCGGTAAGCGCTAAATGATCTTCGTTGTGATACCTAATTAACGACGGCTCGTAGGTCAGTCGGAGGAACCGGTGTGCCAGACCCAGACGAGGTCGAAGTCCCGTAGCATTTCGTGGCGTTGAATGACAGTGCGTTACCCTTGCCGTCAGGAAGACCTCCCATGCCTACGTAGCATGCCATCGCTGGGTTCGCATTGACGTGGCCATCCCAAGCGGTGTTGACGTTCTGCCCCGAAGCGCATGAGCTGGAACCGCTCGTGGTCGGCAGGCCCGCTTGACTGGTCGCATTCAATGTTCCCGAGCATTGCCCGACGTTGCCACTGTTCACATCTGGGCCGACAGGTGGAAACGGAATTGTTGATGGCAGCCACCACGACGGCCTACCCGCAAGGTAGAAGGATGGTGGCAGCGGGCCTTGTCCTGCTCCCACATTTCCCAAACTTGGCACGGAGTTAGGATACGTATTAGCATTGGTAGGCACTTCGGAAGAATTGAATTGCGATGCGTTGTGTGCAGTATCCCAGTTGGCCCAGCACATAGTGGTGAAGTTGTTGACGCCGTTTGTTGCGCTGCAGTACGCCAGTGGGTCAGAGGGTTCGCTTTCCGTGCTGCCCGCTCCGAGAATGAAAATGTAGCCCGTTGAAGGAAACTGATTCGTGGAACCACCTGTCCAATTATAGTTTGTGCTGAATCCTGGCGTGCCCAGCACATTTCCAATGAGATGGTTGTAGCGGCTCCCATAACCATTCGAGAAGGCGAAGAAACCAAACTGGGCTGTGGGGTAGCTGGCATTTCCGCGATTTAGCCACGACTCCCATCCCCAGAAGAAGTTGCGATAATAAGTCATCGAGAGGTGTACGCCGTGGTCCAGGTCCTCATTGACTCCGTCCCACTCATTTCCCTCAGCAAGCCACCAATTGTCTCCGGCGGAGTGGGTGAACATGGCATGGTTCAAATTGCCACTGGTCGATGAGCCCGAGGTCATTCCTGTGGCGAAATTATAGGCCACAACCAGCGCGTCCTCTGGACCATCAGCAAACACGCAACTGCCAGTGCCTTGGCAAATGTTATTCTGGACCACGTTCATGCTTCCGTTCGTAACCCAGATGCCTGCATTGTCTCCATAGCTGACTGGATTTCCATAAGCGTACGAGCCTTGAACCAGGGAATTAATATCCTCGTACATATAAATGTCGTGGCTACCCGCATTAATCGAGGCCACGCCGCTCACCCAGCATTGGTAGCAGTAGGTTACCGAGACTCCGTTTGGTCCGGGCGTGCCCTTAACTCCTTCGTCACCGGATGAATCGACAGTCAAGTTCTCCACTCCATCGTGCTGAATCGGACTGAACACGGCCACTTGTGGGGTTTGGTTGGTGCTCCAGTTAGGATGATGCAGCGGCCGGTTCAGGCTAATGGTGCTACCGCTGACACCGGTCACGAGGAACATCTCTTCCTGCCACGCTGCGCCGCACGTGCCCGAAGAGCATCGCCAACTTGAACCGTCAGGACCCTCGGATGGTACCGCGCAACCAACTCCTGGACTCTTCCAAGCCATGGCGCACTCGAAGTACCCACCGTTATCGATTGGGGACCCGCTGGTGCATCCGGATCCACTGTATCCCGTGTCGCATTGTGTGAGAATGACAGCGCTGACGTTCGCCGTGATCCCGGAAGCGCTATTTAAGGTCAGGCTCGTCGAACCCTGGGACAGCCCTCCGGTGACACTGTGAACGTATTTAGAGGTGCCTCCCCGGTAAGCAGAGGAATCGCCCGCTATGCAAACATTCGCACCGCCACAATTACTTCCTGAGGGGCTTGTGAAATAAAGAGTGGTAGAACTGGCACCCTGCCCGCGCAAGACTACATGGCCAATGGAAGGAAAATTTACTGCGCCTGATAGCGTAAATTTGCCTGGGCCCAGCACCACTACTCCACCTGCTGGCTGCGCATTCGCGCAAGAGGAAAGAGCGTTGTTGATTGTCGATGGATTACCCGAGTATGCCGAAATCGTGCTACAAATCGGCCAACCGGCATCTGGCACGCCACTCGGAATACCTGCCTGCGACCAGTTCATCCCACGCTTGGCGTCAATTACCCCCGTCCAAAGCTGCGTTTGGGCAACTGCCGGGGCTATTAAAATCATACTTAGCAAAAACAAACGGTACAACCTGTCGATCATGTTTACTAAACTCCACAAAGGTTTTCTATATTCCGCTCGACGCATGGTCCATCTAAGATGTTAGACCACGGCTCACAGGCGTTAATTACAGTAAATCGCTACTTGAGGCACTTCGATACTGTCCCTGGGTACAGATTACGGGTAGTGTTTAGGTCAGGGCTCTTCGCACGTGGTTGACAGGTAGGTGCACGTCTTGCTTTCAATCTTCTGAGGTCAATTTTCTTTGTGCTCTCAATAACTCGTTCAGAAAGTTATATTATTGATCCTCGGCGTCACCGTCTACAAGTTGCGATCCATCGCTCTTTCAGGAAAAGGGGAGCACCAACCGAATGAAAGTCGCGTACCTGATGCTTTTTCACAGGGACCCGATGCTTTTGAAGAGAGCGATAGAAAGGCTCTCGTCAGAGGATTGCGGATTTTTTGTTCATGTTGATCTGAAGTCAGACATAGCGCCCTTTTCGGCCATCATCGGCGACAACATATCTTTTTGCAAGCGGCGCATTCCTGTCTATTGGGCAGAATTTTCTACGGTCGAAGCGATGCTATTACTGGCCCGGGAGGCACTGAACTCCTCCGCAAACTATGATTATTTCGTCTTTTTGCAGGGTAGCGTTTATCCGCTACGGAGCGGCGGGTACATCGAACGCTTCCTGGAAAACCACCGCGGTTGGGAATTCATGGACTTGGTGAAAATGCCAGCGCCCGGCTACCCGCTCTCCAGGATCGGCACTTTGAGTTATCCGTCTCGTATGCCGGTCCGCCGCCTCGCGGCCAGGACCCTCGCAAAGGTGGGGCTGCTACGGCGGGATTTCCATAAACAGCTCCGAGGGCTGGAGCCCTACGCCGGTCACGGTTATGGTTGGGCCCTTTCCCGGCACGCATGCCAATACCTGACAGACTTCGTAACCGCAAATCCATACTTAGTGGAGTATTTTCAGAAGACCTATGCGCCTGACGAATCATTTTTCCAGACGATCCTGGGCAATTCGCCCTTCCGCCCTCATTTCCATAGAAATTTCGTTTACGCGGACTGGTCAGCCAAGGCCGCCCATCCGGCCATGATCAATGAGGAGCACATTAAGTTTTTTGCAGCGCAGGAAAAGGTGTGGGTTGAGGATGAGTGGGACTCTGGAGAGATGCTATTCGCGCGGAAATTTTCTGACGACCGTCCTGATTTGCTGCAGCAAATGGACGAGATGATAGAGCAAAAAGAAAAGTGCCTGACCCACGATTGAAGAGTGCAAAGTGCGCGATTTTTCGTTGGATTCGTCTCCGCCTTCGCATTCAAACGGCTGGTAACTATTCGCTTCGGCGTCGTTCCTGGGGCGATCTTCTTTCAACTCCTTAACGACCAACTCTTTGATCTGCGGATTCTATTGTTGAAGATTTTTGCGCGCACCCTTCTTGCAATTTCGTCCTGACGAAGTCCTTGGGCCACGATTGGAACTCTCCTTCTATTCGGAACCACAAGACTTAACGGAGCGAAGGTAAACTACTTGGAGACGCCGTAGGAATTCGGGAGTGTGACGAACGCAATTCTTTAGACAAAGCTTGAGACCTTTCGACACAAATGGAAATTTCCAGCCCACCGAGGTCGGTGACGGTCTGCGCCGCCTTGCTGTTCGCGGGGCTGGCGTTACTGTCTTCGCACAAGGCCTCGTCTTCGCCGTCCAGATGGTCTCCACCGTAGTTCTGGCCCGTCTGCTCATGCCCTCCGATTTCGGTTTGGTGACCATGGTCACCACCTTCAGCTTGTTGCTCATGAGCTTCGGCCAGAATGGCTATACCGAAGCCATCATTCAGCGCCCAGAAATGAATCACGCGTTGGCCAGCAATCTCTTCTGGATTAATGCCGCCGCCGGACTTGTCCTAGCCC
>Ga0209275_10001271_pt1 | contig 10249 bp, 10 predicted proteins | sample HubBroMetageREF2_FD_188344 | JGI IMG/M metagenome (GOLD analysis project Ga0209275, IMG submission 188344) | Reference soil microbial communities from the Hubbard Brook experimental Forest, New Hampshire, USA - Hubbard Brook CCASE Soil... | ecosystem: Environmental > Terrestrial > Soil >...
AACTAGGTCGTAAGGTTATCGATAACATGTCTCGACTTGGCCTGGCGACTGATTATCTTCGTACTGACAAAGATCATCCCACCGGCACTGCTTCTGTGGCGCTGGCTAGCGATGGGCAACCGAAGTTCTTTCTTCACCGCCCAGCAGCGTACGATTTCCCCGAGCTTACGACGGCTCAGTCTGATCGATTGTTTTCGCGTCCGGTGGATTGGATTTACTTTGGGACGCTTCATCAGATTTATCCCCAGGCTCGGCAATTGACGGAAGACCTTCTCGGCCGCGCAGCGGCAGCGCGCTGCTTTTACGATGTGAATCTTCGCTCCGACGGTTACACGCCGGAGTTGATTCAGTTGCTCATGTCGCGAGCGACCATCGTGAAACTGAATCACGAAGAGGTCGAAGCCATCGCCCGCATGTTCGGCACTCGGCATGGTTCGCTTGAGGAGTTCTGCCGCAAATACACAAACTCTTACAAATGGGCCGGACTGTGCGTAACTCGCGGTTCGCTCGGGTGCGCAGTTCTGATGGGCGGGCACTATATCGAAGCGCCCGGGTATCCGGTTCAAGTCGTGGATACCGTCGGTGCCGGCGATGCCTTCGCCGCTGCCTTCCTGCATGGCTTGGGCAGCGGGTGGCCCATCCCGCGAGTTGCCGACTTCGCGAATCGCGTGGGAGCGCTGGTCGCTAGCCGCAGGGGGGCAATCCCCGATTGGACAATTTCCGAAGCCAATGCCCTCGAAACAAAACTCGGACGCCTGGAGACGGCATGAAGTTGAACTCGGTTTTGTTGAAAAGCGCGGTCGTAGCCGCTTTGGGCGGTCTATTATTTGGCTTCGACACCGCCGTCATTTCCGGGACAACGGGCGCGCTGTCGCAGGTATTCGCGCTCTCCTCGAAAAGCTTGGGCCTGACCGTCTCCATCGCCATTTGGGGCACGGTCGTAGGTGCGATGCTCGCCGGATTCCCGGGAGAGCGTTTTGGACGACGCGATAGTTTGCGTGGATTGGCAATCTTCTATTTAGTCTCTGCGCTAGGTTGCGCCTTGGCCTGGAGTTGGTCGTCTCTGGTTGTGTTTCGCTTCATCGGCGGCCTGGGAATTGGCGGTTCGTCCGTGCTCGCCCCGATGTACATTGCCGAGATTTCCCCCGCGAAATGGCGCGGAAGATTGGTCGGCTTATTTCAGTTCAATGTAGTGTTCGGCATTTTGCTCGCGTACTTTTCAAACTACCTTATTGCCCTCGCACATCTCGGCGCTAGCGAATGGCGGTGGGATCTGGGAGTTGCGGCGTTCCCAGCCGCACTATTTTTTGTGATGTTGTTCACCATCCCGCGCAGTCCCCGATGGCTGGTTAAGAAAGGACGCGTGGACGAGGCAAGATCGGTTCTGCAGATGACCGGCGATCAGAATTACGAGCAAGATCTGCAAGAGATCGTCGAATCCATCAACGTCGAACAGAAGCGGGCGGCCGAGAAATTGTTCACCAGAAAATATGCGTTTCCGATTTTTCTTGCGGTGAGCATTGGCATGTTCAATCAACTGTCGGGCATCAACGCTATTCTTTATTATCTGAACGACATTTTCGCTCACGCTGGATTCAGCCGTATCTCTGGCAATCTTCAAGCCGTTGCCATCGGAGCCACCAACCTGGCCTTCACCATGATCGCGATGTCGGTTATTGACAAGCTTGGCCGCAAAACCTTGCTCCTGGTCGGTTCGGTGGGGACCGCAATATGCCTGGCTGGAGTCTCCGCGATTTTCTTCACCCACAGCCATGAGAGTCTGCTGGTGTGGCTGTTAGTGGGTTACATCGCCTTCTTCGCATTTTCACAAGGGGCTGTGATCTGGGTTTATCTCTCCGAAGTTTTCCCCAACTCGGTGCGGGCCAAGGGACAAAGCCTGGGAAGCTTCTCGCACTGGTTTATGAACGCCTTGATCTCAGCCATATTTCCTTTAATGGCTGCCTCTTCCGGTGCTTATCCGTTTGTGTTCTTTTCGGTGATGATGGTGCTGCAATTCTTCGTGGTCTTGTTTGTCTATCCGGAGACCAAGGGACTCACGTTAGAGGAGATGCAGAAGGAATTGGCGACCACGTAGCAGCGCACTGCGCCCTAACGTTCGTGAGCACATGGGATGTCGAGGGCGTGCCTGCGCTGTGAAAACCCTAAACCTGCTCTGGCGTTATCGGCACGGCTGAAGCCGTGCCTCTCCGGTTTCTCGCGCCAACAAATTGAAACCTGCCGTAACGGAGCGCAAACGCCTTCACGCATTTCTTATGGAAACGCTCTTACAGCACTCGTGCCTTCCGTGCTCGTTTTGATCGATTCCACTTTCAGGGTTTCCGGTTTCTTCCGCTCAAGAGCGGGTTTACCCATATGTAAGCTCAGCGCTTGCTCCAACTGGGTCATAAGGGTCCGCAGGTTTTCATCGCCGGCGTCCAAAACGGTTCGCAGGTCCGCGCTGGCTGTCATGGCTTGCTGATAGGCGTCGCGAGCCTGGGCCAAAAGATCCACGTGTTGCATGAACGCCGTGGCCGACTTTCGGAAGTCTTCCACCGCGCCGATGTATGTCGCCATAATACCATCACCTTTGTCCAACATTACTTTCACTCCTTTGGGTTGTCTTACTTACTTTCTTCACGTGGTCCTGGGGCGGGCCAAACCAGCATTATGACCTTGCTGGCTCAGAAGTCAAACGATTTTCATGCGCCCGTCCGGTAGCCACTGCTGCGGCCAGCGCTCGAACGCCGCCCTGTAAGCCCGTCGATCTGAAGACGCAGGTCTCTGAAATTTAAAGCCATAGGCTTCGCCGTACCGCCGTTCCCAGGCGGGATTTTAGCTCGGTTGCGCCCCTGGATCTCCCTAGCTCGACGAGGGCGTCTTCTCTCTTAGGCGGTTCCGCTTTTGCCGCTGCTTGCGGCTTTTGTTGTGCGGAGATAGTTTGTAAGTTGGCCACTAGCTTTGTGTAAATATCGTTCCAGGTAGCCCGGCCGGCGTTTTCCGAGATGAGCTTGTAGATTTCGTTGAGCCCCTCGTCAGCACTCGTGTCCGCTCTCCCCGATGCGGCGACATCCAGGGCCGTTTCGGATTGACCAAGAGACACAAGCAGAATAACCCCGCAATGGTTGCAGAATTGACTGCCTTGAGGATTCCTATGTCCGCAGGAAAGGCACATCACCTTCGGTCCATCGCCGGCTGCTTTGGAATCAGTTGCTTGCGGGATCAGGTTAGCGGCTTGAGGCTCTGGCGAACGTTGGCTGTGGGAAGCGTAATTGAGAACGGTCTCAACCAATCGAGCCAGCAGCTTCAAGGCGGTGGCGTGCCGTTCTACGAATTTCTTGGGCTCAGTGGAAAGCACTTCCAGAACGCCCGCCACCTTCGGGCCGTCGAAAACTGGTACGGCTAGAATCGAGCGAATACCTAATTCGAGGCAACCCTTAATGTTAATCCTGGGATCGGTCGCGGCGTTGTCGCAGCGTACGACGTCCGCCGTCTGTACGCAGGTCGCAGTGAATCCTGTGTCGGGATTCAATCGTGTGCCAACTGGCGGCGCCAGTTCACCGGAAGAAGCTCGGCACGACATGATCTTGCCATCCGATAGGACCAGCGCAGCTCCCATCGCGCCTGTTGCGTGCAGCGCATTGCGAGTAATTTCCGCCAGAATCCTGCTGGAGTCGGCGTCAGCACTCGATCCTTGCAGGCGGATGGAGTCTCTTTCAGCGATGCTCGGTTGTAGGGTTGCAGCCATAGCGCATTCTCCGAAACCTTAAAGCACTCGGGATTCTATCCGATTGCGCTCTCCGCGTGCACTACACGAAAGGGCCCACGCAGTACACGAAAGGGGTAAGGTGCAGGTCGGTTCAGCCGACTATAGCTTGCTCAAGAAATCCACGATCTCCGGCTGGCTCCATTCCACCGCGCCAATAAACTTGCGGCGAACCATCCCATCGCGATCGATGATGTAGGTTTCGGGCCACTTGAAAGTGCCGTACAGGTTGCTGGTTTTCTGGTCCGGATCGCGCACTGTCGGGAAGTCTATTTTGTAGTCCTTCAAGAACTTACGGTACGCATCGCCGTCAACGTCAACACTAATTCCGAGGACGGTGATGCCTTTGTCCTTAAAACGCTGCTGCAACTGCACCAGCGAGGGCATTTCCTCTACGCAGGGAGCGCACCACGAAGCCCAGAAGTTAAGCAGGACGACCTTTCCGTGGAAGTCGCTAAGCGTAACTTTACTGTCGGCGTCTTGGACCGTGAAGTTGGGTGCCGCAGTGCCAATGCGAGGGGGCCGGGAGCCACGATAACAGCCGGACAGCAGAACTGTGATGATGACGACAAGGAGAACAGAGGCGCGTCGCACAACGCTATAATACCTAATTCAGGCTATGGCGGCGGGAGATCCAGTATCGGGGCGGCCGATGGTGTCGGTGATCGTGCCGGCGCGGAACGAAGAAGCTTGCCTCAGAGCCTGCCTGGAATCGTTGGTAGCCCGGACTGAGGTGAATTTCGAAATCATCGTTGTCGATGACGGGTCGACCGATCGCACGCGCGAGATCGCCCAGTCATTTCCAGAAGTACGAGTGATCGAGCCGGGACCTTTGCCGTCTGGTTGGAGTGGCAAGAATAATGCGCTCGTGGCTGGTGCGAAGGAGGCGCGCGGAGAATGGCTGCTGTTTACGGACGCGGATACGGTTCATCGAGCGGGGTCTTTGGCGCGGAGCTTGACGGAGGCACGGCAGAAGAAAACGGCTCTGCTTTCGTATTCTCCTGAACAGGAAGTCCACGGTTTGTGGGAGAAGGCGGTGATGCCGGTGATCTTCGCCGAACTGGCGTCGACTTTCCGCCCGTCGCTGGTGAGTGATCCCGCGTCTTCCGTGGCGGCCGCGAATGGGCAGTACATTTTGGTTTCTCGCGAGGCGTATGACGCCGTAGGCGGGCACGCGGTCGTTGCCACCAGTTTGCTTGAGGATGTGGAACTGGCTCGGGCGGTGAAGGCTTCGGGGCGCAAGATATTCTTCCGCTACGGGGGCGACGCCGTGCGAACCCGCATGTATCGCAGCTTTGCTCAGCTGAAGGAAGGTTGGACGAAGAATCTGGCACTACTGTTTCCGTCGTCGGGGCGGTTGGCGGTGTTGCGGACGACGGAGTTTGTGCTCATCTTGGGTAGCGCCAGCGTGGCGGTCGTCATGGCAATAAGGGGACGACCGCCGGTCGCGCTTGCGGTTGGGATTCTTGCTTTTGCAATGACGAGTCTTTTTCTGAACCGAATCCGCAAGGCGCATTTTTCGTGGGATGCGACCGTCCTGGCTCTGATCGGGTTGCCGCTGTTTTCTTATCTGCTGTTGCGCTCCCGAATTGCTTATCGGAAGGGAACCGTCTCCTGGAAGGGTCGGAGCTATTCTGGGAATGGAATCGATGTTTCCGCGATGAACGATGAAGCGCGTGCGGGATGCTCTCACATCGGCCGGCAGAACGCGGGCGCTGCTTCGAGTCGCGCTACGTCAATTTAAGGGCAAACATGGTTTATCTAACCCGCAAAGCTGAATTCTCCGCTTCGCACTACTATCACAATCCGAAATTTACCGCGGAGGAGAACCAGCGCATCTTTGGCAAATGCAACAACCCCAATGGACACGGCCACAACTACGCGCTAGAAGTCACAGTGAAAGGCGACGTGGATCCGCGCTCTGGCTTCGTCGTCGATCTCAAGCAGTTGAAGGAGACCATGAGCAGGGAAGTACTGGACGCGCTCGATCATCGTTTCTTGAACAAAGAAGTGCCAGAGTTTTTCACCCGAATCCCGACCACTGAGAATTTGGCTATCGCGATCTGGCAGCGCCTGTCGCCGAAGTTGAAAGCTGCACAACTGCACCGCGTGCGAGTGTACGAGACGCCCGACCTGTTCGTTGATTTCTATGGGGAAGCATGAAGGCTTACCTGACGCGGCGGTACATGTTTTCTGCTTCTCATCGGCTGCACAGCGACGCCATGTCGGACGCAGAGAATGTCGCGGCGTACGGCAAGTGCAACAATCCCTACGGGCACGGGCACAACTATACGCTCGAAGTTACGGTCAGCGGTGTTGTTGATCACAGCACAGGAATGGTTTGCAATCTCGTGGACTTGGATGGGTTCGTGCAGCGCGAAATTCTCGAGCGCTTCGATCATCAAAACCTGAACATGCTGCCGCCATTCGCTGAAAATGTTCCGACCACGGAAAACCTGTGTGTGGTCGTTTACGATATTTTGCAGCGCGGCTTCCATAACGCTCATCTTGAAAAGGTGCGGTTTGAAGAGACGATGATGAATTCGTTCGAATATTGGGGCGAGAATCGTGTCATCGAGTAATTTTGTAATTGTGTAATTTAGCAATTGCGTAGTGTGAAATCGGGAGCGGTATGAAATCAGGGACCATGACGCCATCGGTTGAAACATCGAGTTTGACCGGAGCCAGCTTTGAAGATCTCGTGCGCGAGATGATCGTTCGCCTGGGCGAGGATCCCACGCGGGAGGGATTGGTGCGCACCCCCAATCGCGTCCATCGCGCCTACGAGCACCTCACCAAGGGCTATAAGGAAGATGCCGAAGCCATGCTCAGGAAGGCTTTGTTCTCCGTGACCTATGACGAGATGGTAATCGTTAAGGATGTGGAGATGTTCAGCTTGTGCGAACATCATATTCTGCCTTTTTTCGGCAAGGTGCACGTGGCGTACATCCCGAATGGCAAAGTGATTGGCCTGAGCAAGATTCCCCGGCTGATCGAAATCTTCTCGCGGCGTTTACAGATACAGGAACGGCTGACCACACAAATTGCGGAGACTATTCAGAAAGCTATCGAGCCGCAAGGAGTAGGGGTAGTGATCGAAGCACGCCACCTCTGTATGATGATGCGCGGGGTGGAGAAGCAGCACTCGGCTGCGGTCACGTCGTCCATGCTGGGCTGCTTCCGCCACGAGCAGGAAACTCGGACCGAGTTTTTGTCGCTGATCCGCAACCGGCCGAACGGGGTCTAGGGCGTTAGAACGCGTCAATCCCGGTCACACTCTGGCCGATGATCAGCGTGTGAATATCATGCGTCCCTTCATACGTCTTCACCGATTCCAGGTTCATCATGTGGCGCATGAGTGGGTATTCGTCGGCTACGCCGTTCGCGCCTAGAATGTCGCGGCCCATGCGGGCGCATTCAAGGGCCATCCAGACGTTGTTGCGCTTCGCCATCGAAATATGCTGCGCTCCGGCTTTGTCCTGATCTTTCAGACGTCCAACCTGCAGCACCAGCAACTGGCCTTTGGTGATTTCGTTGATCATCCAGGTGAGTTTTTCCTGGACCAGTTGGTGCGAAGCGATGGGCTTATCGTGGAACTGCTTCCGCAGTTGCGCATATTGCAGGGCGCAATCGTAACAGGCCATAGCCGCACCAATTCCGCCCCATGCAATTCCGTAGCGGGCTTGATTCAGGCACATCAGCGGCGACTTGAGGCCTCCGCTTTTTGGCAGGAGGTTGGACTCGGGGATGCGAACATCCTGCATCGACAAGCCTGAGGTGACGGAGGCTCGCAGCGACCACTTGCCGTGAATGTCTTCGGCGCGAAAGCCAGGGCGGTCGGTCTCCACCAGAAACCCGCGAACTTTATTGTCTTCATCCTCCACTTTGGCCCAGATCACCGCGACATCGGCGATAGATCCGGACGTGATCCACATCTTTTCGCCATTGAGGACGTATTCATTTCCAACTTTGCGGGCGCGAGTGCGCATGCCGCCGGGGTTCGAACCGAAATCAGGTTCGGTGAGTCCGAAGCAGCCGAGCTTTTCGCCTTTCTGCATGGCTGGCAGCCAGGTTTGTTTTTGTTCGTCGCTGCCAAATGCATAAATCGGATACATGACGAGCGCAGACTGCACGCTCACAAACGAACGCACACCTGAGTCTCCTCGTTCCAACTCCTGCATCACCAGGCCATATTCGACGTTTGACATTCCGGCGCAATCGTATCCTTTGAGGCTGGCGCCGTAGAAGCCGAGGTCTCCCATGGGCTTGACCAGCTCGCGAGGGAAGCGCCCGGCGCGATTGCATTGCTCGATGATGGGAATGAGGTTGTCTTCGATAAACTTGCGTGACGTGTCGCGAACCAAACGCTCGTCGTCACTCAGTAGGGCGTCGAATCCAATAAAGTCAACCCCTCGAAACTTTAGTGCCATGAGAATTCTCTTTTCTGCTTCTGGCCCCCAACCGGCGAAGTGATATAAGAGGAGCCTTCCAACCTAACAAAGGCCCCGAGAGGCGTCAAACAGGGGTTGGTTTTTACAATCTTTTTGCAAATCGCCCGCATGGGCGGGATGTGGCCGGCATCTGAACTATTAAGTTCACCGAGGCATGCAAGCCGCCAATATGGGCTCTGCAAGCAGAATTCGAAGATTGGTAGCGCTGACAATATGGACGGCATTATTCGCCTTCCTGTCCGAGACGGCAGCAGCGACTGACACGGTTGCCACTGGAGTTTCGCTGGATCGAGGGTTCAGTCTGCTTTACAACCTCGACTTCGCCGGGGCACATCAAGTCTTCCTGTCTTTCGAGCAGGAGCACCCGGATAACCCGCTGGGGCCTGCCTGCGATGCCGCGGGCTTACTGTTCTCGGAATTTGATCGCCTCGGCGTACTCGAGGCGCAATTCTATGCGGATGATCAAACCTTCGCGGCGCGGAAGCAGCTCACGCCGGATACCGCCATTCGCGATCGCTTCAACGCTGCGCTCGATCACGCCGACAGCCTTGCTCATTCTCGTCTGGCAAAGAACTCAAGAGACCGCGACGGTTTGTTTGCGCTTACCATGTCCTCCGGGCTCAAAGCGGACTACGCGGGCTTGGTTGAGAAACGGAATATTGCCTCGCTGCACTTCACAAAGGAAGCGACCGCCTGGGCCCAAAAACTGCTGGCGGTCGATCCGGGTTGCTATGACGCGCATCTTGCCACCGGTGTGAGCCAATACATTATTGGCAGTATGTCGGCCCCGATACGCTGGCTGGTTCGTCTAGGAGGTGTATCCGGCGACAAGCAACAGGGAATCGCCGAATTGCACCTCACTGCCGAGCGCGGCCAGTATCTTGCGCCCTTTGCGCGTATACTGCTGGCCATTGCTTACGTGCGCGAGAAGGACAAACCGCGGGCTCGCGACCTACTGATTTCGTTGCGCGATCAGTTTCCACAAAACCCTCTGTTTACTCAGGAAATCGCACGCCTGAACACGCAACCGTTATCGGCAAACCGGCCGTAAGTCCAAGCACTGCTTGGGGATTCACTAAAAATTTACAATTCTGTAACCGTCTTGTAACAATCAACACAGAGCCTAGGGTTGACTAAAAATTTATCAAGGAGGAATCATCGCGTGATTCGTCGCATCGCGCTTTTGTGTCTTGCCCTGTCACTTCCCGCTCTTGCGCAGACCACATTGAACGGGGCTGGCGCAACGTTTCCGTATCCCATGTATTCCAAGTGGTTCAGCAAATACCACGATGCTCATCCCGACATTCAGTTCAATTATCAGTCGATTGGAAGCGGCGGTGGCATTCGCCAGGTCCTGGCCGGAACGGTTGATTTTGGCGCTAGTGATGGGCCCATGACCGACGAACAGCTCGCTCAAGCCAAGATCAAGATCCTGCACGTGCCGACTGTGTTAGGGGCGGTGGTGCCGGCTTACAACATTTCCGGGGTTAGCGGAGAAATTAAATTTACTCCGGATGTGCTCGCAGGGATTTTCTTGGGCAAGATTACCAACTGGAACGATAAATCGATCGCCAGCGCGAATCCCGGAATCAATTTTCCCAAGGATGAGCCCATTGTCGTGATTCATCGCTCGGACGGCAGTGGCACGACATTTATTTTTACAGATTACCTTTCGAAAGTGAGTTCCGACTGGCAAAATCAGGTTGGCAAGGCGACATCGGTCAAATGGCCGGTGGGACTAGGCGGCAAGGGCAATGAGGGCGTTGCCGGTCTGATCCGTCAGATGAAGGGTTCGATCGGCTATATCGAGCTCATCTATGCCGTGCAGAACAATATTGCCTACGGAAGTGTTCGAAACGCCGCTGGAGATTTTGTGAAAGCCAGCTTGGCCAGCGTGACCGCCGCTGCTGCCTCAGTCAAGAGTATGCCCGCGGATTTTCGCGTGTCGATCACCAATGCGCCCGGGAAAGATGCATATCCTATTTCAAGCTTTACCTGGCTGTTGATTCCGGCCCAATCCAAGGACGCTGCGAAG
>Ga0209275_10001273_pt1 | contig 10246 bp, 8 predicted proteins | sample HubBroMetageREF2_FD_188344 | JGI IMG/M metagenome (GOLD analysis project Ga0209275, IMG submission 188344) | Reference soil microbial communities from the Hubbard Brook experimental Forest, New Hampshire, USA - Hubbard Brook CCASE Soil... | ecosystem: Environmental > Terrestrial > Soil >...
GCCAAATCCATAGATTTCGTCGTTCTCGATCTCCACTCTAGCCGCGCTGAGAATGTTGACGCCGATAGTGCCGGGAACGCCGGCTTGGAGAATGCCGTTGAACCGCAAATTCCGCAGGATGACGACAGCGCCTGCGGCGCTGACGGTTACTCCAGTCGTGCCACTAGCCAGGATCGAGGCGACCTGGCCGCCGCCGCCGTCAAGCGTGATCGACTTGGTGATCGTTAGCGTGCCGAAGCCGCCGGGATCGAGCGCGTCGATTTCGCCGCCGGTGGCTGTCTTCGAGATGGCGCCGGCAAAGGTCTTGCACGGCGCGGTGCGGCTGCACGGATTGGCGTCGTTGCCGACGCCCGAGACCCAGGTCCGGGTCGCCTGAGCGTGAGCTGGCGATGCGACGATTCCGGTAAAAAGCAAAAGTCCAAGAGAACAAACGACTGCCCGGTATTTCGACATGTTTCCCTCCATCCACAGAATTGCCTCGCCGGGTTCGGCGAGTGGTATTTCCGAGAAGTTCGGGACCGTCGGCCATCGGCCGTTTTGCAACGAAAGAGGCAACGCACAAAAAGGTGCGTTATAGATCCGCCGCGGCATGGTCAGCCGTGCGCCGAGCAGTCGCCGATATCGATTGGTCGCCGCAATAGGCCGACTCGTTCGATCTCAAGTTGAGTTTTTTCGCCGGCTCGGCACATAAAAAAACCCCGCGGCGTTGCCGCCGCGGGGGATCTGTTGCGACTGAGGCCTTATTGGAAGTTGGCCGTGCCCGGCGTGCTACCCATCGGGCCGGTCACCTGATTGTTGTGGTAGCTCAAAAGCGATGCAGTCCCGGCGATGAGCCAAGCGCCGACGACGTTGTTCGACAGAATCGAGCTGCCGACCGTTACCGTCGAGGTCCCGCCGGCCGAGTTATTCGACTGGACACCGGACGATACGTTGTTGGCAATGACGTCGCGCATCAGGTCGACGTTGACGTTGCTTGGCCCGCTAATTGCGACCATTCCGTTACCGTTGTTTAGACTCATTGAGGTATCGGTGATCGCGGCATTGGTCGTTCCGCCACCGGTGCCGTCTATGCGGACACCGCCGCCCGCATTGTTGTCGATGTAAGAATGCTGGACGGTCAGGTTAACAGTTGCTCCGCCGGTCGGCTTGCTCAAAATCCCGGCCTGACTGTTGTAGATTGAGGTGTTCTGGACACCCACGTTCACCGTACCGGAACTCGGCGCGATGACAATGCCGCCTTGGCCCGCGGCATTGCCAAATCCAAAAATTTCGTCGTTCTCGATCTCCACTCTAGCCGCGCTGACAATATTAATGGCGATCGTGCCGGGCGACGAGGGGGATCCGAGAAGGCCGTCGAACCGTATATTCCGTATGATGACAACGCCGCCTGCGGCGTTGATGGTTGCTCCAGGCGTGCCCGCAACCAGGATCGAAGCAACCTGGCCGCCGCCGCCGTCAAGCGTGATCGACTTGGTGATGGTCACCCCGCCAAAGCCGCCAGGATCGAGCGCGTCGATTTCGCCGCCGGTCGCTGTCTTCGAGATGGCGCCGGGCCAAGTCTTGCACGGCGCGGTGCGGCTGCACGGATTAGCATCGTCGCCGACGCCGGAGACCCAGGTCCGGGTCGCCTGGGCCTGCGCGGGTGCTATCGCGAGGCCGGCGACAAAGAGCGCGCCGAGAAGCGCGGAGAGGACAGTTGATTTTATCATGGTGGACGCCCCATGGGTTGACTCGTAGGAGCCCAACGATAGCACAACTTGATGTGGCAGAGTCCATACAAAAACCATGTAATTTCTTTGACGCAGTGCCGCATCCAAGAGGGGCGGAGAGCATGTCTTTTGCCGGTTCCAGCGCGTCGAAGGAGCCAGACAGGCCCAGCCGGCAAGCCAACCGGGAGTGCTGGGATACCGTATTCGAGAGTAGACAGCCCGCGTCCGATCATGGAAAAGCTTGGGAGCGTGGGACTGGGGCCAGCCCTATGCGCGATGTCTACCGCTTCATCCTGGCACTATGCGTCGTGCACGGCCATCCGGCCGACGCGGGAGAAGCGCGCCCGGGCTCTCATGGCAATACTCTTTGGTGTATGCGTCAGCATCAGCACCTATTCTGAAACCGAAGCCGTCGCATGATGAATGTGCGAAAGATTCTGGACACTACCAAGAAAGCGCTTCGAAGATCGGAGCAGGGAAACGATATGCCTCCCAGACCCGTCCGCTACACGTCCCACTCGGACGACGAGGCAAAAATCGTTTCCCTGTTCAACGCGACGTCCGGCAAGTCATTCGACGTTCCGCAATGGACTTGGACTTACCGGGAAAACCCGGATCGAAAGACATTTCGCTGCCTGGCCTATGACGGAGACCGCCTTGTCTCCCATTCCGCCGCCGTCCCGGTCAGGATTTTGGCAGATGGCAAACCGTTTCTTGCGTCCAGAATCCAGAATGTGATGAGCGACCCCGAATATCGCGGACAAGGAATTTTCTTTCAGACGCTCGACCGGCTAACCCGTCAACTCATGGACTCCGGCGAGCAGATCGTCATCACCTATCCCAACGACAACTCACTTCACGCGTTTATTGGCAAACTTGAATATAGGCACCTATTCGATATTTCGGTCTATGCCTCAGAAGCTGGCTCATTGCGGAGTCGCACAGACGCGAGATACCGATCAACCGTATCGGACGAATTTCAGGTGGCGGACGACGACTTAAGCCTGATCTCTTCGCACTTGAGTTCGTATCGTGTCTTCACGAACCGGACCAAGGTGTACCTGCAATGGCGCTTCGATCGCAGATATGGCCAGAACTATCGAGCCGTCCGCATCTTCGCCGGCGCCCAGCAGATCGGCTTAATAATTGCCAAGATGTTTGGCGGCAATGCCGTTGACCTCGTCGAAATTTTTGTTGCCCCGGAAGCACTGCCATTTGCGATATCGGAAGCAGTAAAATCATTTGGGCCGCAGATATCAACCGTCGATGCATGGTTGATGCCGCACTACAAATATTACCGCGCCATGCGGGAGCTCGGTTTTTCACCCTCGACGTCAAGGTCTCACGTCGTCTACAAATCTCTAACCGGCCTCGATATCCCTCTCGATAAAGAGGCGCTCTACCTCTCAATGTCCGACTCTGACGTATTTTAGGGATTCTATCTATGAATGTTCTGGGCTTGGGCGCACACCCCGACGATATCGAATTGATGGCCGGCGGCACTGTCGCGAAATGGAAAAGTGAAGGTCACAATGTCCACGTTTTAAGGTTCACCGATGGCGTTTGGACTGCCCCCGGCGGCGAACTCATGCGCGAGAAAGCAGCCGCACTGGCAGAAGAACGGGCCGCCGCCAAGGTTCTCGGTTATTCGGTAGAAAATCTCGAATACCAAGCCCTCGCGCTTGAGTTCAAAGATCAGATGGTTGTCGATACCCTCAAGCGAATTCAAGAGCTCAAGATTGACACGATCATCTGCCCATGGGAGCGCGATTCTAACCACGACCACGAAATCGTTGCTCGTATTGCATTCGCAGCCAGCCGCAAGGTGAGCCGCGTACTCATGGGGCAGATCAATTATTATCTACGCGAGGTGTTTACGCCCAATATCTTTGTCGATATCAGCAACACCTTCGATCAGAAAATTCAATCGCTCGAATGTTACGAATCTCAGTGGAGCCGACAAGGAACCGATTGGCGCGAATTTCTGGACGTAACGAGCCGTTACTACGGCAAGATGATAGGGGTAAAGCGCGCGGAAGGATTTGTAACCTCGAAATTCCTTCTCTAGGCGGTCCCCTTCAGGGTCAATTCCCAAGCCGTCCCATTGAAGCCGAACAACCCGCTGTTGCCGCGATCCAAGTGCTTGAGGCAAAGCAGGTTGAAGCTGCATCGGGCATATAGACGATAACTGATCCATTCGATACGCGCGCATGTCGCAGTTCGCTGGCGCGGCCACTAGACCATGATCCGATTCAATTGAATCGGATCATGGTCTAGACTCTTAGTTTGCGCATGATCTTATCCGAAAACCGGTATCCACTTTTCGGGATCATGCTCTAAGAGGCGAGCTGCAACAGTTCCCTGATATCCGCCGTGCACGCCTCCCAGAGCTTTTGTCTCGTCGCCTCGCCCACCTCCGACCGCCAAGCGTCGTCGTCTCCCTGAGCGAAGTGAATCTTGACTTCCTCGACATCGACGCAGTCTGCATAAGCCGCCATCGCTGGAAATTCGTCTTGCATGATTCGCGCGATCCGCCGGACGGTGCCGCCGAGATCGTGAACGATGTCCTGAAACTTGATCATGTGAATACGCAATGGCGACGCAGGATCGCGCGAGCGGTCGATCCAGTTTTGCAGCCAGGGAATGTAATTGCCGAGGCATTGCCGTTCGATGTGCGCTTCGAGCGAAGCCGAACCGGGGTTGCCCCAGCGTGAAAGCCAATGGACCTGTGATCGGGCTGCCGCGCGCGGGTCGCGGATCGTCACGAATACGTCGCGTGGGCCCCTGGCCGCGAGCACCCCGTAATTGAAATCGCCGAGCTTGAAATGGTCCTGCGTGATGGCGCCGCCTTCCAGGAAAACGTCGAGCCATGAGGGGGCAATAAAGTAGTCCGGAAACATGCCGATCGAGGTGTGCAGAACCGGGATGTCGAGTAGCTTGGCCAGCGAATAGGTCAGCGTCGCGCTGGCCGACCGCGGCATGCAGGCAAAGAGCATTGCCGGTATCTTTCGAGCGATGGCATCAAGCTGGTGCTCGCGCGTGATCATGCAGATCGTGACATGATCGGAGAACAGATGCTCGTCCTCGGGACAAGGCATCGTGTGCGACAGCCGGATGTGCTCGGCCATGGCTTCAGGGCGGCCCGCATAGGCCTCCAGTAGCCCGAGATGAAAGTTCAGCGCCTCCGCGCAATAGTCCTCGTCGCGATCCAAAGTTATCTCGACACCGAGCTTGTCGAGGAGATAGCCGACAGCTTTGCGGCTGCCTTCCCGGTTCCGCAGCTCTTTGGCTTTGGCGGCAAATTCCTGACGGGCTTCCACCGAGTTCAATTCGGCGGATTTCCGCATCATCACACGCAGCATGGTCTGCGGAATCTTGCGCCCGAAGGACATTTTTTTGCGATGATCTGCAATGCGAAGGCCGATTGAACATTACCCTTAGGAAGAACGAATAGTCCACAGAAGAAAATAGCGCCATAAGCGGCGAAATATCCGATCATAGCGCGACTATGGCCGCGGGGTGGGGCGCTAACTTCGCTAATCCAGAACTGCTTCGATCGATCCACAATAGACGATTTCGGGCGCGTAGTTTACGAATTCAGGTGCAAGCTGGCCTTTCTCATGCGGCTTCACGATCGGCGGCCTGCGGCTGCGACTGAAACGCATTGCCGCTCTCAAGTATGGATTCTTATCCATCTCCTGCAGGTTCTGCGGCAGCGTTTCGAATTTTTCATCCACCAGTGTGTTCACGATATCGGGGCGATATTCAAATTGAATTGGATTCTTGTTTGAAGTGGATTGGCTTCCCTTCTCGGCAATGACAATCGCATGGGCGTGGCGCCACGGGTAGTACCAGGTGTCCTGACCGAAAAATCTGAACTCACCGTTATGCTCTTGCAACGGGCAGTAATGATAAACGTCCCATCGGGACGTGATCTGATCGGCATCCCACTGGGCGAGATAGACTTGGCAATCCTCAAATTCGTTCACACTGTAATAGTCATGGAACCAAGACAATGCGAATGCCACGTAGACGTTGTGTCGCCGCGATGCACGATTATGGTGAAACAAGCGGCCTCCGGCTCGGGTAAATCGCGCCAAATTTCGTAATGCCGCGGCGGGGTCAAACACGTTGTCCAGCGTGCTGCCTTCCACGACGAAGTCGAATCTGCCTTCCAGTTCCGGGGGAATATCCGGGGAGCAAAGATCGAAGACGATGTCGGCATTTTCGTAGTCGCTTTGGTCCAGACAATGATACGTCGCGTCAGAGAACAGCGAAAAGAACGCCCGGTCGCTGATAAGGCCGCGGGCGCGACCGCTGCGCGTTGACGTGTCTACTTCCAAATTCAGGGCATCCACATCAAGCTGAATTCCAAGCTCTGCCTCGACCAACGCTTTAGCTTGGCGCGGGGTCAGGTGCACTGTTTGTCGTCCAATCGAAAGGAGCTTGCCGGTAATTGGCCGGAACAAATGCTCCCGCAGGATGAGGCGAGCGACTTGACTGGGTATTCCCATGCGAAAGGCCTGGCTACGATCGTTGGACGTGTCAAACTTGTACTGTAGCTCTTCAGCACAAGTCACATCGGCGCATTTGCTGTTGACGTTCGAATTCCGCTTGCACACTATCCCTGAGAAGAATGAACAGTCCACCCAATTTGCCCGCATCAAGTATCGACTGGCGAGAAAGTGGGCTGCATAAGAGGCGTGCCGCACGCTTGAGTCGCCGCCATTGACAGCTATTTTGGCCTGGGAATTTTTATGGGCATGAGACGGGTCTTGGCGGCCGCGAGTTTCGTGCTTTATGCGACCGCGACGATTGTGGCGGTCCACAGCTGGCCTTCATCGTGGTCGATCGAGCGCGAACTCAGCATCCCGACCGCCATTTCCAACGTCGTGTATGGTCTGCAACTCGGGCTGATCGACAGCAACGTGCTTGCGGAATTTCACGACACGCTGGCTGCCGATGGCGCCAATCCGAAGTTGGTTGAAAAGGCCGTCGAGGTGGCCGCGCGCGGCGACATTCCGCGCGGCAATTCACTCAATACGGTCATCGGGGTCGACGGCATCGGCATGGGGCAACCACTGTTTATCGACCTCGCCATGCGCCTGTTCGGCCCACATCTGTGGTCCATACCCTATTTCTTTCTGCTTCTGATGGGTCTCTCGGCGCTCTCCTTCATTGGGCGCTACGACAACGGCCGCCTGAACTTCGTTCCGCTGCATTTCGCCGCGCTCACATGCATGTTGCTGACGCCACTGCTGACGGTGCCGTTGATTCGCGATCAAGCTCCGATCGGCGGCAACCGGTTCTTCGGAATTCTCGGCATACTGCCGGCGCTGCACATTTTTTTCGAATTTGCCGACGGTGCAGATCGACGGGATGACCGGGCATGGAAGAATTGGGGCCTGCTCAGCGTCCAGTTGTTCATTCTTGTTTTCGTGCTGCTGGTCCGCAGCGCCGATGCCTACCTGCTGGCGCCGCCGATTTGTGCCGCTGTTTTCTCGGCCCGCCGCAATCGTAACAATGGAATTTTGCATTATGGAATCTACAAAAAATTGGCAATTGCGGCTGTCTTGGGCATCGTTTTCACATCGGCGCTGATTGTCTGCGCACCCGCCTTAGCGAAATCCGGCCGCATTGGCGGAACGATTTGGCATCGCGCCTTCGGCAGTTTCGTTGCACATCCCGATTGGCCGTTCGGCAATCTTCGCGAACAGTACGACTGCACGCGATATATTCCCGAAGGCCTGTCCAGAGCGCGCCCGGCGGATCGCAACGGACACTGCGTGTGGTGGGCATATCCGCCAAATCAAACGCGCTCCGTTCAAGCCGTGCAAGAAGCAACCTATGGGCCGGAATACGAAGTCGCCTTGCGGCGTGCGTATTTCAACGTGATTTTCTCGTACCCGCGACAGGCACTGGAATCGTATTTCTATTATAAACCCGCACTCATTGCGGCCACGATGCGGGAAGGGCTCCGTTGGCGTCTCGACCTCGTGCCGCCGTCGATTTTGTTGCTGGCGGCCTTGCAGGCGACCCTATTCGCGTGGTTCGTCGTCGCCGGCGCCGCGAAGACGCCATTCATCGCGACGACGACATTCGGCACGCTTGGGCTGTTTTTCCTGTTCGCCGTCGCGCCCCAGTTGGGGGGGTTGACGTCGCTGCAGACTGCCGCCGATATCATATTCTACATGTACGCGGCCTTGGCGCTGGTGATTGCACTGGCCGTTCAGGCTATCTGGACGGCATCCCGACATCGCGCGTGGGATGCATGAACCTTGCGCCGGCAGGATCGCTTCCCCGCCGCTTTTCATAATCAGCTCAGCAAGAGCAGACTTTACGCGGCGGCGCTCGATGAGTTCCCGTGGCAGAATGCGGCCGGTGCCCTTGGGCACCGCGTGTGCGGCTCGGGACCTTTCGTGTTGACGCTCGGAAAGCCGATTGTGTAGGGCTGGTGGCCGCAAGCCGGCCGCCTTGGCGACCCACTCGGCCGTTCGGTGCAATCAGGAGAAGTCAATGGCACTCGGCCGCGATGTCGTCGACGCCATCATTCGCGAGCACGCTTATCGGCCGATCGCGGGTGACGTGCTGTTGATCGGACAGCAGGCCATCACGCCCAGCCGCGACGAAGTTTTGGAACTGATGCGCGAGCACGATATCGTCGCGGTCGGCGAAACGCAAAATGCCGCGAGCGCCCACAGTGGCGGCATGAGTGCGGCCGCGTTCTTTGCGCTGCTTGGCGTCGACCGGCTGCACATACTCGATATCGGCGCCGCGGGCGAGAACAGCTATTTCAGCGAGCCGCTGGCGAATCGGCTCGAGGCGAGCACAGATTTCATCATCGACGGCGGCGCGCTCACCGACATATTTTCCCCGGCCGCTGTGTTGCGCAATTATGCGCGCGCGATGCGGCCCGGCGGGCGGCTGATCGCCGTCAACAATCTGAGCGCCCATTTCGACCCTTATTCGATCCCGACCGCGTCCTGGTATCTCGATTATTGCGTGATCAACGCGTTCGCCGACTGCAAGGCCTATGTTCTCGACTATCCGCCCGGCTTGCCGGTCCAGGCGTTCTGCCTCGACATCGATTGCCTGCTGGATCCGGCGCGCGAAATCAGGACCTTTTTGTCGCCGCACGAAACCGCCGTCATCTTTTTTGCCGAGAAAGCCGCGGCGTCGACCACGGACCAGACGCCGACCCACGCCCATCTGCGCTCGGCCGCGCAGTGGCAGCGCTATCGGCAAAACCTCGCCCGGATCAGGCGCGCGCCGCGCCCGCATCTGGTGCGCTCCCGCGTCGAGCCGGGCAAGCTCGACGTTCGCGGCGGCCATCTTTTCATGCGCGCGGATTATACCGCGGTCGACCCGTCTTCGTTGGTGCTGCGTGCCGACGATACCGCGTTCGCGTCGCCGTCATTGCCGCCGATGCCGGCGCAAGCCGCCGTTTCGCCATCGCCGTCGAAGCTGAAAATTCTCTGCGTCGGCACCGGCCGCGACGGCACGCAATCGCTCAATCACATGATCCAACGGGTTTATGGCGAAACCGGCGATCGGCAGTCCGTGCACGAATATTGCTGCCGGGAAATCTATCAGGCGTTTTGCGATCTTTCCGAAACCGGCGACGGTGGCCGCGCCGAGGCGCTCAAGCGCATGGTCGCCGACTGCCCCTACGACAGCATCGTCGGCAACGGCTATGCCGCGATCCTGCCGCTGTTCGCCGAACATTACGGGCGCGGCCTGAAAGTCGTGCACCTTTATCGCGACCGCGACGCCTGCATCGAAAGCCTGATCACGAACTGCGAATTGTTTCCGACTGCCTACCGCTATTATTCTTCGAGCCCCGACGCCGAGGTCAAACGCATGGCGGCGTTCCATTTCGGCGACATGTCGCGCACCGCATGGGACCGCTTGTCGACCCGCGAAAAGTTCAGCTGGTATTACGACAAGACCCATGCGCTGGTGCGGCAGCATCTTGCACTGTTCGATCACCGTATCGAAATCGCCACCGAAAGCCTCAACGACGAGGCGACCCGGCGCGCGATCGCGGATTTCGTCGACGGCGGCGAGGCCCAGCCGCCGCCGCGGACGCATCTCAACGCCTCCGTCATCGACATCTCGTCCTTTCCCAAGCAGCATCAAGTCAAGATGAACTGGCTGATGGGCCGGTTGAACATGGAAGAGCTCGCTAAAGACGACGTCTACGCGCTCAATTATTTCCTCGACAAATTCGTCGCCTGGACCGGCTATCAGATCACCGGCGCGCCGCAGCTTGGCGGAACGCCTGCGGCGTCGGCGCCGGAGATCGCCGCCGATCTCGAACGCGCCGGCCGGATCATGAACGAGCGATTGCGGGAGATCGACGCGCTTTATAAGCTTGTTCGCGATCGCGGCGGCAAGGACACCACGGAGTAATATTGCTGCGGCGTCTTGCTATGTGGCGGGTTGCGCCGGCGCCTTAATGCGGCTACCACCCCTTCTTCAACCCACAAAAACATACGCCGATCATGGCCGAACCGACGGAGCCGAAGTGAAACGCA
>Ga0209275_10001277_pt1 | contig 10223 bp, 9 predicted proteins | sample HubBroMetageREF2_FD_188344 | JGI IMG/M metagenome (GOLD analysis project Ga0209275, IMG submission 188344) | Reference soil microbial communities from the Hubbard Brook experimental Forest, New Hampshire, USA - Hubbard Brook CCASE Soil... | ecosystem: Environmental > Terrestrial > Soil >...
TGATGTGGTTATTTCTGATTCTCGCCTGCAGCGGCGGGGCCGTCCTGTGGGCGGGGATAGCAGCTTATCTTCGTGTGCGCCGTCACCTCAAGGTCACAGCTGAGTTGAGAAAGAGCGGCGTCCATCGCGAAGTGGACAGTCTTTAGCAATGGACCAACTATAGAGACGTAGCTAGCTACGTCTCTTCCGAACGGAGACCGCAGCACATGAACAAGTCCGTTACTGGGATTCTCGGAACTCAAGATCGTGTTCTCGATATCGCCGGCCAGCTCGCGATCGTGATTGGCGCCAGCCTGTTTGTGGCTCTATGCGCACGCCTCACGCTACCGCTGCCCTTCACACCTGTTCCGTTAACGCTGCAGAATTTCGGCGTGTTGCTTGTAGGACTCGCGCTTGGCCCCCGTCGTGCCTTCGCCGTGCTCGTTCTTTACCTCGCGGAGGGCCTTGTGGGAATGCCCGTATTTAACCCCACCGGACCTGGCGGTTTGGCTCAGTTGCTGGGCCCCACCGGCGGCTTCCTGCTGGCCTATCCGTCCGTAGCCGCCATCGCGGGCTGGGTCTTCGGCGAAACAAAGAAGAGTTTCGCGCGTGCCGCTATGGCTTGCACTCTAGCCGAGATTTGCCTCTTTGTGTGCGGACTGTCCTGGCTGGCCGTCCTTACGCATTCGCTCGCACTTGCGATCCGCTTCGGCCTGTACTGGTTCGTCTTTGCCGAAGTCATCAAGATTATGTCCGCCGCCGCGCTGGCCAGCGGTTGGCAGCGTTTTCATAAGGTTCAATCATGACTCTCATCGCCGCCGCTTCCGAACACTCGCCTACTCCCATCACCGAAGGCAAGCGCGAAATCACGGTCGCTCACAGTCCGGACTCCGATGATGCTTTCATGTTTTATGGACTAGCCACGAACAAGGTTCGCGTACCGGGCCTGCGTTTCACGCACACTCTTTCGGATATCGAAACCCTGAACCGCAAAGCCATGGAAGGCGTCTACGACGTTACTGCGATTTCCTTTCACGCCTATCCCTACATTCAGGACCGCTACGCCCTGCTCCCGAGCGGCGGCAGCGTGGGAGACGGCTATGGTCCCATGATCATAGCCCCACGCGCGTACTCTATCAGCGATATCAAACACAAACGCATCGCCGTTCCCGGAACTTTGACTACGGCTTACTTGGTGTTGAAGTTGTTTGCCCCGGGAATCGAAACCGACGTCGTCCCATTCGATGAGATCATTCCGCAAGTGCTGGATGGCAGACAGGAGGCTGGCCTGATCATTCACGAAGGCCAGTTGACCTACGACAAATCCGGTCTGCATCGCATCGTCGACCTCGGCAAGTGGTGGCAGAAGGTCACGGGCTTGCCGTTGCCCCTGGGAGGAAACGCGATTCGTCGCAGCCTCGGACCCGAACTGATGACCAGCGTAGGGGCCGCGCTGCGTGAGAGCATTCAGTACGCGCTCGATCACCGCGAAGAGGCGCTAGCCTACGCGATGCAGTTCGCCCGCGACCTTGACTCCCAACTCGCCGACAAGTTTATCGGTATGTATGTGAACGAGCGCACTCTCGATTACGGCCCCGAGGGCCGCGAAGCCGTGCGCCGTCTGCTGGACATGGGCCACAAGGCAGGAATCATTCCGCAAGAGTCCCGAGTGGATTTCGCAGCGTAGGCCGATCAGTGGAGCGGAGCGGCTTCGGTGGAATTAATCGCGCCCGAGGTTTCGTCCAGCAATAGCCGGTCAGTTTGTGAATCGTAGGTGAAAATTTCCGCGTACCGGCCCCAATTCAAGGCCGTGTCCAACTGGCGTTGAGCCTCTTCCTGGGAAAGATGTTCGTCCAGAATGTCGCGAAAGAACTCCCTGGGAACTGCCTTGTCGGATTTCCGTTCCAGGGCATTCCGAATTTGCTGAATCAACGTGACGTGACTAAGAACCGCGTCGCGAAACAGTTTCTTTCTCGTGCCAATATCCGCGTCCGCAAATTCTTTTCCTGCCGGAGTAAGCTGCACGTCGCCTTGGGTTGAATTCGCGAATCCCAGCAGCACTGCCTCATCCACGATCGGGAACAGATCGTCTACTTCCATCAACAACTCTTCCGCGAGGTGATACATGTCCTCTCTGCCGCCGCGATCGTTCAGGAACTCGAGGAGTCCAGCCATCCCGCCCGCAGTTGCATGGGGCAAAACCTGAAACGTCGGCTTGCGCACGACAGGCAATTTCGTAACTGGGCCGGCTTCCAGTTCGGGTTGTGTCATCACCTTGTAGATGTAATCGACGTAGATAAGAAACTCGGCCGTCTTCCGATCGCGCGGCTGAGGCAGTGAAATGCGAAAGTCAGCGCGAATCTTTGCCGGATGCGTTCCCAGAACCACGACTCGATCCGCCAGCAGAACCGCTTCTTCAATATTGTGCGTGACCAGAAAGATGCTTTTCGTGGGCATCTGATCCTTCATCCACAATTCCATCAGCTCGCGGCGGAGGCTCTCGGCCGTAAGCACGTCCAGCGCAGAGAATGGTTCGTCCATGAATAGCACTTCGGGTTCAACCGCGAGAGCACGTGCAAATCCGACTCGTTGCTTCATGCCTCCCGAAAGTTCCTTGGGATAAGCATTTTCAAAACCCTTCAGCCCTACCGTCGCCAGCGCTTGCACGGCCTGCCGATGCCGCTCCGCGTGCTCCATTCCTCGCGCCGCCAGCGGAGCCTCAACATTCTCCAGCACCGTTAACCATGGGAATAATGCAAAACTCTGGAACACCATGCCAATGTTTGGAGTGTGGCCGTTGAGCGGCTGACCATGTACGAGCACTGTGCCACTTGATGGTGCAGTCAACCCAGAAAGAATTCTCAGCAACGTCGATTTACCCGATCCCGACGGCCCAAGCAGCGCACAGATAATGCCCGACTCGACCGACAAATTCATCGGAGCAATGATCTGAATTTCTCTTCCGTCCGGTTGCGTGTAAGACTTCTCGATCTGCCGTCCTTCGATGATCGTTTCCCCTGGCTGCGGCAGCTGCGGCTCTTCCTCACGCGCGGTTTCAGGTTCGTGCTGAGCCTCCGCCGGCAGCGCTGCTGAAAGCTCGTCCATCATCCGCTGCCAGGCTTCTTCGGGAAGTTCATCGAACAAGCGCATCCGCTCGTCGGGCTTGATTCTGTCAATGAGGGCGCGCATTTCCCCCAGAGGCAGCGAGTGCAGCAAAACGTATTGGTGATAATAGGGAAATTGAGGGACGAGAATGGCGGCAAGATCCAGAGGCAACTGGCTGAAAAGCAATTGCTGCTGTTCAAAAGGAAGATCACTCATCGCATCGGCTGCATGCGCCAGTTCGGAGGTCTGCAGCAGGGCCACAGCCTCATTCCAATGACCCTGCCGAACCGCGTCCGAAAGTCTTTCGGCAATTGGTGAAGTCATCGGAGGTTAACGCTCCAGAGTGATGAGCTGACGCTGGATTCATTCTCACGAGCGTTCACAATATATCGCACTGCGGGACAAGCGTGCTGATCGCTCAGAGCTGACAGCTGACAGCTTTTATCGTGCCAAAGGCGTTCGCTCCAGCAGCTTTACCAGACTGTAGAGAGTCTGGTTGACGGGCGTGGGCACTCCCATTTCAGCGCCCCTGCGCACCAGAAAGCCGTTCAAAGAATCAATTTCCGTGGACTTCCCGCGAGCAATATCCTGCGCGGTTGAAGAAAGCGCTTCCGGCACCACACGACCGAGTTCCAGGACTGCGGCGATTAGCATGTCCGCCGGCAGCCGAACGCCAGAAGCGTTGCCCACCGCAACGCCCTCGGCTACCACCTGATTCATCAATTCAACCGAGCCAGCGTCGTCAACGAGACGTCCGTATCTCGCGCGTGATAGCGCGGACAGCGCATTGTAGGCACAATTCATAATCAGTTTTTTCCACAGTTCGAGCGTAATGTTTTGCGAAACGCGGCAAGGGACGCTGGACCGTATGAAAATCTCGGCGATCTCTGCGAGCTCAGATTCACTAGCGCCCTGCTTGGAGGCCGGATTCCCGATCACGAGATCGCCGCGGCCCGAGTGCTTGACTTGCCCTGATCCGCTCATCTCAGCGGCGATATAGACCACCGCGGAAATCGCCTGGATGCCGGCGGCGAAATCCATTCGCTCGGCATTGTCGACGCCGTTCTGAAGAGAAACCACATTCGTATCCGGCGCAAGATATGGCGCCAGCAACCTCGCCGTGTCTTCCGTGTCCACCGTCTTTACCGAGAAGAGCACCAGCTGCGCATCACGTACAGCGTCTAGTTCCGTAGACGCTGAAACCGAAACGTGCTCTTTGAAATGAATACTGTCGATGAAAAGTCCATCACGATTGATGGCCTCCACATGTTGCGCGCGCCCGATCAGAGTGACCGGAGCGCCAGCGCGAGCTAACATTCCTCCGAAGTAACATCCCACGGCCCCCGCGCCGACCACCCCAACCCGAGGCCACCCTTTTTCCGCCATGCCATCTCCAAAAATCTGTCAGTTCGAACGAAGTGAGGGATCCACCATGCCCGCACCACCTTCGCGGTTCCAGAGAATTTCTACCACAAACTCGGAGCATTATTTTAGGCCACGAAGATAGCGCCTAACGTTAGAAGGTCTTCTTAAACGAAAAAACCGGATCAATGTCCACCGGTACCGATGCCGCAGACTTTAGCGAAGCCTGCAATTCTGCCGGCATAGTGCCATATTTCTTGAACCAGTTCTCGGCGCGCGCTCTATCGCCGGTTGCTTCAATCTCCAACAGCTCTTTCGCCAGATCCCTGATATCTCCCGGCATGCTTTGATAGTCGATCGCGTACCTGCCTGAGGATTGATGCTGAATAGCTCCGCGCTCGGAGAGATAGTTGAACTCCATCATTTCCGCCTGTCCATGAGCCTCGGCGACGCCAAAGCGAACCGTGCGAAAAATTCCCGCGACATAAGATGCGTAATACTCTTCCAGCTTGTTCTTCGGAAGAACATCACGCTCGACCAACCACTGCAAACCGAACATCCCGACCACGTCTGCTTTTGCTTCTTCTAACGCACTGTAGCCTGGACCGATCGACTCGCGGATGTCTACCTTGCCCGCCCCAGTTCGCGCAAATGCCGGTCCCAGCCCGTGCGACATCTCGTGCATAATCGTTGCCAGAAGATAACCCTCGCCTGACGCTTTTTCTGCCTGGGCCGGCAGCATCACATGCTTCGCCACCGGCAGAACAACGTAATTCACACGCGCATCCATGAAGTTCTTGAAGAACAGTTTCTTGCTTCCCTTCTGTTCGTGGACGCGCGGATCGTTGGGCAAGTTATCTGCGACAGCTTGATACCCGTGGTTCAAATCGCCGGCTCGAAATGGAGTGTCCATCACTTCCATCGGAGTCTCAAGGCCGTGCTTGGATGGCCGATCTTCCGGAGCCAGCGGGAGAGCATCCTGAATATCCGCAACGTACTTCTGGAACAGTTCGAGCTTGCGGCTCTCTTCGCTATTCCGAACCATCACGGCTGCGCCGTAGGTTGCTTTCACGCCCAGCAAGCCGTCGTCGTAGGTTTCGTCGGGAGCAAAGATCACGTCGAACTTGGGATTCTTCAAGTCCAGCCACGCCAGGTTACTCTTGAAATAATCGTCGGTGAGCAGCGCATCGGCCCGCAGTCGCAGGAAATTCGCGAAAGCTGGATCATCGCTTAAAGCGGCAGCTTCACGCAGGTCCTTCGCCGCAGGCTCAAGGAATGAAAGGTACGCGATGTGGTACGGAAGCCCTTCAAGGTGATCTCCGTGCCAGCGCACGACAGTGAACGAACCGTAAATCTCATTCTTCTTTTCCGGATGCGCCTTTAGGTACTGCTCGACTTGTTCGCGAGTCAGGTTTTGCGGATAAAATCCTCGCCCCGGTGGCATTGGCGCAGTTCCGACAAAAGGTTTGTTATCGTCCAGAAGATCGAATCGCGAGGCATTGATCCACAAATAGCGCTGCAAAATTTCGTCTTTTGTATTCTTGCTGGTCGCCAGCGACTCGTACAGGGTTAATCCTTCAGGATCAATCTGCCGCCAGTAAATTTCCTCGAGATAACGCGAGGCATCGACCAACTTCTCCACGAGCTTCACTTCGCGAGCGGTCAGTCCGGTGGAATGAAACGGCATTTCTACGCGGCGGAATTTAGCGAGCCGCTGGGCCAGGTCGGGAACCACCTGCATGCCAGCCGACTCTGCGCCTTTGGCAGCGGACCCAGTCATTGGCTTGCTCGCTTTTTGTGCTGAAATAGTAATGGGAAGAATAAAACAAGCAACCAGCACTGCAAACCAGGGGCCCAGTTTCATGAACATGAATGTTGTATTCTAACAGAGCATTCTGCACTTAATCGTTTTACTTCCCGCGAATCAACACTGACATCAGCGTGACGTTATGACTCAGAGTTCTAGTTCGAACGGCCCGCAAACTTTGCTCATCGATGCCGATGACACGCTTTGGGAAAATAACATTTACTTCGAGCTCGCCATCGCAAATTTCATTTCGTTTCTCAACCATCACGAGTATTCGGCTGAGCAAGTACGCGAGGTTCTAAACGATGTCGAGCGCGAGTGCATCGTTACCCACGGGTACGGGCTTCACAGCTTTAGTCACGCACTGGTGCAGACTTTCGAACGCTTAGCCGTTGAGCCACTGACTCCCGCGCTGCAGGAAACCATCAGGGGATTCGCTCATACCATCGCCGAACATCCGGTCGAGATCCTGCGCGGCGTGCCGGAAACTCTTCAGTATCTGTCCGAACGCCATCATCTGATGCTGCTCACAAAAGGCGCCATCACGGAACAGTCAGGCAAAGTTGAGCGCTCCGGCCTGAAGGATTATTTTTCGGCAGTGGAAATTGTCGCTGAGAAAGATGTGGCCACGTATCGCACGATCATATCGAAATACGATCTATCCAACGATTCGACTTGGATGGTAGGAAACAGCCCAAAGTCCGACGTCAATCCCGCATTGGCAGCAGGATTGAACGCCGTCTTCGTTCCTCACGGCCAGACGTGGATTCTTGAGCACGAAGAAGTCGCCGAGGCTCAGCCGCCAACGCGATTGTTGGTGGTTGAAACCTTCGCAGGACTAAAGGAACACTTCTGACGAACACCTCAATCAGATTGTCATTCCGAGAACAGCGAGGAATCCTGGATCTTCGCCGTAACGCGCGTGCTCCTACTTGGCCGCCGGCACCGCGCAAAACTTATCGAACACTTTCTTGAGTTCAGCAGCGAGGTCCACCGCTTCCCGATGTTCAATGTCGCTACGCTGCATCATGTGAATCAGCTTCCCGTCGCGGAGAAGCGCAATCGAAGGCGAAGACGGCGGATAGCCAGTGAAGTAGCTGCGAGCGCGGTCAGTCGCATCTCTATCTTGTCCGGCGAAAACCGAAAACATCTTCTCCGGGCGCACGGAATTCTGCAAAGCAATACGAACTGCTGGCCGCATTCGTCCCGCCGCGCAACCGCAAATGGAATTCACCACAACCATCGTCGTCCCCGGCTGGTTGACGATGGCGCGATCGACTTCGTCGGCGGTACGCAGTTCCTGAACACCCATGCGAGTTAACTCCTCACGCATGGGGATCACCATAATCTCTGGATACATTTCTGCTCCTTAAGACGTTTTCAATAGCCTAACAGAAGTCTCAAACTTAAAGCTGGCATTGGGCCCGTCCCCTTCGCCACACCAATGTAATATCGCACACCGAATCCTCTTTTTCATTCGTATATAGTGAAAGTAAGCGCCAATGGTGATCGCAGAAAACGTTCCGCTCGCCCCACTCACCACCCTTAAAGTTGGTGGGCCAGCCCGCTATTTTATTGAGGCAACGACCATTGCCGAAGTGTCAGAAGCGGTTGATTTTTCGCGATCACGTAATTTACCGCTGTTCGTCCTCGGCGGTGGCAGCAACCTCGTAATCTCCGACGCGGGATGGCCCGGCCTTGTACTCAAGATCGGAATCACCGGAATCAATCATCGGCACGGACACGATGAAGTCGTCTTCGAGGCCGGCGCGGGCGAAGACTGGGACAAATTCGTTGGCATCGTCGTCACCCACAACATTGCCGGCCTGGAGTGCCTAAGTGGCATCCCCGGAACCGTTGGTGGAACCCCGATCCAGAATGTTGGAGCTTATGGGCAGGAGGTTGCCAGCAGCATCGACTCCGTGCTTGTGTTGGACCTCAAGGATGGGCAACCGGACGAACTCAGTAAAGCGGATTGTGCCTTCAGCTATCGCACCAGCATCTTCAACACGACCGAACGCGGGCGATACATTGTTCTGCAGGTGAATTATTCGTTGAAGCATGGCGGTGAAGCGAACATCGCGTATGCCGACCTCAAGAAATATTTTGCTGGATGGGGAAAGAAGCCGACCTTGGCTAACGCTCGTGACGCTGTAAAAAAGATTCGCGCCGGAAAAGGCATGCTTATCGCTCCCGGCGACGACGACTGCCGCAGCGCCGGATCTTTCTTCAAGAATCCTATTCTTTCGCCTGACGAGTATGAACGCCTGACGGCGCGTGCCGATGCCAAGAATCTGCAGATCCCCAGTTATCCGGCTCTCGTTACGCAAAAGAAGGTCTCCGCCGCATGGCTGGTCGAGCATTCTGGCTTTAGCAGAGGATACGGCAATGGATCTGTCGGCATTTCCCGCAAGCACGCGTTGGCAATCGTGAATCGCGGAAACGCGACAGCGGCGGATATTGTCGCTTTTAAGGAAGCGATTCAGGAGCGCGTGGAAGAAATATGGGGCATCCTTTTGGAGCCCGAGCCGGTCTTCGTAGGCTTCTAGTATAGGTACGGGCGCTCTCGCTCGTGCTCCTCGCGAAAAACGACGGCGGATGCCGCCCCAGATTGCAACCCTTTTTTGGTATGTCCCCTACTTTGGGGAGGGTAAGCTTTCCGGCCCCGGCGGCAGCCGCCTCTATTTACTCATCGGCAATTTCTGACGCTTCTTTAAAAATTCTTACGAACATCGGGCGGGTCAGCTTTCCGGTTTGGGTGTTCTGGTTCGAGGGATGGTACGAGGCCAGTAAGGTCTTTCCGTCTGGTAGTTTGTACCTGGCGCCGTGCTGAAAGACGTGAGTTTTGCGGCTCACAAGCTGGCCGCATCTTTTCAGGTAGTTGAGATACGCATCGAAGCCAATCCTGCCCAGCGCGACCACGACCTTTAGCTTCTTCAAGCCTTCCACTTCACGGTCGAGATACGGAGCACAGTTCGCCAACTCCTGCGGAAGGGGCTTGTTGTCAGGCGGAGCACAGCGAACCGCAGCTGTGATGTAAATATCTTTCAGCTTTAGCCCATCGTCGCGATCGGTCGCGTTGGGTTGGTTGGCGAAGCCGGTTTCGTACAACACCGGAAACATGAATTTACCTGAAGCATCTCCAGTGAACGGACGGCCGGTACGATTAGAGCCGTGCGCTCCCGGAGCGAGCCCGAGAATAAGAACTCGCGCGTTCGGGTCGCCGAAGCCGGGCACGGCCTTTCCCCAGTACTCGCAATCGCGATAGGCCCGGCGCTTTTCGCCAGCAATCCTTTCGCGATACTCTACAAGCCGCGGACAGCGCGTGCAGGCGATGATTTCGGCGTTGAGCCGAGTAAGCCAATCACGACTAATCGATGGTAGGGTCATCAATATCACTTTACAACGATGGCTCGGCGGCCGCCGAGCCGGGTCAATCTTCACCAAAAGGACACGGAGAAGTTCCCTGGAAATATCGGTGGCTGCTGAGCCTTGCATTGCCGGACAATTGCAGTGCGGCTGTCGCCACCTGGTTCTGATAGTCCCTATATGTACCCCATCCTTCCAACATAGTCCTTGACTTGTGTGCAGAACCTTGCAATAACTATGCAGTCCCATTGGACGAGTTTGGGGGTGTAGTTCCGTTGGCAGAAGTACGATTGCAAGAGGGCGAGTCCCTTGAGAATGCACTGCGGCGTTTTAAGCGTAAAGTGCAGCAGGAAGACATCATTAAGGAGGTCAAGCGCCACTCCTTTTATTTGAAACCCGGCGAGAAAAAGCGCGTGAAGGAAGCACTGGCGCGCAAACGAAGCCGGAAAAAAGCTCGGAAAGAGCAAGACTGATCGAAATCGGGCCGCTCCTCCTCGTGGGTGCGGCCCCTTCCCTTTTTCGCAGCGCATTCCTCGGTCTGGGAGATGCGTAAACACGGGGTTTCCGCAGTTCATGCAAAAGCAGTAATCCATGTCTGGTC
>Ga0209275_10001280_pt1 | contig 10206 bp, 9 predicted proteins | sample HubBroMetageREF2_FD_188344 | JGI IMG/M metagenome (GOLD analysis project Ga0209275, IMG submission 188344) | Reference soil microbial communities from the Hubbard Brook experimental Forest, New Hampshire, USA - Hubbard Brook CCASE Soil... | ecosystem: Environmental > Terrestrial > Soil >...
CATTGAACAAGCTCGTGGCGCCACACGGTGTGTATTTCGTCGCCGGAAACCACGAACAATTTCGCGACGATAGCGAATATATGGATGCCATTACAGCTGCCGGTGTCCGCGTGCTACGCAATGAGAAAGTGGATGCAGACGGTTTGCAGATTGCCGGCGTGCCCTACCGGAGCGCTACGCACGGCGCCCACTTTGCGTCGGTACTGCGCGACATCCGATTGGATCGCGATCGCGCAAGCATTCTGTTGACGCATGCGCCCGACCACCCGGCGGTCGCGGAAGCCGCCGGCGTGTCCCTGCAGCTTTCCGGGCATACGCACCTAGGGCAGTTCGTGCCGTGGAGTTGGATGGCGCGTAGGGTTTACCGGCAATTTGTGTATGGCTTGAGCCGGATCGGCAAGATGCAGGTTTTCACTTCGAGCGGCGCGGGAACTTGGGGACCGCCACTGCGGTTGGGATCGAATCCTGAAATTGTCGTGTTGCAGTTCGAGTAAAACTATTCGCCGTTGGCCGAGTTGAAACGCTGTCACGCGTTAAGCTAATCGCGCTCCGGGCAATCTGCATGTCGGACCGCGAACGCCGTGTTCGCTGCGACGGTTCCGACAAGCCCCATAATTGAACTGCATCCGCACCCATCGAATCACACCTACTATATAATTCCCGCAAAATGCAGACCGCGCAGACCGACGGCGTGCGATTCCAACCCGCGAGCGATCAATCGCTTTTGATTTACCTCGGGGAGCAGATCTCACCAGACGCTCACCAGCGAGTGAGAAAATTGCTGCGCTTGCTCGAACAGAAACCGATTGCCGGTGTGCGCAATCTTAACCCCGCTTATTGCTCGATTCTCGTCAGCTTCCATGCGTCGCGATTGAACCACGCCCGCCTGGAAGAAATTCTCCGAGGCTATATCCAGCGGCTTGACGCCATGCGGATCCCGAAAGGGCGGGAACTGGAAATTCCCACGTGTTATGGCGGCGAGTTCGGTCCGGACTTAAGCGAAGTCGCCAGCCTGCACGCACTGACGCCCGCCCATGCAATCGATTTGCACGCTTCGGTGACGTACACCGTTTACTTTCTCGGATTTGTTCCCGGGTTCGCGTATCTCGGCGAATTGCCGCAGGCCCTGGCGACGCCGCGGCTCGATAGCCCGCGCCGCAACACGCCGCCAGGCAGCGTGGGCATCGCTGGCAATCAGACCGGCGTCTACCCATTTTCGACGCCCGGCGGCTGGCGTTTAATTGGACGCACCCCCATCGCCATGTTCCGGCCAGATCGCAAGGCCATGAGCTTTCTCGCCATCGGCGATCGCGTGCGCTTCACGCCGATTTCTGCCGCGCAATTTGCCGCCTTGGAGCGCGGATGAAAACGATTCAGGTTCAGGCGCCGGGACTGTTGACCACCGTGCAGGATCTGGGGCGGCCAGGTTTCGGGCCCATTGGTGTTTCACCATCCGGAGCTGCCGATTCAATTTCGCTGCGTGTGGGGAATCGTTTGGCTGGCAACAAAGAGGGCGTGGCTGGACTGGAAATGATGCTCCTCGGCGGAACATTCGTTTTTCCGCAAGGAGCGATCGTAGCGCTGACCGGCTCCGACTTCGGCGCGAGGTTGGATCATGTAAACGTCGCTCTCGGTACCGCCGTGCAGGTGCGCCCGGGGCAAACGCTTCGCTTTGGGCCGACAACCTCGGGAGCACGTTGTTATCTTTGCGTGCAGGGCGGAATCGCGCTGAAGCCGTTTCTAGGAAGCGCGTCCACGCACATCCTGAGCGGCCTCGGCGGCTGCGAAGGCCGGGCGTTGCGCAAGGGCGATGTGCTACGCATCGGGCGCGCCGGCAAGCGATTCCGCCGTAGAAAAATTGCTGCGCAAGTGTCGGAGCGGTTATACGGCCGCAAAGTTTTGCGCGTGACTCCGGGCCCGCAGGCTGATTGGTTTTCCGAATCATCACTCGGCGCGTTTTATGCGGGCACGTATCGCGTCGGCGAGCAATCGAATCGTATGGGCCTGCGGCTCGAAGGGCCCGCCATCTCACTAGGTGGCGCGCGCGAGATGATCACCGAAGGTGTTTCGCTCGGCGCCATTCAGGTCCCCGCCGAAGGCTCGCCCATCGTCCTTTTTGTCGATCAGCAAACCACGGGCGGCTATCCGAAAATCGCGAACGTAATTTCCGCGGACCTGCACCGCGTGGGACAACTTCGTCCGCGCGACGAGCTACGATTCGAACAGGTGACGTTCGATCGGGCGCGCGCTTTGCTCATCGAACAGGAAAAATTCTTATCGTCCCGGGAGCTGATTGTCGAATGAAACGCGTTGATCTGAATTGCGACATGGGCGAGCTGCCGCAAGCCGTCACCGATGGTACTCAGGAATCGTTGATGGCCTCGCTGACGTCGGTCAGCATCGCTTGCGGAGGCCACGCCGGCGATTCCCAAACCATGAAAACAACGATCCAGCAGGCGCTGCGCTGGAACCTGGACATCGGCGCGCATCCCGGGTATCCAGATCGCGCGAATTTCGGCAGACTGGAACTGCAGCTGCCTCCGAAAAAAATCGCCGATTCCGTTTTCGAGCAGGTGCACGCGCTCGCTCGGATTGCCGCTGCGTGCGGCGCGCGCGTGACGCACGTGAAACCTCACGGCGCACTTTACAACCAGGCCGCCACGAACGGCGTGATCGCCCAGGCGATCGCCGATGGAGTCGCGCGTTGGAGCCCGGACGTTGCGTTCGTCGGCCTCGCGGGGTCGCTGATGCTGGATGTCTTTCGTGAAGCTGGCTTCCGCGTGGCCGCCGAAGCATTCGCGGACCGGCGTTACGAGGCCAATGGCGCGTTGCGCTCGCGCAAGTTTGAAGACGCTCTACTACGCGATCCCGCGGAAGCAGGGCAACAGGCGCTGCGCATCGTCGAACGCGGGACGGTGATTGCTCACGGTGGGATGGAGATCGCCACGGGCGCGCAGACCATTTGCATCCACGGCGACACTCCGGGCGCTCCAGCAATTGCGGCCGCGGCAGCAAAAACGCTCAGGAAGGCCGGCATCGCGCTCACGCCGCTCTCGAAATTATTGCGCGACGATCCGCGCGGCTAACTCTGCCGCTCAGGGCCCCTTCGCAATTGCGCGCTCTGCGACTTCCGCCACAGCCAGTAAACCGGCACGCCAGATAAAATAATTACCAGGCCGGGCCAGGTGTAGTGCGGCTTGTAGCGCAACAATTGCACTTCGATGAAGGCAGCAAGCAGGAGGTACATCGCCGGAAGCACCGGGTAACCGAACACCCGGTAAGGCCGCTCCATATTCGGACGGCGGAAGCGTAAAAGAAAGAGTCCGACGATCGTCAGTATGTAAAACATGACCACCGCGAAAACCAGAAAATCGAGCAATTGTCCATACGTCCCGGAAAGGCACAGAACGCACGCCCAGATGCACTGAACCCACAGGGCGACAGCAGGGGTGTTGTGCCGGTTCACGCTGGCGACACTTTTGAAAAACAATCCGTCCTTGGCCATCGCGTAGTAAACGCGCGCGCCGGCGAGAATCAGTCCGTTGTTGCAGCCAAATGTGGAAATCATCACGACGGTGGCCACCAATGCCGCGCCGCTTGAGCCGATAATCGCTTCGGCGACCGCCGTGGCTACGCGATCGCCGGGGGCAAATTGCAGTCCGCGGGCCAACACAGACACTCCGTCGGGAGTTCCAGCCAACGGCAATACATTCAAATAGGCGAGGTTGGCGAGAACGTAGAGCACCGTCACGATTCCGGTGCCAAGAATCAGCGCGAGAGGCAGATTCCGCCGTGGGTTCCGCACTTCAGACGCAATGTACGTAACGTTGGTCCACGCGCTGGAAGAAAAAAGCGCGCCGACCATCGCCAAGGCCACCAGCGTCACTACGCTCACCCACAGAGTGTTTTCCCCGGCCTGATATTTGTGCAATCCGGAGAAGTTTACGTTCCGCCAAAAATCATTAAAGTTGGCAAGGCGCGCCGCTTGCGTTGCGAAAGCGAAACCCAGCAGCGTCAATCCGCCCAGCGCCACAATTTTTACTGTCGTGAAAATATTTTGCACTCGCGCTCCTACGCGCAAGCCGCGTGTGTTCATCCATGTGAGTAAAACGATCGAGGAGATGGCCAGCAGATTCTGCGTGTTCAGCCCGACGTTGTAAGGCCCCAGCGCACCAGACCAGATTTTGTAGGGTCCGAATGTCCCCAGCTTCCAGATCCACGCGGACGACGAGAACCAGGACCATACGACGCCGGTAAAGTTTGCAAAGGCGATGGCCACCGCCGCGATAGTGGCCGTCTGAATCACCAGCAGCGTGGCCCATCCGTACAAGAATCCCCAAATCGGGCCCAGCGATTCGCGCAGAAAAATGTATTCGCCGCCGGCAAGCGGCATCGCCGCGGCGAGCTCTCCGTAGCACAATGCCCCCGCGGTGGTCATCAAACCGCTGGCCAACCAGACAATCAGCAGCAGCGCAGGGCTATCAACTTGCCTCGCGATGCCCGCCGAAACAATAAAAATTCCCGAGCCAATCATCGAGCCGGCCACAATCATGCTGGCGTCCAGCAGACCAAGGCCCTTGCGCAGCGCGGACTCGGCAGCGGTCGCCACGACTGGCGTCTCTACGATGGGCGGCTGAATGGGTTCGCGCATAGTCCAGAATTCGCAACACTACACCCGATAAGCGAGTCTCACGCAACTGCAATCTCGCCGCGCGTAAGCGTAGGCCTGCGCGCGCGTTGCCTTTCTAGAAACATGACCCCCGCACCCCGCAACAAACGCCGCGTGCGCGTGTTCAACTGGATCGCGGGGTTAAGCTTTGATCCTACCCCTGTTAAGGCCGTCCCAATTCCACACGAGGTGATGCTTCGAATGAAAACTCTTACTAAAATTGCAGTGATCGCTGCGGCGATCGCTTTCCTGCTTCCGCTCACGTCACAGAACGCCCGCGCGCAAGGCAAGCATCCGGCCTACCTGCGTGCCCTATCAGATCTGCGAGATGCGCGGGCACACCTGGAACGCCCCGATGGAGGCGCACTGCATGCTGAAGAGCGCGCCGCCATAGAAGAAATCGACCACGCCATCGAAGAAATCAAACATGCCGCAATCGACGACGGCAAGAACATTGGAGACCATCCTCCCGTTGATCCGCACAAACCCTGGGTCGGACGCTTGCATGATGCCCGCGAGCTTCTGGACAAGGCTCATCACGATATCGAGAAAGAAGAAGATAATCCCGAAGCGCGTGGTCTGCGTGACCGCGTGATCGGCCATATCGATCGCGCCCACCATCACGTGGACGAAGCGATCGCGATCGTGGATCGCCACTAAACGCCACGATAAGAGTGTGCAACGAAAAAACTTCCCGGGCTGGAGCAATGCCAGCCCGGGGATTTTTTATTTACCTCGCCGTTGGCGGGCGCGAACCGCCCGCCGCGAGTGAATTAGGCCAAAATAATGTAAAATCATCGAGGCATCCGCGACTATGTAACAGCGAACGCATTCGCGAGGGCGTGCTGAAACAGGCGCGCGGCACGAAGGAGATTCCTAGTGGCGGATTTAATGAGGACATCAAACCCGGCCCTGAACGCCAGCGCATTTCAAGGCGCGGGCGTCGGCGTGGGCGAAGCCATGACGCTGCAGGGCACCGTCAACAAGACGGGTGTGCTGCTGATTTGCGTGATTGCCACCGCTGCCTGGACCTGGAACATTTACACGCATTCGCAGAATCCCGCGTCCGTGCTGCCGCTGCTCGCGATCGGCGGAATCGGTGGATTCATCGTCGCGCTGGTGACGATTTTCAAAAAGACCTGGTCGCCGGTGACCGCTCCGCTTTACGCCCTGCTCGAAGGCCTGCTGCTAGGCGGCATCTCCGCCATTTATGACGTGCGCTTTCACGGGATCGCGATTCAAGCAGTCAGCCTGACGTTCGGCACGCTTCTGGTCCTCTTGCTGGCCTATCGCTCCGGATTGATTCCCGTCACCGAAAAATTCCGGCTCGGCGTGGTGGCGGCCACCGGAGGAATTGCGCTCTTCTACCTGGCGACGATCGTCCTGGGATTCTTCGGCATTCACTTCACCACCATCAACGGTTCAGGCCCGATCGGAATCGCCTTCAGCGCGTTTGTGGTGGTTATCGCGGCGTTGAATCTGGTGCTCGATTTTGATTTCATCGAAAGCGGAGTAGCCGCCGGAGCCCCGAAGTACATGGAGTGGTACGCAGGCTTCGGATTGATGGTCACACTAATCTGGCTGTATCTGGAAATTCTGCGCTTGCTCTCAAAGTTGCGCAGCCGCGATTAATCGCCGCGCTGCGCGGCCGCGCTCCGCACCGCAGTAGGGAAGTATCTCCGACTCGCCAATCCCGCGCGATATTTTCATGCTTCACGGGTCGCCACAGCTCATCGAGCCGTGATTTCGAAGCTTTCCGCTTGTGGTAGCCCGCCTCCGGAAATGTAACGTTTCTACCCCATCTATCTCGAAATGGGAATCGCGATTCCACCCATCCTCGCCTAAGTAGCTCTCCCAAATAGACTTATCCATCGTCCCGGCATGGCCTGGGAACTGCATTGTATCCACTGAATTCTGAGGCGCGCCCGCCAGCTCCAGGGCGATTCGAGGGTGTAAGCGTGAGAGAACGGGCAATGAAACTACACAGCGGCACGCGTACGACGAACCGCCAGCGCGGTTTCACGATGATCGAGCTGAGCGTCGTAGTCATGTTGATCTTGATCATTTCGGCGATGGCGCTGATCGCCTACCTGCCCACTTTGCAGGATGCGCGCTTCGACACGGCGATGCGCCAAGTAGTCGATCAATTGCGGCAAGCCCGGGAATATGCGATCAGCAATCGTCGCTACGTGCAGATCACTTTTCCCACGGTGGTCGTAGCCGGGAAAAATCAATACGAGGTGGTACTGGTGCAAAGGAACGATTTGACCGCCGGCGCCGGAGCGGTCAATCCCGTCTTGAGCACCATCTATCTTCAATTCCCCGCGCAATATCTCGTGATTGCGGGAACGCCAGACACCCCCGACGCCTTCGGCAACGCCGCGGCCGTGGAATTCGAAGGCCTGAACGGCGGCCCGGTCGGCGGAATGCTGTTTCAAAGTGACGGCGAACTTGTAGATGGAACCACGTTCCAGCCAATTAACGGATCTGTGTTTCTGGCTTATCCCGGGAAAAACACCTCGGCGCGCGCGATCACAGTGTTGGGCGGCACCGGCCGCGCACGTGGTTGGAAGGGCACCGGAACGACCTGGACCAGGTTCTAGAGGAGATCGGGAAAATGTGGCGAGCAAGAAAACGGCAAGCGGCGAAGGGCTTCACGCTTTTGGAGACGATGATCTCTCTAGTAATTCTGGGTGTGGGCGTTCTGGGCCTGGCCGCGATGCTCGCGGATTCGATGGCCTACATGCAGGGCTCGCAATACGATTTCATCGCGCAGCAGAAAGCCGAAGAAGCGGCCGAAGCGATCTACACCGCCAAGTACACGAACAACGCCACTTTCGCGCAGCTCTCCAATAACACCACGTCCAATCCCGCCGGACTGTTTCTGGTAGGGCCGCAGCCGTTGCTGGTGCCGGGAGCTGATGGGCTGGTCGGCACGGTTGGCGACGCAGGTGGTAATGCGGCCTACATCGTCTATCCCGGGCCGGACGGAAAACTCGGCACGCCCGACGATGTGTATGAATCTCTGGGAGCTTTCACGCGCACCATAGCGATCAGTCCCGTGCCGGGCTACACCGCCAGCCTTAACCAGGCGGTGATCACCGTGAACTACTCGACGGGTCGTTTCAAGCGCACTTACACACTGACCACTTACATTTCAGCGTTCTAGAACCGCCAGGAGCAAGGAATGAAGCTGCAAAAAGGTTTTTCGCTGATCGAATTAATGGTCTCGATGGGCATCGTGGTCACCGTCGTAGCCATCGCCACTGGCTCGCTGATGCAGGCCGAGCATGCCACCACGGCTGTCGCTTATATGGCGAATACGCAAGAGAACTTGCGCGCCGGAATGCACTTCATGGTTCGCGATCTGATGCAGGCGGGCGAAGGTATTCCTCAGGGTGGCATTAGCCTGCCCTATTCTGGCGCTACGACGGCTGTCATTCGCCCCGGTTTGGCCACGGCCGGCCCGTTTCCCGCCGGCTACACCACCCTGCCGGCGATCACTCCCGGTTACCAAGCTGGGCAGTTCGCCACTTCTCTGAATCCATCAACCGGTGCGACGCTCACCGGTGTGAAAACCGACATCATCAACATCATTTACGCGGACAACATTCTGCAGGACACTGCGGGAAACTACCTTTACAGCTTTCCCATCATCCAGGCCGCAAATCCGCCTTGTGCGGGAACCATCAATGCGACCGGCGCATCGGTCACGCTCGCGACGGGCTGCTTCCTCATGCCCGGAGCCACGAACCCAATCACCACCGGCAATTTGATGATGTTTCACAACCAGAATGGCACTGCGCTGGAATACGTCACTAGCGTTGCTGGGCAAACCATCAATTTTGCTGGCGGCGATCCGGCGGCGTTGAACCAGTCAGGAAAGACTTTTGGCACGGTCGCAAATCTGGCCACTTCCCCGGGAGTGTTTCCACCTACGACCGTCACCCGCGTTTGGATGGTCACGTACTACATTGACGCGACCAACGCTCAAGACCCGCAATTGGTCCGCCAGGTAAACTATCCGAATTACCCCTCGGCTGCGCCCGTTAACCCACCGACGCAGATTGCCGACGATATCGAAAATCTGGCGTTTAGCTACGCCATTGACAGCTCGACCGACCCAGCTGGCACCTACGGAGTGTCGAACTTCACGAATGGTTCCGGCAACGCCCCACAGCCGATTCTGCCGGACACGCCGGCGCAAATACGCGCGGTCAACTTGTTCCTGGCAGGGAGGTCCGAACAGACCTATACGGCATTATCCGCGCCCCAATATCTGAGAAACAATCTCAGCACCCAGGTGAGCATTCGCAGCCTTTCGTTTACCAACCAGTTCACTACGTCTTCTTCGACCACGGCGCCCTAGACCTGGTTACGCGCAACACGCCATCGCAATTTGAGTTTTCAAGGAGATCCGCTGTGAGAATGGAAAGAGAAAAGGGAGTCGCACTGATAACGTCGCTGATGGTTTTGCTGCTCATTTCCGCCATTGTGGTGGGAATGTGCTGGATGGTCATGACCGACCAGCGCCTGGGCGGAAATAACCAGAGCCGCGAGCTGGCCTTCTACGGCGCCGAAGCCGGCATGGAAAAGCTGACCACCGACGTTGCCAATAAGTTCTCCACCGAGGGCGCGCTCACCGCTGCCGATATCACCACCATCACCTCCACTCCTCCGAACGCGCTTCCAGGCATTCAATACCTGAACGCCGCCGGCGCTTCGACTTATCAGATCACTCCGCTGGTTCCAGTGTCGAATAACGCGACGATTCTTCCGCCCAGCCCCTACGCCGGCATGCAGGGCTTGATCACGCCCTTCACCCTGACCGTCGCGGCGCAGAATACCGCGACCGGAGCGGAAGTGAAGTTAACGCGACAAATTCAGGTCGTCGCCATTCCCGTCTTTCAGTTCGGCATCTATTCCGATTCCGACGTCTCGTTCTTCAACGGACCTTCATTCAATTTTGGCGGCCGCACACACACGAATGGAAACTTGTGGCTTGCTCCCAATACCGGACCGCTCTTCTTGGGGGATAAAGTTACGGCCGTGGGCCAGGTGATCCGCACCAATCTCGAAAACGGGACCGCGGGATCGTCCGGCAGCACCTACGGCGGATATGTCTCGGTCGCTCTCTCGCCAAATCCAGGTCTGACCAACGAGCCCGGCAGCGAACCCTACACCAACACATCTTGGCGCCAATTGGCATTCACCGAAGGCAGCGTCAATTGCTGCAGCGTCTATGGCAACGTCAGCACCAGCCTGAACAATCCAACCTGGAGCGGCACCGTCATTCCCGCTTATAACGGACAAATTCAGAATGGCGTGCCGGTCCTCAGCCTCACTTCTACCGCTCTGGGCGGCATCACGCAACCGATCTCTTTGATTCGTAGACCGGTGCTCGGCGAACTGGCAGCCAACCCATCCGAATTCAACGAGCAATATTTCTCGCAGGCCACGTTGCGCATTCTGCTCGACGATTATGCGATCCCTGGCGTTGCCACATCCGGCTGCACCGGTTCTCCTATGATGGTCCT
>Ga0209275_10001287_pt1 | contig 10183 bp, 5 predicted proteins | sample HubBroMetageREF2_FD_188344 | JGI IMG/M metagenome (GOLD analysis project Ga0209275, IMG submission 188344) | Reference soil microbial communities from the Hubbard Brook experimental Forest, New Hampshire, USA - Hubbard Brook CCASE Soil... | ecosystem: Environmental > Terrestrial > Soil >...
TGCGGACGACCGAGAGCTCCCAATAGACAGAAAACAATTCACCAGAGAGAACTCATTAACAGAAAGCCTGAATCGCTCAGTTATTTTGCTGCTTGTGAGAAAAGGCGGCCGACTGGTTACGGCTTATCAGGAAGGCTTGCTCAGCTTGGCGCAATTACGTGAAAGAATGCCGGAGCTGAATAAGAGAGCAAAAACGGTAGAAGCAGAAATTCAATCATTCGAGGCCGGAGCAATGGACGAAGTGAAATACTTGCAGCTTGCTGAAAATCTAAGCGCATTTCGGGAAAAACTGCAGGCGCGCGCGAAGACGTTGGATGTTCGTGAACGTCAACAAATTCTGCGGTTGGTGGTTAAGGAAATTCTGGTCGATACGCAAAGCATTACCATTCGCCCCTCCATCCCGATTTCTCAAACAGAAAAGAGCCCTACTCTGAGCGGATCGCCTACGTCCCAACCGATTCCTCAAGGGTCCATCAGCCAAGTTATCTTTTGCGTCCGAGGAGTACTCTCTCCGCTTCTATCGAACATCGTGCTCGATGAACTCGACCGCGAGCTCGAACGGCGCAAGCATCGCTTCGTGCGGTATGCGGATGACTGCAACATCTACGTCCGCAGCCGACGAGCGGGACAACGGGTGATGACGAATGTCACGCGCTTCCTTACGCACCGGCTCAAGCTCAAGGTGAACGAGGCCAAGAGTGCGGTGGCTCGACCAGTAGAGCGGAAGTTCTTGGGGTTCAGCTTCAGCAACAACAAGGAACCGAAACGGCGCATAGCGCCGAAGGCCCTGCTGCGCTGCAAGCAGAAAATCCGAGAACTGACACGACGGACACGAGGAATCAGTCTGGAACAAATGCTGAAGGAACTGACGGCCTACTTAAGGGGCTGGAAGAGCTACTTCGGCTTCTGTCAGACACCCTCACTGCTACAGCAACTGGATCAATGGATACGCCATCGTCTGCGGTCCACGATCTGGAAGCAGTGGAAGCACAGCCAGCAACGGTACGGGAAGCTACGCCAACGCGGGGTTGGCAAGGAGCTCGCTGCACAAACAGCGGGTAGTCCGCACGGTCCCTGGCGTGTAGCGAACCGCCCGGCCTTGTCCATCGCGCTTCCGCTCGCCTACTTCGACTCTCTCGGACTTCCTCGGCTGTTCGCTAGCCTTGCGTAACCCTCTGAACCGCCCGATGCGGACCCCCATGTCGGGTGGGGTGGCAGGGGCGGGCGACCGCTCCCCCTATGCCGATTGGAAGTGAGCTGTAAGCCTCGCCGAGCCGCAGTCACGGCGCTAAAGCGTCTTGTAGACCAGCGTCACGATGAGATCCGGTCCGATCATCCCCTTGCCGAACTTTGCATCGAATTCCGCGGAAGGCTTAGAGGCGACTGTCTCGTCGAGTGACTTGCCGGATTTCTTGGCGGCGGCAACACGATCGCGGATTGTGGCCACGGTGTCGTGCGCGGCAGTGAGATCGGCCTTCGAACCGAGCGGGCCATGGCCGGGAATGATCTTGGTGGAATCTTTTGCCAGGCTCAGGATTTTTGCCTGGGCATCCACAAAGCCGTTGACGTTTCCTCCGGTGGAATAATCGAACAGCGGGTACATCCCATTGAAGAACACGTCTCCGGCGTGAATCACATCGGCTTCCGGAAAATGCACGAAAATATCGGTGTCGGTATGAGCGGGCGGAACGTATTGCAGGATAACCTCTCCGCCGTTGACATACTGGGTGAAGCGGTCGGTCAGCGTGCGCGTAGGTAAGGCGGCGGCTGGCGCGGCCGGGAAATGAAGCTTGAGTAGTTCCATGTACTGGGGGGTAAACAGGCGCTCGCGGGTTTTTTCGTGCGCGAGGATGGTGGCACCGGCAGCATGAAACGGTGCGTTGCCATCGGTATGATCAAAGTGAAAGTGGGTGTTGATGAGGTACTTGAGCGGTGATGCATCGAGCTGGCTAATTGCCTGCAGCGCGCCCGGCGTAGACGTGGAAACGCCGCTATCGATAACCACTTTTCCGTCCACGCCTGTAAAAATGCCAATGTTGCCGCCGGCACCAGATAACATCGATATGTTGCCGGAGACTTTGCTGACTTGGATAGGACCGGATATTTGTTTGCGAATCTGATCGATACGCTGGGAATCGTCTTGGGACAGCAATCGAACGGGAAGGGCGCTGGAAACAGCGGCGGCTCCGAGCAGCAAGGAAGAAGATTTGAGAAAGGCGCGACGGCTGGGCACACGGCTTGGTGCAAAAATGATCATGGTGAGCAAGGTCCTTTTAAAGTTGGAATGGCGCAGGCGGTAGCATGCCACGACTGGTACGGACTTCCTTGTATTTATTGTGTCGAAGGCGCGAGTTTCGAAATTCCGTTGTTGTTTTGAAGGATGGCACAAACGCGACGGAAGTGACGGCTCTGCAAAGGAAAATAGCCGTTTAATGCGCGAAATAACCGTTCGCTGCATTGCCTAAGCCTCGCAAAATCAGTGCGTTGATTCCCAGGGTGCGCGATGGTAGCCTTGTTGCGATGGCCCGAGTTTCCTCTGCGGAAGCGCGGCGCACAGGGTGAGTAGCCCCCGCCCGGTAGAAGACAAGCTAAGAGGAGAGATGTTTTGAGCGAAGCCAAGCGGAATTTTCTGTTTACCTCCGAATCGGTGACGGAAGGCCACCCGGATAAAATCGCCGATCAGATTTCGGATGCGGTGTTGGATGAAGTGATGCATCAGGATCCCAAGGGCCGCGTAGCGTGCGAGACGCTGGTGACGACGGGACTGGCGGTGGTGGCGGGAGAAATTACCACCTCCGCACACATTAATTACGACGAATTAGTGCGGGAAACGATTCGCGAGGTTGGCTACGATCGCGCCAAGTATGGATTTGATTGCGACACCTGCGCGGTGATCAGCACGGTGAAACGGCAATCGCCGGATATCGCCATGGGCGTGGATACTGGCGGCGCAGGCGACCAGGGACTGATGTTTGGCTTCGCGTGCGATGAGACGGCAGAATTGATGCCGATGCCCATCCAGTTGGCGCACCGATTGGTGCAACGCCTGTCGGAAGTTCGCAAGAGCAAGAAGGTTGATTTCCTCCGTCCTGATGGAAAATCCCAAGTCACTGTGGAATATCGAGATGGCAAGCCGTTCCGCGTGGATACGGTGGTGATCTCCACGCAGCACGGAGAAAAAGCGACCAACGACGAAATTCGCAACTGCGTTATGGAGCATGTGATCAAGACGATTATTCCGGCGAGCATGCTGGACGGGAAAACGAAGTATCACATCAACCCGACGGGACGCTTTGTGATTGGCGGGCCGATGGGCGATGCGGGTCTGACAGGCCGCAAGATTATCGTGGATAGCTACGGCGGCTACAGCCGTCACGGCGGCGGCGCGTTTTCGGGCAAGGATCCATCGAAGGTGGACCGTTCGGCGTGCTATATGGCGCGGTACATCGCGAAGAATGTGGTGGCGGCAGGATTGGCGAGCCGCGCGGAAGTGCAGTTGGCGTATGCGATTGGCGTCGCCGAGCCGGTTTCGGTGATGGTCGACAGCTTCGGAACCGCGAATATTGCGGAAGAGAAGATTACGCAACTGGTGCGCGAGACTTTTTCGCTCACGCCGAAGGGCATCATCGAAGCGCTTGATTTGCGGCGTCCGGTGTACAAGGCCACAGCGGCTTTCGGGCATTTTGGACGCACTGGAGCAGGCTTTACGTGGGAGCGCACGGATCGCGCGGACGCGCTGCGGAAAGCGGCGGGACTTGGCGCGGCGGTGGAAGCGGTAGCGCAGCGATAAGCCGATCTGAGTTTGCGTTAGTTACTAGTTCAATCAGATAAAGATATAACGGCAGTTTTTCCAGTTTGTAGTTTTCCATCTCAGCGGCAGGCGAATCCTTCGCAACGGTGAGATATACCCGGCAGTATTTCCGCCCTAGCAAAATTTCTGTATCGAGGAGCAGACGAATGGCGACCGTAGAACTAAAGAAGGGCGACGTGAAGGATATCGGCCTAGCCGAAGCAGGCAAGCGCAAGATCGAGTGGGCACAGCAGCAGATGCCGGTTCTGCAGCACATCCGCAAGCGCTTTATTAAAGAGCAGCCGCTGAAGGGCATTCGCGTGTCGGCGTGCTTGCACGTGACCAGCGAAACCGCGAACCTGATGATCGCGTTGCGGGATGGCGGCGCGGATATCGTTTTGTGCGCTTCGAATCCGCTTTCGACGCAGGATGAAGTGGCCGCTTCGCTGAATCGCGATTTCAATATTCCGACGTACGCGATCAAGGGCGAAGACAACGACACGTATTACCAGCATTTGACGGCCGCGTTGGATCACAAACCGCAATTCACGATGGATGATGGTTGCGACCTGGTGACCATGCTGCTCACCAAGCGCAAAGACCTGGTGCCGGGCGTGCTTGCCGGAACCGAAGAGACGACTACTGGCGTGATTCGCCTGCGCGCGATGGCTAAGGATGGAACATTGAAGTATCCGATCATCGCGGTGAATGACGCGATGACTAAGCATTTCTTTGATAACCGCTACGGAACGGGACAATCCACGCTGGACGGCGTGATTCGCGCGACGAACGTGTTGCTGGCCGGGCTGAAAGTGGTTATCGCCGGCTACGGCTGGTGCGGGCGCGGTGCGGCGATGCGTGCTAAGGGCTTGGGTGCCGACGTGATCGTGACCGAAATTGATCCGGTGAAGGGCATTGAAGCGGTGATGGACGGCTTCCGCGTAATGCCGATGATCGATGCGGCAAAGGAAGGCGACGTGTTCATCACGGTGACCGGCAACAAGAACGTGATTCGCCGCGAGCACTTTGAAGTGATGAAGGGTGGCGCGATTGTGTGCAACTCGGGCCACTTCAACGTGGAAATCGAAATTCCTTCGCTGGAAGCCCTGTCGACCGCAAAGCGGGAAGTTCGTCCGCTGGTGGATGAATTCCTGATGAAGGATGGCCGTAAGATTTATCTGATTGCGGAAGGCCGTTTGGTGAACCTTGCGACTGCAGAAGGGCATCCGGCATCCGTGATGGATATGAGCTTCGCGAATCAGGCGTTGTCTGCGGAATACCTGGCGAAGAACTACAAGGATCTGAAGGCGCAGGTGTATGTGGTGCCTGAGGACATCGACCGGGAAATTGCACGGTTGAAGCTGGAGTCGATGGGGCACCGTTTGGACAAGCTGACCGCCGAGCAGGAGCAGTACTTGGCGTCGTGGCAAGAGGGAACATAGTCCGCGATTTCTCGTTGTCGCGAGAATGGTGCGATAATCTTTCGGGGGCACGAGCTTCGTGCCCCTTTTTCTTACCGGGCAAAATTTATGTGGGACTACTGCGGACACTCTCTGGAAGTAGCACAGTTGCGCGGCGCGACTTATGCGGACGTGCGCGTGATGCACATGCGGCAGCGCGATTTGACCACGAAGAATGGGCAAGTCGGCACGCTGGGGCAATGCGAGTCAATTGGGCTGGGCATTCGCGTGGTTGCCAATGGCGCGTGGGGATTTGCGTCCACGGATAAGATGACGCGCGAAGGAGTGGCGGCGTGTGCCGCTCATGCGGTGGCGATTGCGCGCGCTTCGGCGTTGGCGAAGAAAGAAAATGTGCATTTGGCGCCGGAAGGCGTGTACGTCGATAGCTGGCAGGGGCCTGGCAAGAAAGATCCGTTCGAGATTCCGCTGGAGACGCAGCTGGAGTTGCTGCTGGCTGCGGACGCCGCGATGCGCAAAGTAAAAGGCGTGACGCTAAGCGAGACGGACATGCAGTTTCGCAAGATAGACACGTGGTTCGCGTCGAGTGCTGGTTCGAAAATTCACCAGCGCCGCACCATGTCGGGCTGCGGGATTGTGGCGACATCCTTTAAAGGCGACGGAATTCAAAAGCGTTCGTATCCTAATAGTTTTGGCGGGCAACACATTTTGGGCGGTTACGAATTGATCGAGTCGCTCGACTTGGTGGGGAATGCGCCGCGAATCGGGGAAGAAGTAGTGGCGCTGCATGCGGCGGCGCAATGTCCAGAAAAAGTGGGAACGGTGATCCTGGGTGGCAGCCAATTGGGGCTGCAGATTCACGAATCGGTGGGACATCCGATTGAACTCGATCGCGTGTTGGGCCAGGAAGCCAATTTCGCGGGAACCAGCTTTTTGACGCTGGATAAGCTGAACAATTTAAAGTATGCGGCGTCCAATGTGAATGTGGTTGCGGACGCGCGTGAGATTCACGGCCCTGGGTTGGGCACGTTTGCGTATGACGACGAGGGAGTACCGGCGCAGTGCATCGACGTGATCAAAGACGGTGAGTTTCGCGGATATCTTTCGAACCGGGAGACTGCGCATTTAGTTGGATTGCAGCGATCCGGTGGGACGATGCGCACCGAGGGCTGGAATCGTCTGCCGATGATTCGCATGACGAACGTAAGCATTTTGCCGGGTACGTGGGCTTTCGAAGACCTGATTGCGGATACTGATGACGGCATTTTGATGGAGACCAATCGTTCGTGGTCCATCGATGACCGGCGCTACCAGTTTCAGTTTTCCACCGAGATTGCCTGGGATATTAAGGGCGGGAAGAAGGCGCGGATGCTGAAAAATCCCAGCTATAGCGGGATTACCACGGAATTCTGGAATTCGTGCGATGCGGTGTGCGACGCGGAGCATTGGGTTTTGTGGGGCACGCCAAACTGCGGCAAGGGCCAGCCGATGCAAACGATGGGGACGGGACACGGCGCATCGCCAGCGCGTTTTCGTGATGTGCGCATTGGAGCGGCATTTTCGAACGAATGAGCGCGAAACCTACAACTGGAAAAAGTCTAAAGAACGCCGCTGAGGTGAAGGCACAACTCCGTCCGGAGCGGGAGTTGCGCAAGATCGTTGATACCGTGTTGCGATTGGGTAAGGCGGCTGGAATTAAAGAAACCGAAGTGCAAGTGGATGAAGGGATCGACGCGCTGACGCGCTTTGCGAATAACGCCATTCACCAACATGTGGCGGAACATGGATTGAATGTTTCGATTCGCACGATGGTCGATGGGCGAACGGCGCGAGTAACTACGAATCGCATTGATGAAGATTCTCTGAAGGCCGCACTGGAAGGTTCTGTTTCGTTAGCTGCGAGTCAGCCAAACAATCCGCATCTTTTGCCGCTGCTGGGTAAACAAAAATATCGCAACGTGAATCGGTTCATCCGGGCGACCGCGGCACTTTCCGCGGAAGAGCGTGCGCGGGCGGTAAAGGCTGCATGCGATTTGGCGGACCGCAAGGGGCAAGTGGCAGCGGGAATATTTGCGAGCGGGCAAAGCCAGTCAATTCTGGTGAACTCTCGTGGACTCATTGCCGCATATCGTCAGACGCAGGCAGAGTTTTCGATAACGATGCAGCAAGGGTCGGCTTCGAGCTGGGCCAAGGCCAATGCGGCCGATGTTCGCCAATTTGATACGAAGGCGCTTTCGCAGACGGCCAGTCGCAAAGCGGAGATGGCGCAGAATCCTGTGGAACTCACGCCGGGACGCTACAGTGTAATTCTGGAACCGGCCGCGACCTTGGATCTGGTGGGATTTCTTTTTTACGATTTTGCCGCGACGGCGGTGCGAGACAAGCGTTCGTGCCTGGCCGATCGCATGGGAAAGCCGCTTTTTGGAGCGAACATTTCGATCACGGATGATGTCTACCATCCGGAACAACTCGGCCCCGCGTTTGACGGCGAAGGTGTACCGCGGCAGCAGGTTTTGCTCGTAGATAAAGGCGTGCCGAAAAATCTGGTGTACTCGCGACGGTCGGCGAAAGAGGCTGGGCGCAAACCGACCGGGCACGGATTTCCTTTGCCTAACGAGCATGGTGAAGCGCCGATGAACCTGGTGATTGGCGGCGGAAAAACGTCCCTGGTCGAGATGATCGCGTCGACGGAACGCGGATTATTGGTCACGCGGCTGTGGTACATCCGCGAAGTGGACCCCTACGAAAAAATCATGACCGGCATGACCAGGGACGGTTTGTTCCTGGTGGAGAAGGGCAAAATCACGAAGGCGGCCCGGAATTTTCGATTCAATCAATCGGTTTTAGAAATGCTTCGAAAGGTGGAGAGCCTAAGCCACTCGCACCGGGCCAGCGGCGAAGAAGCGTTCGAAATGGTGGTTCCGGCAATGAAAGTGGGCGAATTTCACTTCAGCGAAGTCACCAAGTTTTGAAGTATTTGAAACGTTCAGGTCCCGCAGAAAACCGATAGACTCCAGAAAAATTCTGCATTGTACATTCCGCGGCGTGGCGACTATTAACCTTATATGTGTAGCCTCCCGGCGAGGGACAAGAATTGGCGCCAGCCGAACTGGGGACACCCGGACCATGATGCGTGCGGGACAGGCTTTATTGCGCGCCTAAGCGGCCTTCCAAGTAACGAAATCCTGCAATATGCACTGCAAGCGCTGGAGCGACTGTCGCACCGTGGAGGTGTGGACGCGGATGGCGCGAGCGGCGACGGTGCCGGCGTACTTACGAGTTTGCCGGTGGAGTTTTTCCGGGCGCGCGCGGGGGAAGAAGGAATCGCGCTTGGCGAACATTTTGGAGTTGGCATGTTGTTTGCGCCGCACTCGCGGGTGGCGGACGCCCGAGCGGCGATGGAAGAGGCGATCGGCCGCAGCAAATTGAGGCTGGCGGGCTGGCGGAAAGTTCCGGTGAACCCCAATTCGTTGGGGCAGCGTGCGTTTGAAACCATGCCGGAGATTGTGCAGTTCTTCGTTGAGCCGATTCCGACGAAAACTAGTCCGGAGGTGCCTGCACCGAAATTTGAGCGGAGCCTGGCGTTGCTGCGCAGACGGGCGGAAGGCGTGCTGCCGGAGCGTTGTTATTTGTGTTCGCTATCTTCGCGGACGATTGTCTATAAAGGCTTGCTGACGCCTTGGCAATTTCCGAGGTTTTACGAAGATTTACGCAGCAGCGAGTTTGTTGCGAACTTTGCAATTTTCCATCAGCGCTATTCAACGAATACCGAGCCTTCCTGGCAACTAGCGCAACCTTTCCGCTACGTGGCGCACAACGGGGAAATCAACACGATTGTCAGCAACCGGCGATGGCTGCGTGCAAAAGAACGCGAGATTCGCAAACGGATTGGGGTGGGGAAGTGGTTCAAGCTGCTGGAAGAACGAGTCAGCGACTCGGCAAGTTTTGATAACGCGCTGGAATTGAAGTTGCTGCAAGAGAAGACGGTGGAAACGGCGATGCTGGAGTTGGTGCCACCGGCATACACGCACGATCCATTTTTGTCTGGGGATGTGCGGATGACGCTCGAAGCACTGTCGCGCGAAGGCGAGCCGTGGGATGGCCCGGCAGCGATGGTATTTAGCGACGGCTTTTCGGTGGTCGTGAAGCTGGATCGCAACGGATTGCGGCCGATGCGCTACACGGTGACCCACGACGGATTGGTGATCGCCGGGTCGGAAACTGGTTTGGTGGATCTGGAAGAATCGCGCATCGCGGAACGCCATAGACTGGGTCCGGGAGAAATGATTCTGGCGAATCCGCAAGCTGGCGTGTTTTTGCGTTGGCGGGAATTGCTGAAGAGTGTGGCGATGCAGCATGGGCGCAGTGCGGGAAGCGAACCGCAGCGTTTGCAATTGAACGCGCAGGTCAGTTCGATTCGCGTTGCTGATCCGAAGCGCATGGCCGGTGCCGCGGGCTGGAGCGACGACCAGTACAAAATTTTGTTCCGGCCACTACTGACGGGCAAAGAAGCGGACTGGAGCATGGGCGATGACGCGCCGCCGGCGTTTTTGTCTTCATTGACGCGGACGCTTTGGGATTACTGCAAGCAACGCTTCGCGCAGGTGACGAATCCACCGATTGATCCGCTGCGCGAGTCGCACGTGATGTCTTTGGAAATGCCGCTGGGCAAAGACCACATTCTTTCCGGACCGATCCTGAGTGTTGCGGAGTTGGCTTCGCTTTGCGACACGCTCACGCCGGTACAAATTCTCGATTTTACTTTTCCTTCCACCCTGGGAGTTCCGGGTGCGCGCCGCAGTTTGACTCAGTGCATTACTACCCCTCTGAGTGGTGGCGAGCGCCCGGGCCTCCTCCTCCTTTCCGATCGCGGAATCAGCAAGGAGCGCGCGGCAGTGCCGGCGTTGCTGGCCGCGGCGCGGGCCTGGAAAAATCTCGTGGCGCAGGGAATGGCGGACGTTCCATTGGTGGTAGA